>ODAK010005740.1_pt1 | contig 12559 bp, 16 predicted proteins | sample 1539591 | NCBI WGS metagenome assembly ODAK01 (sample SAMEA3539303, study PRJEB22396) | soil metagenome | biome: tundra; feature: field; material: soil | place: USA | collected 2010-05 | depth 0.15 m | reverse complement strand
TGTGGAGGGACTCTTAGCAGGGCCCATCCGCCTGGCGCTACAATGGCGGTACGGAAAGAAAATTTATCAGACGCCGCGCCGTTTAGCAAGACACATTCTTATTTATTTCGTGTGGGGTACTGGCGGAGGAGCGGCGGATAGCTGCAGCCAGCGACCACCAGAGTTTGTAGTCTTCGCGCAAACTCAACTCCTCTATCGAGCCAGAACAAGGAAACACATCGCCAGTACAAAACCGGCGATGAAAATGACAAAGGGAACTCGTGAGCAGCCTTTTTGAGGGGCAATGATCCAGTACGTAAAGAACCAGAACCAGGACATGGGTCGCCAGTGCCAAAATCTGTCCTCTTCCATATAGGCCTTCATTCGATTCGTCACAAGGAGCCCCGTGCCCCACGAGCTAAGCAGGAGTCCAAGACCAATCCAGAAGTAGAGATTTGCGCGCGGCACCATAGAGATTAGTTCATGCTTCTGTATTCGCCTCAGTGGTTCGTCATTATGCGCCAGCCGCCGCCGTCGGCGGTGGGCGTGGAGTCCGTGGTTGTGCCGATGATGGAGCCGTCGGCGCGCGTCCAATAATAATTATAGGCGTTGCTGACGGTGCGGCTGCCCCACACGGGATCTTCGGTGGTGGTTACGCCGCGGCGGACCTCCGTATCTTTTTCCATTGCCGCATCGCGGGTTTTGTTTCGCGCTTCCCAACCGGACATCACGTCAAAATTATTGCTTTTTACGACGCTGGCGCGTTCCTGTTGAGCGCGGGCTGCGGCTTGTTGCTGCAAGTTCGCGGCAATCGTGTGCTGCATGTTTGTGATCGCGGAGGTCAGCGCCTGCGCGTCTTTCTGGCTAAGCGCTTCCCACTGGGGATCAAGCTTGAAACTGGAATTCATCGTGTGCAGGATGTACATGGCGTAAGAACCGTCCACTTCTTTTTTCACCGTGAAGCCGCTGATCTGCCACACAAACCACATGGCGACGCCCGGCCCGCGAGGGCCAGCGAGAAGTGTAGTCGCCGTTGCGTAGCCGTAATCTTCGCCGCAGCGAAAATAAATTTCTCCGGCCGAGGCTTGCACGACGGCACCCGCAGCGTCGGCATACAGTTTCGCCTGCGCGTTCATCTCCGCCGTTTCTTTTTGCAACTGTGTGCCACCTGTAACGGTTGCGCCGGGGCATAGTTTCTGCGTCACGTAAGTTTGCGCGAATTGTTGCCCGGTTTGGAAACGCGCGAGCAGCACAGGCCCACCCCACGCGGCTTGAACCGTTTGCCCTTCGCGCTGGCCCGCCATGTTGGTCATTTGATTCGGCACTTCGTGCGGAATAATATCCGCGTCGTTCATAAACATTTTCACGCGGCCGTCGGCGGTTGTCGAGCGTATGGTGTGCGTGATGTCCACGGCCGAGCGGCGATTTGCGCCGCCGGAAGTATGCCAACCCTGCGGCACGCTGACGGTGAATGCGCCTTCGCGCGAATCGCGCCAGGTGGTGAAAATCACCACGGGCAGAATTTTATCCGCGCTGCTGCCTTGTTGAACGCCATTCGGTGGGGTAGCGTGAGCAGCACGCGAATCGCGCGCTGAAAACGCCAGCGTGGCGCATAGCGCCGCAAACGCTACGAAGGGAATCGCCATGCGTGCGCTTCGTTCACGCGTGGAAAATCTGGAATGAAAAAATCGTCCAGACTTTTTATTCATGACGCAAGCGCTCCGATCGGAATTGTGTCTGGCACGCGAGATTGATTTTCTGCGCGGCAGTATACACCCGGAAAGAATTCGGGCGAGGAATTGAAATCTAGGGTTTTATTTCGGCGCACGCATTTGCGCACGGGCGGATCGGCGGCTGAAGGCGCGTTGGCTGAGCGACGGGCACGCCAGTGTGCCGTGCATTGGCAGGGCTGGATGGAATTCCGAATTCTCGACCGATCTAATCGACCTGACTCTCTAATACAAAGTACTTGACAATAAAGAGCAATGAGCTATCTTACGGCCAGCGGGTTTCAAATATCGACTCGGAGGCCGCTAATGGAAACTCCACATCGAACTAAATCAGAAGGATTCGGGAAATCGCCGTCGGGTCCATTCCGAGAATTGCTTGCCGATGCGATCCGATATTGGGAGCGACGGCGTGTGATCTACAACTTGATTCTCATCGGGATCGTAACTGCGTGGATCGTAGCGTCGTGGCCGCATTTTCGCCCGGCAATGAATTTGTTTTCGCTGCTACGCCTCATTGTTCTTGGATTCATCGCGAATGCGCTCTACTGCGGTGCCTATTTCGTGGATATTCCTATGCAAAGTTCCGCTGCTGGCGCCGCGTGGCGGCGTTGGCGTTGGGGCCTGTGGGTGTTCGGAACTCTTCTGGCGATTCTGCTGACGAATTACTGGATTGCTGACGAAATCTATCCGTTTGTTAATTGATCCAGCGAGAACCGCTCTCCGGAGTTACGATGATGCGCTCTGCCTCCTGTAGCTCGCGTTCGCCGAACGCGGGGATTTTTTCCGGCGAATTGTAGGCCAAAACCAAACAGCCCAAGGCGCGGCGCAGTTAGTATTCGTGTGATTTGACGATGTTGGAATGGGCGCGTGAAGAAGCCCCGCGTTCGGCGAACGCGGGCTACAGAGTAAGAATCATTTAGGCAACAAAAAAGCCCGCACAGTCTCAGCGGGCGCGCCATTCAGAGACACCTCTTCTCCACAAACAGACTCCATAAATTGCAAATGTGTCAAATCCCCGCGGCGGTATCAGGTTGACGCTCAATCATCCGGGTTGCAGAGCTTTCCACCAGCGGCGCAGAGCTACAATCGTCCAGGCAATTTCCACGACGCCGAACGGCCACGCGCCCTGCAGGAATCCGTAAATCGAGCTGAGCACGCAGGCAATCGCAAACGCGAAAATCCACCACGGGCCGCGGTCTTCCAACGCGTAACTGACGAGCGCCGCGGCTACGGCGAACAGTCCGAATAGGGAGAGTGGGTCGAGGGTCATTTTTCTGTTGCGAGATTGATTATAGAACAATCCGTCGCCGTGCGTTTGCGAGGTTGAGGAGCGTCGGCTAGAATGCCGAGACACTTTATATAGGCTCGCACGACATGGCGGCGGAAATACGACTTCACAATACGATGGGCGGCAAGAAGGAGGCGTTCACTCCTTTGAAGCCGGACGCGGTGCGCATTTACACCTGCGGGCCGACGGTGTATGACTTCGCGCACATCGGAAATTTCCGCACCTTTATGTTTCAGGATCTGCTGCGGCGATTTTTGCGGGTGCGGGGCTACAAAGTTTTTCAGGTAATGAATCTGACGGACGTGGACGACCGCATTATCGCGCATGCGGCGGCCGCTGGAAAAAGTATTCGCGATTTCACCGACCAGTACATCAAGGCGTTCACGGAGGATTGCCGCGCGCTGGGGCTGGAACCGGCGGAAAAGCTGGTGCGCGCTACGGATCACATTGAAGAAATGGTCGCGCTGATTGAAAAGTTGCAGACGAAAAACTTTACGTATCCGATCGATGGCTCGATCTACTACCGCATCGCCCAATTTCCAGCATACGGAAAGCTCAGCAAAATTGACGTGAGCGGAATGCAGACCGGCGTGCGCGTGGACGTGGACCAGTACGAAAAAGAAGACGCGCGCGATTTCGCGTTGTGGAAAGCGCCGAAGCCCGGCGAATTTTTCTGGGAAACGCGCATCGGCAGCGGAAGGCCGGGATGGCACATTGAATGCTCGGCGATGGCCATGAAATATCTGGGCGAAACGCTGGACATTCACACCGGCGGCGTGGATCTGGTGTTTCCGCATCACGAAAATGAAATCGCCGAATCCGAAGCGGCCACCGGAAAACAGTTTGTCCGCTACTGGCTGCATGCCGAACATTTGCTGGTGGATGGACAGAAAATGTCCAAGTCGCTCGGCAACTTTTATACGCTGCGCGATTTATTCAAGCAGGGACACAAACCGTCGTCGGTGCGATTGCTGCTGGCGTCGGTGCCGTATCGCCGGCAATTAAATTTCACGATGGAAGGATTGCAGCAGGCGGCAAGCTCGGTCGAGCGATTGCGGCAGTTCATGATTCGGCTGGCGGAAATTAAGAGTGGCGCAAAGAAAGCCGACGATAAAATTGTGGCGCGCGTTCGCAAGGCTGAAGAAGAGTTCGACGCCGGCATGGCTGATGACTTGAATACCGCCCAGGCACTGGCCGCGGTGTTTGCACTGGTGCGCGATACGAACATCGCGATGGAATCGGGCAAATTGAGCGCCGCTGATGCGGAAGTCGTCCGCAAAGCAACGATGGGCTTCGACGAAATATTCGCCGTGCTGAAAGATGATGATACGGAGCGTCTGCGCGCGCTGGGATTTGCTTCTGAAGCGAGCGGGCCGAGTGACGAGGAAATTAACGCCCTGGTGGCGAAGCGCGTGGCCGCGAAAAAGAGTCGCGATTTCGCGGAATCGGATCGCATCCGAGACGAATTGGCCGCGCATGGTATCGTTTTGGAAGATACGCGGGACGGCGTGCGTTGGAAACGGAAGTAGGTGCGGTAAGATAGGCGTTCTGGATTTATTCGCGATCAAAATGAAACTTGAAAATCACAATCCGGTTCCCGCGCACCACAAGCCGTCGCAGGACCGTCCCAACCTTTACGGCGCTGCGTAAGTGATCCTCCTAGTAGTCCGCGTACTTTTCTCAATCGAAAAATATTCGGCCGCTTAGCTTGTGTTGCACGCATAGATACATCCTGGGAGGACAGAATGTCGAAGAACTCCAAGAAGAAGGCTGCCGCAGTAACGAAATCGAACGCGATGGCGAAGTCCGCCTCATCGAGAAATGCCTCCGCAGACGGAAGACTCCCCAAGCTAATCACTTCGCTGCCCGGGTCGCAGGCGAAAAAGATTCTTCAGTTGGACGACCAATACATTTCTCCCTCGTACACGCGCGGATATCCGCTGGTGGCAAAGTCGGGACGCGGCGCGACGATCCAAGATGTGGACGGCAACGTGTTCCTGGATTTTGCCGCCGGAATCGCCGTCTGCGCCACGGGACATTGCCATCCTGAAGTGGTGGCCGCAATTCAGAAGCAGGCCGCCGAGCTGATTCACATTTCCGGCACGGATTTTTATATTCCCAATATGGTAGAGCTGGCGGAGAAGCTGGCGAAGATCGCCCCGGGCAGTGAGGCGAAGAAAGTTTATTTCGGTAACTCCGGCGCCGAAGCGATTGAAGCGGCGATGAAGCTGGCTCGCTATCACACGCATCGCGAAAAATTCATCGCGTTCTACGGAGGCTTCCACGGCCGAACATTCGGCGCGCTTTCGTTGACGGCGTCAAAGGCGGTGCAGCGCAAAGGATTTGGCTCGCTGCTTTCGGGAGTGTTTCACGCGCCGTACCCCATCGCATATCGCGGCGTGACCACTGAAGATTGCATCCATTTCATCGAGCGCCGGCTATTCCGCTGGGTCGTGGATCCAGACGACGTGGCCGCAATTGTCGTCGAGCCACTGCAGGGCGAGGGCGGATACCTTCCCGGGCCGCCGGAATTCCTGCAGGCGCTGCAGCAAATCACGCGGCGTCACGGAATCCTTCTGATCGCGGACGAAATACAAAGCGGCATGGGACGCACTGGAAAATGGTGGGGCGGCGATCACGCGGGAATCGAGCCGGACATTATTTGCGTGGCGAAGGGGATCGCCAGTGGCATGCCGCTTTCGGCGGTGATCGCGCGCGCCAGCGTAATGGATTGGAAGCCGGGCGCACACGCGTCCACATTCGGCGGGAATCCCGTGTGCATCGCGGCGGCGCTCGCCACGATAAAATTAATTGAAGGCGGCTACATGCAGAATGCGGCGCGCATGGGCGAATTTCTGCTGAAGCGCATGGAGGATTGGCCCGAGAAGCACAAAATTGTTGGCGACGTGCGTGGACGCGGCTTGATGATCGGCGTCGAACTGGTGCTGGATAAGAAAACGCGCGAGCGCGCGCACGGTTTGCGCGACCGCGTGGTGGATCTGGCGTTCGAGAAAGGCGTCCTGCTGCTGGGCGCGGGAGAAAACACCGTGCGCATTGCTCCTCCGCTGCTGATCGATCAGGAGCAGGCGGAATTTGCGGCGGGCGTATTGGAAGAGTGCATTACGATGGTGGAGAAAACTTTGTAGCGAGAGACAAAGAGGCAGGGAAGCAGGAAGTTAGACAAGACGTGACGATTCACAGCAGAGACGCTGAGAACGCTGAGAGGTTTGCAGAAATATATGCGTCTACGCCGCGCAGACCTGAACGGAAAGGTCCGCGCCAGCCATACAATCCCCCAAAATATCTGCGCTAGTCCGCGACGTTCCACACGTACAGGAAATTGGCGTCGGCAGCGGTGGCGACTTTGCGTGATTCCTTCCGCGTGGCGCGATTCAGCGCGGAGCGCACCTTTTCTTTTGACTCCGTCAGTTCGGCGAGGGGAACCTTCAGCGCGGAACCGACTTTCAAATTGTCGAGATCCTTCAGAATTGTGGTCACGATCAACTTGTGCTTTCCATTTCGCCCTTGCGGAATATTGGCCTGCACCATGGTCTTGAAATGCATAGGAGCAGTTTTGATTGGATTGCTTGCCATGTCGTCCTCCTTGACGATAGACACGCTAACATAACGAGTCGCTATCGTATCTCAGCATAAAAGGATCTGGCAAGTAAAATAAATTAACGTAAGACTATCGCGTCGTGGGTGGGGGATCGTTACTGGGCCGCGATGTTGCGCTAATCGCGCGGTACTTCTGGCCCAAAAGATATGCTCGGAAACTTAAAGAGCTCACCCGTATCACTTGCACCCTGCTAGCGTCTACGATATTTGGTGGAGGGGTGGGTGATGCTGGACGCGAAGACACATTACGAACAGGTCCCGTTGACAGAAGTTTTGAAATGGAGCGAACGGGACACGCCGGAAATCGCGGCCGAACAGGGAGTTGAATCCCAAACAGAAAAGCTGGAAGCGCCCGTTCTTGAGAACGTCATTCCGGCAAAATGAGGTTAGTCAATGATGGTCCAGTCCTTGCTCGACATTTTCCGCGTAGAGAGCCAGGGCGTGCGCTGGCTGGAATCATCGGCATCGCCGGATGAAGCCAATGCGCGTATCCAACAATTGGGCGTGCGAATTTCCGGCGAGTATGTGGTGTTGAACCACGCAACGGGAGCGAAGCTGGTGATTAAGATCGATGTTGGCGGCCGGGTGGCAGGCAACTAATTAGGGGTCTATCGAAAAGGAGACAAGCCTTGGAAGACAGTGAACTGAAATACCCGGATTGGCAGGTCCCCCTGCAAGAAGTCATCCTGGAACTTGACCTTCATAAATTGCCCGGGAAGATACAACAGGTCGAAACGCTTATTTTCGAGCGGCTACAGCAGTTGCGCATCAGCAAAAACGGGGCAGGCGAGCGGGAGGCAATCAATGACTCTCTGGACGTCTTGCGTACCGTGAAACGAGAGCGGCTGCAATTCCCCGATTGGAAGTAACCTTAGGTATCCGCGAACCAGTTCCTACAGTGATTCTCGTATGTAGTTCCCGCCACATAGTTGCTATCAACAGGCCTCTTACGCCTGGCAGCCAGTGCCCCAACTGACTTGCGAGACGATCGAGGGCGCGCGCGTGGAAATCGACGTTGATCCGAAGAAGCATGGCGTCGGCAAAACGGTATTGGTTGTGGATGACAATGCCGCGATACGGAAGATGATTGCGGCCGCGTACCTGTCAGATGGACTTAAGACCTGCGGAGAGGCGGAAAACAGCAAGGAGGGCGTCGAACTAGCCAAGAAAATTCATCCTGACATAATCGCGCTTGACCTTTCGATGCCGGTGATGAACGCAATGGAAGCCGCGTCGGAATACGAAAGATCTGCCCAAAAACGCCGATCATTCTGTTCACTCTGCACGGAGACGGTCTGGCTCAAACTGAAGTCTCGAAAGCAGACGTCAACATAGTACTCTCAAAGACTACACCGCTGCAGCAGCTGATTATAATTGCGCACAGGCTACTGGGCGCGCCGGACTGAGCGCGGATTTCCCCGCAGATATTCTGCAAGCAATTGCGTCTACGCGAGGAACTTCGCGAGGGGCTCCCAATAATTTCCTTTCCAGCCGACGACCAGGTTTTCAGCGTCACCCTTCGGAAAGCCGGTGTGGTCGAACACAATTTTGGATCCCGCGCCTTCGTCCACGAACGCGAATTTCGCAATTGAATAGGCGCCCGCGTCCCAATAGGAGACTCGCCAGGCCTGGACGATGCGCTCGTTCGGCACAAGTTCGAGCTGACGTCCGATTATAAAGCCGCCGAAAAGTTTGAACGCGCCGCCCACTTCGCGGCTGATTTTCGCCGGTGTCATGTCTTTGATCATGCCGGATTTCATCGCGGCGCTAAGCTCCACCACTTCATTGAATTGTTTTCCGTCCGTGATCGCATCGTAAACGCGCTTGCGGCTGGCGGCGAAAGTGTTTTCCATGTGAATGGATTCCGCGGCGTGAGAAATTTCGTCTTCGGGTCGCGCCCAGGATTTGCTAGCGCCCAATGTTAGAGCTCCGACCGCGATGGCTGCACTGGAAATGAGTTGGCGGCGCGTTGGTGGATTAGCTGGTACGGTCAAATTGGTACTGGCACTCGCGTTCATCTTCACGGATCCTCCTCGTTACTTACAGTCGTTGTTTCTCGCATGAGAGTACCGCGCCGGGAGGTATTGGAAACAATAATTTGTTGTTGAGCGGGAGTCATCGCGTCTTCCGGCTCTTCAGAGGTAGAATAAGTCTTCGCGCGTCGAGGGGCACTACGTGATATGTCAGAACTTCCGATTCTACGCTCGGTAACTCCCGCGGATTTCGCGCAGTGGCAGCGGCTCTGGCAAGGTTACAACCGCTTTTACGGGCGCGATGCGTTTCCGGATGAGATTACGCGGTCAACGTGGTCAAGATTTTTTGATGCGTACGAACCGGTTTACGCGATGGTCGCTGAAAAAATGGGCAGCTTCTCGGCATGGTGCATTATCTTTTTCATCGCAGCACGATTCAGATAGGCCCGACGTGCTATTTGCAAGATCTGTTTACGAATGAAGCGGCGCGCGGAAAGGGAATCGGCCGCGCGCTGATCGAGGCGGTCTATCAACGTGCGAGAGATGTCGGGTGTCCGCGCGTTTACTGGCAGACGCACGAAACGAATCTGACGGCGATGAGATTGTACGACAAGATTGCCGAGAGATCGGGATTTGTGGTGTATCGCAAAATAGTTTCAGAGTAAGTGGGCGTGAGAAGATCGTCGTGCGCCACCGCAGACAGATTTTACGAAGTAAATTGGCGGCATCATGCCTCTATTCGCACGAATGATGTTTGTGATTGTAAGCATGCGGGCGCGGCGCGGACTTTCGTCGCCGGACGCGAACGAATTTCGCGCGGGCCAAACACGCACAGAAGAATCTGAACCGGCGGCAAAGCACGCGGCGCGGCGCGCAGGCGTCCGCGGAGAAACTTATGTGTATCGGTATTTGCGGCGGCACGGATATGTGATTGTTTCGCGCAACTTCACCGTACCGGGCGTGAAAGGCGAGATTGATTTGGCTGGATATGACGGAAAAGTGCTGGCGTTTATTGAGATGAAGACGCTCACGAGCGATGCGCATGAAAACGCGGAGAATGGCGCGAAGCGAGTGCTGCCTGAGGACGCGATGACTGGCGGGAAACGACACAACCTGGTGCGCATAGCACACATGTTTATGACGGAGTGGCGAATCAAAGATGGAGCTTGCCGATTCGATATGCTGGCGGTCGAATCGCAGCCGGGGAAATCGCCGGTGGTGCGTCTGCACAAGGATTGTTTTGGCATTTCGGGAAATGTTTGAGACTGCTTACCTCTATTGAACCTACCTCGTCCGCGCGCGTTGCGCGCGCACACTCTGCTGCATACAATGTTAGAGACATCTGAGATTACTGAGCCGTGAGTGGACGGCGTCAGGTTTCCGCATCTGCGTTTCGTCGAACGAAGCTTTTTGTAGACGGGAGGATCGTTTGCCTGAACTGCGTAAGGACCCGATCACCAATCGCTGGGTGATTATTTCCACGGACCGCGCGAAGCGTCCTTCAGATTTCGTGCGCGAAAGCGTGGAAATTCACAATAAGGGCGTGTGCCCGTTCTGCTACGGAAATGAGAACAGAACGCCGCCCGAATTACTGGCCTATGGACGCAACGGCGGCGACGCGAACTCGCAGGGCTGGCGCGTGCGTGTGGTGCCGAACAAATTTCCAGCGCTGGGAATCGAAGGCGATTTGGATCGCAGCGGTGAAGGATTATTCGATCGCATGAACGGAGTGGGCGCGCATGAAGTGATCGTCGAAACGCCGGATCACAATATGACGCTGGCGCGTCTGGACGAGAAATCCATTCTGGACGTGCTGTTCGCGTTTCGCGACCGCATGCTCGATCTGAAGAATGACAAGCGCTTCCGCTATATTCTGATTTTCAAGAATCACGGCGACGCCGCAGGAGCTTCGCTGGAGCACACACACTCGCAATTGATTGCTCTGCCGATTGTGCCCAAGCGCGTGCGCGAGGAAGTGGATAACGCGCGCAAATATTACGAAGAAAAAGAACGCTGCATTTTCTGCGACATGATTCGTCAGGAGCGCGAAGAAAGCATTCGCGTGATTGTGGAAACTCCGGAGTTTATCGCGCTCGCGCCCTACGCTCCGCGCTTTCCCTTCGAGGTCTGGATTCTGCCGAAGCAGCACAGCTCGTCATTTGAAAACAATCAGACGCCGGTGTTCGGTGCACTGGCGCGGGCACTAAAGGATATTTTGATGCGCCTTGAAACGGTGCTCGATAATCCCGCGTATAACTTGATGATTCACACGTCTCCGATTGCCGAAGAATTGAATCAGCACTATCACTGGCACATCGAGCTGATTCCCAAGCTCACCAAAGTGGCGGGATTCGAGTGGGGCAGCGGATTTTATATTTGTCCCACGCCGCCGGAAGAATCGGCGCGGTTTTTGCGCGAAGCCGCCGTGCCGGTTGCGAAATCCTGACGCGTCCGGTTATTGCTTAGACCCCGAACGACGTTGGAAATTGTCGGTAAGACTCCCGTAAGTCCTTTATTAGCCACACTTACACACCAGATCGCTGTAAGTCCTTTATTTGCCACACTTAGCCAAATAGGGTGGGGGGTGGGGGATACGCTATTTTTTCGGAATGGCGCGTAAGTGATTGTCAGGATTCGATTTCGGGCGTGAGTTCCGAATTATGTTAAGTTGCAGGTTCGTCGTACGGAGCGGATCGGCGAGGGGCTCCACAACCGTCGCATAGGTCTCATTTCAATGGTTCTGTTCAACGAATTGATTATAAAGTGAGCCTCTCGTGAAGGTGGCGTCAATATCAGTGCGGAATCCTTCAGCGAAAAGCAACGGAAGCAATTTGAGTGTGCAAAGGAAGTTAAGAACGTTTGTGCAGGAGTTAGCGCTGGAACGTGAAGGATCGTTATTGCGTGCAACCTGATTGCGGTACAGAGGCATTAAGACCGACAGGTTGCTGCTTCCTCTAGGTGTGAACATGCGCGAAAAATTGATCATCGCTGTGTCGTGTAGTTGTTTGCTGGCCGCAGTTGTGCTGGTGGCGCAGGATATTCCGACGGATGAAATTTTCTGGGGCAGCCGGCCTTACGTGCCGGAAATCGCGGGCACTTCAGCAATTCGTGTGCAATTGGATTTGGTTGAAGTGCCCACTGTGGCGCGCGATGGGCGCGGAATCCTGTCGGCGACTTGAAGAAAGAAGATTTTCTTCTTTTCGACAATGGCAAGCCTCAATCAAATTTCCACGTTCTCTATCCTCACCAGACCCAGCGATTCCACTGGTACACCAAGTGGCGTCACGCCTAGCGAATCTCCGTCAAGGCCGTCCGTACAGTCACGCTATGTCGCGTCTTTTTTTTTTGACGGCGCAAACAGCTGCGGACCTGGCAATGCCGGAATAGGCGCGACAATCGCCAGTCTCACGTTTGCTCGGAATGCCGCCATTACGTTTGTTCGCAAAACGCTTCCCGATATGGTAATCTGCGTGTCGGCTCGCTAGAGCGATGATTGAAGTCCCGGCTGTCAGTAAGTTCCGCTTCACTCGTGTTTCCCTTTTGAGTGGTATAAGCCGGGGGGAACTTTCTTCTCTTTTGGCGCACAGGTAACGCTGCCGGAATCCGGACGATGAGCAAACAAGCAACAACTCGAGCTATGGAAATTAAGCTGGCGCATTCACCGGATTCCGACGACGCGTTTATGTTTTACGCGCTGGCGACAAACAAAGTGCGCTCGGACGGCCTGAAGTTCACGCACGTGCTGGCAGATATCGAGACGCTGAATCGCGCGGCTGACGACGAAACGTACGACGTGACGGCGGTGAGCTTCGCTTCGTATCCATATTTGAAGGAAAAGTACGCGCTGCTGGATTGCGGAGCGAGTTTCGGCGAAGGCTACGGCCCGCTAGTCGTTTCGCAGAAACAAATGCGGCGCGAGGATTTGGCCGGGATGCGTGTTGCGGTTCCGGGATTACGCACTACGGCATATT
>ODAK010005738.1_pt1 | contig 12564 bp, 6 predicted proteins | sample 1539591 | NCBI WGS metagenome assembly ODAK01 (sample SAMEA3539303, study PRJEB22396) | soil metagenome | biome: tundra; feature: field; material: soil | place: USA | collected 2010-05 | depth 0.15 m | reverse complement strand
TGGCTCGAAGTGCGCGACTTCTGCGTGGTAAAAATGCACATCTCTCCCGGCGTCACCACGGTGGCAAGGGTGTTCGGCCAACTCCTGCAACGGTCTTCGATCAAATGTGCCACACGCACGAGCGTCAATTGCATTCCAATCTCTTCTGCTGACGACTGTTCAATTTCGGCTGAAGGTGACCTGGCTTCGTGTGTGTCATCCTCAGTTGCTTGTATTCGCAATACCATGACCCGATCGGGGAATCGCTCCAATCCCACGTTGCGAGCGAGTGAGCGTAAGACTTCAGGTTTGCCCGCTACTCCGCTTCCAGCCTTCCCGGTTAACAGCATTTCAGCGAGTTCGCGTCGGTCAAGCGCCAGTTCGCGCTCTCTCACGTGCTGAAATTCGCGCATGATTTCCAAACGCTTCCACGCATTGGCAATGTATCGTGCAAATACTTCCATCATGCGGACCATTTCCGCTAGTTGAGCTGTGGTAACAACCGGTACGCGGTAATAGGCTTCCTCGAGTCGTGCCATATCGATATGTGGCTGATTTTCCAAAGCTTCTCGAACTGGAGTGAATCCCTCCGGCGCGGGGGGCTCAGTCAGCACCTGTCCGCTGAATAGAGTGCCAAGATAACGGCCTTCACAAATTACGGGCACGGCAATGTCGGTCAAACCAACGTGGCATGGATAGACATGACTGCGTCCCGTGACGCGACAAAGCTCTTTCGCAGGCTTGTCGCTACGGGCGCAAGTCTGCTCCTCATGCGCACCAAATCCGTGCACCAGGTCGCAGAAATGCGTGCTTGGACTGGGTGAACTTCGTGCAGGAGAATCTGGACCCGCGGCCTGTAATTGCACCAGGGCGTCGCCAGTGTTCACGCGCGGACGCTCGGTTGGATCAAACAGTTCAAGATCGTCAGCCCACATCAGTTCCACGTTGCGAATGGGACTCGAGCTGTTGAGGAGGACCAGAAAATACTCGAAAAGCTCCAAATCCTTTTTGAACTCTTGCTTGAGCGTCTCGCTCAGTGCTTCCTTTTGCCTTTTCATTGCGAACCACTTTCCAACCACTCCACGACCGCAGCTATAGTAACTGTTGAAACTTAGGCTCGAATACTGGAAAAGGAACGTGATCTATTGTCTTATCGTCAAGAATAATGGAATTTTGATGTAATAAGCCAGTAGAGAGAGCACTCAAGGATGGGCGCGAACGGTCAAACCTCCATCCACGACTAGCGACGTGCCCGTAATCCAAGTGGTCTGGCTGCTGGCCAGGTAAATCACTGCCGAGGCTACGTCGCCCGGAAGCCCTCTTCTCCCCAACGGATGCAGCGCTTCAGTCTCGCTGGCCGCTGCTTCGGCATTGCTCGTTGATCGCAGCCATTCATCCCACATCGGTGTATCGATATAACCCGGGCAAATTGCATTCACGCGGATGTGGCGAGGAGCCAATTCCAATGCGAGGTTGCGGGTCAATGCCATCAATCCAGCTTTGGAACAGGCATAGGGAATCGCATTGGGGAAGGCATGGTCGGCATGGATCGAGCTGATATTGACAATTGCGCCGCCTGTCCTTGGAAACAGCGGAACAAGCGCCTGGCTCAAGAGAAGTGGCGCCCGCAGGTTGACTGCGATTACGCGATCGAATGCTTCGGCACTGATCTTATCCAACGGCAAATCGAGTTCGATGCCGGCATTGTTGATCAGCACATCTACCCTTTCAAGCAATGCCGAGGCTTGTGCTGCCAACGCCTTAATGGCCAGCGGGTCCGCAAGATCCACCACCAAAAAGTTCGCAGCAGGATCCCCTGCTTTCCGCAATGACTCCGCAACTGACGAAACTTCAGCCTCGTTGCAATCCAGAAGCAGCAAACGCGCGCCCATCGAGTGAAATTGCTCGGCGATGACACGTCCTATTCCCTGTGCGGCCCCCGTAACTACTACAACCAGGCCAGCAAACTCATCTGTCATTTCAGCCTCTCCCTACTGGATGCACATGAATCGATCACTGCTTGACGGATACTTCGCTTAGGAAGACCAATTCAGAACTCAGAGGATTCGGCAAACTGATCTTCAGCCCACGAGTCATCAACTCGCGTCCAGTCGCTTGCGCAACTGGCGCACTTCCATCCGCAAAGTGCAGTTCGTATTGCTTGGCGGCATCAAGACCAGCCAGAACAAACCGGTGCTCTGTTTCGCTTGGAGTCGTTCCTCGGAAAGCAAATACCACGCCTTCGCTGCGTGCGGGATCCCAATACTCCGTTCCATCCCAATTCACTCCATCAGGACGCGCCGACACATGGTACAGAAGTGCATCGCGGATCAGCGGGCGCAGCTTCTGCTTGTAGAGCGCAATGGCCTGCCGAGCCGCTTCGTGTTGTTCCGGGGTCCACGCTGTCGTGTCGAGCATGATGGTTACCCAGCCCATCATGCCGCTACGCAGCATGTAGAGAAGATTCTCTCGCTTAGGGACAGGCCACTTCTCAACGTAGCTTTCCAGCATCGCCGCTGGCAAAAGATAACTCGCATCGTAAAAGGCTCGCCGGTTCGAGAGAGGATCATAGGTGTCGGTGATGGAGAAATAGTCTCCATGCGCCGCAGACCCAAAATCGACCATGCGCCCGCCATCATTACAGATTTCGAAGAGCAGGCCGGGATGCTCCCGCCGGAGATTTTCGTAAATGTCGTAATAGGCGCGGACAGCATGATAACTTACGTCGGTTGAATTCGATCCCAATGCAAAATCGAATCCCGAATCATGGATGATCCGCATCGTGCTTTGATTGGGTGCAGCATGCGGATGATCGTCGCGAACACATCCCTGCGCAACAAGGTAGCCGTCGTGCTCCAGCATGTCGAGATGAAAGTCCTCAACAATGCGCTTCACCTCTTTGGCTGCGTAGTCGTGAATGGCAGGAACCCCAAGGTCCGTGGTTTCGCCTTTAAACTCCTCGGGCTTCCAGTTCGGTCCCAGATCGCTTACCAACCAGTCGCGAATCTTTGGATCGCGCACGTCTAGCGCGCCGGGCGCGGCATCTACTCCGGCCTGGGTCCAATCAACCCAGATGCCGAAGCGCAATCCTTGCTGGTGCGCAACGTTAGCGACAAATGCCAGCCCATGGGGGAATTTTTTGGCGTCGGGGTACCAGTCACCGACTCCGCGAAACCAGCCGGCATCCAGATGGAACATCTCGAGGCCGAGCTCTTTCGACTCTTCAATCATGCGAAGCGCAAGAGCTTCATCAACCTGCATGCCGCTTCCCCAGCTGTTATTCACCATTAGTGGGTATTGGGGATCTTTCCATGTGAGAGGATTGCCGAGTACCGCACGCACCCACGGCCGAAGCTGATTACCTGCACCATCGGGACCGCCCGAGAACGCACCGAGAAAAACTGCAGGTGTCTCAAATTTTTCCCCGGGCTCCAACCGTGTGCGAAACGGTCCCGGATCCGGATTGAGACCAAGTACTGTCGCGACGGAACCAGCGCTTCGCTCAAGCGAGATCCTTGTTCTGCCACTGAACTCGATTCCGGCGTACCAGCCAGCGTGCGGTTGGTCATCATTGAACACGAGTTCCGCAGGAATGATCTCGCGGGCGTTGCTGAGCGCTGGAGAGGCGTAGGTCGAAGACGTGCCAGTCCAAGTGTAGCCGTCGCTCACCGATGTGAGATGAACGCCCTGAGCCGAAGGGGTATCGGCTCCCTTTTCAACATAGAAATGCTGCAGTTTTCTTTCCGCCCGACACTGCAACTCTAGGCGAAGAGAATCCACCAGAGGCAGCCAGAGTTCTTTTCCGCTCATGTTTTCGACGACAATGCGATGCTCCAACGGACCAAAGGCCGCGCGCGCTTCCCATCGCCAGAACAAGCGAAGGTGAGGCGCCGCGGATTCGTAGACGAACAAAACGTGGCGTTTATCTGCCTCAGTCAATTCGGCTTTGAGCTGCCATGTCAGCGCGACCCTACTTCCATCTAATTCAACACTCGCCGGTAGCGCGTCTTTCTGCTCATTCTGCCATGAAGATGCGCCGTGACCTGCAAGACTGGTCAGCATCGGAGCGGCAGCGTCGGCATTTAGTCGCACGCGAATATCGCTGGTTTCCAAAGCAACATTTTGGTGCGAGACCAAAGCATGTGCCCCCAAGCAGAACGCAATGCAGGCGGCGCCCACCGCCAGCCTTCGCGCCGTGACGCTTGCATTTATTGTCAGCATGGTTTCAAGATTTCTTGTCGTGCTGCCTCATCGCATTGAGCTGTTCGACCCATCGGCTGCTGCTCGAAAAACCCTTCTTTGAACTTCACAGATTTAAGATGAGCTTCACGTTGGATTGGACCATTAATGAGTAAGTCGCACCGAACTCTCTCACCAACTCACGTTCGGCTTCTTGTACAAGTCGTCCTGTTTCTGCATTGGCGGAAGGCTATCCGATACGAACTCCTTGATGTAAGTCGCATAAGGTTTTCCGCCAGGCGTCAACTTGATCACTGTATCCCCCCGCCAAGCGACGTCATATCTTTTCTTAGCGACTACGCTCTCAACTGACTCTTCCCTTTGCTTGAATTGCAGAATGATGCGCGCTCCCTGCTTCGCTCCCGATACGCGAATAAAATGGCCGTCGGTCTCTGCGGCTTGCCTGATTCCCACAGGACCGTTAACCGTTACATCCTTCGCACGCAACCACTCCGGCAGGCGAATCAACAATGGTTTTGAGGACTCGGGGTAGAAGTCGAGACGACCGTCCTGGGGCAGATAGCTCACAACCCGGACACCGGATGTGGCATGGCTCATCAGCAAATTGATATGGATAGCATCTTTTGATTCTTGAATCGCACTTTGATAAGCCAGGAAGAAGCCGCGAATGCCGCCATTAATGCAACAGCCTTCTATGCCTGAATCACGACTCGCTATCAGGGTGTTTGGAGCCGCATAGCTTTCGAACGCGCCCCTCAGACCTTTCGCCGTAGCCGGATCGTCGATCCCCAGTCGCTCCACATCCCGAAACTGGTTCGCAACCAGCTGATTCCGCACGAAACGCTCCACATCATCCCAGTATTCCGTGCTGCCTTCTTTGATGAGTTCGAGAGCGAGCCGAATTGCGCTGGATATTGTGCATGTTTCACATGTCTCTGAACCAACGGAGTCTGCGACCCATCCATAAGGAGTCGTGTAATTCTGTTTCACCCACGCGAAGAGGAGTTTTGAACGCGCCAGTACTTCCCTTCGATCGATATTCCCACCTGCTCGTGAGCATCGAAGGATTCCAGAGTAGGTGTCCATCCATGCATGCAGGTGTCCTTCCCAACCGGTCTTGGTGATCACTCCCTGGTCGGTGACCGTAGGGTCGTGATAGAAAGCCCACCGACTGAGCCGCTCTGCATAACGCAGCGCGGAAGCATCGTTTGTCAATTCATAGAAGCGAACTATGGGCAGCACCTGGTATGCAGCCATATGCGAACACGGAGCGATCGGCGTAGCAACTTCAGGAAACCAAAGGTAGTCGTCTTCATGCCGTGCTCGCTTTGCAAGGCCACCAATCAGGGCAGTGACTCGGTCTTTCACCGCAGGATCATGACTGTCGTTGAAGTCCGTGACCATGCCATAGAGCGCGCTGCCTTGCGCGAACATATGGTCTACTCTACCTTGATCGCGATTCATGATCAGGCCATCGCTGCCCTGAAGACCGAACAGAAATCCGCGAATTCGCGCTTCATCCTGCAACATGCCCGTTGTTGGTTCAAACATATTGCGGGCCATGATGAGCGCTTCGAGGAACCTGCCACTCATATCGCCGAAGTCCCAAATATCATGTCGCAGGCGTATCGGCTTCCAGTCCTTCACTTCGACAAGAAACCAAGGTCGGTAACTTGCATTTGGATCCATTCGGTTCGAGATGCAGGACATCGCCCTGCGAACTGGCGCGCGAAGATCAAGAGCGTCAGGCTGAAGAACTGCCTCTAAGCGGGGAAGCGCGCTGGCAACGGTGCTTGCGCATAGTGTCGACAGGAATTCGCGTCTCAGCATCCTTCGGTCTCCCCTTGCCGGATATCTCATTTAACATCTGCGCCACTCCGGCGGTCGAGGCGCGGACCAATAGACTGATCCGCAACTTCGTGGAGCATCGATTCGCAGCTTGGGATCATCAACGCTAGAAGAAAACGCGCAAACCAATCTGCATAATGCGGCTTCCCGTCTTGCCGTTGACGCCTCCAAAAGTCTGGTCATCGGGATTAGGGTCCAACGCGGATTGGCCGGGCTGGCCAAAGGTTGGGTGGTTGAAGACATTCGTCGCTTCGACGCGCGTCTCGAGGTATCGCGAGGACTCTCTACCAAAGTAGAACTTCTTCAGGAGCGTGGCATCTGTATTCACATCGCCGGGATTCCGCACAGTTGGAAATACGAATGGCGAGTTGCCCAGAGTGTAGTTCGGAGTTCTGGAAAAAGCGCTCGGATTGAAGATACGTTTCGCCGAGTGAAGGAAAGCACCATTGACATAGACGTTGTCGTTGTAATTCTTGTTTTGCTGTACATCACTCGTTAGCAACGACCAACGGATGGCGGCACCAGGCGCAGTTACGCCACCGGAGACATCGGGAACCAGGACGGGCGTGCCTTTCGGATCCCAGACCGAAATCGCAGCAACGCTCCATCCCCCAATTACCTGATCGAGAACCTTTTCACCGATGTCCTGTGGGTTGCCTAGGAACTGCCTGCCATGACCAACCGGCAAATCATAAGAGATATTCACCTTCATGGTCTGCGGCTTTTCATAAAGCGCCAATCCATAACCTTCCATGAGGTTGTGTGGATTCTGAAGAATTCCTCGGTTGGCAGTGCTTGCATGTTGTGCGTCCTTACCGCCTGAATTGGTGAGGGTCTTCCGCAGAGCGTAGGAAGCGAGCATCGTCAAGCCATGCATGGAGCGAGTCTGAATCTGAATATTTCCGAAGTTAGAAAACGATTTGCCCCAGGCTGCCTGGCCCGGCGATACGGAAGTGTACTGCGGGGATTGCGACAGCAACTGGTAGAGAGGAACTGTTGGTTCAGCGTTGAAGGCTTGGGACTGGCCAAAGAATGGGTTTGGTACCTGGGTTTGAAGAGCAGAACCCAATTGATAATACTGAACTGGAATATTGGTCGGGCTCCACCCTGTAGCGACCATCAGAAGGTGCACTCCCTTGATGCCTTGATATTCGCCGGAGAGTACAAAATCCTTGCCCAGTTGCCTCTCGACGCGCAGACCCCACATATAGTCTGTCGGGCTGTCGTAGTGGGGCAGAATTCCCGCGCCTCCAGTACTCGGATTCGCACTTGAGCCAAATGTAATATTGTTCCATCCCGCATTGGTGGTTACTGGCGGAAAGAAGCCGAGATTTGAGCCATCGGGCTGCAGGGGGAACGTTCCTAGGCCATGATCATTTCCAAGTTCGCTGACCCAATGTTTTCCATCGAGCGTCGGAACCTGCGTAAATTCGTTGGAGTTGTAGTACATCCCGTAGTAATCGAGTGACAGGCCGCCCAGGCCCTGATCAACGACTCCGCCACTGACGTGAAGTACAGTCTTAGGGTCAAATGCGTATGAGATGCCAAGCCTTGGCTGAAAGTTCCGCCACGTCGTCGTGTAGAGATTTTTTTGAGGGTGTTCAGGCGTATCGAGTAATACAGCATGACCAGTTGGGCCAGAACCAACCCATGCCGGCGTGGGAAGAGAGGACAGGCCGGGCACAGAACTCGCGGTTGCTCCCCAGGAATAACCGCTGTCCGCCTGGAGTACATTCTTCGCATTGATGTCGTATTGCACGCTGCCTTGCGGATGGCGCATGGACCTGGCTCCGTCATGATCCCAGCGGACGCCGAGCTGAACCGTAAGCTTCTTATTTACTTTCCAATCATCCATCGCAAAGGCTGCTTGATTCCATCCGAAAGGCGTGATGTTCCAATTTCCCCACTGGAAGAAACTTGAGGAACCCATCATCAACTCTGCAAGAGGGCTGCCCGTCAATCCGTCATTGTTATTCCAGTATTGGTTGGAACCGCCGCCGGCACCCACAGATTGAACGCCCGTATTGTCGCCACCCTTTTCCTGAAAGCGATAAAAGTACTGTTCATAACCGAACTTCAAGGTGTGGCGCCCGATCAGCTTCGTGAAGGATACGGTACCGTTCGTGTTCTGGTTTACGAAAGAGTCAAACTCAAACCCGCCCACCTGGCTATAGCCAGCAACATTGGTTCCAGGCGGAATCTGCGAAGTCACGCGCTCTGGATTGCTCACGAGCAACGGATCAAATCCCCACTTGGTTGTATCAATGCTCGGATCACTGGCGGAGCCATATCCAGACAGGCCCAAGGTTAAGAGCCTTGAGGTACTGACGCCCAGGCGCGCTACGAAGACTGCGGTAGGAGAGACTTCCGCGGTATACAGTGCATTGCCGCTCCAATCAGTGTCTGTCGTTGTGGCTGCGCCTCCATGCAAGTATGGCGCCGGAACGCTAAACAATATATTGGATCGGCTTACGTTGGCGTTCATGCGCTGATGGCCGGTGATGTTTTCATCAAAACGCCCTAGGAAGCGGTCCGTTGGAAATTTATCGTGGACCGTCGAATAGTAGTTGTTTACGTGATCAGAATTGGCGGACGGGGCATGATTTGGAGCTGGCCAGAGGGCCATGTACTTTGACCATAGTTGGCTCTGTCCGGACAGATTTCCCGTCGGTCCAGACGTAGGCGACGTCGGAATCTGGCTGTTAGGAAACTGCGGCCTCACCCAATTATTCTGCGCGTCATATGACCCGTTAAACGGGTCATATATCTGCGCATAGACAGGCTGGCCATTTTGTTGATTGATGACGGTCTGGGAAAAGTCGCCCTGCCTGTTCAACAGCGTCGGCACCGTGCTTTCAATGTTTTGTGACTCGGAGAATCGTTCTCCCTCCCAGCCGAAGAAGAAGAATGTCCGATTGCGACTTGAATACAAGTGCGGGATGCTTAGCGGGCCCCCAACTGAAGCGCCATAATTGTTTTGATGAAAAGCCTGACGGGGAATGCCCTGGGCATTGTTCATCCAGTCATTGCTGTTCAGAATCTGATTGCGAAAGTACTCGAATAAGCGGCCGTGATACTGATCTGTACCGCTCTTTGTCTCGAGCGAGATGATGCCACCGGAATACCGTCCTTTGTCGGCTGTCAGCGCTCCCGTTTCAACGCGAAACTCACCGACACTGTCTGGTGTTGGGATAGAACGGTTGCTCGCATTCCATTCCGAATCCTGGACCGGATTGCCGTCGACAAGAATACTGGTTCCATTGACCTGCCCACCCGAGAGCGAGTAGCTGTTGCCGCTGTTGGCAATCGCGTACGCAGAACTTCCCAAAGAAGGGATATTGTCGCTCAGTGGACCGGCTCCCTGAACCGACGGCACAGTTTCGGTCAAATCCAGCACGTCGCGGTTCAATTGAGGCAACTCGGTAATCATCTTGTTATCTAGAACGTCAGAGGTGCTTGCCTCGTCTGACGAAATAAGCGTCTCACTGCTTGTAACGGTCACCGACTCCTCAACCGCACCGGGCTTCAATTGGAAATTTTCTGCCAGCCGGTCACCTGTACTCAGGGTGAGGCCGGCGCGCTTCGATGCACCGAATCCGGGCGCTGTTACCGTGATTGTGTACGGTCCGGGAAGAAGTTCGGGGAGTACATAGATTCCCGCGCCATTCGAAACTGCGGTGTAGGGCACATTGGTGGAGATGTTAACGGCCTTGATCTGAGCGCCGGCAATTACTGCACCGGAGGAGTCTGTAACCAATCCGCTCAGCTGGGCGTTCGACGACTGCGCACGCATTACTGGGCAAACCATCACAAAAGCCGAAATTACGATCATTCCAGTAACCGAACCTAAATGCCGCGCAGCTTGTCTCCACAGTGAATTCATTGCTTTCTTGCCTCCAGGACCGCCGGGGCGCGGGACTACACCCTTGCATGACCAGCTGATCTTCGCAACCATTCATATTCCCTCTTCAAAAGAGGAGTCTATGCAGGATCAAGATATTTCTTTTGTTTAATGGCTTTCTTGCCGTCGAAGGTTTTAGGGAAAGGGGCGCCTACAGATGTAAATTACAGAATTTCAGCGGTTGTATTGATCGGTGGCCTCGATGATTACCCGACTGGCTCTGTGATATCGAGCCGTTGGTTTGCGACCACGTTGTCGAGTTTCTGCACGAGCCCGGTGGGCCACCGAATCTCAAGCTTCGCTTTCGCCGCTTCACCCAAGCCAAAATGGACCGTCAGATCGCTCGTGGAAGCATAGCCCACACTCCCTGAGACAGTTCTTACCTGCATCCTTGAACCCACATAACAGCAGACTTCGGCGCCAATTGCCGACCGGTTGCTGCGATGGCCGGTAAGGCGTAGTTGCAGCCAGTGTCTTGCCGGATTTTCCTGTGGGCTGCGATTCCACCAAAGTTCTATGGGAGCATTCAAGGCGCTCACCGCGGCGTCGATACGGCCATCGCGATCGAAGTCAGCAAAAACAACGCCGCGATGCTGCGCTACATTCCCGAAGTCTCGGTCCACGCTCTCCGTGACATCTTCGAAGCGCCCACCCAGATTTTTAAAGATGCGATTGGACTGGGCATCCTGGGTGTCAAGGCCCCCGCCGGCCACGAACAAATCAAGCCATCCATCGTTGTCCAGGTCCACAAGACCACAGCCCCAACCATTCCACTTTCGACTCAGGTTGAGCAGTCCCGTACGCGCACTGCCGTCGTCAAAAACTCCATTTCCTTGATTCAGAAATACTTCATAGGTCTCGTTCTTGAGTCCCGTCATGACGATGTCAGGTCGACCATCCCCATCAATGTCGCCAAAATCCGCCCCCATGCCCGAGATATTGCGCCCATCTCCGTTGTATGCCACGCCAGCGTCGATGCCGATTTCTTCGAAGCTCTTTGCGCGGTTACGCAGCAGCAGATTGCGAGCGTTGTCGTTGGCTACGAAAATTCCGGGATGGCCATCGCCCGCAAAATCCGCCATTGCCAGTCCCATACCCTTGCCCAGCAGATCGGGAAGACCTTGCTTGTGAGTAATCTCGGTAAAAGTTCCATCTCCATTGTTGTGGTAAAGCTGCATCGGCTCTGCACGGTAGCGGTCGGGATGGCAATAGACGCGCGCCTGATCTTGCACCCCGCCACACACGGGATCCTGCCCCGGCTCCCAGTCGCAGTAATTCGAGATGAACAGATCGAGGCGGCCGTCGCTGTCGTAGTCAATCCAACAGGCCCCGACAGACCACAGTGGCCGGCCCCGAGAAACCAGTTGGTTCAGCCCCGCCGCCTTTGTCACATCTGTAAAGGTGCCATCGCCGTTGTTGCAATAGAGGTAGTTCGCATGAACACCGGCAACGAAAAGATCTTCGTGGCCGTCGTTGTTGTAATCACCCACTGCCACACCGATGCTGTAGCCTTCGCCTTGCAACCCTGCTTTGGCGGTTACATCACTGAATGTGCCATCGCGGTTGTTTCGATAAAGGCGGTTCCAGAACTGCGGGCCGGTCTTCTTCAGCGATGGCAACGACGCGCCGTTGGTGCAGAAGAGGTCGGGCCAGCCGTCACCATCAAAGTCGATCACACCCAACCCGCCAGGAAGTGTTTCCACCTGATATTTGCGCCCGGTGGCATCGTTTCGCAAAACAAAGTCGAGACCGGCCTGTTTCGCGCCATTTGTCATGCGAATAGGGCTCACCATCTGTGCTGCCTCAGCCAGTGCTCCGCACGCCGACCCAGTGCCCGCAGCCGTTGCCGTGAGCGCTGCCAACGCGCGCAACACGCTGCGCCTACTGGTCAACATTGGAATTCTTTCTCCCATCCCCCGGCTTATGGGCTTGGAAGGCATCGGAGAGACGCCGAGCTTCGGCTGCCGCTTTTGCCGCCTCGGCCTCGCGGCCTTGTTCGCGCAGCACCCGCGCCTCGAGTGCATGCAGCGCACCCTTCTCGTCGGGGTATCCGGCTGCAAGTGCTGGAGCCAGAGCCTTTAATGCCTCGTCAGCATGACCAGTTTGCGCCAGAGCCATGCCCAGTTCTACTTGGACCGAACGATCGCCCGGAGATTCGGTGGCAAGCTTCCTCAGCCATGGAAGGGCCTGCTCATAATCGCGACCATTCATCGACAGCGTAGCGATCGTGCGCAGCGCCTCCCGCTGATGGGGATCAACGGCCAGAGCCGCCAGCGCTGACTTTTGCGCGCCATCCGTGTTACCAGCTGCGGACTGTGCCTCGGCAAGCCGTTCCAGCAGCGCCGGATCGTCCGGTCGCAGTGCCATGGCTTGGCGGTACTCTTGTTCCGCCGACGTTGCATCACCCTTCAGTCTAAGCAACACGTCACCTCGAAGACGGTACAACGCCGCCGCATCCTCCGTGCTTTCCTGCAACTGCTTTGCTGCCTTGCCCGCTTCCAGCGCATAGCAGATTGACAGCGCGTACGCCCTCTCTGTTTGCTGATTTGTCCTAAAGTCGACTGGCTCGAGCGCCAACCTGCGTTCCAACGCTGGAATAGAGCCAGTGCAAGCCAAAGACGATTCTGGCTAGATCG
>ODAK010005737.1_pt1 | contig 12565 bp, 10 predicted proteins | sample 1539591 | NCBI WGS metagenome assembly ODAK01 (sample SAMEA3539303, study PRJEB22396) | soil metagenome | biome: tundra; feature: field; material: soil | place: USA | collected 2010-05 | depth 0.15 m | reverse complement strand
GCCAGTCAGTATCCGCGGCTGCGCTTTTGGCAGTGGTATTCCTTCGCGAATTCCGATTATGGCGAGGTGGAGGTTAGCACCAACAACGGAACAACTTGGAGCCCTGTGTCTCCCAATTATGCTGGCCCATATGTTGATGGGTGGACTTGCCCTTCGATTGACCTGAGCAGTTATGCTGGCCAAACGGTGAAGTTGGCCTTTCATGTGGTAGATGTGGACGGCAATGGCACTCAGCCGGGTTGGTATGTGGACGACATTTCACTGGTGACGGGCACGCCGGTTTTTAACAATCCCGAGGGATGGGAGAACGGGATTGGCGATTGGTATGCGGAAACCGGGATCTGGCAGGTGGGTGTCCCGAAGAGCGGTCCTGGAGCGGCCCACTCTGGAACCAAATGTGCTGCCACGGTTTTAAACGGGAACTATAACGATGGCACAAGTTCGAGGCTGATCAGTCCGGCAATAACTATACCTCCGGCCAGTCAGTATCCGCGGCTGCGCTTTTGGCAGTGGTATTCCTTCGCGAATTCCGATTATGGCGAGGTGGAGGTTAGCACCAACAACGGAACAACTTGGAGCCCTGTGTCTCCCAATTATGCTGGCCCATATGTTGATGGGTGGACTTGCCCTTCGATTGACCTGAGCAGTTATGCTGGCCAAACGGTGAAGTTGGCCTTTCATGTGGTAGATGTGGACGGCAATGGCACTCAGCCGGGTTGGTATGTGGACGACATTTCACTGGTGACGGGCACGCCGGTTTTTAACAATCCCGAGGGATGGGAGAACGGGATTGGCGATTGGTATGCGGAAACCGGGATCTGGCAGGTGGGTGTCCCGAAGAGCGGTCCTGGAGCGGCCCACTCTGGAACCAAATGTGCGGGCACGGCTTTAAACGGGAACTACAACGATGGCACAAGTTCGAGGCTGATTTCTCCAGCGTTCACTATTCCTCCTGCTTCTTCGAGCCCATACCTCCGCTTTTGGCAATGGTATTCATTTGCGAATTCCGATTATGGTGTGGTGGAAATCAGAATAGGCACAAACGCATGGCAACAGATTTCATCACATTTCTCTGGCAGTAGCGCCGGTTGGTTTTACAGTCCGCCTATTGATTTGACCAGCTTTGGGGGAGACACAATGCAACTGGCTTTTGAGGTCGTGCAGGTGGACGGCAACGGCTCTCAGCCGGGTTGGTTTGTGGATGACGTATTAATTCAAAGCCCTGGCAAACCTGTCATCCTTACTCCCCCTGCCAGCCAAACGGTTTATGTCGGGACCAGCGTCACAATGTATGTCGGTGCCGGTGGAGATTCACCGTTGATTTATCAATGGCGGTTCAATTCGAATTCGATAGCTGGTGCAACAAACACTTCGCTTACTATAACAAATGCGCAATTAGCCAACACAGGATATTACGATGTGGTGATCACCAACTTGTCAGGTTCGGTCACGAGCACACCACCGGCTCTGCTGCAAGTGGTCATTGCATTCACTGCATATAACATAGGAGACCCCGGCGCTTCCGGAAGTTTCACCAACTCCAACGGCACTTATACCGTCACAGGTTCGGGAGAAGGCACTGATGGCAGCGCGGATGTTTTCTATTTTGTCTCTCAAGCACTGGCTGGAGACGCCCAAATCATAGCCCGTTTGCAAAGTTTGCAAGGTGGCGACACCCATTTCGCCGAAGCCGGCATCATGGTTCGCGAAAGTTTGGACCCTGGCTCAAAGCAAGCCTCCTTGATGTTGAACGCCAGCACGAACTTGATCTTTGTCCGACGATTGGCAACAAACAGCACAACTATCCCAAGCGCTTTTAGCGCGACGAATTACGTTCGAGGCGCGAATTACCTTTGGCTGCGCCTGACGCGTCTAGGCAACACCTTTGTGGCGCATTATTCGACCAACGGATTGAACTGGCAATACATGTGGTTCACAACCATGACCATGTCCAATCAAGTGCAAGTTGGGCTAGGAGTCACCGCTCATAACTACGGGCAACTTACCACGGCTGTCTTTGACAATGTGATGATCGGCAGCCCGACAACGCTGGGTGCCTGGCCGCTGTCAGGAACGAAGTTTTTGACGGGCGGCCAAAATTGGTCGCCGGCTGAACTTCAGCGGGTCGGTGGATTCGAGTTTCTGCTTGGCGGCGTCGTTGGCGAATACGACAACATCAAAGCTACGACCAACCTCGCTGCGCCGTTTGCTTCCTGGCCGACGCTTGCCACCGTGACGAACACTTACGGTGTGGTGCCAATTCTTGATCCGGGGGCGTTGACAAACAAAATGAAGTATTATCGCGCCCAAAAAATCGGGCCATAAGCATAGCGACAAACCTGTATTTACATTGATTACAATCCACCAACGCACGCCAAATAATTTTACCGCGCCATGCCACAGTGAGAAACATGAAAACAAAGCCCATCTGTCCGCTAGATGACGACCGCATCGGCCAATGGAGCGATGCCGTGAGCGTCGCGGTGGCGGGATGAAATTGAAATTCAAAACTCAAACAAAACAATTAACAACCAAACAAACCTAAAGTAATATGAAAACACGACTAACCAGTGCGACCATTATCTCTTATTTGTATCTAATAGTTGCGCTTGTCCTGTTATTGGTTCCAGGGACAGGCTCATCCGCTTCCATTTCATGCGGACAGACGGTTGCAAACACAACAACATCAGCCAGTGAAAATGACGCTTATACCATTACCGCCACGGCCGGTCAAATGGTTTCCGTTTCACTATATGGGCCGCTCGGTTATTACTCGCCTTACCCGCACATGAACGCAGATATTTACAATCCCAGTGGTCAGATAGTGGCCACCGTCGTTTCAGGCAACAACAATACAGGCGGCGCTCTCAACGTGACCTTAACCAACAGCGGCACCTACACAATTCTGGTGCATGCCGCATCCTACAACGCCACCGGCTATTATTCTCTGAGCATTCAGTCGGTTACCGGCGGAGGATGCAACAGCACGCCAATCGCCTGCGGACAGACCGTCTCGACTAACACGAGTTATAATTCTGAAATGGATGCCTACAGTTACGCGGGCACTGCCGGCCAGGTATTGTCGTTTGGGCTGTATGGGCCGCTCAACTACTACTCTCCCTATCAGGCCATGAATGCGGACATTTACAGTCCTAGCGGGCAGCTTGTGGGCACGGTCGTTTCAGGCAATAATAATACGGGCGGCGCTCTCAAGGTGACCTTAACCAGCAGCGGTATCTACACAATTCTCGTCCATTGCAACAATTACAACGCCACCGGCTATTATTCTCTGAGCATTCAGTCGGTTACCGGCGGAGGATGCAACAGCACGCCAATCGCCTGCGGACAAACTGTAAACACCAATACGAGTTATCGCTCTGAGATGGACGCATACGGTTTCGTGACGAGCGGGGGGACGGTGCTTTTCAGCTTCAGTGGTTACAGTGGAGCACGATTTGATTTACATGACCCAATGGGAAACACGATCTTAACTGTCACCCCTGGCACAGGCCCAAGCACCAACCTTGCAGCAGGAACCTACACATTTATGGTTCATGACGTGAATTATGCCAGCACGGGTATTTACGGGTTCACAGTAACTTGCATTACCCCTATATGTAATCCTGTGATTGGCCCGACTGGTCCTATTTTTGTTGGCGCATCGGCCACAAATGGAACTGTGGCTGTTACCAACGGATCGGGTTGCAATTGGACAGCGACAGCAAACACTAATTGGTTGCATATTGTCAGCGGCAGCAGCGGCTTAGGCAACGGAACTGTGAGCTATTCCGTTGATGCCAACACTATCGCGAGTGCTCGGTTGGGGACGTTGACTATCGCCGGCTTTACCATCAATGTAAACCAGGCCAACCCGGTGACCTATGTCGGGCACGACATTGGTGCCCCGGGTGCGCCGGGCAGTTTCAGCTATTCCAACGGCACTTACATCGTGAGCGGTTCAGGGGAAGGCACTGACGGCAGCGCGGATGTTTTTTATTTTGCTTCTCAGACACTGGCGGGGGATGCCCAAATCGTGGCCCGATTGCAAAGCATACAGGGTGGTGATCCGCACTTGGCTGAATCCGGCATCATGATTCGCGAAACTTTGGATCCCGGATCCAAGCAGGCTTGTTTATCGGTGAACACCAGCACCAATTTGATTTTCAGCGGAAGGCTAGCGGCGAACAATGGCAGTATCCCGAGTGGTTTTAGTGTGACAAATTTTTTTTGGGGGACGAATTATATTTGGCTGCGACTGGCGCGCATGGGGAGCGCCTTCGTGGCGCATTACTCGACCAACGGACTGAATTGGCAATACATGTGGTTCACTACCATGACAATGTCTAACCAGGTGCAGGTTGGGCTGGCGGTTACCGCTCACCATTATGCATCAAATACGATTGCTATATTTGACAACGTGAGCACAGGCGGCTTGACTCCGCTGTCTGGCACATGGCCGTTGCCTGGGTCGAAGTTTCTGCTGGGCGGGCAAAATTGGTCGCCGGCTGAACTTCAGCGCGTCGGAGGATACGAATGTCTGCTTGGCGGTGTCGTTGGCGAATACGACACCATCAAAGCGACTACCAACCTCGCCATGCCGTTCGCTTCCTGGCCATCGCTCGTTACTGTGACGAACACCTACGGCGTGGTGCCAATTCTTGATCCGGGGGCGTTGACGAACAAAATGAAATATTATCGCGCCCAGAAAATCGGGCCGTAAGCATGATGACAAACCTGTATTTACATTGATTACAATTCACCAACGCACGCCAAATAATTTTACCGCGCCGTGCCGCAGTAAGACGCAACAACAAACCGAAATCAAACAAAAAACAAACAAACCAAAAAGAAAATGAAAACAAATACACATTTAGATCTCTCCCTAAAAAAACTGACATTGGTCTCGCTTCTAGCCGCGAGCGTCAGCTTCGTCGGATGCACCAACCGCTTTGTTGATTACACTCTGCTTTCCACCAAGAACGTGGATTTGTCCAAGGCAGAGACATTTAAGCGGGGACCCAATAGAATCACAGGCGAAGACTCGCAGATGATCATCATTTTCATCCCGACGAGTTCCACGCCCAACTTAAAGAATGCAATTGATAAAGCCATCGAATCCGTTCCTGGCGGGGTTGCGCTGGTGGATGGCGTGGTCTCGATGCGCAACTGGTGGTTTATCATCGGGGAAAACGCCATCATTGTCGAAGGAACCCCGCTGATTGACCCGTCAATTCCTGGAGCGTCCGCGTTTCTGAAAGCGGATCGCATGGTCAGCTTCCACGATCCGGCCAGCAACCGGCAGCTCGCCCGCACGGTTGATCACGGAACCTACAAGCAAATCAAAGACCTGGCACAGCGGCACGAGGATGCCGCGCTTTCCAAGTTGTTGCTTGGATTGCGGTAGAAGGTGATTTGATTTCCACCGGTGAGCCGGCTGCCAGCTTGCCGGTGGAAATTTTACCTGTTTTCAGAGCTTATGAAGTTGAATGTTCTTCTGCTAGTAGCGTCTGGCTTGATGGCCGGCTGTAGTTCTTATCGAGGACCGGCTTGGGTAATGCGGGTCAATAGTTCACCCACGGCGGCCCGGATTTATTCTGGCGATCAGCCGACAGAGTATCTAGGCACAACACCCTGCTACGCCACTGTCAGAGCCAAAGCGGGTGGTGGGTATTGGGGCAAACTGACGCTTTGGGCGGTTCCGGCCACGAATGCGCCCGAACTCCATCAGACCAGCATCACTCTGGGAAATACCGCCACATACACCAAACTGCCGCCAGCATTGTTTTTTGATCTGACAAAATCCCCGGCCACGTCGAAATAACCCACGCTGCAAGGCGCTACGCGCGCGTCTTGGCTGGCTTGGATTCGCTTCAACATTAACTCCGATTGGCCCATTCGATCAAGTGGCGCTGCCGGATTCATTTGGGAAGAGTGGCGTCCTGGTTTAGTTCCAAGCGCAGGTAATCCAAAGTGTTCCTAATCCACCGTCGGGCTTGACCGCAGGTTTGGAATTGTCATTATCGGGGCGTTCAAATCAATCACCAAACCCATTCCATCCATGAACGAAGCCACGACGACTCAAATCAAAGACGCCACCGCCAATCCCGCGCCGCTCGGCCTGCTCGGTTTCGGCATGACGACGGTGATGCTCAACCTGCACAACGCCGGTTTTTTTGAGTTGAACAGCATGATCCTGGCGATGGGCCTCTGCTACGGCGGGACCGCGCAGGTCATCGCCGGCATCATGGAATGGAAGAAGGGCAACACCTTTGCCACCACGGCGTTTATCTCTTATGGCTTTTTCTGGATTTCACTGGTGACTTTGGTGGTGCTGCCGAAAATCATTCCCAGCCTCATCCCGGCCAACGAAACCGCCATGGCCGCCTATCTGGCCATCTGGGGCTTGTTCACCGCCGTGATGTTTGTCGGCACCTTCCGGCTGAACCGCGCGCTGCAATTCGTCTTCGGCACGCTGACGGTTTTGTTCTTCCTGCTGGCGTATGGTGATTTCACCGGCGCAGGACCGGGCTTCAAGCACGCCACCGGTTTCGAGGGCATCGTCTGCGGCGTGGCCGCGATTTACGCCGGCCTCGCGCAGGTGCTGAATGAACTGGCCGGCAAAATCGTGCTGCCGCTGGGCCTGGTGAAAAAATAACTGCCACTGAGCATTTAACCCGAATTTCGAAATAGAAAAGGAGCGCGCCCGCCTCGGGCGCGGTTTTCCGCGCCCTCGCGGAAAACCCGGGCGCACCGAAAGGTTTCAAACGTCCGTTTCTGTTTTACGCGCAACCGGCTGGCCGCGAGGGCGCGGCAAGCCACGCCCGGGGCGGGCGTGCTCCCCTGCTTAGAAATCCTGGTTTAACGTGGAATTGACGCCATGATGCGTCTTGACCATTCTGTCGGCATGAAATCCACCACGACCCTCTTTGCGCTCGCCGCCGTGGCGTTGCTGCCTTTTTCCAGCCTCGCCCAGACCAACGCGCCGGCGGCTCACGAAAACACGGCCATCATTCCCGTCCCGCGCACCGGCAGCATCACCAACCGCCAGTCGCTCGTGCTCCAGCGCGCCAAGGAACATCCCGGCAATTACGACATCGAATTCATCGGCGACTCCATCACGCAAGGCTGGGAGGGCAGGGGTTCAAATGTCTGGCGGCAATATTACGGCAAACGCAAGGTGATCAACCTGGGCGTCAGTGGCGACCGCACGCAGCACGTCCTCTGGCGCTTTGAACAGGGCCAGCTCGACGGTGTCAAGGCCAAGGTCGCCGTGGTGATGATCGGCACCAACAATTCCAACAAGGACGACAACACCGAAGCGGATATACTTGAAGGCGTCACCGCCATCGTGAATCAAATCCGCACGCGTCAGCCGGATACAAGCATGCTGCTGCTCGGCATTTTCCCGCGCGGCAAAACCTTCAGCCCCCAGCGCGGAAAAATTTTGGAAGTGAACCAAGCGCTCGCACTTCTCGACGATGGCAGGCACATTTTCTATCTCGACCTAGGCTCGCAATTCATCGCGAACGACGGGTCCATCTCCAAGAACATCATGCCGGACGCGCTGCATCCCAACGAAGCCGGCTATACGATCTGGGCCAACGCCATGGAGCCGAAGTTGAAGCAACTTCTTCACAAACATTGGTGGCAGAAAGGAGCTTAATCTTTTTCGAGAATGGATTTCTCGAACGGCAAACTGCCCGAATTTTTCGCTGTGGCGCGTTTTCAAAATCCGGAGCGCGGCCGTCCCCGGCCGCAGCAACGAACTGACGACTGACCGCTTCCAAATGTTCACGCGGCCTGACGCTTGGACATTGCTGCGCCCGAGGACGGGCGCGCTCCGGCCAGGCGGCGGTCGAATTATTTCATTTGCTTTACAAACGAGTCCGCGCGGGCGATGGACTGGTTCATCTGCTCGATGAGCCGGGTGATTTCCGTCTGGATGCTGGGGGATTCGCCTTGCAGCGAGGCGATGGCCTGGGCGTTCAGGTTGTGCTTGAGGTAAAGGACGTAGTCGTTGAACTGGGTCAGCACGGGCGTCATGCTTTGCTCGGCGGCGGCCAGCGCGGCGTGCAGTTCATCATAGCGCTGCCGGGTGGCCACGAGTTCGCGCCGGCTCGCCTCGCGCAACGAGACCGTGGTGATCTCGCCATTTTCCTTTTCCCATTCGGCAAACAGGTCCGTGGCGACGGATTCCACCGCGCGGATGCGGCTGCGCACGGTGTCGGCCTGTTTCGCGCAATCGTCATATTCGCTTTTCAGCGTGCGGTAGGCGCGTTCAGCTTCGCCGCCGTCGAACTGGGTGATTTCTTTCAGCCGCGTGAGCGCGTCCTTGAATTCCTTTTGCGCCGTCTGCTGGTCGTCCCGCGCCTCGACGACGCGTTTCTTGAGCAGATCCCGTTTGTAAATGCCGACCTTCTCGTAGGCGGCGTAGTAAGCGCTGCGGCAGCCAGTCGTGTTGAGCAGCAGCGTGGCGATGACCAACGCCGAAAAAATGCAACCAAGCCTTTTCATAAGCCAATGCGGGTTTGGGTTTCCAAATTCAATTGATGCCCAGCAGTTCCACTTCAAAAATCAGCGTGGCGTTGGGCGGAATCGCGCCGGGATAGCCGTCGCGGCCATAGGCGAGTTCCGGCGGAATGGTCATTTTCACCTTGTCGCCGATTTTCATGGTGGCCACGCCAAGATCCCAGCCCGCAATGACCTGTCCCTCGCCAAGAACGAACGCAAACGGTTCGTCGCGATCCACGGAGCTGTCGAATTTCTGGCCGTTCGTGAACGTGCCGGTGTAATGCACCGCCACGGTGTCGCCTTTTTTTGGGGCCGCGCCGCTGCCGGCGGCGAGCGGCTCGATCTTCAATTCAGGTTTTGCCATGCCGGATTTTCCACACGCTGTGCCGGTGGGTCAATAAAACAAAGGCGGTCTCATTTGGCCGGCGCGGGTTCCGCCGCCCGCAGTGAGTTCGGGCAACGCGCGCCCTTTTTGCAGAAAATGTTAAAGGCTCAGGCAGGTGCGTGCGTTTGGAACCGAAATCTAGAGGTGGGAAACCGAGTAAGCATTTTTTGAGTTCGATACCTCTTTGGCTTCAATTCAAATTTGAGACTCGTCATCTCGTCTCCTACAAACAAATTACACGGTGGTTTCACACCTCGCGCAACCGGCTTGTTGCATTTTAGGTTGCTGTCCAGCGGCTGGTATCAGGTTCAAAGTCGGGTGCAAATTGACCGGTGTAATCCGGCCCGGAGCGGCAGCCCCGGACCGGATCAGGTTGGCATAAAGTTATCGGTAGTTGTCTCCGTGCGACTTCTTTGGTGCCGGAACGATGCTGCCAAACAGGCCGTCGGCTTCACCGTTCAAACCGGCGGTGAAATAAAGCGCGGTGGGCACTCCTCCCCGGCCGCCATTCCCAAACGCCAGTCCCCAGAGGCCGTCAATGACGATGGGGTGGTGGTGGGTGTCTTCGAGGAGACCGCAGAAGTCGCCGTCAGCTTCAAAAGCCATGATAGTGCCGCTGCCGAAGTTGCCGACGAGCAATTTGTCTTTGTGCGTGCCGAAGCTGGCGGGTGCCAGCGCCAGACCCCACGGCGAGTTAATTTCTTTCAGATGTCCGCCGGCGTTTTTGCCGGTGGCGAACCGGTGAAACTTGCCGGTCTTTGGATTGAACACGTCAATCAAGCCATTGCCCGCGCCGCCGACATCGTCATGCTTATCGGCATCCTGTTTGGCGAAAGTCACGAAGACGAATCCGCCGAGACTCTGAACATTGAAGGGAGCATAACCAGCCGGAGCCTTCGGGTCTGCGAACTGGGTGAGGTTCAGATTGGTGTCATAAACATCAACGGTGCCTTCTCGGAAATTCGCAAGCAGCAGCAAGGGCGCACCGGTATTGGTGTCGAGGGTGATGCCCTTGTAAACGGCGGTTGAGCGCGACACCAGCAGTTCCGCCGCCGTGCCCAGTGCGCCACGCCAGCCGGAAATGGTGCCGTCCTCGCCGGCGAAGATGAAAATATCGCCGTGAAAACTGCCCGTGTTATTGAACAACTGTCCGGTGGGGTTGCCTTCACCGGGAATGGCCACTTGGAGTCCTTGTTTGGCGACATAGGGCGAACCGCTGGCATCGTTGGTGACGGCATACAAAGTAGAGATGCCGGAACCGGCCTTTGACCGCGGCAAACACCAGCAGCGCGATCAGCGTGACGGCGCAGGAGACATTCAAGGCGCGATGCGCGTCGGCAAAGACGAGATACGCGCTTAACGGAATGATGCCGCCCACGACGTAGGAAAGCGCGATGGTGAGCGCACTTTTCAACGCGCGGCCCGGTTCGGGCTTCTCCAGTCCCAGTTCGAAGCGCATCATGAAATCCACCCAGTCCTGCGGTCGCTGCCGCAAGGCTTCCACGACGGTGGCGCTCTCGGTTTCCGTCAGGCCGTAAGTCTTGAAGATGTCCTGCACTTCTTTCACCTCCACGTCCGGCACGGTGACGATCTCCTCCTCCTCGCGCTTGCGTTCGCTGACATAATGCTCGGCGTCACTGCGCGCGGCGAGGTAACCACCGAGACCCATGGCGATGGAACCGGCGGCGATTTCGGCAAAGCCCGCCGTGAGGACGATGTGCGATGAGGCAATCGCTCCGGTCAGACCTGCGGCCAGCGCAAACGGCACGGTCAGGCCATCGGACATGCCGATGACAACGTCGCGCACGGTTTCACCGGCGGTGAAATGTTTTTCGATGTGAGGTGTCTGGGGCATAAAAGAAATCAAGGTTCACCCGGCCGGCGCTCCAGCCATCTGCCAATGCTTGATGACATCCAACGGATGAATGAGCATGATGATGTTGAGCGTCAGGTTGTCGCGAATCCACAGTGCGCAGCCCGCTTCCATAACGATGATGGCCGCTACCGTGACCCATGGTCTGGCCCGCCAGGCAAAGAGGAAGCCAAGCGCCATCATCACGATGTCGCTCAAGGAATTGAGCACGCTGTCGCCGACGTAGCCGAGCGAGATGGTGGCTTCGCGGTAGCGGTTGATGATGAGCGGGGAATTTTCCAGGATTTCCCAGCCCGCTTCCACCGCCAGCGCCAGCAGCAGCCGGTGGCGGACGGGCAGTTTTCGCGCGACCAGCCACAGTGCCGCATAAAACAACATCCCATGCACGATATGTGAAAAGGAATACGGATCGGCCAGACGTTGCGAATTTTCGCTGCTCCAGATGTTGCCCTCCCACCAGCCGAATTTTCCATCCGGCCCCAGCGGCGAACGTCCCATCCATAGTTCAATGCCCGCCGTCAGGCCGAGCACCGCGATGAAAGCGCCGATGATCCATTGCTGGCGTTTCAGAAATTGAGATATGTCAGGATTCAAAAGGTTTCTTTCGTTAGTTCAGGAAATTTTTTTCTGCGCGTTTTCCACGGCGGCTCGGATTTCCGGAGGCAATTCCTCGAGCGGATGGTAGATGCGCTCGTTCCCCGCCGCATCCTTGAGCATGTAAATTTCGGATTCCGTCCGCGAGATGTCGGTGCCCGTTGAATCCATATTTCCTTTCAACGCCTCCGTTTCGAGCTTTTCCATTTCCGCGCGCAATTCCGGCGGCAGTTCGCTGAGCGAATGATATTCATGCTCTCGGCCCGCTTCATCCGTGGTCTTGACGGTGACGGTCGTTTTGAGATTCACGATGCGCCGTGGGCCGGTGGATTGGAACAGCGCAAGAAATCTCCGCCAGAGGCCCGGCGGTTCGATGCGGGCAAAACATTGCGGACAGAATTGCGCGCCTGTCTCAACCGGGACGCCGCATTCGGGGCAGTTCATGGCCATTGATTAAGTCCTTTTGGCTGGCGATGTAAACAAAAAACAGTTCTTGCGGACGGTCCGTGCGGACGGCAACCATTTTCAAACGGCCTGTCTTTGCAGACGGCGACCAACGAGATTTTGAGGACGTGGGCCGGATGCTAAAATAGAGATGGCGGCTGCTCAATGAACCGTTTGGCTTCTTCAACATGGTAAGTGGTGGCGCACTTGGGACAATAAAGATGATATTCGTAGTAATAATCGCGCGTTGGTTTCCAGCGTCCCTTCCGCTTGATGACCGGCGTTGAACATTTCCGGCATGGCTCGCCTTCCTGCATGGCGGGGCGGACGCCTTCGGCTTCGGGTTTGCTCTCGTAACCCTCGTCCGCCGGCAGATTGGGCTGGCGCAGCGCGGCCATCGAGAGTTGATCGCACCGTTCGTTTTCCCGATTGCCCGCGTGACCTTTCACCCAGCGAAATTCCACCTGATGCGTCTCACACAGCGGCAGCAGTTTCTCCCAAAGGTCAATGTTCTTGGCCCGCTCCTTGTTGTTGAGCCACCAATCGTTCTTTTCCCATTTCACCGCCCAGCCCTTCATGATCGCGACCACCAGATACTGCGAATCGCTGTTCAGCGTCACCTGGCACGGCTGCTTCAACATTTCGAGGCCCGCGATGGCGGCAAAGATTTCCATCCGGTTGTTGGTGGTCAACCGGAATCCGCCGCTGGCTTCCGCGCGCTTCTTGGGATGCAACAACACCACGCCATAACCGCCCGG
>ODAK010005736.1_pt1 | contig 12567 bp, 12 predicted proteins | sample 1539591 | NCBI WGS metagenome assembly ODAK01 (sample SAMEA3539303, study PRJEB22396) | soil metagenome | biome: tundra; feature: field; material: soil | place: USA | collected 2010-05 | depth 0.15 m | reverse complement strand
AGTGGTCGGAGGATCATCCGGGTGGATCGACGCTGCGGCTGATCGTCGCCGCGGTCGTCATCGTCGCCGTGCTGATCTTCGTCGCGACCAAGGTGCTCGACTCCGGTTCCAACACCCCGACGCACACGAGCTCGACGCCGTCGGGGAGCGCCTCGACCGTCGGGCCGAGCCCGTCGAGCATCACGGTCGCGGTGCTCAACGGCACCCACAGCTCCGGGCTCGCGACGCGCGTGTCCAGTGTGCTTGGGGGCCTCGGCTTCGGCAAGGGGCCGGTCAGGAACGCGCTTTCTCAGGGCCACACACGCACCCTCGTCGGCTACGTCACGTCGGCCGACCGCGCGGCGGCGCTCGAGGTGGCAAGCGATCTCAAACCGACACTCACGCGCGTCGGGCCGCTCGACGCGGCGACGGCGGCCCTGGTGGAAGCTACGGGCGCCACGCCGAACGTGGTCGTCACCCTCGGCAGTAACTACGCCGGGAAGTGATCCGCGCGGCGCGGGGAGCGTCGCCGCGCACGATGCGCGCCGGAGCGTTCGCGCGCATCGTCCTCGGGCTGCTGGTGCTCGCCAGCGTCGCCGCGTTCTTCTATGCGCAGGCGCTCAAGCGCGAGGATCCGCTGGTCAACGGCCACGGCGGAGTCACCAGGTTTCGGCCGGCTGGACCCGGCGTGACGGAGGCGCACTTTCACCTCAAGCTGTCGGTGAACGATGTGGTGGACGTCGCGGTGCTGACCGCGACGTCCGATCGACTGGTGAAGTGGATCGCACGCAACCGCAAGGTGCGTGAGTACCGCCAGTTCGAACTCGTTTGGAACGGGACCACGGCGGCGGGCGCGACCGCGCCGCCCGCCAGCTACCTCGTCGAGCTGCGCCTCGAGCACGCCGGCCAGACCGTCGTTGTCCCGGGCTTCCTCCTGCGCCTGGAGGGTCCGTCCGGATGATCCTCGCGACAACGCTCGGCCACTCGCTCTCGCGGGCCGGACTCCTTCTCGACGCACTGCTCGCCGCCGAGGCGCTCTGCTCGCTCGGGCGCACGCGGCGGATCGCCATCGGCGGCGCGCTGGTGCTCTCGCCGGTGCTGCTCGCGGGCGCGCTGTGGAAGTCCACGCAGCTGTCGCATCTGCGCCACCATCCGCTGCTCGCGCTCGCCGGGATCCTCGTCGCGCTGCTCGCCGTCGCGCTGCTCGGCGCGGCGTTTCGGTCTCGCCCGCGCCTGCTTGCGGTCAGTGCGGTGATCGCGTTGCCCTTCCGCTTCTCGCTGCTGTCGGGCGGCACCGGCGGCGTGCTGCTGGCGCTCTACGTCGTGATCGCCGCCGGCGCCGTTGCGCTCGTGGCGTGGGGCGAGCGTCCGCAGGAGCCACCGATCGGCCCGCTCGAGCGTGCGATTGCGGTGTTCGTCGTGATCTATGCGATTCAGGCGCTCTACACGCCCGATCTCAGCAAGGCGGTCGAGGAGATCGGCTTCTTCTATGTCCCGTTCGCGCTGCTGTTCGTGCTGCTGCGGCGCGTGCGGTGGGATCGGGCGCTGCTGCAGCGCTGTGCCCTCGCGCTCGTCGCCCTGGCGCTGGCCTTCGTCGCCGTGGCGGCCGTCGAATACGTCACCCGCCGCCTGCTGTTTCACACCGCGCTGAACTCCAACCAGCGCTACTTCCGGGTCAACTCGCTGTTCTATGACCCCAACATCTACGGGCGCTTCCTGGCGCTGACGATGGTGCTCGTGGCGGCCGCGATGATGTGGGAGACGAGCCGCCGACGGATCGCGATCGCCGCCGCCGTGCTCTTTGTTCTGTGGCTCGGGCTGCTTGGTTCGGTCTCGCAGTCGAGCATCGTCGCGCTGCTCGCCGGCCTTGCCGTGATCGCCGCCGTGCGCTTCCCGCCGCGCGCGACGGTCGCGGCCGTCGCGCTGGTGCTGCTCGTCGCGGTCGTGGTCGCGGTCGTCGCGTCCGGGCGCCTGCATCTCAGCCTCAGCGACACGACGTCGGCGAACAACGCGACGAGCGGGCGGGTCTCGCTGGTCAAGCAGGGGATCGACCTGTTCGCCGATCGCCCGATCGCGGGCTTCGGCTCGGCGTCGTTCTCGTGCGAGTTCCTGCGCCACACGATGCACAGCGGATCGCACGCCTGTGGCTCCCTCGCCGCGCCGGGGGTCACCTCGGACTCGCACACGACGCCGGTCACGATCGCCGCGGAGCAGGGCCTGATCGGACTGCTCGCCTACGTCGTGCTGTTGCTCGCCGCCGCGCTCGCGCTGGCTCGCGGGGGACTGCGCCGATCGCCGGTCCGCGTCGCGATTCTCGCCGCGTTCGTGGCGCTCGTCGTGCACACCTGGGCCTACGCCGATTTCCTCGAGGACCCGATCAGCTGGGCGCTGCTGGCGGTCGGGACCGTGCTGGCGCGCGAGTGACGTGTTCGGCTACCTGAAGCGGCTGGTCAAGGCAGGCGTCGCCTACCAGACGGGCGACATCCTCTCGAAGGGCGTGGCGGTGTTCACGCTGCCGCTCTACACGCACTACGTGAACGCCTCCGGCTACGGCTACGTCGAGACCCTGCTGACCGCCGTGATCCTGCTCTCGATCCTGCTGCGGCTCGGCGTCGGCGAGGCCTTCATCCGCTTCTACTACGACGACGCCGACGTGGCGCGGCGCGATCTGATCGCCTCGGGCGCGGTGGCGTTCGTGTTCGTCACGACCACGATCGCCGCGCTGGCCGGAGTGATCTTCGCCGGCACGCTGTCGCGCGCGCTGCTGGGCGTGCACAACCCGGTGCTGTTCGACTTCGCGATGCTGGGCGTGTGGGCGTTCACCAACCTGGAGATCGCCTACGCCCTGCTGCGAGCAGACGAGCGCACGGGGACCTACATGCGCGCGTCGGTCGTCAATGTCGTGATCACGATCAGCCTGACGATCTATCTGGTGGTCGGTCGCCACGACGGTGCGCGCGGACTGCTCGCCGGCAACTACACCGCCTCCACGCTGGTGCTCGTCGGGCTGTGGTGGGTCGAGCGTCGCCGGCTGCTCGCTCCGCTCCGCGCGCGCCTCGGGGCCTCGGCTCTGAGCGCGCGCGCGCGTGCGGCGCTGCCGATGCGGGCGATGTTGGGCTTCGGACTGCCGACCGTCCCGGCCGACGCGAGCGTGTACGCACTGCAGGTCGTCGACCGCTGGTATCTGCTGCGTGCGCAGTCGGCGGCCGCGGCCGGGCTCTACGCACTCGCCGCCAAGCTCGCGACCGTCGTCTTCGTCGCGGTTCGCGGCTTCCAGTACGCCTGGCCGCCGCTGGCCTACTCGGTGACCGACGACGACGTCGCCGCGCGGCTCTACGCGCTGGTCACGACCTACTACGTGCTCGCCACCGGCGTGGTCGTCGCGGGTGTCGCGCTGCTCGGGCGCTGGGCGGTGCGGCTGCTGCTCTACCACGACTACGGCGCGCATGACGCCCTGCCGTGGCTCGCCCTCGGCTGGGCGCTCTACGGCCTCTATCTGATCTTTGTCGTGATCTCCGGCCGCGCGCGCCAGACCCGGCGCAACCTGCCCGCCGCGCTGGTCGGGCTAGCGGTCAACGTCGCCGGGCTGTTCCTGCTCGTGCCGGTGCTCGGGATCTCGGGCGCCGGCATCGCGCTGGTGATCGCCTACGCGGCGATGATCCTCGTGATCTACTGGCTGACCCGCAGCGTCTTCAGCGTGGGCTTCGAGTGGCAGCGACTCGGTCGCCTGCTCGCGGTCCTGATCGGCATCTCGGTCGCCGGTGAGCTGGTGCTGCCGACCCACGGCGCCGCCGGCTTCCTGTTGCGCGGCCTCGCCTGGTGCGCGATCTTCCCGCTGCTGCGGATGGCCGGCTTCTTCAGTGCCGCGGAGCTTGCGCGGATCGCGGCGCTCGTCGCGCGGATCCTCGGGCAGCGCCGGCGCACGGTGTGAACGGCGCGGCCCCGCGAGGCCGTCGCGCCGGTTCCTCAGTCCCCTGCGCGCGCCGCGTTCGTCAGTCCCGTGCGCGCGCCGCGTTGTAGGCGGCCGTCGTCTCCCGCAGTCCCTCACCGCGTGCCGGCCACAGCGCGGCGCGCGCATGGGCACGGTAGCGGCGCGCGTCGTGGCCCGGCAGCGCCAGCGCCGCAACCGCGCGCAGGCCGTAGGTCCAGGCCGTGAGCCAGCGGACCGCGGCCGCGGCCAGCGCGCCGTGATGCTTGCGCATGTAGCGATCGCGCCCGCGCGAGTGCTCGACGATCCGCCGCGTCGCACTCGCGCCGGTCGAGAGCTGCTCGCGGTGGATCGCGACGGCGTCCGGCACATACAGCGAATGCCAGCCGGCATCGGCGAGGCGCTTCTGGAAGTCGACCTCGTCGCTGTAGACGAAGAACTCGCCATCCATCCAGTCGACCTGCTCGGCGGCCTCGCGGCGCACCGCCAGCGCGGCTGACTGCCCCCAGTCGACGCGGCGCACCGCCGCGCCGGTGCTCTGCACGACGTATGGGCGCGCCAGCATCAGCGCGCCCGCGAGCGCGGTGGTGACGCTCGGGAAGCGCCACGCCGACGCCTGCGGGGCGCCGTCGGGCCGTCGCAGCGCCGCCACGGCGCAGGCCGCGCGCGCGTCGCCCTCGAGTGCGAGGTGGAGCGCGGACGCGGCGCCCGCCAGCAGCTCCGAGTCCTCATTCAGCAGCATGCAGTAGCGCCCGCGCGAGCGCGCCATCAGCTCGCTGTCGTTGAGTGCCTTGCCGCGACGCTGCGCAAGCTCGATCAGCTCGATGTCCTCGCCGCGCGCCCGCACGGCCGCCGCCGAGCCGTCGTCGGAGGCGTTGTCGAGCACGAGTACCTCGCTGCTCACATCGAGTTGCGCGCGCGCCGCGCGCACCGCGTCGAGGCATCGCATCAGCAGCTCGCGGCCGTTCGTGTTGACCACGCAGAAGGAGATCTCGACGTCCACACCCGTATTGTCGGTCTCCGTGAAGGTCCACGTCGTCGACCCATCGGCCTACACGCCGCCGTATGACCATGCGCTGTGCGCCGCGCTCGCCCACGCGGGCGTCGATGTCGAGCTGTTCACGAGCCGGTTCCCCTACGCGCAGCCGCCCACGCCGGACGGTTACGTGCGTCGCGAGCTGTTCTATCGTGCGGCTCGTGGCGCGCCGGCGTCGCGAGGGCGCCGGGCGATCAAGCTGGCCGAGCACCTACCCGACATGCTGCGCTACCGCTCAGCTGCCGCAGCGGCGCAGCTCGTCCACTTCCAGTGGCTGGCCGTTCCGGCGCTCGACCGCTGGCTGTTGCCGCGCGGGCGCCCACTGGTGCTGACCGCGCACGACGTTCTGGCGCGCGAGGCGTCGGCGGTCGCCCAGCGCTCCGCGCAGCGGCGCCTGTACTGCCGTTTCGACGCCGTGATCGCGCACTCCGAGCACGGGCGCGCGCGCCTGCTCGGCGAGTTGGGTCTGCCCGCCGCGCTGGTCCACACGATCGCGCATGGCGCGTTCGAGCACCTGACCCGCGTGCCGGCGGAGCCGCTGCCCGCCGAGCTCGAGCCGACGGGCGCGCCGGTCGTGCTGTGCTTCGGCCTGATTCGGCCCTACAAGGGCGTCGACGTGCTGCTCGAGGCGTGGCGTGAGGTCTCCGACGCGCAGCTGTGGATCGTCGGGCGCCCCCGATTTGACATCGGCGCGCTGCGCGCGGCCGCGGGAACGAACGTCCGCTGGGTGCCTCGCTTCGTCAGCGACGGCGAGCTGGCGGCGTGCTTCCGCCGCGCCGATCTCGTCGTGCTGCCCTACCGCGAAATCGAGCAGTCGGGCGTGCTTGCGACGGCGCTCGCGTTCGGCTCGCCGCTCGTGCTCAGCGACGTCGGCGGCTTCGGCGAGGTCGCCGCGGTTGGCGCCGCGCGGCTCGTAGCGCCGGGCGATCCGGCCGCGCTGGGCGCGGCGCTCGTGGAGCTGCTCGGCGATCGCGCGGCGCGCGAGCGACTATCGGCCGCGGCGCGCGAGCTCGCGGCCGGGGAGTGGTCCTGGCGAGCGGTCGCCGAGCGTACGAAGGCGCTCTACGGTTCGCTGCTCAGCTGACGCGCTGGATCAGCGACTGCAGGTTGCTGTATTGCGGCACGCCGGGCTGCGTCGGCACCTCGAGTGTCCCCTTGGGGCCCTTGACGAAGACGGCGGGCGTTCCGACGACGCCGGCCGCGCTGGCCGCGTGGCCATCGGCCGTGACGGCATTGATCAGCGTCGCGTTGGTCAGATTGGCCTGCCACTTGATCAGGTTCAGGCCCTTGATCTGGGACGCCAGGCCCTGGATGTAGCCCGGCGTGAAGTACGGCACGGACTCGGCGGCGGTGCCGTTGATCGACGCCGGCTGCTCCTGGTAGTTGAGCAGGATGTAGTACCAGGCCTTGTTCTGCAGACCGGCCGCCTTGGCCCCAACCTGCCCGGTGACGAACTCGCCCTGGTTGGCGTAGGAGCTGGCCGTGTCGTCGGCGCGGTAGACGAGCTTGACCTTGCCGGTCTTGACGTAGTTCGTGATCAGCTGCGCCTCCGAGGACAGCGCGAATGCGTCGCAGGTCGAGCAGACGAGGTCGCCATACTCGGTGACCGTGACCGGCGCGCTTGGCTTGCCGAGCACGTTGCCGTGCTGCGGGATGCCGGCCAGTTCGCTGCTGATCGCCGTGACCGCCGCGGCCTTCGCGCTCGCGCTTTCCTTCACGATCGTTCCGCCGCCAGCCCGGGTCGCGACGATGACGATGACGATCGCCAGCGCCGCCGCGGCAACCAGGCCGCCGAGCCAGATCAGGCGCATGCGGCGCGCCTGGGCGGCGCTCAGGTCGCGGTGGGCTGCTTCGCGCGCGGCGCGCGCGGCAGCCTTCTGTTCGGCACGGCTTGCCATCGCGAGGCAGTCTATCGGCGGCCATTACGGTGAGCTTAAGCGCGACGTGGAGGAGAATCCCGGCTCGTGAGCGCGCTCGCAGTCGTTTTTTGGGTCAGCGTGGCCCTGCTGGTCTATACGCATGTCGGCTATCCGCTGGCACTGACGGTCGCGGCCCGCATGGTCCCGCCGGCCCCGGTCGGCTCGCGCTGCGCCAAGCCGACCGTCTCGCTGATCGTCGCCGCGCACCACGAGGGCGGCGTGATCGCCGCCAAGGTTGCCAACGCGCTCGCGCTGGACTGGCCCCGGGAGCAGCTGGAGGTCGTCGTCTGCTCAGACGGCGGCGGCGATGAGACGGCCGCGCGGGCGCGGCAGGCGGGCGCCGATGTCGTGCTCGATCTGCCCCGAGCGGGGAAGGTCCGCACGCAGGACGCCGGGGTCGCCGCGGCGCGCGGCGAGCTGCTTGCGTTCTCCGACGCCAACTCGAGCTGGGAGCCCGGCGCGCTCGCGGCGCTCGCCGCCGCATTCGAGGATCCGAAGGTCGGCTACGCCTGCGGCCAGATGCGTTTCGTGCAGGCGGGCGGCGGGCGCGACGCCGACAACCAGGAGGGGGCCTACTGGCGCTACGAGATGGCGGTTCGCGCGCACGAGTCGCGCCTGCGCTCGGTGACGGCCGGCAACGGCGGGATCTACGCGGTTCGGCGCGAGGCCTACCTGATCGTCGACGAGCGCATGGGTCACGACCTCAGCTTCCCGTTCAACATGGTCAAGCGCGGCTGGCGCGCACTGTATGTCCCGACGGCGCGCGCGAGCGAGAAGATGGTGCCCTCGATCGGCGGCGAGTTTGCGCGCAAGCGGCGGATGCACGCTCACGCCTGGCCGATCGTGCTGCGCGGCGGCATGCTCTCGCCGCGTGGATACGGCCTGCGCTACGGCTGGATGATCTTCAGCCATCGCGTGCTGCGCTACGCGGCTCCGGCGCTGCACCTGGTCGCGTTCGCGACGAACGTGGCGCTGGTCGGAGCGGGCACGATCTACGTGATCGGCCTGGCCGTCCAGCTCGCCCTGCTGCTCGCTGGTTTCTTAGGCGCTCGCTTTCGCTCGCGACCGCTGCTGCTCGCCCGCTACTACGTGCTGATGAACGCCGCGCTCGCGGCCGGCCTTTGGGACTACCTGCGGCACGGCACGCCGGCCGGCTGGGAAGCCCCCGAGGGCACGCGGTGATCCGCCGCGGCCTCGACGTCGTGGTCGCGTCGAGCGTGCTGGCGCTCGCCTCCCCGCTGCTGCTCGTCGCGATCGTCGCGATCCGCTTGGAGTCGCGCGGGCGCGCGATCTACCGCCAGCGGCGCGTCGGCCTGGACGGCCACGAGTTCGATGTGCTCAAGCTGCGCACGATGGTTGACGGCGCCGAGCACGTGGGCGCCGGTCTCGCGGTCGACGCGGGCGACGCGCGGATCACCCGCGTCGGTGCGCTGCTGCGGCGAACCTCGCTCGACGAGCTGCCGAACCTCTGGAACGTGGTGCGCGGCGAGATGTCACTGATCGGGCCGCGCCCGACGGTGCCCGCGCAGGTCGCCCAATACGACGAGCGTCAGCGAGGCCGCCTGGCGATCAGGCCAGGGATCACCGGTTGGGCGCAGGTCAACGGTCGCGCCTCGCTGCCGTGGTCGGAGCGGATCGAGCTCGACCTCTACTACATCGCTCACCGCTCGCCGCTGCTCGACGCGCGGATCATCGTGCGAACGGTGCGCGTGCTGTTCGGCGGCGGAGGGGTCTACCGCGGGGAGACCGGCGGCTGGGATGGCCCCGCCGGGCTCAGGTAGCGATACAGCGAGAGACCGAGCAGCACCGTCAGGATGATCGCGCTGCCCACGCACCACTCGCAGTAGATCGGGTGGCCCGGGATCGTGAACGTCTCCTGCCAGGTCAGGAACGCGCTGAAGCCGAAGCCGAACAGCGTCAGCGCCAGGGTCGCCAGGCGCGTCCACTCCCGCTCGCGCACAACCAGCGAGCCGACGATCCCGATGTAGCCGATCAGGCCGAGCAGCGCGACCGGCACGCCGCCGATCGTCGAGTACTTCGAGTTCTGCACCGTCTGGCAGGAGCTGTGTCCGTTGTGACTGTTGACGCAGGCGACCGTGAGATGGCCGTAGTGCACGATCGTCAGGTAGGTCGCGTCGCCGAGGCCCAGCACGGCGAGCACGATCATCACGCGAATCAATGTCCGCCGGCTCACCCCGGCCTGCGTTCCTCGCGGAGCATCGGCTCCGCAGCTTACGCTGAGTGGCGGCGCACATGATCAGCACGGAGACCGAGAGCCTGCGGGGGACCGCGCGCCTGCGCGCCGTGATCACCGCGCCGGGCGCGATCCCGCTGCTGCTCGCGCGCACGCTCGGCTCGCTGCCGGTCGGCATGGTCCCGCTCGGGATCATCCTGCTGCTGCGCGCCGACGGGCGTTCCTACGCCTTCGCCGGGATCGCCGGCGGGGCCTACGCGCTCGGCGTCGCGGCGATGCAGCCGCGACTCGGCCGCCTGATCGACCGTGTCGGGATGGGGCGCGTCCTGGCGCCGCTCGCGCTGATGTTCCCTGGCGTGCTCGTCGCGCTCGCGCTGGCGGGCTCGGCTGGCGCGCCGGCGGCGCTGACGGTCGGCCTGGCGCTGCTCAGTGGAGCGACGCTGCCTCCGCTCGGCGCCTGCATGCGCGCGCTGTGGCCGTCTTTGATCGCCAGTCCGACGCTGCGACCGACGGCGTTCGCGATCGACGCGGTGCTGCAGGAGCTGTCGTTCATCGTCGGTCCGCCGCTCTTGGCACTGCTGGTCGCGGTCGCGAGCCCGAGGGTCGCGCTGGTCGGCGCCGCCGCCGCCGCGGCGGTCGGGGCGAGCGTGTTCGCCGCACGCGCACGTTCTCGCCACGCGCCGACCGCCCGCGCGAGCGGCGCGCTGCGCTCGGCCGGCGTGCGCCGGCTGCTGGTGATGAGCGCCGTGCTCGGCGGCTCCTTCGGCGCGACCGAGGTTGCGATGCCGGCGTTCTGCGAGCTCCACGGCGCGCGCGCCGAGGCGGGCCTGATTCTTGCCGCGCTCGCGCTCGGCTCGGCCTGCGGCGGCGCGATCTTCGGTGCCCGCGCCCCACGCGTGCCGGTCCCGCGACGGCTCTTCGTGGCGCTCTGCGCGTACAGCATTCTGCTCGTGCCGCTGCTGGCGGCGCCGTCAATCCTCGTCATGGCGTTGGTCGCGTTCGTGGGCGGCATGCCGATCGCTCCGGTCTTCGCCGGCGCCTACCTGCTGCTTGACCGCTTCAGCGTCGACGGCGCCGTGACCGAGACCTTCGCCTGGAACACCACCTGCATCTTCGCCGGCGCGGCGCTCGGGACCGCGGTCGGGGGGACGCTGATCGCGCCGGGCTCCTACAGAGCCGCGCTAGCCCTGTCGATCGGGCTGGCGGCGGCCTGCGTTCTGCTCGTCGCGAGCTACGCCCACGGGACGGAGCTGGACAGCTGATGGGCTCGGCCGAGCCCATCCTCCTGAGCGCAAACCTCGTGCTCGAGGCCGACTGTGAGCAGGTGCTTCCGCGACTGCCCGACGGCGCGTTCGAGCTGATCTACATCGACCCGCCGTTCAACACCGGCACGCGGCGTCGCCATCGCCGCCTCGCGGTCGAGCGCGACGCGCAGGGCGACCGCACGGGCTTCGGCGGCCACCGCTACAGCTCCAGAGCGCTCGGCGAGATGGAGTACGACGACAGCTTCGAGGACTACGTCGCCTTCCTCGCCCCCAAGCTCGAGCGCGCGCGTGAGCTGCTCGCCCCCGAGGGGACGCTCTACGTCCACCTCGACTACCGCGAGGCGCACTACGTCAAGGTCGCACTCGATCGGATCTTCGGCCGCGAGTGCTTCCTCAACGAGATCATCTGGGCCTACGACTACGGTGCCAAGCCGACGCGCCGCTGGCCCGCCAAGCACGACACGATCCTCGTCTACGTCCGCAATCCGGGGCGCCAGCTGTTCGATGCCGAGGCGGTCGAGCGCGAGCCCTACATGGCGCCCGGCCTCGTCGGGCCAGAGAAGGCCGCGCGCGGCAAGCGCCCGACCGACACCTGGTGGCACACGATCGTCGCGACCTCGGGAGCCGAGCGCACCGGCTACCCGACGCAGAAGCCGGAGGGCGTGCTGCGGCGCATCGTCGCGGCGTCCTCGCGCCCGGGCGGCTGGTGCCTGGATTTCTTTGCCGGCTCGGGCACGCTCGGCGCCGTCTGCGAGCAGCTCGGTCGCCGCTACGTGCTGGTCGAGCGCAACCCGCAGGCGATCGCCGTGATCCGCGCGCGCTTGGGGCTCGGCGAACCGTAAGCTGCGGCGATGCTGCCGACGCGCCACCTGCTCGAGTTCCTGCTGACGGTCTACGTCGTGATCCTGATCCCGGGGCCGAGCGTGCTCTTCGTCGTCAGCCGCGGCATCGCGCTCGGCCGCCGCGCAGCGCTCGCGACGGTGCTCGGCAACAGCAGCGGCTTCGCCACACAGCTCGTGCTGGTCTCGCTCGGCCTCGGCGCGATCATCGCGCGCTCTGACACGGTGTTCGTGATCCTGAAGCTGCTCGGCGCCGCCTATCTCGTCTACCTCGGCGTGCGCAACATCCGCGATCGCAAGGCGCTGGCCGGCCTGCTACGCGTGCGCGAATCTGAGCCCAAGCCGCTTCGGCGGATCATCCGCGAGGGCTACATCGTCGGTGTGACCAATCCCAAGGGGCTGATCATCTTCACCGCCATCCTGCCCCAGTTCATCGAGCGCTCGCAGGGCCACGCGACGCTGCAGCTGCTGACGCTCGGCGCGCTGTGCATCGGCTTGGCGTTCCTCTCCGACGGCGCCTGGGGGCTGGGCTCGGGCACCGCGCGCGCGTGGCTCGGGCGTTCGCCCAAACGGCTCGAGCGGCTCAGCGCAACCGGCGGCGTGATGCTGGTCGGCCTCGGCGTCGGCCTCGCTGTCACGGGGCGCCAGCCGTAGAAGCACCCCAAGCGGCTGCTTGGGTAGCGCGAGCAGTACACGCACCGCGCCAACCCAGCAGAACCACGATGGCCCGCCGGCCGATCGGGCCGGGCTAGGCGCGGGCGCTGCGTGCCTTGAGCGCCTCGAAGCGCTTCTCCCAGTCGTTGTGGCGCCGTTTGGCGTCGCCGATGAAGGGCGAGAAGGCGATCGCCCACAGCACGGCTGCGTTCAGCCATCGCGCCGGCGCGCGCAGCGGCCGCACGAAGTCGACGAACAGCACGACGCGGGTGCCGTCGGTGTCGTTCCAGGCCTCGTGCTCGTAGGTGTCGTCGAAGATCAGCGACGCGCCCTCAGCCCAGTGGCGAGTCTCGGTGTCGACGCGAATGCCGCAGCGCTCGGCCGGCTCGGGGATCAGCAGCCCGAGGTGGTAGCGCAGCACGCCCTTGTAGGGGCCGCGGTGGGCGGGCAGGTGCTTGCCCGGGGCGAGAATCGAGAAGAAGGCCGTCTTCATGCCCGGGATCTGCGCGCACAGGCGCGCGGTCTGGGGGCAGCGCGCGCAGTTGGCCTCCGACTTGAAGCCGTAGCCGTAGAGGAAGTAGGTCTTCCAGCGGTCGTCGGTCGTCATCGTCGCCTGGTCGACCGAGATGTCCTGGAAGTTCGGCAGGTGCTCCTGGTCCTCGAGCACGGTGTCGAGCTCGGCCCGGATCTGGCGCCAGTCGGCCTCGAGCGTCTTGGCCCAGGGGAAGGTCTCGTTGTCGAAGAACGGCTGAT
>ODAK010005735.1_pt1 | contig 12568 bp, 11 predicted proteins | sample 1539591 | NCBI WGS metagenome assembly ODAK01 (sample SAMEA3539303, study PRJEB22396) | soil metagenome | biome: tundra; feature: field; material: soil | place: USA | collected 2010-05 | depth 0.15 m | reverse complement strand
GAAGTGGTGTTAGTTCCCGCCTTAAAGGCCAGGGTACCGACAGCAGAGATGCTCGCCGTCGCGGCTCCAGAGGATTCTGGTGCGCCGACACTCAGCGCCAAACTGGAAATCATTGTTGCCACTAAAGCCGCGGCGATCATTGACGTACATGTTCGAGGGCGACTTGAGCGCGTGAGCGATCGAGTCATGGAGACGAAGCATAACCACTCACCCGGACCATCCGTCCTCCTAGCCTAGAATAACCTCAGGAAGGCGCATAAAACCATCCTCAACTGGGAGAATGTGTGTCGACCAAGACGCAAGTTCACCAATTTCGTAGGGCACCTTGGAAGTGCACCGTAATCACTGGGCCCGTCGCTCGGAAGTATCTGTCGACGGCAAGAAACTGAACTCCAACGCTGGCACGGCGCTGCCGTCCGAGCTCGAGGACCGGATCGGTCTCACAAGGACCATGTCAGAGGCGATGGGCAGTTGTAGGATTTCCCGGCACACCCACGATCCCGGCGTGAGACCCTGCTGGGTGAGGCGATCTCGGAAAGGTCGCCAGCGCCAGCGAGCGGATCAAGCAGGCCTGAGGCAACGAGGTCGGCGACAGCCACTTCCACCGTACCAGGCGGTCGAGTTCGAGAGTTCCGAAGGTGACCGTTGTGGCGATAGCGCCGAAAGGTTTCGTAGCTTTTCGCACACGCTGGGGCCGCCTCGTTCTGGGTCAAATAGGCGAACTGGCGCATCGTGGACAACTCCTTTCCAGGGTCTTTGTGACCCCAACGAGAGGAGCCGTCCAAGTTGCCATGACACGGCGCAATTGTCGCATTCAAGAGAGTTGAAATTCTCTTCCAACAACGACCTGAGGACCCTCCTGCACGCCCCACGGGGTCCGCGAAGAGGCAAGATCCGGTGTGTGCGGAGGTATGTAGCACGTGCAATTGCACAGGGGTCTATTTACTTAAGCGAACCCTTACACGTCTCGAAGGCACTCCGGACAGCATGAAGACCCAGGAAATCCCTGGGTCTTCTGCATCGATCCGGTACTTCTTAGTGGCGGGGAACTCTGGTTGGATCCGTCGGGTGCTTACGATACCCGACGAAATACCTGATCCAGATCCTTGCACACCCGCGTGCACAGGGGGCCGCACACCCCCATCCGAGTGAAAATTGAAATTAATCGCACCCTGATCTCGAATGGCTTCACAGCGACAATACAGAACATGGATGCGACGTCGAGATGCATCCTAAATATCAGCTATCGAGCGAGAACTGTTTGCCGCGTGGTTTCCACAAGCGACTGCAGTGAGCGTGGCCCAGCGGGTATCTTCGGCTGCCACGCGACAATCGCAACCGAAGAATGGTTTTCGCGAATCTCTCGGAGCCACCTAACTTCGTGCCGAGCACGCGCCGCCAGTGTTGTGTCATCCGTTGCCGTCGCCATGAGACTCTGATTCACGACCCACGAAGCGGGATGAATTCCAGCACGTTCGAGATCGTCTTGAAGCGCTATCGCTTCGTGCACTGGCGTCGGCTCAGCAAGGGTCACGAGAAGCACCGAGGTGAAGTCGGGGTCCCGAAGACGACCGAGCAGTTCCGACACGTCACTCGGGGTTTGATCGTGGAGACGACTGACCTCGCGGCTGTAACTCTCAGCAGCATCCAGAAGGAGGAGAGTATGCCCGGTTGGTGCGGTGTCGAGAATGACGATGCGGTCGGTGGCTCCCGCGACGGTAGCGGCAAATGCCTTGAAGACCGCAATCTCTTCTGTACAAGGTGAGCGCAGATCCTCTTCGAGAACGGCACGTCCGGCGTCGTCAAGATCAGCTCCCGCTGTCGCCATCACGTCAGCGACGTACAAGGCAGTCACAATTTGTGGGTCGACACGCTCCACCAAGAGACTCGCAGGCCACGCCACGCCTTGACCCAAAGTGTCAGTCAGGTGAGCCGCGGGATCGGTGGTCGTCAACGTGACCGCGAGACCACGCTCGGCGAGGTCGACCGCCAGTGCAGCCGCGATCGTAGTCTTTCCGACGCCTCCCTTGCCCATCGTCATGATGAGTCCGCAACCCTTCATGGCAATATCGTCAGCAATCTCGGCCAGGGTTGTGGTCGTGGGATCAAAATCATCTGCGCTAACGCCCTCAGGGCTCAGCCCCTTGAGTAGCCCTCGAAGTGCCGAGGGTCCGATGGGGGCTCCCGAGAGCAGTGGCAATCTTTCGCGCCGTAGCCTGGCCAACGACGCCGGCATCTGTTCGAGAGCTTCAAGTTGACGCTGAGCGAAAGCCTGCGCCGTCGGGTCCTCGGAGTTCTCATCGGTGAACACTCCGTTGATCAACAGGAATTGGTTAGTGAGGCCCAACGATTCCAATTCGGCTCGAGCGCGATCAGCTTCATTGATCGCGCCACTGTCTGGACGCGTCACCAGTACCAGGGTCGTGGTCGACGGATCGGCCAGCGTGTCGAGGGCGACCCGATAGCGGTCCTGGGCTTGGGTGAGACCAGAAAGTGGTCCGATACACGTCGTTCCCGCGGTATTCGCATCAAGGAAACCCGTCCACGCGGCAGGCAGCGCGAGCATTCTCAACGTGTGGCCGGTGGGAGCGGTGTCAAAGACGACGTGGTCATAGTGAGCGGTCGCATCGGGATCGGCAAGCAATGCCGTGAACTCGTCGAAGGCCGCAATTTCCACGGTGCACGCGCCGGAGAGTTGCTCTTCAATCCCGCTCACGATGTCGTCAGGGAACACCCCGCGCACCGGTCCGACGATACGCTCGCGATACGCTGCAGCGGCGGCGTTGGGATCGATGTCGAGGGCATCAAGACCCGGGACACTATCTACCACGCGAGGGCTGGGCCCGATGGGGCTGCCGAGAACTTCGGCGAGGTTCGATGCCGGGTCCGTCGAAACGAGGAGGACCCGTCGTCCCATATCGGCCATTGCCACCGCCGTCGCTGATGACAGCGACGTCTTGCCGACTCCGCCCTTTCCAGTGAAGAACATGAAACGAGTCGGCTTGTTGAGAAGTACTTCGAGCATGCGAGCTCCCGATCAACAACACGGCGGATTGGCGCTGGCCTTGGCGCCGATCGTCACCGCTTCGGGCGAGGCACAGCAACTGGCTTCATCGGTGACTCCGGCGTCATTCGGTTCGCAACATGCCGTTGCAATTTCTCCCGATTCTGTGGCACCCGCGCGCGAACTAGCAATCACCGGGATACGGCTCCACTCGGCCAACTCGTCACGACTCGGGAATCGACCCGTGGAGCGAATTTCCCCGTCGGTCAGAACGATGGGAAGACCTGATTCACCCTTCGCGGTCAAAATCTCACGAACCTGACCATTCTGCGCGAACGCCAACGGCTCCTGGCCGAGGTTGAATCGTCGTACCGTCGCGCCAGACGCCGCGAGACTGTCGAGATCAGCCGCGAAACGCGCGAGAGCCGGGTCCACGCTCGGACCGCACACTCCGGTCGAACAACACATTGCGGGATCGAACACTTCAATCTGCATGGGGGGCTCCTTCAAACGACGGTATCATCGTTAATCGACGATAGCCGATGAAAGTATTCTTGTCAACCACCATGTCTGGCGCAACTCAAAGAGCCGCGATGCCGACCTTCAGCGCGGCTAGGCCCGCCGCATTCACGCAGTACTTGGTCCGTGGGCCTTCGATCTCGCCCTGGATTAGACCCGCCTCACGAAGGATGCGCAAATGCTCAGACACCGTGGATTGGGCGAGCCCCAGTTCGATGACGACGTCACCGGTCACGCAAGCTTGTCGAGCGTCTAGAACCTTCAGTATTCGAAGTCTCGCGGGATGGGCGATGGCCTTCGCCATCATCGCCAGATCGAAGTCGTCAGGCGACTCAGTCGGAATCGCGACGGTATCGACCACGCAGCACTCCTCGGAGTTCAACGCCACTTCGATTTGTCGAGTCGCCATAACTCGACGATAACGGAAGAACGCACCGTGTGCCGCGACAGAATCTCCAAGGAACAGGTGGATTATTACTCAGGTTATATTGACTCAATTAATATTGAGTGATATATTTCAGCCGTGGCTGCGAAATCGAACACCGAAGACAGGGCGAGGCTATATTCGGCGCTAGGAGATCCCGTACGTCTCGCCATTGTCGATGACTTAATGGTCTCCGACCGCGCGCCGGTTGAACTTCAAGTCATCACCGGCCTCGAATCCAACTTGCTCGCGCACCACCTCGACATTCTCGAACGTGCGGGCCTGATTGTTAGGGCCCCCTCGAGCGGGGACGGACGCCGACGCTACGTCCGACTCATCACCGGTGCGCTCGATCTCCTCCATCCCCCGATCGCGATGGCACCCTCGAACGTCCTGTTCATCTGCTCCATGAACTCTGCTCGTAGCCAGATCGCCGCGGCATTGTGGACGCAGTGCACGGGTTCGCCAGCGCAGTCCGCGGGAACTCACCCCGCCTCACAGGTCCATCCGGGAGCTGTCGCTGCCGCGCAACGAGCTGGACTAGACCTTCGCGCCGCTGTGCCCCGTGCGCTCGACGACGTGAAGCAACTTCCACCCATCGTCATCACCGTCTGTGATCAAGCCCACGAGGAGATCGGCTCGGCCATGCAGTGGTCGCACTGGTCAATTCCCGATCCGGTGGTGCGTGGCACGAAGGGCGCCTTTGACGAGGCCGTATCGGAGATACGAGCTCGCATTCGAACAGGCGTTGGATTCAATCTCAATCAAGAAGGAGCATCATGAGTGCCGAGCAACCCGAAATCCTCTTGCTCTGCGTGCACAACGCCGGTAGGTCCCAAATGGCGGCCGCCTTCACATGCTCCCTGGGAGGAGACCGCATCACGGTGTACTCGGCCGGATCCGCACCGGGAGAGCGACTGAATCCGGCAGTGGTCGAGGTGATGTTGGAAAAGGGTATCGACATCAGGAGTGAGCAACCCCAAAAGTTGACCGAGGAGATGGCGCTGAGTGCCGACGTAGTCGTCACGATGGGCTGTGGAGATGCCTGCCCGGTTTACCCGGGGAAGCGATACGAAGACTGGGTCCTCACCGATCCCGCCGGTAAGGAACTCGACGAGGTTCGACCAATTCGCGATGAGGTGGAGCGGCGCGTCGTCGCACTCATCGACGAGCTGCTCGGCGTAGAAAGCCAGAGGTAATCCACCATGGCAAACAACCACCTGATCCACGACCTTCCGCCCACCGAACAACGCCACTTGATGGCCGCCTTGAGTCCACTATTGAGGCAGTTCGCTGGTGTCTTTGATGAAGAGACGATCGAGAGTTTCCTCGTCGATTCATACGAGCGCCTCGCGGCGACTTCAAAGAATCCGAATTTCTTGAGCGTCTTTGCGGAGCGATTCGCCCGAGAGCGCCTCGGCGCCATGGCGAGAGTCGAAACGACTGTTGAGGGTAAGCCCGGCGTCCTCTTCCTGTGCGTGCACAACGCCGGCCGCTCGCAGATGGCGGCAGGGTGGCTGCGCCACATGGCTGGTCATCGCATCGATGTCTATACCGGTGGTTCGGAGCCCGCAGATTCCCTGAATCCTGTCGTCGTCGAGGCAATGGCGGAGGTGGGCATCAACATCAGTGAGGAGTTCCCAAAGCCCTGGACGGAAGAGGTTGTTAAAGCGGTGGACGCCGTCATCTCGATGGGGTGCGGAGACGTGTGCCCGATCTATCCCGGAAAGAAATACACCGATTGGGAGTTGGACGACCCTGCGGGTATGACCCTCGAAGGTGTTCGCCAGGTTCGCGACGAACTCCAGGTGCGCGTGAAGGGGCTACTCGAAGAACTCATGGCCGCAAGGACTTGATTCAGGCCTTTATCTTTCTGACCAGAAGAGACTGTCTCCAGAGAGACGAAAATCCCCTGGGGGTTTTGATTAATAGTCCTATATTCAGTTGATTGCGCGGCAGAATCCTCTCCAGACAGTACGAAGGCCCAGGCTGAACCTGGGCCTTCGATCTTCGTGGCGGGGGCAAGATTTGAACTTGCGACCTTCGGGTTATGAGCCCGACGAGCTACCAGACTGCTCCACCCCGCGTTGTGGACTTCCATCTTATCAGATGACGAACTTCGTCAATTCGACGATACCTAGCCGGCGAGCGCCTTCTGAGCGAGCCCCAACTGCTGATTCATGTCCTGCACATCAGTTTGGTAGGCACCCAGGTTTCCGGCCTTCAACGCGGCCTGCGCGGCGGTGTAGTCCGAACTGGCCTGGGCCAGGTAGTAGGCCGCCGTCTGCCCCTTCTTAGTGGTCCCGCCTGAGGTAGAGCCACCAGAAGTGGTCGGTATGGTCCCACCCAGCACGGCAGCGATGGCTCCCGACAGCGTCGGACTGATCCCCACTTGCTGATTGAAGACCGCGATGACGAAGCGAAGTTGCGGCATCGGGTTCGACGTGGCGCTTACGTAGAAGGGTCGAATATAGAGCACGCTCTGATCGAGGGGCACCATAAGGTCATTGCCCAACAGGACGGTGGAGCCCGTGCGCCCGAGCAAGGTGTATTCCGCGGACACTTGCGCATTGGCGGCGATCTCGGAGTCGACCTGAGCCGGACCCGGGTTGGACTGGCCGCGCTGGGTGACGTAGACGTGTAATTGTCCGTAGTCGCTCGAATCACTGGTGGCCATCATGAAGGCACTCAGATTCTGGACCGTCCCGGAATTGCCCGCCGGCACGAAGGCCACGGACTCGAGGAGTTGCTGGTGGTTCACCAACGGCAATGACCCGACCTGGTAGATCGGCGCCATCGGTGAGAGCGTCGAGGAGACGGTGTTGCCGTTCACGTCGGTCACCGTGGTGGCCTTGAGGGTCTGGTCCGGGGTTCCCGCGCCCGTGGTCGGCGACACCTCCCAGCGGTCCGAGGCGTTGTAGAAGGCACTCGCCGAGGAGATGTGGTAGCGACCGAGCGTCGCGGCCTGCACCGAGAAGAGATCGGTGGGGTAGCGCAAGTGACTGCGAATCGAGGTGGGCATCGCCGAGAGCGGCTGGAACATCCCCGGGAACGCCGCGGCGTAGGCGCGGATAATGGGGTCGGTGGCATCCATGATGTAGAAGTTCATCTTGCCGGTGTAGGAGTTGATGACCACCTTCACCGCGTTGCGCACGTAGTTGTAGCTGTAGGGCAGGCCGCCCTGGTTGACGTTCAGGTTGCTGGCGTTCTGGGAATAAGGGTACTGGCTCGAGGTCGTGTAGCCGTCGAGCACGAAGTTCACCGCCCCGTTGGCGATGACCGCGTAGGGCTGGGAGTCAAAGGAGAGGAACGGCGCCGCCTTTTGGGCCATGGCGACTACGTTGCGCACGAAGAGGACCCGCGATTGCGGCGTGATCTGGTTCGAGATCAAGAAGTTGAAGTCGCCCAGTCGCGCCGCCAGGGCGAGACGCGTCAAGAAACCGCCGACCGTCACCCCGCCCTTGGCGGCGTAACTGGTCTCGACGGATTGACCGGCGTTAGGTCCGGAATTCACCTGGTAGTCGAGTTCGGGCTGCTTGGTGTTCGCCACGACCCAGCCGCCGTAGCTGAGGCCGAAGTAGATGTCCGGTGTCGTTAGCGCGGGCATTCCCGCTGTCGCGACGGGGGGGACGTTGGACGCGTCGAAGATCGGGTTGCCCGAGGAGTCCACCTGGTTCGCCGCCAGCACCGCGGCCCCGACGCCGTGCGTGTACTGCAGGTGGGTGTTGACCCACGTCGGTGAGGTCAAGTTGGCCGTCGAGAGCTCGCGCGCGCCGACCAAGACCGGGGCCAGCTTGCCGTTGACCATGTAACGGTCCACCCCGAGTGATTGGAAGGTGTAGTACGCGCGAATCGACTGTCGACGGATGACCGTCTCCAACGCAATGTTGGGGTCGGGGTCCCAGAGGCGAATGTTGTTGAGCGTATTGGCGTCCGCCTTGAGCACCGAATTCGCCACCGAGTTGGCCGCTGCGAAACTGTGGTACTGCACGTTGGTGAGCCCGAAGGCCTGGCGAGTCGCCACGATGTTGCGCGCGATGTAGGGCGCTTCGAGTGTGGCCTGAGCGGGGCTTACTTTGAACGTCTGCAAAAATGTCGGATAGAGCACTCCGATGATCAATGCCACGAACGCCCAGAGTCCGACCGCCACTGCCGGCAATGACCAGCCGCGCGAGCGCACGTTGGCGAGCAAGATGAGTCCCGACGCGAGCGACAAGAAGATGAGGATCGTCATCGCGGGCATCCGCGCGTGCACGTCGGTGTAACCCGCTCCCCCCACCACACCGTTGGTCGAATTCACCAGTTCCCAGCGTGCGATGACGTAGCCCAGAGCCTTCATCAACGCGATGCCGGCACCGATAACCGAGAGGTGGGCCTTAACGCGCGGCGCCACGCGCGGCGCGCTACGCGTCGTGCGGATACCGCCGTTGAAGAAGTGCAGCACCGAGGTGACGATCAAGATGACGAATAGCGAAACGAGTGTCCACGTCACCACGAAGGACGCGAAGGGCAGGTCGAAGATGTAGAAGCCAATGTCCTTGTGATAGAGCTGATCGGTCTGGCCGAAGGACTGGCGGTGAACGAACAGCAACCAGGTCTGCCACTGGCCCGACGCGTTGAGGCCGGCGATCAAACCGCTCACCACGGCGATGGCCGCGTAGATGCGACCCGCGCGGGGTCGTACCGCGTTCTGGAAACGACGAACGACCTCGTCCTCGGGTTCGAAACTCAAGTCGCGCGCCCCGAAGCGGTCAGTGAGCATCAAGTTGACCCACATCAACACGAAGAAGATCAACCCGAAGGCCACCGCGAGGCCGATCTTCGTCGCCAGCAACGTATTGAAGACTCTCCCGAAACCACTCTGGGAGAACCACATCTGGTCCGTCCAGATCACCGCGAGTGTGCGCAGCGACGCCAGCAGGACGATTAGAACAAAGACGGCGGCGCCGATGAAGTAGCGCCGCGACGGACCGCCAAGACGGCGAGGCGGAGTTACATCCGAAGGCGAGCGCACAGTGCGAGCCTAGGCCAGAAATTACGCCGGCACGACGGTGCAGGCACAGCCCGCGTGCAACGGCGGATAGGCCGAACCACTGGGGAAGTTCTGCCCCGCGAGTCGCGGCGGTGCCGCCGCGTCGAGCGCACAGGCGTCGCACGGTGCATCATTGGGCGCCGGCAGGAAGCGAAGGTGCTGTCCCGCTGACGCCGTCGTCACCCCGAGGTGAAAGGCGCGCCGAGCCGCGTCGGTGCACAGTCGTTCGACGCGAGCACCGCGCCACTCCTTGTAGGCAGCGTTGGCGCGCTCGGCGGCGTCGCCGTTTCCATCGGCGAGGATGCGTTTGCGCAGTGCCAACACGATGGTGACCGCCAGGTCCGCGGCACAGTCATCGATACCCGCACGGGCGTCGGCGAGGCTCGACACGCCCGACTCGTCAAAGGCGAACTGCATGCCCGCGGCGGCTGCGTCGGCGAGCGCGTCGACCGCGGCGTCGGCGTAGCGGCGCCGCTGCTCGAGCTCGTCCTCGAGTTCGGTCGAGATCGCGCCCTTGACGTCGCGCAGACGCTCCAGAGTGACGTTCTGATCGTCTTGAAGAGCGCGCTTGACCTTGCGCGTCAATACCGCGAGCGATTCATCGATGGCCCGGTCGCGACGGGCGAAGAGCTCGTCGAGGGGCGTCTCCGGCTTGGCGGCCACCGGTGCCTTCTTCGGGACCGGCGCCGTGGCACCACGTTCTTCGAGGGTGGCCTTGCGCAGTCGCGCGAAGATCTCGTTCACCACATCGGTACCCGTCACGTCTTCCTCCACGAAGGACTCGGCGTCGTGGCTGTCGTGCGCGACCGCGCGCGCAGGTTTGGCCGGGGGAGCCGCGGGGGGTGCGGCGCCCGGTGGAACCATCGGCTCCATGTGGCTCACGGCGCTTGACACGGCGACTTGGTGCAGCGATGGCTCGGGTACGTGTCGCAAGGGCGTACCGGCCAACAGCTCCTCCTCGGTGGGCTCAGTGGTCGGCGGACGCTGGCGCAAGGCCTCCAGAGCGGCGGCGCGTGCCGCCTCGTCCGAGCCGTTGATGTTGTCGAGCATCGCATCGATCTGCTCGCGGATGCTCTGGACAAAACTGTTCATCGAGTCGCGTGCGGCGCGCAACTGATCGATCTGGATATGCAGCGCCTTGCGCTTGACGGCTAGGTCGTTGAGGACATTGCGTCGCGCTTCGTTGGCCTGCTCGACGATGGCGCGGCCCTGCTCGCGCCCCCGCTCCACCATGGCGTCGCCGTTGACCTTGGCTGATTCGATCAGCCGCTCGGCGCCGAGTCGCGACTCCTGGTCAAATTGCGTCGCCGCGTGCTCCGCTTCGGTGAGCATCGCCCCGGCGCGCTCCTGGGCCTCGATGAGGTGGTTGGCCGCGCGTTGCTGGCTCTCGGTGAAGAGCAATGCCGAGCGTTCTTGGGCCTCGGCCGTGACTCGACCGGCTTCTTCGTGGGCCGCGCGCAAAATGGCGGCACTCTGGGCGCCCAGGGCCGCCGCCAAGGTGGCTTCGTCGAAGGTAGGATTCGCCGCGCGACGCAGAGCCTCGGAGAGCTGTTCTTGGAGGTCGCGGATCCGATTTTCGAGGTGACCGACCTCGCGGGCGACCGTCTCAAGGTGCGAACGCACTTCTTGAGGGTCCAAACCACCCTTGCGCACCGTGTTGAAGTTGCTGCGAGCGATTTCGGTCGAAGATTGCCGCGTCGTCGAGAGCATTCGCCGTTCTTCCATTCTCCTTAGCCTAGGACTTATCGGCCCGAATATATGGCTAATGGGGGGTCGTGAACGGCACGGGGGCGGCTCCCCCGAGTTTGCGCAGTTCCGCCAGCACCTGGGACAGCGTGGTGACGCCAAAGATGTGCAGGCTCGAATTGGCCACGGCCCGGGCGGTGGCCACCTCGACCTGGGGCACGAAGAAATAGCGCGCTCCGGCATTCTCGACCGCGATGGTCTTCTCCGCGACGCCCCCCACGTCTCCCACGTTCCCCTGGGGGTCGATCGTGCCCGTGGTGGCGATCACGTGGCCACCGGTCAGTGATCCCTTACTCAGCGCGTCGATCAGCGTGAGAGTCATCGCGAGCCCCGCCGACGGCCCGCCGATGTTGGCCGTATTGAGAGAGATTGAACCCGGCAACGCGTAGCTGACCCCGTCCTCGGGGGCGACACCCAGCCACGACGCCCCGGCGTGCGGGAATTGGGCGCACCCGGTCGCGGCGCCCACGTTGGGTGAGAGCGACGTGGTCACGACGACCTGCATGACCTGGGCGTGACTCAGCACCCCTGACGCACTGAACTTTCCCGGCAGCACCGTCAACTCCAACTTGGTGCCGACGGGCACCTTCGCCAACGCGCCGACCAACGAACACTGCGAAGTGACCGCCCGAGCGTTGACCGCGGTGATCTCGTCGCCCACGCTCAGACCTGAGCGTGACGCCGGCGTGTTGTTCACGATGCCGGCGACGACGGCCCCCGTCGCGACGGCCCGGATCTTCCAGCCCAGCGCGCGCAGGGCCGCGACCTTGGCGGCTAGTTGCGAGTCGCTCATTTGCAAGAAACCCTGCGAGACGAGCTGGCTGTTGGGGATGCCGGGTTCGAGGAGTTGATTCGCGGTCACGAACTCCACGTGGGACTGGAAGTGCATGACGAGGTATTGCAACTCCGACAGCGGTTGGAGGTAGACGTCGACCAGCATGATGCGGTCACGATGGGGGTCGGTGCCGAGGCCCTTGACCGTCACCAACTGAGCGACGTTGGTCGCGTTACCCGGGGTGATGGCGTATTCGTCGGTCGACCACGCGCGCAGGGCCACCACGAGAAGTCCCACGACGATCAGCACGGTCACGATGCGTCGTAGCGCCCGGCGGGGTCGAGAAGGTGGTGAGATGGTCTCGTGCACAGTGATGAATCCACGCTACCGGACGACAGCGACGACCTCCTTCTCGTGGCGGGGGACCGCGCCGACGGATCGCTCGATTCCTTCATCGCCGAACGACTCGGCGACCCCTTCGCGCGTCGGCGGGTCCTCGCACTTCGTGCCGCCCGGCGCCGTGACCTCGTTACCGACGACGTGTGGCGGGCGGCCCTTACCGACGTCGACGTCGACGTGCGCCGCGAGGCGCTCACCTTGATAGCGGCCTCACCCCTCGCCGACGAGTCGCTGTTCGCTCTATTGATCGACGCGCTCTTAGATGATGACGCTCTCGTGGTGGACGGGGCCGTCTTCGCGCTGGGCGAGCACCTCTACTCTCCCGCTCTCGGTGGGCTGATCCACGTCGCCACGCACCACGAGGACCCGCGCTGCCGCGAATCGGCGATCGCGGCGCTGGGAGCGCTCGGCGACGACCGTGCGCGTCCAGCCATCCTCAGCGCTCTCGAGGACAAACCAGCGGTACGTCGTCGCGCCATCGTGGCCCTGGCCAATTTCGAAGGTCCCGACATCGAGGCCGCGCTAGCGCACGCCAGTGAGGATCGCGACTGGCAGGTGCGCGCGGCGGTCTCTCAGCTCGGCCGTGGCGAGGACTGAACTGAGGTCAGCGGTCCACTTGGCGAAAGAGGCTGTGCACCCCATCGACGCCCGACTGATCATGACGACCGT
>ODAK010005732.1_pt1 | contig 12569 bp, 7 predicted proteins | sample 1539591 | NCBI WGS metagenome assembly ODAK01 (sample SAMEA3539303, study PRJEB22396) | soil metagenome | biome: tundra; feature: field; material: soil | place: USA | collected 2010-05 | depth 0.15 m | reverse complement strand
CGCTGCGGTCATTGGAAAGAGTCGCCACGCAACAACAGGAGCGCGCCGATTACCTGCAGAAGACGCTGGCCGATTACCAAGCTCAGGCGAACCGGCCCTTTGAGCATGAAGAGCGCCTCAAGGAATTGCTTGTGCGTCAGGCCCAGGTTAATGCTTTGCTGGACCTCGACAAAGGCGAGCGACAAATTGCGGAGGCGGCCCGCGACCGGGACGATCTCACGGTGCCCGACCAGACGATGGAGATCTCAGCCAGGCGGAGCGTTGAGCATTCCGCCTTGGCGGTGCCCCGGAACGGCTCACAGAAACCGGCGGAAAACGGCCGGGCTGAGCTGGCCAGGTCGGCAATGGAATACATGCGGCATTCGCGGATGGCGATAGCCGACATGGCGATCAGCGAGCGAACGGCTCCCAACGCCGGCGTAATAAGTGGAACCGCGGTCGCGGTTAACGGCACCCACTTGGCGGTCGCCACTGCTGCGAATCGGTTCATGGTCCTTAAACTTGGCGCTTCCGGACGCGATGTTGCGGTAGGCGCCGGCGTGCGCATACGCCTCAGCCAAGGAGAAGCCACCCTTGAAGCTCCTGAGCGAGGACGCGGCCGGTGACGTAGTGCCGTTTGAGATTCGTGTGGCTCATTCATTAAGCTGCGGACCGGTGGACGGATACCTCGTGGGGTTCTTACCCGGTTGACAGACTGGCTTCCCGGCGGCCCGGCGAAGTCAATGGGGTCATTCCAGCCCGATACCGAATCCGGGGAAGACGGCTACCCGCCGCACCAGTTCGAGATGATCTACCCGGGGGAGAGTTCCCGCGATCCCACGAACGAACCGACTTCACAGGCGGGCCGCTGTAAAGCTAAACTATTGTTTTAGTTGCGGTTCGCTCCGAGCAAGTCCAGGTGCCTTTGTTCCGGTGCCATGTAGTGGACCCCAAACGGGCGGAATTCTGGCCTGCACAATTACAATGACCAAGCTCACCCTCAGCCAACTCTCCGGCCTGCTCTTCCGCGCCTGCGACGACCTGCGCGGGAATATGGACGCGTCGGAGTACAAAGAATACATTTTCGGCATGCTGTTTCTGAAGCGGCTGAGCGACCTGTTCGACCAGGAACGGGAACACCTTACCAGAGACCTCAAGGCCAAGGGCATGCCTGACAAGATGATCGCGAGGCAGTTGGTCAACCCGGACAAGTACACATTTTTCGTTCCGGAAGAGGCGCACTGGTCCAAGATCCGGCACCTCAAAACGAACGTCGGCACCAGGCTTAACAAAGCGCTCGAAGCCCTGGAGGACGCGAACGTGGATGCTCTCCAGGACGTGCTCAAGGGCATCAACTTCAATCGCAAAATCGGGCAGCGCTCACTCGATGACGACACGCTCTCGAATTTCGTCCAAAACTTCGAGAAGATTCCGCTCCGCGATGAGAATTTTGAGTTCCCGGATCTCCTGGGCGCGGCTTACGAATACCTGATCAAATTCTTCGCCGACTCGGCCGGCAAGAAGGCCGGCGAGTTCTACACGCCGGCTGACGTTGTCCGAACGCTGGTCGAGATCGTGGACCCGCGGCCGCACATGAGCGTCTACGACCCCACTTGTGGCTCCGGCGGCATGCTGATCCAGACGCGGGACTACGTCCGCGAATGCGGCGGCGATCCGCGCGACCTCTCGCTCTTCGGCCAGGAGAGCATTGGCACCACCTGGTCCATCTGCAAGATGAACATGCTGCTTCACGGCATCGCGCATGCGGACATTCGCCAGGAGGACACTATCCGCCGGCCGCAGCACAAGGACGAATCGAACGAACTTAAGCGCTACGACCGCGTATTGGCCAATCCGCCGTTCAGCCAAAACTATATCAGGAAGGACATCGAATACCCCGGCCGCTTCGCGGTGTGGTTGCCGGAAAAAGGCAAGAAGGCCGACCTGATGTTCGTGCAGCACATGGTCGCCGTGCTCAGGGCCGACGGCAAGATGGCCACCATCATGCCGCACGGCGTCCTCTTCCGCGGTGGGGAGGAGAAGGAGGCACGCAGGCATTTCCTTGAGCGCGGCTGGCTTGAAGCCATCATTGGCTTGCCGGCAGGGCTCTTCTACGGGACCGGCATCCCGGCCTGCGTGCTGGTGATGAACAAGAAGGACGCCACCACCCGCAAGCATGTGCTGTTCATCAACGCCGACCGCGAATACCGGGAAGGCAAATCCCAGAACTTTTTGCGACCGGAAGACATATCGAAAATCGTCCACGCCTATCGCGAGGCGAGAGACGTTCCGGGGTACGCGCGCCGGGTACCCGTAACGGAGATCGCGAGCGAGGACTACAACTGCAACATTCGCCGCTACGTGGACAACGCGCCCCCCCCCGAGCCGCACGACGTCCGCGCCCATCTGCACGGCGGCGTGCCGCTAACCGAGATCGAAGCGCTATCGCATTTCTGGAAGAATTACGCAGGCCTGCGCGAGCGGATATTCGTGCCGCGAGCGAACGATCCGACCTATGTCGATTTCTCGCCCAACGTCAGTGATCGGCGCGCGCTCACGGGCTTGGTGAAGAGCGATCCGGGGTTAGCCAAGGCCCATACCCGATTCCTTCAGACTCTGGAGGCTTGGTGGAAGGAGACTCTGCCCGCTATCGAAGGGTTGGCTCCTAAGAACGGCAAACGCGGGAACGTTTACGACTTACGCCGCCAACTGTTGGAGAGCATTGCCGTAACGTTTGCCAAGCAGAGGTTGTTGACTGACCATCAGGTGCGCGGTGCATTTGCACACTACGTGGACGACCTCAAGGCGGATTTGAAATCCGTTGCTGCCAGCGGATGGGGGCCGGAGTTGATTCCCGAGAGCGATATTCTCGAAAGCCAGTTTCCACAACTGGTGGCCGAGATGGAGCAAAAGCGTGTCCGGCTGGCCGCGCTATCTGCCTTGTTCGCGGCTGCAGACGAAGAGGACTATGAAGACAGCGACGAGACCGGTCTGCTTCCCAGCGAGGAGATCAAGGCGCTGAAGGCCGAGCTAAAGGAGGCAAAAGCGCAAGCCAAGCTCGCCAAAAAGGAGGGGAGCAGGGGCGATTGGGAATCGTACACGACAGACGCGGCTGGAATCGAAAGGCGCTTGGCTTGTCACAAGGCGCTTGACGACGAAGCCAGGCAGTTGAAAAGTGACCTGCGAACAAACGAGAAGAAGCAAGAGGAACTTGCCGCCGCCGCGCGGGAGCAGATCGACCGCGACGAAGCCCGCTGTGTGATCCTCGACCGACTGCACCGGCTGCTTGTGAAAACGTACCACGGGTACCTTCGCGCCGATGAGCGCGAGTGTGTGATGGCATTGGAGAATCTGTACGCCAAGTACGCCGTGACTGCGCGGACCATTGAATCCAAACGGCACGCCGGTGCGACTAAGATGAACACGTTCTTATCGGAATTAGGCTATGAGTAAGAGCGGGGCGTCAGATCACACAACGCCTGAACACGACGTGATTGGAGCGCCCACGAGCGAGCCATGCCGTACTCCGATTCCTGAGAATTGGGATGTTCTGAGAATTGGCGAGATGTTCTCAAGACGAATAGAGCGGGGCCGCGAGGGCCTGCCTGTCATGTCAATAACAATGACCCAAGGTCTGGTGGAGCGGGATTCCGTTGAGCGCCGAGTCGAAACTAATCTATCGCCCGAAGCCCATCTCCTTGTTCGTGCTGGAGACTTGGCTTATAACATGATGAGGATGTGGCAAGGGGTGCTTGGCAGGGGTAGATTCGACTGCCTGGTGAGCCCGGCCTACATTGTTCTACAACCTAAGGAAAGAGTAGATCCCGAGTTCGCTGAGTATCTGTTTTCCACCAGAACTGCGATCGCGGCGTTCAAACGCCTGTCTTACGGTGTTGTTGATGACCGCCTGCGGCTCTATTACCGCGACCTCGTCCGAATTTCGTTCGCCCTTCCGCGCGGGCGGCAGGAACAGCACCGGATTGCCGAAATCCTCTCGACACTCGACGAGACCATTGCTCAAACGGAGGCGTTGATTGCGAAGTATCAGCAGATAAAAGCAGGGCTGATGCAGGAGTTTTTCACTCGCGGCATCACCCCAGACGGTCGCCTCCGCCCGACACGCACTCGGTGCCCCCACCTATTCAAGGAATCCCGTTTTGGCTGGATTCCACAGGAGTGGGGAGTCTCTGACGTGAGAAACCGCGGCTCTGTTCAACTCGGCAGACAACGGAGCCCCGATCAGTTTAGCGGTATATGGACGACACGTTATCTCCGCGTCGCAAACGTATTTGATGGCTTCATCAACTACCGCGACGTCCTCACAATGGATTTCACGCCGGACGAGCGAAAGACGTTTGGAATCAAACGCGGCGACATCCTCCTCAATGAAGGGCAAAGCCTAGAACTCGTCGGCAGAAGCGCCCTTTTCGATGGGCCAGATGACACTTTTTGCTTTCAGAATACGCTAGTGCGATTTCGTTGCTTTAGCAGGCAACATCCGCTCTTCTATCAGTTTCTCTTCAAGTGGTTTCTGGATTCTGGCTTCTTTATGCGCATAGCGAAACAGACCACATCCGTGGCACACCTTGGCGCTGATCGCTTTGCTAGGATGCCTTGTCCTTCTGTGCCGTACGAAGAGCAATGTCGGATAGCGGAACGCCTTTCCGCGATTGAGATTATGCGCGATATCGAAACCCTCCAACTGGCGAAGTTGCGCTGCCTAAGAGACGGCCTCATGCACGATCTCCTAACCGGCCGAGTGCGCGTCCAGGTCGACAAATCGGAGGAAGTCCCCGCGTGATGCCAGCCGGACTCCAAGCGAAATTGGACGAACTCCTTCGGCTGCCCGCCGAGACTGAATGGGTCGAGTTTAAGCACAATAACGAGAACCCTCAGGAAATCGGCGAGTACCTTTCCGCAATTTCCAACGGTTCGGCGCTACACGGCAGGCGAACCGGCTACTTGGTATGGGGCATCGAAGACAGCACGCACGCCGTCCTGGGCACGACATTCCGGCCGAAACTGGCCAAGAAGGGAAACGAGAATCTGGAGAGCTGGCTCCTGCACCAACTGAGCCCACGGATTGACTTCACGATTCACGAACTCGAACGCAACGGCAAGCCTGTCGTCCTCTTCGCCGTTCAGGCATCCAACTCGGCCCCGGTCCGCTTCGGCGGCGAAGCCTACATTCGCGTCGGCAGCTACAAGAAAAAGCTGAAGGACTTCCCAGAGAAAGAGCGGCGGCTCTGGCAGATCCTCTCGGAGTCGCCGGAAGATTGGTCGGTGCAGGTCGTCGATGGCGCACCGCTCGCGGATCTCGATCCGGACGCCGTCGTTTTTGCGCGCGCCCAATACCGGCAGAAGCACCCACACCAAGCTTCGGAGGTTGATGCCTGGGACGATGCCACCTTTCTGAATAAGGCCAAGGTTTGTGTTGGTGGCAGGGTGACGCGCACGGCACTGCTGCTCTTGGGAAAGCCGGAGTCGGCACATCGTCTCTCGCCGGCACAGGCGCAGATCACATGGGTTCTGCGAGATGAGCAGAAGCAGGAGAAGGACTATCAGCACTTCGATTTACCTCTGCTCCTGGCTGGCGACAAGGTGCTTCAGAAGATTCGTAATCTCACGATCCGCCACCTGCCCAGCGGAACGCTGTTCCCGCACGAGGTGACGCAATACGACCCGTGGGTGATGCGCGAAATGCTGCACAACTGTATTGCCCACCAGGACTACACTATGGGTGGGCGCATCAACGTGGTGGAAACGCCAGACACGCTCCTATTCACGAATCTGGGCTCCTTCATCCCCGGCACCGTGGAGGAGATGATCCAGAGCGACGCGCCGCCGGAGATCTACCGGAATCCGTTTCTGGCGCAGGCGATGGTGAATCTCAACATGATCGACACCATCGGCAGCGGCATCAAACGAATGTTCACGCGCCAGCGTGAGCGCAGTTTCCCCATGCCGGATTACGAGTTGGACGATCCGCAGAAGGTGGTAGTTCGGCTGACCGGGCAGGTGCTGAACGAAAACTACACTCAGTTGCTACTAAGCGAAACTGAACTGGATCTGATGGACGTAATCGCGCTGGACAAGGTGCAGAAGGACCGGCTACTCGACGAGGAGTCCTTCAAGAGGTTGAAGGCGCGGAAGCTGATCGAAGGCCGCCGGCCGAACCTGTTCGTGTCGGCGAAGATCGCAGCGGCGACCGGCGACAAGGCGGCCTACATCAAGAACCGGGCGTTCGACAAGCAACACTACAAGGATATGGTGGTGGCGTACCTGGGGAAGTTCGGCGACGCGCCGCGGACGGAACTGGACGAATTGCTGCTGGGAAAGCTCTCGGATGCGCTGGACGGGAAGCAGAAGAAGGCCTTCGTCACCAACCTTCTACAGGAAATGAAAGTGGAAGGCTTGATCTTGCCCGACGGGGCGACTCGTTGGGCGCGGTGGCGTCTATCTAAACCGCCGGCAGAAGGAGACGGTTCGAGGTGACTCTAGATAGAGAATGCCGCCGCGAAACTCGCAAAGCATTGATTCTAAGGGAGGTTTCTCTATATAGCGTTCTGGAGATTTCTCGAATTTAGACAGAGAATTATGCATAGCGCCCATGTCTGAATACCTCCATGTCGAAAGGCCATTCCTTGACCAGCTTGGCGCGCTTGGCTGGACAGTGGTGGACCAGGGCCATGGCATCATCCCGTCGGAGCCGGCCGCCAGTTTGCGAGTGAGTTTTCGCGAGTGGCTGCTGCCGGAGGTGTTTCGCAATGCCGTCCGCGGAATCAATCGGAGTGCGGGCGGGCAGGAATGGCTGACGGAGCGGCAACTGGAGGACCTGCGGGATCAACTGATCCGGCACCCCAGCCGAACGCTGCTCGAAGCGAACGAGGCAGTCCAAAGGCTCCTGTTCAAAACCCAGGTGGACGTGAACGAGGTTACCGGCGAGCCCGACCCGGTTGTGCAGCTCATCGATTTCGCACACCCGGAGCGAAACGTGTTCCACGCCATCAATCAGTTCCGAATCGACACGCCGGGCAGCGTGAAGAGTTGCATCATTCCGGACATCGTGCTTTTCGTCAACGGCATCCCCCTGATGGTGGTGGAGGCAAAGATTGGCGACCCGAACACGGCAAACCCCATCTATGAAGCCTTCGTGCAGTTACTTCGCTACCGGAACGCCCGGCCGGAAACGAAGGCTGCTGGCCTCCGTGAGGGTGAACCGCGCCTCTTCTGTTCCAACCTGCTGCTGGTTCGTACCTGCGGCGAGAAGGCCGAATTCGGCACGATTACCTCAGGCCACGAGCACTTCTACGCCTGGCAAGACATCTGGCCGGAGAGTCGCCGTGCGTACACGCCACCGCTCGGCACCGAGCGTGAACAGGAGCGTATGATTCAGGGCCTCCTGGCGCCCGATACGCTGCTCGATGTGTTGCGAACCTGCGCCGTTTTCATGGATACCGATTCCGGGAAGCGCGTGAAAGTCGTCTGCCGATACCAGCAGTACCGCGCCGCCCGAAGGATCGTCGAACGGCTGCGGGCAGGGAAAACGCCTCAGGAACGATCGGGTGTGGTCTGGCATACCCAGTGGTCCGGCAAGTCGCTGACTATGGTATTTGTGGCGCGGCTGTTGCGTGCATCGAGTGACCTGTCGGACTTCAAAATCGTGCTGGTCAATGACCGGATCGACCTTGAGGAGCAGCTGGCCGCAACTGCGCGGCTGATCGGCGGCAAGGTCAATGTAATTGAAAGCACGAGCGCCCTGCGACTGCATCTCGGCAGCGGAGCTTCGGATGTGAACATGGTGATGGTGCACAAGTTCATGGAGCGCGCCGAAGAACTACCTGCGGCGCTCAAGGAGGCCCTGGGGAACTTCGGGAAGCCGCCTTCGGCCGGGAACTTCGGGGTTGTCAATGAGTCGCCGCGAATCCTGCTCATGATCGACGAAGCACACAGGACGCAAAGTTCGGACCTCGGCGACAATCTCTTCGAAGCGTTTCCGAACGCGACGCGGATTGCGTTCACCGGGACGCCGCTGATCACGGAGCAGCACGGCACGAAACGAACCGTGAAACGCTTCGGCGAATACATCGACACCTACAAGTTGATGGACTCCGTCCGCGATGGGGCCACGCTGCAGATCCTTTATGAAGGACGAACGGCGGACACGGCGCTCAAGGACAAGCACGGGTTTGATACCAAATTCGAGGATCTGTTCCGTGAACGAACGGACGCCGAACTGGCGGCGATCAAGAAGAAGTACGGGGCCAGCGGCGACATTCTGGAAGCCGAGAAACGCATCGGGGCTATTGCGCGCGATCTGGTGGACCACTACATCGATAACATCCTTCCGGACGGGTTCAAGGCACAGGTGGTGTGCCACTCCAAACTGGCCGCGATCCGTTACCAGAAGGCAATTCGCGAAGCGCTCGCCGAACGGCTGGATCGTGAACGGCTGAGGCAGAAGCCGGACGCGGAGCTAATCCGGCGGATCGCGTTTTTGAAGGCGGTCGTGGTAGTATCCTCGGACGCAACCAATGAGCTTGCGCAGATTACCGAGGCGCGCAAGGAAGCCAAACGCTGGAACGCTGTTGCCAACTTCTGCAAACCGTTCGATTTCGTCGATCCGGAGAAGACGCTAACCGGGATCGCTTTCCTGGTGGTGTGCGATATGCTGCTGGCCGGCTTTGACGCGCCCGTCGAGCAGGTGATGTATATCGACAAGCGCCTGTACGAGCATAATCTTCTGCAGGCCGTTGCCCGAGTGAATCGGGTGGCGACGGGCAAACAGCGCGGCTTCATTGTCGACTACATCGGATTGGCAAATCACCTCGGCTCCGCCCTGGCGATCTACACAGAGGAAGACGCCCAGGACATCCGGCAGGGGCTGAAGAGCATCCTCACCGAGCTTCCGATTTTGGAGGAGCGCTATCAACGGCTCTTGCAGCACTTTCGCGCCGGCGGAGTCGCCGACATTGAAGCATTCGTGACTGGGGCACTTCCCAATGCGCGAGCAGAAGTCGTGGTTCTCCATGCTGCTGTCGGCGCGATGAAGGAAATCAAGCCTCGAGCCGATTTCGAAATCTACCTCAAGAAGTTTTTGCAGAGCCTAAATCTGATCCTGCCCCACGAATCAGCGCATCGTTACCGTGGGCCGGCACGGCGCTTCGGCTACCTGCTGCGCATGGTCAAAGAACGGTACAAAGATGACTCCCTCAACATCGCCGATGCCGGTGAGAAAGTGAAGGCGCTAATCAACGAGCACCTCATCGATTTGGGCATCAATCCACGGATTCCGCCTATCGAACTACTTTCACCCGATTTCATGGAGCACCTGGAGAAGCACTCGGGTGGCGATCCCGAAGGCAAGGCCAGCGAGATGGAACATGCCATACGCAAGCACTGCACGGTACATTTTGACGAGGATCCTGCTTTTTACACACGGCTCAGCGACAAACTGGAGAGGCTCATTCAGGAGCACAAAGAGAACTGGGACGTGCTGGCACAGGGCTATGAAGCCCTGCGGCGGGAGGCCGAGGCCGGCCGCACCGATACGGTAGAGGGCCTCACGCGCGAGGCCTCAACGTTCTATGCCTACGTTGTCCAGTTAGCGTTCAACGGTGGCGCAGTTCCCATCGAACACCACCAAAGGCTGAAGGAGCTGATGGCCCGAATCGTCGAAGTCTTGCAGGACACCATAGGTATCATTGACTTCTGGAAGAAACCCATAGAAGTGAAGAGGCTCCGCGGGAACATCGATACCGAGATCCTGCTTGCAGAAATTCCGGAGCTTGCGGACCGCCACGAGCGAATCGCCGTGGAAATTGTCAAACTGGCCGAAAAGAGGCATTGTGAGCTGACGCGATGACTCGTGCTTCTGGGAGCGACATCAACTACGAGGTTGTGCGCAGCCGCCGCCGGACTGCCGACATCGTGATCGAGCGCGACGGGCGCGTCCTGGTCCGCGCCCCGGAAGAGACCCCCTCGGAGAAGATAGAGGACATCGTCGCCAGCAAGCGGTATTGGATCTACAAGAACCTAGCAGAATGGCGTGATCTCAACGCAACCCGAGTGTTGCGAGAGTATCGAAACGGCGAGGGCTTCTTGTACTTGGGCCGATCATACCGGCTGCTGCTCGTCGCCAACCAGGACGAGCCGCTGCTTCTGAAGGGCGGACGGTTTTGCCTGCGCCGCGACCTCGTTGACCGAGGGGAGATACCCGCCGCTCAAGCGGCATTCAGGGGCTACTACATTGCGAACGGAATGAAGCGCATCAATTGCCGGCTGGAGTACTTTGCGCCGAAAGTGGGGGTGGTGCCGCGAGGAATCGATGTTCGCGAGCTCGGCCACCGGTGGGCGGCATGTTCACCGAAGGGAAACCTAGCTTTCCACTGGAAATGCATGATGGCTCCTCCGACGATCATCGATTACATCGTCGTTCATGAGCTTTGCCACTTCCATCATTTGGACCATACCGAGGCGTTCTGGAATGAAGTGGACAAGGTGATGCCCCAGTATCGTGAACGAAAAGAATGGTTGCGCAAGAATGGCGCCTCCATGGACGTCTAATGCCAGGCCACTAGAGGATATCTTTCTCTGAGCCGTCGGCGCGGCGGTTCTTGCTTCAGGGAAATCCACATATTCACACACAGAGGGGCTCCTACTACTGGTTTGGTACAGGGCATATAGGATTATATGCCCCTAGATTGCCGACGATTCGCCCCCAGGATGCCGAAGAATACCGCCAAATCCGCCCCTAGTTTGCCGAGGAAAACTCCGTTTTCAACAGCAACCGCCGTGACGGCGCGCCCCTAGAATGCCGAACCGCTGTCAGGTGAAGGGTCCTTTCCGGCCGCCGCCAGGGATACCGAAAAACCCTTGATCGCGCAGCGCCCCTAGAATGCCGAGGGAACTGCGCGGCAATCTCGCGACCCACCTTGCTCCGGGCGGTCGCACCACGACCCGATGCATCCGGCGTCACGGTTCGCCGCTGTTGAGGCGTACAGAGTAGAGGGCACATGGAAAACACATCGAACATCCTGACCATCAAGGAAGTCGCTGAAATCCTGCGCTGTTCGAAGGGCCACGTGCAGAACGTCCTCGTTGGGAAAGTCCGCGGCGTCCCGAGACTGGCACACCTGCGCATGGGCCGCAGGAAGGTGGTACGTAGAGAATGGCTCGACCAGTGGCTGGAGACGTACAAAACCAGTTAGTATCACAGCATGTCAGGATTTGCCGCCGAGGACGCAGGAAAGAGAGCATTTGATGCGTCGAAAGCGATTTCAGCGGGGCTGCTTGCGGCCTCGCAAACGGAATGGAAAGAACTACTGGTATGCCCAGTGGAGAGAGGGGGGCAGGCCGAAATCTAGAGAACTCGGCCTTTGTTCAAAGATGAGCCCGGTGGATGCCGAAGCCAAGCTGATGGAGATTCTACAGCCCGTAAATGCGGGAGCAGAGCGGGCGAAGAGGATCGAGTTCACCTTCGAGAAATTCGTCGAGGCGGTTTACCTTCCGGTGTGCTATCGGAAGTGGAAGGCCTCGACGGCGATGACGGAGGTGGATCGGCTACGGTTCCATCTGGTGCAGTCCTTGGGTCCGAAAACGATGCAGGAGATCACGAGAGAAGAGATGCAATCGTTGTTGGATCTGAAGGCTCGGCAAGCCGGAAGGAGCGTGGTGGACCACCTGCGGTTCCGGCTACGGTCGATCTTCGAACTCGCATTGAGCGAGGGCGTTGTCGATCGGAACCCAGCGGTAACACTGTTCACGCCGCGCAACTGCCGGGCAGGACGCGAGCGCCTGGTGCTAAGCCCGGACCAGGCAGTCGCGATGATCGCGGCGTTGGACATTCGTGAAAGAGTGATCGCCCGTCTGGCGACCTGGGAGGGAATGCGTCCAGGAGAGATCCTGGCGCTCCAGCTCGGGGACCTTGATGGCGATTCGCTTTGGGTTCGGCGGCGGCTCTACAAGGGCGACCTTGATGTCCCGAAGACGAGGCGATCCAGTCGGCAGGCCGCACTCACGACAGCAACGCTGGGCCTGCTCAAGGAATGGACGTTGCGTTTCCTTGAGGCCAGGCCGGACGCCTGGTTGTTCCCGTCCGAAAACGGAATGCCGTTGCGGCGGGATAACCTCTGGCGCCGATACATGCTTCCGAAGCTGAAACCAGTGGGGCTGGAGTGGGCAACGTTCCAGGTTATGCGGCGAACGTTCGCCACCCTATCGAAGGAGGCCGGGGTTGATGCTCACACCCGGTCGGCGCAGATGGGGAACACCGTGGATGTCAACGAAAACGAGTACGCCGTGGCGAGCTTCGAGAAGAAGCTGGCGGCGGTACGTCGTTTGGAATCAGCCGTCGTTCAATGACGGCGCGGGGAGTGCTCGAATGTGGAGGCTCTTCGAACTGAGGCTACGCGAGGAGATTTCAGGTTTGGCTGGAGGGTGCCGCTAACACCCTCCAGCCGGCTCCGCGAGGTGATCGGGGAGCTTAAAGCAGTAATCGCATTAATGCTGAGAACATGAAACATTCCCAAGTTATTGAAAAGATGGAGCGGGAGACCGGACTCGAACCGGCGACGTCCAGCTTGGGAAGC
>ODAK010005730.1_pt1 | contig 12574 bp, 6 predicted proteins | sample 1539591 | NCBI WGS metagenome assembly ODAK01 (sample SAMEA3539303, study PRJEB22396) | soil metagenome | biome: tundra; feature: field; material: soil | place: USA | collected 2010-05 | depth 0.15 m | reverse complement strand
ATCCCCAGTGCGTTGCGGCTCGTCCTTATGACATATGGGCCAGATGGCGTTGAGGGCGGCTTTCCATGCCTCCGATTCGGACGTTGAGATTTGCTCGGCACACTTGAGGCTTGTAGCGATTAAAAAACCCCACGTTCATACGCGGACTTCTGGCCTTGAAAACCCAGAACTTCGGACCCGATCCAGACCGGGTAACAAACTGATATTTTCTAGCCGCCAGATGGAACCCCACGCTGCGTTGAAAGAAGGATAACGGGTATGCATCTTCTGGATAAGCTGCAGGGTGCGAATGGGTGCTCTCATCTTCGTGACCCTGATTTATTGGATAAACACCGTTTGCATACATGCCCAGCCGGGTGCACAATGGTCATTCCAACATAAGGTTGCAGGATTTCCTTGCTTTCAGCTATCTATGTCTTTATTCAATTGTCAAAAGGCGAGATCGCCAATCCGATAATGCGTTTCCAAAATTAGTGCGCCATCAATGAACCAAGAAACGGCTCCATCTCTGTCGAGAGGTGAGCTGGCATTGGCCAGTAGAATGTGCATTTCCGCACTAGGTTCATCACCGTGGGCACAACTACTCTTGCTTGAGGACAACTCGGCCCGGGCACAAAGGCGAAAAACGGCGGGCCTTGGCACACGTTCTCGCGCCGATGTCGTCATTCGGCTCCACAAGATTGGAGCTAACGGAGTATCTATCGTTGCGGAGAGGGCCTATTCCCCTGGCACTCTTGGGGATATGGTCAAGGGCGGCGGAATAGCAACTCTTGCTCTCAACCTTTTGGATTCAAGGACGATTCTGTCCAAGAAAACGCTTGTTGTGGCCGGCGCTCGATACGGTGGAAATCAGTTATTCACTGAGGAGCTGAGTCGTCGAGGCCTTAGTTGGGTTGTCGAGATTCCCCGAAGTACTGTTGTCGCCACTGAGGCTCGTTCGCATTCTGTCGCCGCCACTGAATTGCTGGTCTCCGCAACATGGAAGAGCCACGATACAATTTCACCGCCTACAGGAAATATTGTCACATACTCGCTTGCTGATCTTGGTTACGTTCTCTTGGCCGACGGTAAGCGTGCGCGGCTTTTTGCGGCCCAGACTGGGGCCATCGATGGAGTTCACCAAGGTACGATCATTGGACTTTCTTCGGCTACGAATACGAGATTGGATTATTTGCTTCAGGCCGTTGGCTGGGCGCGGTGGATTAGGCCATTAGTGAGGTCCGAAGAGCGGCGCCTGCTTAAACCCCTCAAAGAGCAACGCTCTCCTAACAAAAAGGCACATGTTGAAGTTGCTGCACGATCGAACATCAAACTTGCGCGCCAACACGATGAGTCGGCATCGTCGAACGGAAATCGAGGTCGTGCAGAGACCGACGCCCGCAAGGGGGTTCTGCAGAAAGAATCCACCACGCTCAACTTGGTCGAGTTGTTTGCCGGGGCAGGGGGGATGGGACTAGGTTTTCTGCTTGCGGGCGGGAAGGCTGGCAGATACCGACTAGGCTTTTCCGGAGAGGTCCACCCGATTTACTCTGCAACTCTCCGTTCAAATCATGTTGCTCTCTCGCGAGCCCACAAAGGGCACCGAATCGTGCCGGACGAAACTGCACCAATCGACCTCCGTTCTGCTAGATCGCTCCCCGTCATTGAAGAACGTATGCGGCCTTTTGGTGACACACACGTGCTTATCGGGGGGCCGCCTTGCCAGGGCTTCTCGAACGCGAATAGAAACTCCTGGCACGCAGCCAATCCGCACAATGAGCTGATTGACGTGTTCCTGAAGTATGTCCGCAGGCTCAGCCCCAGAATCTTCCTGATGGAGAATGTCCAAGGGATCATATGGACACCAACGCATGGTCGATCCAACGGTCAATTGACGGTCATGAGTTCGATCGCCGAGCGGATGGAGCGCGTGGGCTATCTTGTCTTCCCAAAACTACTTGATGCAGTCTGGTACGGAGTTCCGCAGTATCGAAGCAGATGTTTTCTGCTCGGAATCCATCGTGACCTTGGCTACCGTCGAGGTGATTTCGGTGAATGGGGTCCCTATCCTCTTCCTACTCATGGCCCCGGTACGCCCAACGCATACACCACGGTTAGAAATGCGCTTCAGGATCTATCGAGGATAGGCAACGGACACGCAACGGAGGAAATGCCGTATGCAGAACCGGACGCGGCAGACCTGGCTCTAAATCCTTACCTCCGCTTTCTGAGAATGCACGCCAAACAAAACGTCATCTTCGATCATGTCACCTCTCGACACGCTGAATATGTGTTGGATCGGTACCGACAGATTCCACCCGGCGGGAATTGGGAAGACATCGCCGACGCTCTGACAAACTATGCCGACGTACAACGCACACACAGCAACATATATCGCCGACTGTCGTGGCCTGAGCCGTCCATCACCATCGGACACTATAGAAAGAGCATGCTTGTACACCCCAGCCAGAATAGGGGCCTATCTTTGCGGGAAGCAGCTCGGCTCCAGTCATTTCCTGATTGGTTCAGGTTTCTCGGCACGGCGAATGGCAGCCCGGGCGGCTTGATGCACAAGCAACAGCAACTGGCGAATGCTGTATGCCCACTTGTCACGAAGTCAATTGCGGAATTCCTGCAGGGGCTCTGATATGCAATCCTGGGACGACAAGGGCGCCAAGGCGACGAGCAAAACACCGCTGTTTCGGTTTCTTGCTGGGCTTGGAGTCGGGGCAATGCTCGGCTGGCTACGGGTGCTCTTCCGCGGAAACTCACGACACCAAAACCAACGTCCTCTGGTGCCTGAGAAGAATTATTCCAAGTCGGAGGCTGTCTTCAGTGTTGCGTCTTCTGAAGCTGATCCCGTTCGCACAACCGAAGAAAGGGTTGCAGCTCACAGCGCAGAACCTGTCCGAGTGCTTTCGATCCTTCCAACGTCTGACGACATAGCTGCTCCAGAACCGCCACTAAGGAATGAGCGTATCTCGCACACTGACACCGCAGCTGAGGATGAAACGCCCCGAAAATCCCATCACAGTTTGGCCATGGTGGCACCTCCGGTGCCGAGTGACATCCCTGAGCAGTCTACGCCCGTGGCCAGCGCAGAACCTGTCCAGGTGGTGTCGATCCTTGCAACATCCGAGGGCATAGTTGCTCCCGAATCGTCATCAACGAAAGAGTGTATCTCGCACGGCGACACCGCAGCGGAAGATGAACCTTCACAAGAATCCCGTCACGGTTCGGACAAAGTGGCAACTAAGGTGCCGATTGACATCCCTGAGGACCCTACGACTACGGCCTGCGAAATGGTCGTGGCAACTCAAAACGAGTTGGTTAATAGCCCGCCGGCAAGTTCCTTGGGCTTGAATTCCCCGAATTCTCTTTCTCCTGAGAGCCAGAAGCGTGACGACGCGACTGTGGGTGCATCCGACTCTTCGCAGGTCGTTGAGTCCAAAAATACCCAACGCGTGCATGAGCCCCCGGCCAGAACTTCCATCCACCGCCCCCGGCCCGTTGAGTCCACTCACGAGTATGCCGGCTCAGTATCTGACTATCTTTCGCCCGCGTATCTTCAGTGGAACCGCTGGATCGCCGAGCAAGTTTTCATTCCCACACGAAGGAATGAACAGGTCTATATTTCCATCACTCCGACTATTCTCGCAGGCATCGCGGCCGACTATCGCGAGTCTCCTGTGTCCCCGCAGGAGGCCGAGCGAGAGTTCGCCGCAGCCCTTAGCGCCGCGTACGCTTCAACCATTGTTCAAGAAGATCGCTTGCGAGTCCTTAGACGATTAAGTCCAGAAGGGGTGCCGCTCTGTCTCGCCTTCCTTGGCATTGCAGTACTTGCTGCGTACCGGATGCAATCAGACGAGGAGACCTCGGGAGGGGCCTACTACTTCCGCCTCGCCGAGATCTTGGGCTGTGAAGTGGTCGCGGGCCATCCACGGGGCTTCGATCCGGTAGTGTTCGAGTCGCTGTTGGTTTTTGTGCAAACGTGGCTGGCTGATAAAACTGGAGCCCACCTGGTTTTGCCCAGCCCTGAGGCCAGACGTTTTGTAGCGCTACCGTTAACCCACGTTCCCCTGCGGCGGCTCGATATCGAGAAACTACCGACGTTCTTCGTTTGGGCGGGTTATACACCCGGCGTCAGAGTGTCCGAGACAAAGCTGCGCTTTGATCTGGAGCGCTGGGTCCGGAGCTACGCTTTGCTCAGTTCAGCGGGAACCTCCGCTGTTATGGACGATCGGAGGCATGCTGTTCTGGCGCAGGCCATGCACGAACTTGGTGCCTGGGACGGATCAGTAACAGAATCGGGCGGCCGACGCTGGGCAACGGTTCAGCTCATGCTCGATATCGTTCGCCAACGTCCTGACCTCTTCTATCTGCCGCGGCGTCCGGACGGATTTCCGGCTCTCTTCGACGATGGCCTGCACGTGTTGGAAGCTGCCGATGACGGCTTCTACGGCCCTCTTCAATTGTCAGTCGACAATGGTTCTGAACTTTCTGACGGCTTCGAGTGGAAAGGCGCCGGCAATGTCAGCCTGAGGCGGGGCCCAGCGACACTTATTGCCCTGGGACCTAGCCCCGATTACACGGGATTCCTATCGCGCCCCAATCTATTACGGGGCACCGCATGTGCCGTCCTGTGTGCAGAAGCGTTGGTTCCCACGGCGGCCGACTACCTTGGAGCAAGTATGGGCCATACTTGCAGTCCCATTTCCTACGCCGGCCTTCCACGTGGCTGGAGCCTATTTGTAAATGTCCGGCCGACTCAGAAGGTAGATGTGCCCGCCGGGCTCGATGCGCTCAACCTTGCTTCCGAAGTGGATATCATCTGCACCGGCGGACTCCGGTTAGGCAGGCGACGCGAGTGGCTAGCTGGAGCGCCGCCCAAGATAATTGTAACCGGTCTCGAACAAGACGAAATTGTAAGGATCGATGGTGAAGTTGTGTCCGCAAGCGAGGATGGCGCTCTTCAAATTAACGGACATCTGATTGGCCCAGGCGTTCATACCATCGACGCCGGAAGCGTTCAAAGGACGATCGAGCTAGTTGAGCCGCGGATAGATTCGCGCAGGCCATTGAGTGCATTTGATCGGCAGGCCCACCATGTGACGCTTCCCGTCGGGCAATGGTACGTGATTGGAGCCTCGCCCGACCAGACGATGGGCCCCATTGAATCGGGTCGGCCGGGTAAGATCTGCAAGGTTAACTTCGATCCCGTGTGGGCGATCAGCGTTGGCGGGGGCCCAGGCGCCAGAGTCATATGCATTCCGCTTATTCCAGCTCCTCCTGCGCTTCCAACGGATCGCAAACCAGTCCCGACGCTCTATCTGCGGCAGTGGGTAGCGATCATATACGACGCCGCAATGCGGCGCCCTAAGTTCGCCTCGCTCCTCCCGAACGCAGACCAAACATTGATCGACAATGTCTGGAAGCAGTACGCCAGCTTAGCTCGGCGCATTAAGCGCCAGTGGAGGAGCGGCCGATGAACTGCGATTTGCTCCTTTATTGGATGACTCACAGAGGAGAAGGCTCATGGGCGGGTTTTCGCCGAGCAACCGCCGAGTTGGTGCCTGACGCTCCCGATCAGAATCGCATGGCGCGCCAATTGAAGGGAGCTCTTTCGGACTTGGCCCATGTCGATTTTTTTGTTGATGGTTCTCAACAATGGCGGGTTCTTCCTGCCATGTTGGCGGGACTGGGGATCGACGGTTCAGCTGCCATTCTGTGTGGGGCCAGGACTCCCGAATTAATCCTTTCGCTTCAAGCCATTGCCGGCAAGCTGGGATGCGAGTTCTCGAATACGCCGTCGGAGAGCGGACCGTCGCGGGTCACACTATCGGGCGCCCCTTGTGACATTCAGCAGACCGCGGACGAGGCGAACATCGTTTTCGTCCCTAAAGCGCCAAACCAATTGCTCAGCGCCGTAGATACGATTGCGATCCAAATCGAGAAAGCTCCACGCGATCCGCAACCTTACAATTGGGATGTCGAATCGTTCGATTTCAATATGCGGTCCTGGGTGGAGGGGCTGCAGCTGAATGCTGCTTGTAAATTCACGCCGCGCTATGGCGTTCCCAAGTTCCTGCTCCACCGCCGCCATCGCAAGTTCCTACGGTTGGCGAAACGGGACGCAGTATACGCAGCGGCAATGCTTAGGGGAGTCCATCTTCTCTCATACGATGCGGGCTCCGGGCTACTGACGGCACCCCTTGCCGCACCAATGCCTGAAAAACTAGCAAGAATTGCCTGCCTTTGCACGGGAACGGAACCTACGATTGATAAGGGCGCTCGGGCGTACAGCAGCGTGACATTCGATATCGCTTCGGCAATTCTGGTTGCCGCCGGCCAATCATATCCTGTAGTAACAGAACTAGCGCAAGCGGGGAGGCTGAATTTTGGATAATCCGTTCCGTGTTTTTGACCAAATCCGCCAAACTTTCCTGCGCTACCTCGACAGTCCGTTCCGTCTCAGGTACGAAGCGCTACGGGAAGAAAGACGCAGCCTACTCAACCGCGATCGGCAACTTTATCGAGAGCCGTTGATTGAGCCTGTGGCACCGTACCAATCTTCAGGCTTGACGATTGCCGGTGCCTGCGATCGATTGGGCATATCTCAGGACGTTGCCGATTTCATCGCGTCGGGCTTATTTTCTGGTGATCGGGAGCTTTATGAACATCAAGTCCAGGCTTGGGAGCTCTCGCGCCGAGGCCGTGCGGTTGTGGTTACTTCGGGCACAGGCTCAGGCAAGACAGAAGCATATCTCATCCCAATTTTCGCGAGCCTCGTTGAAGAATCCAGACGAGGCTGGGGGACACCACAACCACCGCCGGCAAATCACTTGTGGTGGAGACACCGCCATCAATCGAGAGTTCCCCAGCGTGGACACCAGGCACCACAACGGGTTTCTGCGGTGCGTGCTTTGCTTCTCTACCCGCTAAACGCCCTCATCGAAGATCAGCTTGGCCGTATCCGGAAGGCTTGCGACGGTCCGGAAGGCCGACAGTGGTTGGACACTCAGCGAAACGGGAATCGGTTCTGGTTCGGACGTTATACGAGCGCAACTCCGGTTCCTGGCCTGCCGGGCGTGCCGAGCAAGGCCAGCGAGCTGAAAAAACGGCTACGAAGGATGGATGGTGATTGGACCGCGGCGCTAAGCTCTGCAGCTACTCGGAATAATCCTCGGATTCTTGATTTCTTCCAGAACCCGGAGGGCTCCGAAATGTGGTCGAGGTGGGACATGCATGATCAACCCCCCGACATTTTAATTACGAACTACAGCATGCTGAACATCATGCTCATGAGGAGCGTTGAGAACAATATTTTCGAGAGTACTCGACAGTGGCTTGAGCAGGACCGCGAGGCGCACGTCTTTCATCTCGTCATCGATGAACTGCACACATATCGGGGGACACCGGGAACAGAGGTCGGATATCTTCTCCGAGCGTTCCTCCACAGGATCGGACTGACACCAGATTCACCCCAACTCCGCGTTATCGCCACAAGTGCTTCGATCGAAGATGACGCGGACAGCAGTATCTTGAGCAGTTCTTGGGGCGGGACAGATCGACATTTTCCATAATCCGAGGGGATCGCCAGAGCTTTACGGCACCCCCGCAGCCTCTCTCCGCATTCAGTTCCAATTTTTCGGCGCTCGACTCGGACTTGGATCGCGCGGGCTCGGTCCAAGCTATCAACAGCTTTGCGCGCGGACTTGGTATGAACTCTACGAGTACGGGCGCCCGGCTGCTCGAAGAGAGCCTTTCATCAATTTCGGCATTCCAACCGATCGCATCGCAAGGTGAAATCGAGAACGGGCCTTTTCGACTGAGCCAGCTCGCCACTACGATCTTCGGCGGCGAGTCTCGGGATCAGATTGCGGCCGCGCGGGGTCTGCTTAGGGGTTGTATTCTTGCAAAAAATGCGAGAGATGAGGCGCCGCTCCCGATCAGAACCCATCTTTTCTTCCACAATGCAGGAAGGATTTGGGCGTGCGTTAATCCTACCTGCTCGGGCCGCTCTGGACACACGCCTCAGGGGAGTCCGCTTCCACCTGTGGGGCGCCTTTATACGGAACCTCGACCAAGGTGCGAGAATTGCAACTCTAGCGTCCTTGAGTTGCTCTACTGCCAACCCTGCGGAGAGGTGTTTCTAGGCGGTTATAAGAAGGAAGACACCCAGTCGGCGAATGCTTGGTTCCTATCGCCTGACTATCCGAATCTCGAAAACGTTCCGGATCGTTCAGCATCGCTCAAACGGATCTTTGACGAGTTTCTCGTGTTCTGGCCCGCGGAAGGCAGAAGGCTTGCCAAAATCACGAGACAGCGGGGCCCGAAGTGGCAGTGGAGCCAAAACCAAGCGAATTATGAGTGGGCCCCCGCCGTGCTAGACCACAGCCTCGGTCGACTCACTCTACCTCCTTCAGTCCGCCCTCCATCGCCAGGTTCAACATCTGGCTATGTGTTTCGCGCGCCAACACCAGAAGCAAATGCTTTTGCTTCCAAGTGTCCTCATTGTGGCGCAAATTGGGTACACCGAAGAGTTGAATCTTCAATCCGCGACCTCGGTTCGGGTTTCCAGAGAATCATGCAACTCCTGACCGACTCTCTGCTGCGTGAGCTCCCAGCCGGCCCCGAACGAAAGATCGTGCTCTTTTCGGACAGCCGCCAGGATGCAGCGAAGCTCTCCACGGGAATTAAACTTGCGCACTATCGAGACACGATGCGGCAAATTGCTTTTAGTGCGCTCCAGCGCCGCATTGATAACGCCTCATGTAATTACAATGAACGCCTTGCCCTCCATCGTGCTGCGCAAGAGTTATTGAGCCTTGAACAGAAGATGAACACAGAGGGCCTCGATGTCGACGAGCGAGGCCGACGACAGCGGCTAGTAGCATTGATTCCGCAAGCGGTTGGAGTGATTGCCACCTACGCCGCTGGGGGTGGTCCGATACCACCTGTTTTGGCCGCACCGGCTCCCCCAGGACGTTTTGAATCGCTTCCCTTTAATGAGTTGCTCCACACCGTTCGGTCACAAGTGCTGGACGTCGGAATAAATCCTGGTGGGCCTATGCCGTCTGTAGCGCGGTACAAACCGCCGACAGGTCCCGAGATTGTGTGGACGGAGCTTATCGATTGGAACGCAACGCCAAGGGCTTACATTTCGAACCTTCAACCCATTCCCAGGGATCTTCGCGACCGAATCGAAGGGTCGCTGCGCGAATCGCTTTTGAGGGACGTTTTGTTTGCCGACGGCAGTCGCGATTTTGAATCGCTTACGCTCGGTTTTCTGTGGCTAAGTACAAATCCGCCTGCCGGCTTGGAGGAAACCACAGCTGCTTCCGTCATCCGATTGTTTGCAAAAAAAGGTTGGTGGCGAGGGTCTAATTCGCAAGGGCATAGCAACGCCCCGTCCGAGGTATTTCTTTATCTTGAACGCATTGCTCAGCAGACAGGCATTCCAGAATCCACTCTCACGCAGCAAGTGTTCGACATTCTTGCCCCCGTCCTGGACCAATGGCTGCTTCTGCCCGAGCGTTTAACCGTACTCAGTCCCAGGCCATCGGCTTCGCGGGAGGTCGAAGTATACGAGTGTCGTCGTTGCGCTCGAACGCACTTGCACCCCTCTGGCGGCATATGCATAACATGCAGGGAAACCTTATCTGCAACACCGATTTACCGTTCGATTGATCAGCAAGAACAGGATTACTATGAATTCCTCGCTCGATGCAGTGAACCACCGTTCAGATTGAATTGCGAGGAGCTCACAGGCCAGACAGACGGCGACGAACGGCTATGGCGTCAGCGTAGATTTCAAGAAGTGTTTATTCGAGAGGAAGTGGACTTGGCGGCCGGCATCGACCTTCTGAGTGTTACTACTACCATGGAAGCCGGCGTAGACATCGGCAGCCTCCGTGTGATCGGCCTCGCGAATATGCCGCCCGTACGCTTCAATTACCAACAAAGAGTCGGCCGCGCAGGTCGCCGCGGCGCCGGCATGTCGACAGCGCTCACGCTGTGCAGAGGCAGGAGCCATGACGATTACTACTTTGAGCGTCCGCGGCTCATCACCGCTGATCCTCCACCCAAGCCATACGTCGACGTGACCAGGCCCGAGATTGCAAAACGCGTCGTATCAAAAGAAATTCTGAGACGTGCGTTCGATGGCATTTCGACACCATATTCAAAAGACAACGTGCATGGTGAGTTTGGCAGCGTCGGGGACTGGGCAACGCACCGGCCTACGGTTACGAACTGGATCAGCTCGAATGACACTCTGATCACGGCTGTCTGCGAAGCTATCTTGAGGCGAACAGCCCTCAACTCCGCTCACGCCCTCGCCGAAATGCGAGGATACGTGGAAAATCTTTTGGTAGCTGAAATCGACAACGTGACGGCTGCGAGCGCTCCACATCTTGGGTTGAGTGAACGTTTGGCGTCCTTAGGAATATTGCCGATGTTCGGGTTTCCCACTCGCGTGCGAAATCTCTATCACGGAGACCCCTTCACCTACACTCCCGACAACCGAAAGGGTGTAGTGGACCGCACAATTGACATAGCCATCAGCCAGTTCGCGCCCGGCGCTCAAACCGTCAAAGATGATGAGCTCCACACAGCCGTCGGAATCGTGGATATACGCCCAGGGCGAAACGGAAACACGGCCGCTCCAAATCCACTAGGGCAGGCTGTGCAGGTGGGCATCTGCAGGGTGTGCCAGGCCCTCGTTGAAAATCCTGCTCCCGCGGGTGTGTGTCCCTACTGCGCCGCAGCGCGCTCTCAAGATGGATACCGAACCATTGATTTGACCGAGCCACCCGGCTTCTGCACGTGGTGGCCGATTCAAGTCGAGTTCAGCGGTGGGTTCGAATTCACTCCCCGAGCCCTTCGTGCACGAATGGGTGGAGATCCGGGAAATGCCGTGGTGCGGGGAAATTCCACTGTCAGCCGCGGACGTGCGACGGTGTACAGGATCAACGACAACAACGGCCAAGACTTTGTATTCGAAAAAGAGCGGGGCCGTAACGTATGGTTCAGCAGGGACGCCGTGGACCAAGCACTGCGAGACCTGCCCGCGAATCAGCGCCCAGTAACCCCGGTCCCGAATGCAGATGCAGGTGTGCCGCCATTGACGCGTGCTCTGGCTGCCATTTCGACTACAGATGTCCTAACCATTGCCATCAACTCTCTGCCCAGTGGCCTTTGTCTAAACCCGGCGGTCCCTGAAGCACGGGCGGGCTGGTATTCATTTGGCTTTCTACTCCGTCGTGCCGCTGCTGTTCGATTGGATATTAACGAGTCTGAGCTCGATCTCGGCCTGCAGCCGGTTTTGGACCTTACAAGCCCGACTGCGCCACCGTCTGCCAAGATATTCCTTTCCGACAGTTTGGAAAATGGCGCCGGATACAGTACCCACCTCGGCGATCCTGACAGATTTCAAGAGTTGCTGCTCTTCATACTCGACCGTCCTCCGCTGCCTCCGGCAGATTCGTTTTATCGGCCTTTGGTAAATGCGCCCCACGAGCGTGAGTGTTTTACGTCGTGCCATAGGTGCCTTCGAGAATTCGGCAACATGTCATTCCACTCTTTGCTCGACTGGAGGCTGGGTTTGGACATGGTCAATTTGGCCCTCGATCCTAATGCCTCAGTGGGGTTCGGTGCACCTTATTGGACTTTTCTACTGGCTCATGTTGCCCATTCCTATTTTGCGGGGTTAGGGATGACACCTGCGAACTTCGCGGGTTTGCCTGGGGGAATAAGTCAACTCAACAATGAAGCTGTCCTCCTGATGCATCCGCTTTGGGATGCTGATCCGTCAAACTATCATCCTTCTCTCGCCGCGGCCGTGGCGGATGCAGAGCATCAGGGATTCTCACCCAGGACCCGATCGATCTTCCGGGCAACACGTTTTCCTTATGAGTGAATGCCAGTGGTTGACAACCTAACCTCACAGCAACGCAGCCACACGATGTCTCGGATTCGGAGTAAGAATACGAAACCCGAACTCGTCATCCGGAGGCTCGCTCATGCCAGCGGTTTGCGTTATCGAATCCATCAACACACCCTGCCGGGCTGTCCAGATCTGGTATTTGTCAAAGCGCGAGTAGCTGTTTTTGTTGACGGAGACTTCTGGCATGGCTGGCGCTTTCCTCGGTGGAGAAAGAAATTATCGCCCTATTGGGTTGCGAAGATATCCGGCAATCGTAAGAGAGATCGACGGAATTTTCGACGCCTCCGACTAGATCGTTGGAACGTCATTCGTCTGTGGGAACACCAAATCAAAAGCGATCCCCAGTTGTGTTTGGCTCGGATTGAACATGCGGTTCGCGGCGTTAGGACGGCGATATGACCAGCAAGATACCTGTGGACCTCGTGCCGTCCACCGGCCCGCTTTCTTTAGGAGCGATTTACAGAAGAGCAGACCTGCACAATCGATTCGGAGGGAGTCGTTTCTCGGGAATAGTTCCTTCCAAACAAGAACCAGTAGTACTTCTTTTTCACACGGAGGAGCCGGCCCAACAACATCTGGAGTGGTACTTCGGATTCCTTGCCATCACGCACCAACGTCGCGGTATTGCTGACCATCGCTTTGAGCTTT
>ODAK010005729.1_pt1 | contig 12575 bp, 12 predicted proteins | sample 1539591 | NCBI WGS metagenome assembly ODAK01 (sample SAMEA3539303, study PRJEB22396) | soil metagenome | biome: tundra; feature: field; material: soil | place: USA | collected 2010-05 | depth 0.15 m | reverse complement strand
GTCGATCATCGTGGCCGCCGAGATCCGGAAGGCGGTGCGGCGGCGGACCGCCCCTGAAGGCACCACAGCCGGCCAACCGGTGCCCCGGCCAGCAGCAACCGCCACCCGCTGACCAGCCCCGGCTGACCCTCGCGATTCTCCGATCCCGCGCGGCCATCACCGCCGGCATGCCGGCCCGCTGTTCCCGGCCGGCCGTGGGGGCGCCGGACGAGACGGGCGCATCTGTGAGGCCAGGACCTGGCTGGATCGCCGCCTTGAGAGGCACGCCATCGTGCTTGCCCGGAGGGAGGACGGCCGGCCGTCGTGTCATTGAGGGACCTGCGGCAGGCGGTGCAGCCGGAGCGGCGGCAGGTCAAAGAGCAGTCCGGTGTTCTGCTGGACGGCCTGGCGGCTGCCGTGGCCCGGGCAGGCGAATTGGTTCAGCTGGTGATGCTGCCCAGGGTGACCTGCACGGTGGACTCGGTGCCGTTGCGCGACAGGCGCGCCGGCACCCGGTCACCGGGCTTGTGAGTGGCCAGCACTGATTGCAGCGCGGCGACCGAGGGGACCGGCTGGCCGGCCAGGGCTGTGATGACGTCGCCTGCCTGGATGCCGGCCTTGGCGGCCGCGCCGCCCGGCGTCACGCTAACCACTCCGGTCCCGGCGGGCTGGCCGCTGGCGTCGGCCACGGTCTGCGCGGCGATGCCCAGCGAGGCCCGGCCGGAGTTGCTGACCTTGCCGGTGGCGATGAGCTGCCCGGCGATGCTGGTGACGGTGTCGCTGGGGATCGCGAAGCCGATCCCGGCCGCGGCGCCGCCCAGCTGCGGGCTGGCGGCGGCCAGGGTCGGGATGCCGATCACCTGCCCGGCCAGGTTGACCAGCGCGCCGCCGCTGTTGCCGGGGTTGATGGCCGCGCTGGTCTGGATGGCGCTGATCAGGACCGCCGAACTGCCCTGGCCCTCAGCGACCGTGCGCCCGGTCGCCGAGACGATGCCGTCGGTCACGGTCCCGGTCAGGCCGAGCGGGTTGCCCATGGCCAGCACCAGCTCGCCCACCCGCGCCGAGGCCGACCGGCCGAACGACGCCGGGCGCAGCGACCCGGCCCCGCTGTCCACCTTGATCACCGCCAGGTCATCGGGCGCGAAAACGCCGACAACCCGGGCGGCCAGCGTCTTCCCGCCGCTGGCCAGGCCTACCTGCAGCGTCGTCGCGGTACCTACCACGTGCGCGTTGGTGACGATGTCGCCTTTACCGTCATACACCACACCGGATCCGGACCCGGAGCTGGTAGAGATCTCCACCACCGACGGCAGTACCCGGCTCACGACCTGCTCATACTGCTGCTCCAAGGAGGACGCAGCCCCGGATGGGGCCGCGGCAGGAGACGGACTGGCACTCGCGCTGGCGCCGCTGACTCCGCTTCCCGGCGCGCTGCTGCAAGCCGCCGCAGCGCCCAGGGTCACCAGCGTGATTCCCGCGCCGGCCAGCCACCGGCCGGCCGCGGAGCCTCGCGGCGGCGCAGAATGCCTCACGCGGCTGCCCTTTTTCCCTGCTGGCGTTTCGCTACCGATCAAGTCGGTGCTCATTCCGATCTCCTGTCCGCCCATGACATGACTGTCACCAGGCTTATTCGGTGTGCCGGAGCCCGCCAAGGGCCGTTAGGCCTGGAATAGAGGCATAAATGGCCCCGCGCGAACTCACCAGCCTGTTCCAGCTGACCGCTGGCTACGCCGGCGCGGTAGGTGCGAAAGACCCTCGTTCGGCCCTGGTTCCTGTGACTTTGGGCTCTGCGTGCCGAAGGTGGCGCCGGGTCACTGTTGGCTGATTGTGCCTGTCGCTGGCTGTTGCGTGGCTTCTCGGCGGGCTGGAAGGGAAATGTCATGAAGGTCAGCACCGAACGGTCCGCCTGCGGATCTGCCAGAGGCACGGTAATCCGGTCAGCACAATGGTCAGGCCGCCTGGTCATGATCTCCGCCCGGTGATCCCGCCATGAACCGGGCAAAGGCGCCTACCCGCAATGGCCCGGCACCGAAGCGGCCGGCAGCGGGCAAGGGGGGCGACGATGTGCGCCCGATGCTGCTATTTCGCTGGGGCGTCTATGTAAGCCTCGGTGTCCTTGCCACCGCCGCGGCGGCGGCAGCCGTCTACACTGCTCGCGCGGTGCTCATCCGGGCGCTGATCGCCCTGTTCCTGGCGATCAGCCTGGATCCCGCCGTGCGCATGCTGACCCGCTGGCACCTCCGCCGCGGGCTCGCTGTCCTGGTGATCGTCCTGGTGTCGCTCGGCCTTGCCGCCGCCTTCCTGCAGTCGGTCATCCCTGCCATGGTCGACCAGTTCCATGCCCTGGTGAAGGACTTTCCCGGCTATCTCGCCAGCCTGCAGCACCGTTCGGCCAGCTTCCGGGAGCTGAGCGACCGGTTCCACCTCACCAGCCAGATCGAGAACCTGCTCGCCAGCCTCCCGGCCCGGCTCGGCCATGGCCTGATCGGGATCACCGGCCGCTTGTTCTCGGCACTGTTCTCAGCCCTGACGGTGGCGGTCCTCACCATCTATTTCATGGCCGACCTGCCCAGGCTCCGCCGTGGCGCGGTACTGCTGTTCCCGCGCGCTCACCGCGCCCAGTTCGGCCGGATCACCGACGTGATCATCGAGAAAGTCGGCGCGTACATGATCGGGAACATCGTGATTTCCATCGTCGCCGGCCTGGCGACGTTCGCTGCGCTCACCGTGCTCGGCGTGCCGTTCGCCGTGCCGCTGGCCTTCGTGGTGGCGCTGCTTGACCTCATCCCCATGATCGGCGCGACGCTCGGCGCAGCCGTCTGCGTGCTGGTCGCGCTGCTGGCCGCCAGCCTGTGGCCGGCCACGGTGCTCGTGGCCGCGTTCTTCGTGATCTACCAGCAGCTTGAGAACTACCTGATAGCGCCGCGCGTACTGCGCAGCGCGGTCAAGCTCACCCCGGCCGCCGTCCTGCTGGCCGGCCTGATCGGAGGCACCGCCCTGGGACTGATCGGCGCCCTGATGGCGATCCCGGTCGCCGCCGGGGCCAAGGTCCTGCTGTCCGAGCATCTCCAGGCCAGGGACGCGGCCGGCACTAGCGCCGCAGCGCACCACAACGGCGAGACGGCCAGGTAACCCGGGCAGCACGGCCCGGCAACTGGCGCTCACACCGGGCGGTAGGGCTGCCCGATCTTGGGTGTGCCAGGTGGCCGGCCAGGGCGGGCCTGGGACCAATGCCTCTGGCTCTACGCGATGCGGAACCGTCCCGTGTTCCGCTGCGAGCTACGCTACGCGGGAACCACTGAGAAGGTCACCCTCACTCAGCTGTCGGTGATCAACGGCCCCGGTGTTCGGCGGGCCGCTGCGGCTCAGCGTCCCGGCCTCCAACCCCGGACGACCGGCTGCTGGACATGCTCGCCATCGAGGACGTGACGTCTGGCCGGATGCTTGCATCCGGCACCGCGATGCTGCTGCGGGCCCGGCGGCCGGTACCTGGCATCCGCGTCTGGCACGCCGGCCGCCTGCACGTGCGTGCCGATGACCCGCTGGAGGTGACCCTCGATGGCGAGATCGTCGGGACCTTGCCCGGCGTCTTTGAAGTCGCCGGCGAGACCCTGTGCGTCATCACCCCGCTCGGCTTCGAGGGCATCGACGGCTGAGGCCAGCCAGCATATCCGCCACGGTCCGAGCCTTTCCGCTATGACAGGCGGCGGCCGTCCTGGCTGGCTGCGGCTGAGGCTCCGGCGGCAGGGTTGCGGCGGAACACGAGGCGGTCCAGCCGGACGGCGGCATACCCGAGCGTTGACAGAGCGAAGACCACGAGCAGGTCGGTTAGGGTCAGCGGCACAGTGTGCAGCAGGTCGCGCAGCAGCGGCACGTACAGCCCGGCGAGCTGGAGCGCCAGCGCCGCGGCCACCGCGGCAGGCAGCAGCGGGTTAGCGAGGGTGCCGGGGCGTGCCCGTGAGCCGAGCGCGACAGCGAGCTGGGTGGTGCCCAGGGCGAAGAAGGCCATGCTCTGCCACGGCCGGCCGGTGGCATCGGCCCACATGGCTACGCCCAGGGTCACTGCGGCCACGACGAGGCCGACCCGGAGGACGCGCTGCCACAGGCCCGCGCCGAGGACGCTTTCTGATGGCGGCCTCGGCGGCCGGCTCATCACGCCCGGGCCGGCGGGCTCGCTGCCGAGCGCGACTCCGGGCAGGCCGTGGGTGAGCAGGTTCACCCACAGGATCTGGGCGGGCAGCAGCGGCAGCGGCAGGCCGAGCGCGGGCCCGGCGAGCATCACCGCGATCTCGGCGCTGCCGCCGGACAGCCCGTACAGCAGGAACCGGCGGATGTTGGCGTACCCCCGGCGGCCTTCCTCGGCCGCCGCTACCACCGTCCCGAGCTCATCATCGGCCAGGACCAGGTCAGCGGCCTGCCGGGCGACCTCGGTGCCGCGCTTGCCCATGGCCACGCCGATGTCAGCGCGGCGCAGCGCGGGACCGTCATTGACCCCGTCACCCGTCATCGCGACCACGTCACCGGCAGCCTGGAGCGCGCTGATGATCTCGAGTTTCTGCTCAGGAACGGCCCGCGCGAACACCCGCGCCCGCAGATCGGCCAGCGGGCCGCCAGGTTCGCTGCAGTCGACCACCGCGCCGCCGGGCTCCAGGATGCCGAGTTCGGTGGCGATCGCGCGTGCCGTGGCCGGGTGATCCCCGGTGATCAGCACCGGGGTGATCCCCGCCGCCTGGCACGACGCGATAGTGGCGGCCGCGGCGCGGCGCGGCGGGTCCACCATGGCGACCAGGCCGAGCAGCTGCAGGCCCTGCTCCAGCTCACCCGCAGCGCCCGGCACGGCAGGCCGGTCGGCCGCGGCCACGGCGAGCACCCGGAACCCGTCCCGGGCAAGCTCCTGCGCGCGGGCACGGGCCAGGCCGGCGACTCCAGGGCCGCCGGCCAGCATCGGCGGGGACAAGATGACCTCCGGAGCACCCTTGCAGATCACCCGCACTCCGCCGGCGGGGCGCTGGTGCACCGTGGTCATCCGCTTCCGGCCGCTGTCGAAGGGCAGCTCGGCCACCCGCGGCGCAGCCACGTTGAGCTGCTCGGGCTGCAGCCCCAGCTTCCCGGCGGCGGTCAGCAGGGCAGCCTCGGTAGGGTCGCCCACCGCCGCCCAGTCATGCACGTCACCGCCCGGCGGGTGCAGCGCCGCGTCATTGCACAGCGCGGCGGCGGTGAGCAGTTCGGTCACGTCGGCCCCGGCCGCGTTGTCCAGCGGCTGGCCGCCGCGGAGCACCTGGCCGTCCGGCCCGTAGCCGGTGCCGGTGATCACCGCCTCTCCTGCCGGGGTCCACAGCCGGCGGGTCACCATGGTGCCCTCGGTCAGGGTCCCGGTCTTGTCGGTGCACAGGACAGTCACCGAGCCGAGGGTCTCGACGGCGGGCAGCCGCCGCACCAGCGCGTTGCGGGCGGTCATCCGCCGTGCTCCCAGGGCGAGGGCGAGGGTGACCACCGCGGGCAGCGACTCGGGCACGGCCGCGACCACCAGGCTTATCGCCGTGATGATCATCAGTTCGGCGGACTGGCCGCGGGCCAGGCCCAGGGCCAGCACGATCGCGCACAGGACCACAGCGGTCCCGGCCAGGGCCCGGCCCACCCCGGCCATCCGCCGTTGCAGGGGGGTCAGCCCGGTTCTGGCCTCCATCAGCGCGGCGACCCGCCCCATGGCGCTGGCCGTTCCGGTCGCCGTCACGACCGCCCGTCCGCGGCCGCGGACGATCACCGTGCCCGCTGATACCAGGTCCGCTGGCCGGCCCCGCTCATCGCCGGCGCCCTTGTCCACCGGGACGGACTCGCCCGTCAGCGCCGACTCATCCACCAGCAGTGCCGCGGCCTCGCTCACCTGCGCGTCGGCCGGCACAATGTCCCCCTCGGCCAGTATCAGCACGTCACCGACGACCACGCCAGCCGCCGGGACCTCGCGCTGCGCGCCATCGCGCACGACCCGGGCCTCCGGCGCGGTGAGCTGTGTCAGGGCGGTGATCGCGTGGTCGGCCTTGACTTCCTGGGTGACACCGGCGGACGTGTTGACGACGATCACCAGCATGATCACCGAGGCGTCGGTCCAGTCACCGGTGGCGATCGTCAGCACCGCGGCGGCCAGCAGCACCAGCACCAGCGGATCACGCAGCTCGGCCGCCACCCGGCGCCACAACCGGACCGGGCGGGGGGCAGGCAGCACGTTCTGCCCGCCGGCAGCCAGCCGCACCTCCGCCTCCGCGGATGTCAGGCCGCGTGAGGGCGCCTGGTCAGCACGGGGTCCGGCCACAGGCTCTCCGTGCTCCCTGGCTTTCATTCCCGGCTCACTCGACCGCAGGTGACCTGCGGGCTACCGCGACGGTCTCCGCACCCAGCAGCATCGCGGCCATCAGCGGCACACGCCGTCCAAGTCCATCCGGCTTGCCTTTCGCACCGGCCCGCGCACCGGCAAGCAGGCAGTCCCACGGACCTCGTCCCGGTGTTCACGGTCCCAGGGTCACCACGGGCGGGCCGCGGCGGCAGAGCAGAAGGTCCCGCCACCCAGGAACGGATGGCACTGCTCGCCAGCGCGCAGTCATCCGTAACCTCGCGTGAGGTGATGGCGATGCTGGCAGTGGAAGGGGTGACCAAGAGCTTCGGCAGCGTGCGGGCACTGGACCAGTGCACGTTCAGCGCTGCGCCCAAACGGCTGACCGGGCTGCTCGGACCCAACGGCGCGGGAAAGACCACGGTGATGCGCTGCCTGCTCGGGCTGGTCGAGCCCGATGAGGGCCGCGTGTGCTGGCGCGGCGCGCCGGTTGCCGAACGTGCCTGGCGGCGCTTCGGCTACATGCCAGAAGAGCGGGGCCTTTACCCGGCCATGGCCGTCCGCGAGCAGATCATCCATTTCGGCAGGCTGTCCGGCCTGACCAGGGCAGCCGCGCGGACCGCAGCGCAGGCAGTCATCGACCGGACCGGCCTGGGTGAACTGGCCGGCAGCCGCGTCGAGCAGCTCTCGCACGGCAACCAGCAGCGGGTCCAGCTCGCCGTCGCCCTGGTCCACCAGCCGGAACTGCTGATTCTCGACGAGCCATTCGCCGGCCTTGACCCGCTAGGGGTGACATCACTCAGCGACCTGCTCACGGCGCTCGCCGAGGACGGCGCGACGGTACTGTTCTCCAGCCACCAGCTCGACCTGGTGCAGGACCTCTGCCAGGACGTCATCACCATGGACCACGGCCGCGTGGTGCTAGCCGGCTCCCTGGAGCGGCTGCAAGCGGCTGCCGTCAGCCGGCACATCAACGTGGTATTCGCCCGCCCCCCGGTCGCGGGCTGGTACTCGGGCCTGGCCGACGTCACCGTCGACGCAGCCGATGACCTGCACATGCGACTCGCCGCAGGCGGCGCGGCCGATCCCGGCGAGGTACTCAGGGCCGCCCAGGCGGCCGGGCCGCTGCTGCGGTTCGGTTTCGAGCCGCCGTCCCTGGCGGAGATGTTCCGGGAGGCGGTCACCCCGTGAGGCAAAGGCTCGCCGCGATCTGGGTCATCGCGCGCCGGGAACTCGTCACCCGCGCACGCAGCGAGGCGTTCCGCATCTCAGCCGCGCTGCTGCTGGCCGGCATGGTGGCGGGCATTACCATCCCGAGCCTGCTGGCCCGCGGCCCCGGCCACTACACGGTCGCCGTGGCCGGCCCGGCCACCGGCCTGCCGTCGGCGATCATTACGCATGCGGCCGGCGCCGGGATCACGGTCACCACCCGTCCCGCCGCAGACCGGGCCGCGGCCCTCTCGCTGGTGGAGTCGGGCGCGGCCAGCGCCGCGGTCGTCGGCACACGCGAGCTGATCTGGGACAAGACCGCGGACAACCGCCTCGCCCCCATACTCACCCGCGCGCTGAACGAGATCGCCATCGCCCAGCGGGCCAGTGCTATGGGCCTGACGCCGGCCCAGGCCCGTGACCTGCTCGCGGCAGCCGGGACTACCGTCACCAGGCTGCATCCGCAGCCTGACCGCGGGCCGCAGGTGTTCATCGCCACGATGGGGATGATCCTGCTGTTCATCGCGCTGAACTTCTACGGCTCCTATGTGCTGACCGGGGTAGTGGAGGAGAAATCCAGCCGGGTGGTGGAAGTCGTGCTGGCCCGGGTGCGTCCCAGCGACCTGCTGGCGGGCAAGGTGGCCGGCATCGGCCTGCTGGGCATCGGCCAGTTCGCCGCGCTGGCCCCGGCGGGCGCCGTCACCCTGGACGTCGTCAGGCCGCCGCGGCTCCCGGCCGGGACCGTCCCGCTGATCGGCGGCGTCGTGCTCTGGTTCGTCCTGGGCTACAGCTTCTACAGCGTGCTCTACGGGGCACTGGGCGCGCTGGCCTCGCGGACCGAGGACGCCCAGGCTGTCGTCGCGCCACTCACCGTGATCATGCTGCTGGCCTACTTCGGCGCGTTCGCCGCCATCGGCAGCCCGCGCGCCTGGTGGGTCACGGCCGCCTCGCTGTTTCCGCCGACTGCCCCGATGTTCATGCCGCTACGCGCCGCGATGACCGACGTGCCGGCCTGGCAGACGGCCCTCGCCGTTGCCTTCATGATCCTCGGGATCCTCGCCCTGGTACGGCAGGCGGGCGCATCTACCGTGGCGCGGTCCTGCGCACCAGCGGCCGGGTCCGCCTCCGCCAGGCCTGGCACGGCGGGTGACGGCGCCGGACAGGTCAAGCCCCCGGAATGGCACCGGGCCAGACGCGGATATGACGAAGGATCCGCATCTTGCGGCTAGTCAGATGCCGGCGGCGCCGATAAGGGATCCGATGCCATAGGTCACGCCCATGGCGATCGCGCCGCCGATGACATTGCGCAGCACCGCTGGGCGACGGGGTGCCCTGCCCAGGGCGGCACCCGCCGCGCCGGTCACGGTCAGGGCGGCGAGCACGGCGATGATCGTCACCGCTACCCGCACCGGTCCTGGCACCAGCGTGATGGCTAGCAGCGGCAGCACCGCGCCGGCCATGAACGACACGAAGCTGGCACCCGAGGCATGCCAGGGGCTGGCCAGCTGTTCGGGGTCGATGCCCAGTTCGGCTTCGGCGTGGGCGGCCAGCGCATCGTGGGCGGTCAACTGGCTGGCGACCTGCCGGGCCAGGCCCGGTGTCAGCCCTTTCGCCTGGTAAAGCCCGGCCAGTTCCTCAAGTTCCGCCCCACCGGACTCGGTGAGCTCCTGCCGCTCCAGCGCGAGCAGGGCGCGCTCGGAATCACGCTGGCTGCTCACCGATACGTACTCACCCGACGCCATCGCCAGCCCTCCCGCGAACATCCCGGCCAGGCCCGCAGTCAGAATCGCCGTGCGGGAAGACGTCGCACCAGCCACACCCACGACCAGGCCAGCGGTGGACACCACCCCGTCATTCGCGCCCAGGACCGCGGCGCGCAGCCAGTTAAGCCGGGTCGCGAGGCCGCCGCCGTGTGGCTCGCGATGTCCGGGCGCGCTAACGCGGGCATCCCGCATTGCGATCACCTCCAGAATCAGCAGACCCGCACGGCAGCCCGGCGATCAGGGGCTAAGGTCCTCGTGTTGGTCCAGGCCGCGGGGTCCCGGGTCTCGGCGAGGATTATGCCGGCGCCAGGATCTGCTCTCCACCGCGCCGCGCGCTGGCGGGGCTGGCAGCCGCTTTCACTGGGTCGGCGGAGCGATTGGCCACACCGCTGCTGGTCGCGCTGGTCGAGACGACCGGTCTGGTGTTCGCGCTGGACTGATCGTGGCGGCCTTCGGCATCACCAGGAACCTGTTCGTCCTGTTCACCTCCAATGCCTTCGCGGTCCTCGGGCTGCGTGCCCGCTATTTCCTGCTCGCTGGCTCGATATACCGGTTCACCTACCCAGACAAGGTCTTGCCGTGCTGCTGGGTTCACCGGCGTGAAGATGCTCGTCTCTTGCGCCCTTCACGTGCCGGTACGGTGAGCCTGGCGGTCATCGTCGCCGTATGGGGAGGCAGCCGCCGGCGGCCTGCGGCGCGATCGGCTCCGTGCTCGCCGGACAGGCAGAACAGGTGCACCATTGAGCGCGATCACCAGCCTCCAGGCGGGCTCCGCGATTTCGTACGTCATCGCGATCATCGTTCCCGCGCTGGATGCGATCTTCCCGGTGCTGCCCAGCGAGACCGCCATTATCGCACTCGGCGTGGCGACCGCGGGAAGCGCCGACCCGCGCATCGCGCTGCTCGTCGCCTGCGCCGCCATCGGCGCGTTCCTCGGCGACAACCTCTCCTACCTGCTCGGCCGCCGCTTCGGGCCTTTCGTGGAACGCAGGTTCTTCGCCACCGGGAAAGGACCCCAGCGGCGCGCCTGGGCTGAGCATTCACTGCAGCGGTTCGGGGTGCAGGTCATCATCGTCTGCCGGTTCATCCCCGGCGGCCGGACAGCGGTCACCCTGAGCTGCGGGCTGATCCGCTATCAACGGCGCCAGTTCCTTATCGCGACCGCCGCCGCGGCGGTGATCTGGGCCCTTTACGCCTTCTTCGCTGGCCGGCTCGGCGGCAAGGCGTTCGAGGGCAGGCCATGGGCCGGTTTCCTGGTGGCGTTCGGCGCCGCTCTCGCCATTAGCGGAATCGTCGAGGCCACCCGGCGGATCATCGCACGGCAGAAAGGCACCGCAGGCCAAGGATCAGGCCAGTAACGTCTGCTCGCTCCTTGCCGCGGGACCCTTTGCGTGACTTTCTGCTCTGTACACGGGCCGGATGCGGGCGGACATTTAGCCGCAAAGAAGACGCGGCCGGTGAGTCCCGCAGCAGGGAGAAGGGGTGATCGCCATGGCCGGGATGACAGACGGGATCGTGGCGGGGTATGACGGGTCGCCGGGAAGCGAGCGGGCGTTGCGGTGGGCGGCCAGGGAGGCGCAGGCGCGCCGGGTGAAGCTGAAGGTCTGCCTCGCGTGGGCGCTGGAGTACCTGGCGCTGCTTGGCGACGCGACTGTTTACGATCTGGCCCAGCGGCGGGGCGAGGAGATCCTTTCCCGCGGGCTGGCGTACGCCAGGTCCGTCGTGGGCCCGGGCGCGGTCGTGCCGCTGCTGGCCCGCGGGTCGCCAGCGCGCGTGCTGTGCGAGCACAGCGCTACGGCCGAGATGGTCGTGGTCGGCTCCCGGGGACGCGGCGGGCTCGCCGGCCTGCTGCTGGGATCGGTGGCCTGGCAGCTGGCCGCGCACGGGCAGGGCCGGGTGGTGGTGGTGCGCGGGCAGGAGCGGCGCGCGAATCGCGCCCCGGGCCCGGTCGTGGCCGGCGCGGACGGATCGCCGGCCTCGCAGGCCGCGGTCGCGTTCGCGTTCGAGGAAGCGGAGCTGCGCGACGTTCCGCTGGTCGCCGTGTGCGCGCTGGCAGACACCCCCGCAAGCCTCGGCGGCGCCCACCGGGTAGAAGAGGACTTCGACCGCTCCATGGCTCAGCAGGAGAAAGAGCATCCCGAGGTCACGGTCTTGCGGCGCGTCGCCCAGGGCTCGCCGCGCGCCGCCCTGCTCGACGCCGCGTACGAGGCTCAGATGGTCGTCGTGGGCGCCCGCGGCCGGGGTGGCCTCAAGGGCATGCTGCTCGGCTCGGCCGCCCAGGCACTCCTGCACCATGCGCCCTGCCCGGTCGGCGTCGTCCACCAGCCCTGACCGGCGTGCCCGTGCGGAGGCGCCCGGGACTGCGTGGTGTCAGCTCGCCGCAAGCACGGCCGCTGGCATTCCGCACGACCTGAAGGTCTACCCCGAAGCCAGGCATTCCTTCTTCAACGACCAGTGGCGCACCTACGACCCCGCTGCGGCAGCCGACTCCTGGCAGCGGATCCTGGCCTTTTTCGATGAGCACGTCCAGCGCCGGCCGCCGGGATCGGGCTAGCAGCCGGACCGGCTACGGCCCGGCCGCGGCGTTCTCCAGATGTCGCTTCATGCTCATCCATATCGACCTGATCGCCGACTGGAACTCGGTTCCCTTCCCCCAGGGCCATCAGCTACAGCTCGTTCCGCTGATCAGCCACGAAATCGAACACTTCCTCAACGGGCCGAGCAACCAGGATCTCGCCCTTGATCTTCGCCATGTCATGCCTCCACGTGCTCGTCAGCGTCCCGGCGACCGGCGATGGCCCCAGCCGGGCTGACGGCCGCGAGGAATCCGGCCCCCACCCTCGGGACCTACGTGCCGTAAGGGAAGAACCGGAGCGGCCGGGCTGCCCACGGTGGGTTCAGCAACCACGTACCGTTGACCGGCCGCACACTCCTAGCTCGTGGCGCCCGCACTGGACCACCCGTATCCGGACGGCAATGCCAATCGCGGGCCTGGCCGGCTGACTCGGTGCGCGAACTAGGAGCCCTCTGAACAACGCTGGTCCAGCGGGCCGCCTCGTTCGGTCCTTGCCGCCTGGCAATGGCCCGTAACCGACTCGGGCCGTCTGGGTCGCGCCCGTCAGCGGCGCCCGGTGGCCTGCGGCGGGCCTGCAGGGCCGGCCCGGCGATCCTGCAGGCCTGCGGGCGGGCTGCCCGGGCCGGTCAGGCCAGGGCCCAGGCCCCGCCCGCGCGGGTCAGGCCGGCCTTGACCAGGGTCCGCAGGTTCAGCCCGGCGCACCGGTTGTGCAGCCAGGCGT
>ODAK010005728.1_pt1 | contig 12582 bp, 10 predicted proteins | sample 1539591 | NCBI WGS metagenome assembly ODAK01 (sample SAMEA3539303, study PRJEB22396) | soil metagenome | biome: tundra; feature: field; material: soil | place: USA | collected 2010-05 | depth 0.15 m | reverse complement strand
GAAGGGCCGTTCACTCCGAAGATCATGTTAAGGAATTTCTGACGCACTACACTAGAATGCTATAGTGCGCTTTGCCCGATATATATTACAGGCGGGAGCCGCCCTGCTCGTTCCGGCCCTCTGCGCGCTGGGCGCGCCCCGAGGCAGGCATCCGGATCGGACGGTCGCCGAGCCAGCCAGCGGGCAGGCGAGCGTCGCAGTCGTTCCGACATCCGCTACGCTGGCAATTGGCCAGAGCCGGCAGTTCAGCGCCACGGTGCGGAATACGAAAAACACCGGAGTCGCCTGGAAGGTGAATGGCGTGCAGGGAGGAACCTCCACCACCGGCACGATTACGGCGGCCGGTTTCTACACTGCCCCATCGGCCGTACCCAGCCCTGCGACGGTCAGCGTGACAGCCGTCTTGGTGGCGGATTCGAGCGTGTCGGCCGCGGCCACGGTGACCATTACCCCGCCGCAGGTGGCCGTGAGCATCTCGCCGGCATCTGCGGCGGTCGAACCCGGCGGATCGCAGCAATTGACGGCCACGGTATCGAATACGGTGAACACGGGCGTCATCTGGGAAGTCAACGGCGTGACCGGCGGAAACGCTGTGGTTGGCACGATCACCCCGTCCGGACTCTACACTGCGCCCGGCGTGAGTCCCAGCCCCGCTATCGTCATCGTGACCGCCGTTTCCGAGCAGACTCCGGCCGCGGCGGCGGTGGCGGTCATCAGCCTTGGCACGGGCGCGGCTTTCTACGTTGCGACTACCGGCAATGACGGCAACAGCGGCAGCATCGGTTCGCCCTGGCGCACCATCCAGCACGCCGCCAACACGGCGGTGGCGGGCGATACGGTTTACGTGATGGGAGGCGTTTACAACGAAATCGTCACCTTCCCCAATTCCGGCTCCGCCACGGCGGGCTACATTACGTTTGAAAGCTACCGCGGCCAGACGGCCACGATCGACGGCACGGGCTTGGCGGTTCCGGGCGGGCAATACGGACTGCTCACCATTCAGAATCGGGAATATCTGGCGATTGGCGGCTTTGAAATCCGGAACTACAAGTCGAACAGTATCGCGGACGTGCCCATCGGAATCTATATCACCGGCGCGGACAGCTATATCCAAATTCTGGGGAACCGGATTCACGATATCGTGACCACGGCCAAGGGCTGCAACGCGAACGCCCTCGGCCTTGCGGTATATGGCAGCAGCGCTCCGGCTTCCATTAACAACCTGACCATTAGCGGCAACCAGGTATTCGACCTGACCACGGGCTGCAGCGAGTCGGTTACTCTCAATGGCAACGTAGACGGTTGGAGCGTCACCAACAACCTTATTCACGACAACAACAACATTGGCTTCGACGCGATCGGGTTCGAGAACACGTCGCCGGACCCGGCCTACGACCAGGCGCGCAACGGCGAGGTGAGCGGAAACATCATCTACAACATTACGTCCTACGACAATCCCGCCTACGGGAAGTCGTACTCGGCCGACGGCATTTACGTGGATGGCGGCGCCGGGATCGTCATTGAACGGAATGTCGTACATCACACCGACCTCAATCTCGAATTGGCAAGCGAGAATTACGGTAAACTGACCAGCTTCATCACCGCGCGCAGCAACCTGATCTATTATGCGAATTCGGTGGGCGTGAGCATTGGCGGCTACGGCCCGGGCCGCGGCGGCACGGACCATTGCGATATCGTCAATAACACGCTTTTCATGAACGACACAAAGAACACCGGCAGTGGGGAATTCCAGATCCAGTTCTATGCGACGAATAACATCTTCGAGAACAATGTAGTCAACGCGACTTCACAAGGGCTGTTTCTTCACAGCTTCACGAATTCGGAACCGGATCCAGCGACTCTCGATTACAATCTCTACTTCTCTTCCACCGGTGCCGCCGCCGGGATCTGGCAGTGGAATCAAAAGAAGTACGTGGGTTTTACGAAATACCGGCAGGCCACGGGTCAGGACGCCCATTCCAGCTTCGCGAATCCGCTCTTCCTGAGCACCACGACGCCGGATCTGCGGGTGCGACCCTCTTCGCCGGCGGTCGACAAGGGTATCAACCTGGCGCCTACGGTGGTTGGGACACTCGACTTCGCGGGCAATCCGCGCGTGCAGGGTCCGGACATCGATATAGGCGCGTACGAGCAGCCATGACCCAATATAGCGGCTTAGTGATTTTGCCGGCCGCCGCCGGGCTTTCTTTTGCAGCTTGGTGGCTCACGCTTTAGCGTGCAGCGGCGAACTTCAGTCCGCCGCCCGTTTGCGGCTTGCCGCAATGTGGGGAAGGCCTGTGGCCTCTCATGGCAATGCGAAAGATTCGGCGAGGGTGACCAATAAACTTCTTCCCGAATGTTAACCCACCGGCTGGTCGATGTCGAATCTGCTTCCGGTGTCGTCATCTTCATTAATGATATTAGCCTCAGGCTCGAAAGCAGAGAATCCTCACGCCGCCCGATGGGATTCATTGCGAACCACAGGCCCGTCATCCGCCCGGTCAACTGAGATTTTGGGTTCCGACCGACCCAGCGAAATGAGGCTGTTCAGCTTGCGAAGGTCTGGCACACTGAGTTTCCTGATCTCGATTTCGATTCGTAGCAAGTCCGGCCAAGGCAACCTCAGCACCGTACTGCCAATTCTTACGCCGCCTGCGAATTTTGGAATAGTGTAAACACAGGCCCGATACCCGGACTGCGTATGCTCGACAATCAACTCACCCATCGCCTCACGGTCTTTTGGCCCGGCCGTTCTAATCCACTCCCAGAGTCTTGTTCGCTCAAGCTGGCGGTGCCACAAATCCTCCGTGAGTTCATTCCAGAAAAACATATACGCAGGTTGCCCATTCCAGAAAAACGAATAGGCAAATTTACCGTCAACTGTCTGTGTTGAAGCCCAGAACAATGTTTGCGTCCGGTCGCCGTTTTTTAGCGTCACCTGTCTCTTGCACGGCCAATTCTGGTGAACGCAGCCCGCAAAACCAAAATCGGACGTTCTGGCGTCCTCAGAATCGCCAACTAACACTGTTGTGCGTCTTCTGCCGTCTCCCAGTTCCCGAAGACTACGAACACATTTATACATCTTCTCGATATCTGAAGCTTCTTTTATTGTTTCGCGGCCGCAGGCGCAAGACTCCTCAAGCCCGTCCAGGAAGCCTTCTGGGGCGGCTATTCGGGGTACTTCTCTGATCTGGACGGGTTTCTATGGGGGGTCGCTTGGAATCCATCCTTCCCGATAGCGGAGGATGGAAGTATTCGAATTCCCGACTAAGGTTGTTGTTCTTCTGTTTCACGGGAAGATCGGGAGCGGATAGAAGCGAAACGGTTCGCCCGAGCGTGACGCACTCGCGCGGGCGGTACCACCCAACACGCCCCGCCGCGCCGAGAACCCGCAAGGCGCGCCAAGAAGCGCGGTCGGAGATCGCAGGCGCTATGCGTCCCGTCACTACACCGAAAGCTCCGGCGCATTCGCGCTCTTCACGCGGGCGATGCCGGCGGCCAGTTCCGGCGCCAGCGGCCCGTTGTCCGTCGCCGGCGCCGCCAGCCTGCGGATGGCCGACATGCCGCTTACGCCGTAGCGTTGCGGGCCTTGCGGTAAGCCGCCCAACGCCTCTTGGTGGCTTCTCTTATCGCCTTCAACCCTGCCGCAGACAACTTCCGTTTCTTGGGCTTCGCCGGTTGGGCTGGTTGCGCCTGTTGCTTTTTCTGCGCCGCCCATCTCGCTTGCTGCGCGGCGGCGATCCTGGCGCGGGCAGACTTGCTCATCGTGCGGCGCTTCTGTGGACCCGCGCGATCTGTTCCGGTCGCCCTCGCTACCGTGGCTTTTGGCTGGCTTGGACCGCTCTGGCCGAGTTGCGCTTTGATGCCGGCTATCTTCGCTGAGATCTTTTCGACTTCGGTCCGATACCCGACGATGGCCATCTCCAGGATGGTGTTGTCTACTTTCGGTTGTGCCTGTCTTGGCATATTGGTTCTCTCCCTATAACTCTGAACGTGGGAATCTGAATGCGCCGCAGGCGCGGCGCATGGATTGAGGCGTTCTCTCAGGCCTTCGCCTTCTTCGGCGGTACGATGGCTTCTTTCGCGGCCTTGGCTATCCGAAACTTCACCACCTTCTTGGCGGCGATCTTGATGGCTTCGCCAGTGGCCGGGTTACGTCCCATGCGCGCCTTGCGATCCACACGGACCAGCCGCCCTATACCAGGCAACACGAAAACGCCATTCTTGTTGACGCACTGATGGCCGTGTCAGACAGCGCGGCGAGCAGGCCCTGCGAGACTTTCTTGGTAACCTCGCACTTCTCTGCCAATGCTTGGACGATTTGCGATTGAGTCATTGTTCTCCCTTTCGGCCTATGCCGACGAGATCATGTTACCGTAAAGCCGAAACATTTTAAAGGGGAAATGTAAGCTGGGGAATTAAAAACTCCGACCGGGATACGGCCGGAGGGACTGCCCGTAATTGCTGCCGGCAGCATCTCACAAAGCTCTGCGAGGGCTGGATCGTCGCCACCCCAGACCGCCGGAAGTTCGCCGTGCGGATCACGTCATACCCGGAGTTGGATATTTCGGTCCCGCTCGACTGGAACGCGACTTGCAGCCGAGGTTGCCGAGCGGGTGCGCGCGGCGATGGAAGATTGACGCGCGCGGGTTGGAATCAACCCCAGTTGTGCGCTCGAAGTGCCTTATCGGCCGGGCCTGCCAACCGCTCTCGCCATGCGACCAATATCAGGCGCCGGACTCATTCTCGATGGCAGGCAACCGACCACGCGTACAGGGCTGCGTTCGAGCGGGCGGATATGGAAGCAGCTTCGGCGCCTGCGACAGGTTACCCGCCACTGCTTTCCAGAACTGACCCAACAGGTGGCACGCCTCCACCACTCTTCAACGACCTCGATCAATAATCCCGTGCCGCAGTTTTCTGGGATAATGCTCGGAAGGCGACGGGCTTGCTCTTGAAGGTTGACGAAGCCGAACAACCCTGAACATATTCTGAACAATGGCCCAACCCAAACTCTATGACGCACTCGTAGTAGGCTCCGGCGCCAGCGGCGGCTGGGTCGCGAAGATCCTTACCGAGCAAGGCCTGGAAGTGCTTGTACTCGAAGCCGGACCGCCGCGCAGTCCCACGCGCGATTTCACCGAGCATGTTTGGCCGTACCGCATGCGCTACCGCGGCTTCGGCGATCAGAAGGCGCTGCTGCGGGATCAGCCGGTGCAGCGGCTCTGCTACGCATGCGACGAGTATAGTCACCAGTTCTTCATCGGCGACCGGGAGCTTCCGTACACCTTCCCGCAAGGCAAGCCGTTCATGTGGATTCGCGGCCGGCAGGTGGGTGGCAAGACGTTCTGCTGGGCACGCGTCAGCTATCGATACAGTGACTTCGAATTCCAGGCGGCCGCGCGCGACGGTTATGGCGAGAACTGGCCCATCAGCTACAAAGACCTGGAACCGTATTACGACAAGGTCGAGCGATACATTGGCGTGAGCGGCTCTGCGGAAGGACTGCCGCAGTTTCCGGACGGAAACTTCCTCCCGCCTATGCGTCTCTCTTGCGGGGAGGTCCATGCGGGAAAGATCGTGGAGCGCCACTTCGGCTGGCGGATCATTCCGGATCGGACGGCAAATCTGACGGTGCCGCACAATGGCCGGCCCGCCTGTCACTATTGCGATCAATGCCAGCGCGGCTGCTACACGGCCTCCTACTTCAACAGTCCTTCCACAACTCTCCCCGACGCGGCGCGCACAGGCCGGTTGACGCTGGTGAGCGACGCGATCGTGAGTCACCTGGTCATGAACGATCGCGGCAAAGCGACCGGCGTAGTTTTCCTCGACCGCCAGACCCGCGCCGAGCGGGAAGCACACGGGCGCGTCGTGGTCCTGGCAGCGGGTGCCCTGGAATCCACGCGCATCCTGCTCAACTCGCGGTCGCCGCGGTTCCCAGAGGGAGTGGGGGCCTCGTCGGGAGCGCTGGGCCACTACCTGATGGACCATTTTACGCTGGAAGATGGCGGCGGCGTTCTTTCCGTTTTGAAGTCCTCGCGGCGGGAACCAGTGGGGCGTCCGGCGGGCTACATCATCCCGAAATATGTCAACGCCGACCCGCGCTTCCAGAATAAGAGTTTTCTCCGCGGCTACTATCTGGCCGGTGATAGCCACCAGGATCTCTACGGACACGCAGTCGGCATACAGGGCTTTGGGAGAGAGTTTCGGCGCAAGGTAAGCCAGGAGATTCCCTATCACTTTGGCATCTACGCGCAAGGCGAGTGTCTGCCGCGCTATGACAATTATGTGAAGCTCGATCCGGCCAAAACGGATGCGTGGGGAATTCCGGTGCTGCACATCAACGCCAGTTACGGGGAGAACGAGCGCGCCATGGCGCGGGCCATGCACACGCGGTTGAACGAGATTTTGGACGCCATCAAAGTGGACGAGCTACAAGCACCGTCGGAGAAGCTAAGCGTTTTCGGAAAAAACATACACGAGTGTGGCACCGCACGGATGGGCAACGACCCGAAGAAGAGCGTCGTCAACCGCTTCAACCAGGTTCACGATGCCCGCAACGTATTCGTCACAGACGGCGCCTGCTTCGTCACTCAGGGTTGCTATGAGCCGACCTTGACCATCATGGCGATCTCTGCCCGGGCTACGGATTATATCGCCGCCGAATCCAAGAAAGGGAACTTGTGATGGAGCCGGACGAATTCACCAGACGTCTATGGTTGCTTCGGTTGGGTAGCGGCGTTGTGCTGACTGGGTTCAGCGGTCTGGATCTGGAGGCCGCCGCACAATCGCCATTGCCGCCCGGATTGTATCAGCCTTCCATCGATCATCTGGCGCACGTTTTGAAACCCGTGGCCGCCGCCGAGCTTCGTCCGGCGCCGCTCTTCTTCACCGCCGCGGAGTACCAACAACTCAAAGACCTTGTGGGCAGGACGCTTGGAGAAGATCCCGGAACACCGCCCGTGCCGGAAATCACAGCGTGGATCGACTTGCTCGTGCGCGACGCGGCCGCGGTCCGCGAAGCCGCGCAATCGCTTTCTCCGGCCCACCGCGGGCTGGCGGTCGCCTTTTATGGTGAAGAGGCGGTCCACGAACTGGAGACGTTCGACGCCCAGCAGGTCTGCCGCGCCGGTCTAGCCCGGATAAGCGCGGAGCCGTCGCTCACACTCGAATCGCTCGAATCGGGCGGCGATCCGTTTGTCCGTTGGCTCAAGCACCGCGCCATCGAGGGGTTTTATACATCTCAGGCGGGTCTGAAAGAGCTGGACTACAAGGGGAACTCCTTTTACAGCATTTCACCCGGCTGCGATCATTAGCGTTCGTATGCGGGCATCTCGACTGCGAACCGCGGGCGAGCACGCCGAGACAACCCAACCAAGGGCCTGCCTTCGTGGCGGCGGGCCGCATTTTCCTCCTGGGTGCAGGCGGGCAGGAGGAAACGAAAAGAACCGGCGCGTGCTCACACAGCACGTATCGGCCAGCGGGCAGTTCGCGTGCAGCGCCGGGCCGCAGGTGCGGCATCCCGCCTCATGGTCGTCGTTAGGACTTGCTTTTAAACCCGATAAAATACATTCTCGTGTTTAGGTGCCCCCCAAGAAACGTGTTGTGGCAAGGGTTCCACTCCCACCTCCGGTCGGATCGTCTGCCACTGGAAACAGCTCACTTGGACGTGTCGGCTTCCCGTACAAGCGCCCGGCGAAAGCTATGTCGCGCATTGTCCGCCGCAAGCGTGGCAGCGCTTATTAAAGCAGCAGCCCTGGTCGGGTCAACTCCGGCCCCGACTACGCCTCCGCCCGGCCGCGCCTTTTCCGCAGCTCATCCACAGTCACCGCCAGAATAATCACCCCGCCGATAATCGCCTGCTGCAGGTACGGCGATATGCCCAACAGGTCGCTGCCGTTTGAAAGCAGGCCCATGATCAACGCCCCGATCAGCGTCCCGATGACGCTGCCTTCGCCGCCATGCAGGCTGCCGCCGCCGATGACCACCGCGGCGATGGCCTGCAGTTCGTAGCCGTTGCCGGCCGAGGGCTGGCCGGTCATCAGCCGCGACGCTTCTATCATCCCCGCCAGGCCGGTGAGCAGGCCGCCCAGGGCATAGATCACGGTGGTGTCAAACGCCACCGGCACTCCCGCGTAGACCGCCGCATCCGGATTGCTGCCGATGGCGAACGCGTAGCGGCCCAGGCGCGTATGCTCCAGAATCACGTGCGTCGCCAGCGCGCAGATCACCACCACCCACAGCACGAAAGGCACTCCCAACAGGTTGCCCTCGCCCAGAAACGCAAAGCTCCGCGGGACGCGAGTCACGGGCAAACCGTTCGTGATAATCAGGGTCAAGCCCCGGATAATGCCCAGCGTGCCGAGCGTCACGATAAAGGGCGCGATGCGCAGCCGCGTGGTCAGGAACCCATTCACCGATCCCCAGAACAACCCGGTCAGAAGTCCCACGAGGATGCCCACCGGCACCGGCATGCCATTTTCCATTGCCATCGTGCCCAGCACGCCGCACATCGCCAGCATGGCGCCCACCGAGAGATCGATGCCGCCGGCGATGATGATCAGAGTCATGCCCAGCGACATGGTGTTGATCACCGCCGTCTGCCGCACCACGCTCGATAGATTCGTCTCGGTCAGGAAATGCGGCGAGGCAATCGCCAGCGCCACGAACAGAACCACCAGACTCAAGAAAGGCAGCAGCCGCTGCATCATGGCGCACACTCCGGTTCGAGCGCGGCGAAGCGCATGATTTCCTCCTGTGTGGCGCCTCCCGGCAGTTCACCGGTAATGCGGCCCTGCCGCATCACCAGGATGCGATCGGCCACCTGCATTAACTCCTGCATCTCGGAGCTCACCATCAGGACGGCAGCCCCGGCGCGCGCCAGTTCGTCCATCACTTCGAATACCTCGACCTTGGCGCCCACGTCGATGCCGCGCGTAGGCTCGTCAAACAGGAACACGCGCGCGCGGCGGAACAGCCATTTGGCGATCGCCACTTTCTGCTGATTGCCGCCGCTCAAGCGGCCGGCCGCCTGCCGTCCGGACGAAGCGCGTATGCGCAGGCGCGCGATGTACTCGGCCGTCACGCGGCCCTGCGCCCGCAAGTCGATCAGGCCGAGCCGGCAGATCTCCCGGAGGTTCGCCATGGTGATGTTGTATGCGATGGGCAACCGCAGCGCCAGGCCCGTTTTTTGCCGGTCTTCGGTGACCAGTGCGATCCCCGCCGCCACCGCTTCCCGCGGCGATCCGATCCGCGTCTGGCGGCCATCCACGAACACTTTTCCGCCGTCGATGGGGTCCACTCCGAAAATAGCGAGGCAGGTTTCGGTTCTTCCGGCGCCGACCAGACCGGCCAACCCCACAATCTCGCCTGCGCGCAGGGAGAATGAAACATCGCGAAATGCGCCGCGGCGCGTGAGGCCTTCGACGCGCAGCGACTCCGCACCCGGCGCGACCGGCTGCCGCCGATAGATCGACACCATCTCGCGGCCCACCATATGCTGGATGATGCGGTCCGTCGAGACCTCCGCCAGCGGCCCGTCGTGAACCGTGGCGCCGTCGCGCAGGATGGTGACCCGGTCGCCGATCGCGCGCAGTTCCTCCAGCCGGTGGGTGATGTAGATCACGCCCATGCCCCGCGCGCGCAGCGTGCGCACGATGCGGAAGACTTCTTCGGTCTCCGCGCCCGAGAGCGACGACGTGGGCTCATCGAAAATCAGCAAACTGGAACCGTGCTGGATGGCGCGGCAGATGCCCACCAATTGCTTGCCCGCCGGGCTGAGCCGTTCCACGCGCCAATCCGCATCGAGCGGGAAGTGGTGCTCTTCGATCATCCGCGACGCCTGCTCGATCATGCGCCGCCGGTTCACCCAGCCGAACGGAAGCCGCTCCTCGCGCCCCAGGAAGAGGTTCTCCGCGACCGTTAGATGCGGCGCCAGCAGCGATTCCTGGTGCACCATGGCGATGCCCGCCGCCGCCGCTTCCGCGGGAGTGCGGAAGGCGGCGGCGCGCCCTTGCCAAAGCATGCGTCCGGCGTCGCGGCGCTCCATGCCCGCCACGATCTTCATCAGCGTGGATTTGCCCGCGCCGTTCTCGCCCAGGAGCAGGTGCACCTCGCCGGGCCCCACGCAGAGGTTGCCATCGCGCAGGGCCGTCACGCCGCCGAACTGTTTCCGGATGCCGTTCAGATCGAGGAGCACTGAAGGGACAGTGTATCCCACCAGCGCGGCGCTATGATGTGGCATTGAGTCGCGCCTCATGAAATCCGTACGCAATCTCCTACCACGGCCGCTGCTCCTCGTCACAGCAGTTGCCGGCCTGTTCGCGCAGACGAACCAGCCATCGCTGCCGCGCATCGTTCAAAAAGAAGGCCGGTATGCCTTGTTCGTGGATGGCGCGCCCTACCTGATCCTGGGCGCACAGGTCAACAACTCCAGCGCGTGGCCGGCCATGCTGCCGAAGGTCTGGCCCGCCATCGAGTATCTCGAAGCCAACACGGTCGAGATACCGGTCTACTGGGAACAGTTCGAGCCGGAGCCGGGCCGGTTCGACTACGCGACGCTCGACACGCTTCTGAGCCAGGCGCGCGAGCATCATGTGCGTCTGGTCCTGCTCTGGTTCGGCACCTGGAAGAATGGCAGCTCGCACTACATGCCGCTCTGGATGAAACGCGATCCCGAGCGCTACCCGCGTATGATTGGCGCGAACGGCCGCCGCGTGGATTCGCCATCGCCGCACGCCGCGGCCACTCTCGCCGCCGATAAGCGCGCCTTCGCCGCGCTGATGCGGCATCTGAAGGCATCCGATGCGCGCCACACCGTAATCATGGTTCAGGTCGAAAATGAGGCGGGCACCTGGGGCAGCGTGCGCGACTATGCGCCCGAGGCGCAGAAGGCTTTCGAAGGCCCCGTGCCGGCTGAACTGCTGGCTGCGCTACACAAGGATGCCGGCAGCCCTACCGCGAGCTGGCGCGAGGTTTTCGGCGCGGATGCCGATGAGTTCTTTCACGCCTGGTCGGTGGCGCACTTCGTAGGGCAGGTGGCCGCCGCGGGGAAGGCGGAGTACCCGCTGCCGCTGTACGCCAACGCCGCCCTGCGCGACCCCTTGAAGCCCGGCCCACCCGGAAGCTATGAAAGCGGCGGCCCGACCGACAACGTGATTCCGATCTGGAAAGCCGCGGCCCCCGCGCTCGATGTGCTCGCGCCCGATATTTACCAGAACGATCCTGCCCGCTATCTGAAGGTGCTCGAACTCTATCGCCGGCCGGACAATCCGCTGTTTGTGCCGGAAACCGGCGACTTCCCGGCATACGCGCGGTTCTTCTTCGCGGCGCTGGGCCATGGGGCGATTGGCTATGCGCCCTTCGGCATCGACTACACGGGCTTCTCGAATGCGCCCCTGGGCGCGCCGCGATTGAATGAAGAGTCTCTGGCTCCGTTCGCGCTGAACTACAAGCTGATCGGTCCCGGAATGCGCGAGATCGCCCGTCTCAATTTCGAAGGCAAGCTGCAGACCGCCATCGAAGAAAAAGACGAGAAAGAGGAGCATTCCGAAACGTTGGAGTTCGGGCCCTGGAAGGCCGTGGTTTCCTATGGCGTGCCCCAGTTCGGCTTCGGCAATAACCCGAAGGGCAATCCGGAACCCGTAGGCCGCGCCCTGGTCGCGCAACTCGCGGACAACCAATTCCTGGTGGCCGGATTCTTTTGCCGCGTCGATTTCCACGTGAGCGAGGCAGCATCGGGCAAGCAGCGCGAGTTCGTGCGCGTGGAGGAAGGCGGCTACCAGGGCGGCGTATTCAAACCCATCCGCATATGGAATGGCGACCAGACGGACTGGGGTCTGAACTTCAGTTCCGCGCCGCAGGTGCTGCGAGTGACGCTGGGCACTTATTAGTAAATGCGCAGCTCACTGGCCGAAGGTCTCAGCGAATTGAAGCTCACACTCTTCGCGCGTAACCGATCCGATGTGCGGCGGGCAGGTGCGGGCGTTTCGAGTCCGCCTTGGCAGCGCTCGTCAAACAAGAGGCCATAATTCAAAATATTACTTCGCTAGCAACTTGCGGATAGAGTTTAATTCCCGCCGGCGTTTCGCGGTGGTCTTGGGATATGCCATCTTAAGTTCATTGAGCGCATCGAGGACAATCTGGGAAACAATCAACCGGGCATTCTCCTTATCGTCGGCGGGAACGACGTACCAGGGCGCGTGATGGGTGCTTGTCGCGTTCAGGCAAGCCTCATAAGCCTCCATGTAATGCTTCCAGTATTTCCTCTCGTGGATGTCCGAGAGGCTGAATTTCCAATTCTTGTCAGGCTCATCAATGCGACCGAGGAATCGCTTTCGCTGCTCTTCCTGCGAAAGGTGGAGGAATACTTTGATGGTCCGCGTTCCGTTACGATAAAGGTGGCTTTCCAGGTCCACGATGGAGCGATACCGCTCCTCCCAGATGGTTTTCCCGCGCGCAACTCTTCGGAAAGCCCCTGGCTGCGGAGAATCTCCGGATGCACCCGAACGATCAGCACTTCCTCGTAATAGGAGCGATTGAATATGCCGATCTGCCCGCGTTCGGGAAGGCGGAGAGTCG
>ODAK010005727.1_pt1 | contig 12584 bp, 11 predicted proteins | sample 1539591 | NCBI WGS metagenome assembly ODAK01 (sample SAMEA3539303, study PRJEB22396) | soil metagenome | biome: tundra; feature: field; material: soil | place: USA | collected 2010-05 | depth 0.15 m | reverse complement strand
GTGCGACCCGCAGTCGCAACCAGGAGTTGTGGATGACCGATGAAGTACGCATTCTTGTCGGCACCATCGCCTTCGGACTCGGCATCAACAAGCCCGCCGTCCGTGCGGTGATTCACCTTGCTCTGCCGAAGTCGCTCGAGCATTACTACCAGGAAGCCGGCCGCGCCGGCCGCGATGGCGAACCCGCCGATTGCGTCATGCTCTGGCAGAAGAAGGACGCCGGACTGCTGGCCTACTTCACCGAACAGATCACCGATGCCGCGGAGAAATCCCGCGCCTGGGAGCGCTACCGGGTCATCACCGATTTTGCAAAGTCGCGGGAGTGTCGCCATCGACAGATCTGCGAACACTTTGGCGAAACGAAAAAGTGGGAGAACTGCGGTGCCTGCGATGTATGCGGCACCAAGCTGTCCTGGTTAGGTGCCGAAGACGCGGCTCTCACCCTTCCTCTAGACACCAAACCACGTACCAAGTTGCGCGCTCCCAACGCAGCGCCGTTCGACGAAGAGCTTGCGGCATACTTCCGCCTATGGCGTAAGGATGAGGCCAAACGTCGCGGTGTTCCCGCCTACGTAGTTATGCACGACAGCTCGCTCGAAGATTTATGTCGTGTTCGCCCCAAAAATCTTGCCGAGATGCGTACCGTCTCCGGTTTTGGCGACGTGAAGACCGCCGACTTTGGCCCAGCCATTCTGGAAGCGCTCGAAGAATTCAAGCGCGGTAGCCGCGCCCAGGAGCCTGTGAAGTCCGAAATCACAAGCAAACCTTCGCAGGAGACCATCGAACTGCTGAAGAAGGGCCACAGCTTCGCCGAAATCGCGAATATCCGCGGACGCCAACTCGCCACCGTCATCGCCGCCGTCGCGAACCTGGTTGAGACTGGCGAAATCGAGTTCGATCCGGCATGGGTTGCCGAGGACCGCCGCGTGGCCATCGAAGCTGCCTGCGCCAAGCTGGGAACCGCCCGCCTGCGTCCGATCAAAGATGCCGTTCCCCCCGACGTCACCATGGGCGAAGTCCATCTTGTGATTGCCAAACTGCGCCACGATCAGCAGCCAAAAGCATAGATCTGGGTGCCCCACCCTTGTCGTAAAGCGACAGGGTGGGATTCGAGAACGCTTGAACCCAGATCTATGAAGTAACGCGAGCGTGCACACCTCTTCTCCCACCCTGTCCTGCGGACAAGGGTGGGGCACCCACTTCGTTCCACTTCCCTCGTCCCACGATTCACTTTCCCGTAACCTGAGTTGTCTAGCATTTTCTTGATCTACTACTTAGGCCCAAGCTCCCTTTCCCGGGATTCGCCATCTAACCAACTGGGTATGAGGCTACAAGTGGGTACTCCGGACTCCCGGTATTCGCAGTGGAACATTCAAAAAGAAGCGGTTGACTCTGCGATTCAGCCGGGATACTCTGCCCAACATCGGAGGCAATCTCAACCAGTTGTCCACGATTTGGCTCGGCCTCAATCCCGCTCGACCATCCACAAAACAAAGAAGACATCGTGCGCGCTCATTGCGAGCGTGCTTTTGCACGTGCCCATTCAAGGTAGGATTTATGGAGGGTGAATCCCAGACTCAATGAAGAAGAACATCGAGATCAGCCCGAATATCGAAACGTTGTTCGGCACACGGGACGAGAACTTACGGGTGCTGGAAACCGGTCTGAACGTGCGCATCGACATGCGCTCGGATGCCATTCAGATTGAAGGCGAACTGGAGAACGTGGGCCGCGCGGAAAAAGTGTTCAGCGACTTTGAACATCTGCAGCGCAGCGGACACGTGTTTCAGAACGGCGATCTTGGCGACATGCTGCGAGTGCTCACGCGCGATCAGGCGGCCACTCTGCGCGGACTTGCCGAGGCAGGGCGTCAACGCTCCTTTGGCAAACGCACCGTGCAGCCGAAGAGCATCAACCAGCGGCGCTATCTCGAAGCGATTGAAAAACATGACATGGTGTTCGGCGTAGGTCCCGCCGGCACCGGTAAAACCTACCTCGCAGTGGCAATGGCGATCTCCGCCCTGATGAGCAAGCGGGTCAGCCGCATCATCCTCGCGCGTCCGGCGGTGGAAGCCGGCGAACGCCTAGGCTTCTTGCCTGGCACGCTTCAGGAAAAAGTCGATCCCTACCTGCGTCCTTTGTATGACGCGCTTTACGACATGCTCGAGCCGGAGAAGGTGGATCGCTATCTCGAGAAAAACGTCATTGAGATTGCGCCCATCGCCTTCATGCGCGGCCGCACCCTCAACGATTCCTTCGTGATTCTCGACGAAGCGCAAAACACCACCAGCGAGCAGATGAAGATGTTCCTCACTCGCCTCGGCTTCAACTCCAAGGCAGTGATCACCGGCGACGTCACGCAAATCGACCTGCCCAACGCTGCCCGCAGTGGACTGGTGGAAGCCGCCGACATCCTGAAGAACGTGGAGGGAATTCACTTCACCTACTTCGACGAAGGCGACGTCGTCCGTCACCACCTGGTGCAGCGCATCATCCGTGCCTACGAAGACAAGAAGAAAACTACCGCGGAACAGCTGGACCTGGCGCTCGATGCCAAGACCAGCAATGGCAATGGCCGTCCCAAGGAATCAGCTCAGGCCCAGATCGCGCCCGAGTTGCCTCCCACCGGCGGCGCAGGAACCTCTACCGTACACGAGTAAACTTGGTAACATAGAGCGGGAGGGCTTTTTGCCCTCCCGTTTTATATTTCACGACTTTGATCATTCTGAAGAAAAAATCCGCGACCGTCAGCGAGCGAGCCTTGCAAAGCTTCACGGTTCGCGCGCGTAAAGCTGCGGGCGTGAAGGGGCAGGTCCAGGTCCTCATCACCTGCAACGCGGAACTGCGCGACTTGAACCGTCGCTTCCGTCGCAAAGACAAGCCGACCGACGTGCTCTCGTTTCCCGCCATCATTGACGGCGAGGCCGGTGACATCGCGATCTCCGCCGATATCGCCAGCGAAAATGCGTATCGTCTCGGCCATTCGCTCGAAGAGGAACTGCGTATCCTTATCCTGCACGGCATCCTGCACCTCGCCGGGCACGACCATGAGAACGATCGCGGCGAGATGGAAGCCCTCGAGTCTGAATTGCGCGACCGCCTGAAGCTGCCGTCGTCCCTTATCGAGCGTACCCACGCAACCGGAAAAAAGCGCGCCAGGGGGAAGAAGTAATGCTCACCGTCGCGCACGTCGTGCTTTTCGTGGTATTGGTGGCGCTCCTTACGCTCACTTCCTATTGCGACCGAGTTTTCAAAGAAGCAGGCAAATTCCTTTCGCGCGAGTTCCAGGAGAACATTGATTTCTTTGAGCACGAGATCGAGCCCCAACTCGGTGTGAGTCCGCAGCGCGCCATGTTGGCGATGGCAGTTCTGCCGCAGTTGCTATTAGGAACGATCGGCTTTCTGCTCGCGTACACCGTCTTCTCGCACCCATGGACGGCACTCGAGTTATTGCAAGCCGCGATCACGCTCGTGTTCACCATTGTTATCTGCAATCGCCTGCTGCCTTACCTCTTGTTCGCCCGTACCCGTGGCGAGTGGCTCAGCCATTCTGTCTGGCTCATACGCATTCTGATTTATCTCGCGCTTCCCGTCACCATCATGCTCGGTTTCACGATTTCGGTAGCATCGCTCACCAAGGAGCATTCCGAGGAAGAGCCCGAGCACCCTTCCGAAGCCGTGGATGCCCTGATCGAAGCCGGACGCGAAGAAGGAATTCTCGAAGAAAGCGATCGCCACCTGATTCAGTCCGTCGTGGAATTCGGCGACAAGACCGTGCGCGAGGTCATGACGCCACGGCCAGAGATCTTCGCCATTCCCGCCGAATGGACGATCGAACAACTTCTTGAAGCGTTGCGCGAGCATTCCTATTCGCGTATCCCCGTATTCCGCGGCACGATCGACAACCTCATCGGCTTGGTCTTTTCCCATGACCTGCTGCAGATTGCGGATACTGATGCTCGCACTCAAAAGGTAGGCGAGGTCGTCCGCAACGAACTAATCTTCATCCCGGAAACCAAGCGTGGCAGCGAGCTCCTTCGCGAAATGCAGCGCGACAACGTTCGCATGGCCGTGGTGATTGACGAATACGGCAGCGTCGCCGGCCTGGTGACGATCGAGGACCTCATCGAAGAAATTGTCGGCGAATTGCGTGACGAAGATGAGACCGACATCGTGCGCGAGGGCGAGCATACTTATGTTGTGCCCGGCAGCATGGACGTCGATCGGCTCAACGAATTATTCGGCATCCGCATGGAAGATGAACACGAGGCGGCGACGGTCGCGGGCCTGGTGAGTGAAATCGCGGGACGCATCCCGCAACCGGGAGAGATCGTGCAAAACAGCGGCTTACGTTTCGAAATTCTTGCTTCCACCCCGAGGCGCATCGAGCGTCTGCGCATCAGCGAGGCTACCCCCACCCGCGACCAGGTTCGCGCCTGATGCCTTTCCGCTCAGGATTCGTTTCCATCATTGGTCGTCCTAACGCCGGCAAGAGCACGTTGCTCAACGCCCTGGTCGGCGAGAAAATCGCCATCGTCACCCACAAGCCGCAGACCACCCGCAATCGCATCCAGGGCATTGTCACCGTCCCCAAAAAAGGGAAAAATTCCGGCGGACAGATCGTCCTCATCGATACTCCCGGCGTCCACAAACCCGAGCGCACCCTCGACAAGCGCATGATGCAGGAAGTTCACGATGCCCTCGAAGGCTGCGACCTCCTCCTCTTCGTGCACGATGCCACCCAGAAGTTCGGCAAAGACGACGCCCTCACCTTCGAGCTCGTCAAGCACTCCAGGAAGCCGGTAATCCTTCTCCTCAACAAAATCGACCTGATCCCCAAGCCGCAACTGCTCGGCGTGATCGCGGAGTTCTCCCAGCTCCATAAATTCAAAGAGATCATCCCCATCTCCGCTGCGAAGGGAAGCGGCCTCAAAATCCTTCAGGAAAAAGTTCTCGAGAATCTTCCCGTCGGCCCGCATTACTTTCCCGACGACCAGATCACCGATCAACCGGAGCGCTTCCTCGCCTCCGAAATCATCCGCGAGCAAGTTCTCATCTGCGCCCACAAAGAGGTCCCTTACGCCACGACGGTAATGGTCGAGCAATGGGAGGAGCGACTCAAGCTCACCCGCATCGCTGCCGCCATCTTCGTCGAGCGCGACGGCCAGAAGGCGATTGTCATCGGACGGGGTGGGGAAATGCTCAAGCGCATCGGTTCCAACTCCCGCCGGGAGCTTGAGAAGATATTGAATACAAAGGTTTTCCTAGAGCTCTTTGTGAAAGTCCAAGCCGGTTGGCGCGACTCCCGCCACTTCGTCGAACAGCTCGATTGGCATCGCCAACTGGAAGAACTCAGCGAAAGCCTGATTGCCGAACAGGAACCCCTCCGACCAAAACGCAGTAACCCGAAGGACTAGACCCTAGGTACTCTGGATTCGAGTTACCTGGCAGGTTACTTTCTTGGTTACGCGACGCGCTCATAGTCCCTTGGGTTCGTCGGAAGGTGTCCCATGAAGGTCCTGCAGTCCTTTGTACTCTGTCTCGCGCTCTGTTCCCCCGCTCTGGCCGGCGTTCGCTACACCATGCATCTTGAAACCGAAGATGCGGGCCGGCATAGTGACATCTTCCAAAATTCATGGCTGCAGGACGACAAAGCCAAGATTTGTTTTGACGAGGGTGTGAATGCCCTGACCGAGGTCGATGCCGATCGTTATGGATCCGTCGCGTACAGCATTGATCCCCACAGCCGCCACTCCACTCGCATCCTGGTCGGCAAACGCGAAGCCAAGCGCCCCGTCGTGATCGACAACATCGTCACCACCAAGACGCTGCAAGAGGCAGGCCCAGTCGTTCTCGGACATCCGACCACGCACTACACTTTCAAATCGGATTTCGACTACACCGAAAACGGCGACACCCTCAAGGGAACGATGGTCCACGAGCTATGGGTGGCGAGCGACCTGGCCGACTTCGAAGTCATGAACTGGATGATGTTCGAATATCGTTTGCGCGCCGACCGCGGCATTGAGAGCCTCTTCCGTGAAGTCAGCACCCTCGGACGCGGCCTACCGCTGGCCTATGACGGCATCGCCCGCATTCACGATCACGAAGGCAACATTCACATCGTCCGCCTCGGCGCGACGGTCGATTCACTCGAACGCGTGAATGTCGATCCTTCGGTCTTTTCGACGTCTGCTACGACCTACGAAGTCATCGCTGGTCAGTAAAGGCTAAGCGCGGATCCGTGGATTCGCTACGGAGTACAGCAGGTCGGTAAAGAAGTTCACTGCAACGTACGTCAAGCCGATTGCGAGGATGCAGCCTTCCACCAGGAAGTAATCGCGATTGTTGATCGCGGTGATCGTCAATCGTCCAATCCCCGGCCAAGAGAAGATCGTCTCCGTTACGATGGCGCCCGCCAGCAACGCTCCAAATTGCAAGCCCACCACCGTAAGCACGGGGATCAGCGCATTCCGCAACGCGTGGCGGTACACCACCGTGCGTTCTGGCAATCCTTTGGCGCGCGCGGTGCGAATGTAATCCTGGCTGAGTTCCTCTAACATTGAAGTGCGAACCATGCGAGCCAGGATCGCCGCCAACGCTCCGCCCATGGTGATCGCCGGAAGCACCAGGTGCGCGAGTGTTCCAGTGCCCGAGACCGGCAACCATCCCAGCCGGATGGCAAAAAACAAAATCAGGATCGGCCCCAACGCAAAGTTAGGAAACGAGAGCCCGAGCAATGTCACGAAGCTCAACAGCCGATCACTCCACTGGTTTCGATGCAGCGCCGAATGCACTCCTGCCGGGATGGACAGCAGGAGCGCGACTGCCAGCGCCGAAAACGTCAGCGCAATCGTCGGCGGATACGCCTGCACAATCGTCTTCGAAACTTTCTGGTTCATCCGCACCGATAGGCCAAGGTCGCCGTGCAGCACGCCCTTCCAGTAATTGACATACTGTTTCCCAATCGGCACATCGAGCCCGTACGCGTGACGCGCGGCCTGCAGATCGCTGACCGCCGCACCTTCACCAAGCATCTGTTGGATCGGATCACCCGGCACGAGATGAATCAGCAGAAACACGACCGACACCACCAGCCACACTACTGGTACCGTGTATGCCACGCGTTGCGCAAGGTAGCGAAACATCAGGCGTTCTGCTCCTTGGGCTCTGGCTGTTCGAGCAGGTCAAGCTTGATCGTGTCGATGCGCCGGCCATCCATCTCGATCACCGTGTAGCGATAGCCGTGGTACTCAAAGCTGTCGCCCTCGTGGGGAATTCGTTGTAGCTTCGACATCACGAAGCCACCGAGGGTTTCAAAGCCTTCGTCTCGTGGCAGGCGTATCTGGTATTGCGATTCGAGGTCGCGGATGTTGACGCCCCCGTCGAGCACCATGCTGGTACCGCCGGGCGTCAGTGCCGACTGCTCCGGAATGTCGTACTCGTCTTCGATCTCGCCGACAAGTTGTTCCAGCACGTCCTCAACCGTCACCACCCCGGCGGTCGAACCGAACTCATCCACCACCACCGCAAGGTGCCGCTTGCGCCGCTTAAATTCTTCCAGCAGGTCGGTGAGAGGCTTGGTCTCCGGAACGACCAGCACCTCGCGCATGATGTGCTGCACCTTCAAATTCGATGCGATCCCCGCCGGGCGATTCGCCGATAGCCGCGCCAGTCGATAACGCATCCACCGCATCAGGTCTTTCGAATACAGCACGCCGATAATGTGCTCGGGACCATACGCCGCGTCGTACACCGGGATACGCGAGTGCTGTTCATCGACCACTCGCTGCACCGCTTCGTCGAGCGTCATCGTGCCTGGCAGCGAAAAGATATCGGGCCGCGGCACCATGATCTCGCGCACCGAAATGTTCTCCAGGTCGATGGCGCGATTGATCATCTCTTCCTGCAAAGCCGGCACTAGTCCCAGCTTGCGGCTGGCCGTCACCATCAATTTCAGTTCATCCGGCGAATGGACAGCCCCTTCCCGCAACTCGCGCGTGCCGAAAAGCCGCAGCACAAAGCGTGCCGCCGAACGCATCACCGCCAGCACCGGCCTCGCTAAGGTGATGAACACTTCCATCGGCGCAGCCACTGCCAGTGCGACCTGTTCGGCGCGCTGCAGGGCAATGGTCTTCGGAACGACCTCTCCTAGAGTTACGTGGAAGAACGTAATCAGTGTGAAGGAGATTCCCGCAGCCAGCCCATGGGCGAAGAACACGCCATGCGGCAGCTTCTCAAACGACGGTTGCAAGAGGACCGCAATGGCGCTCTCGCCGATCCAGCCGAGCGCCAGGCTGGCGATGGTGACGCCCAACTGCACCGCGGCCAGCACCTCGTCAAGACGGCTGTGCAGGCGTTGCACCGTGCGTGCACCGATCTTGTTGGCGTCGATCAATTGCAGGAGCCTGGTGTCGCGCACGCTCACTAGCGCGAACTCTGCCGCTACGAAGAAAGCGTTGAGCGCAACCAGGAAGGCCACTGCGATCAAACGCAGCAGCGTATAGGTAACCATCGATCTCCATAGCCGGTGTCCAAAAGTGAACGCTTCTGGTTCCGGAATCCAGCGATTTTAACATCTGTGCTGCATCCCATCGCCCAGCGATGTAAGCTAATAGAACCTGCAGAAACTTTAGACTTTAGCAAGCCACCGATCGCCGCACCGGCAGGTCTCGGTCGGGAACGGGAACGCTTCTGTGTTCCGTTCATGCAATCTTTTTCGATTTCTGGAACTTACCGCGAGCCCCTCGCGTATCCAGTTCCAGCAGTCGCTTATTTCCTGGAGGTCGCTGTGGCAAACGGCAAGAATAAGAAGAAGAAATGGATCATCGGCGGAGTGATCGTACTGGTCCTCGTGCTGGGCGTGGTTGGCGTAGTCATGGCGACGAGCGGCGGCGCAAAAATCGACCCCACCAAGATCGCGACCGTGGATAAGGGCGACTTGGCGAAGAGCGTGGTCGCGACCGGCAAGGTCGAGCCGATCACCAAGGTCGAAATCAAGTCCAAAGCCAGCGGCATTGTGAAGAAGCTGTATGTCGAATACGGCGACCATGTGAAGGCCGGCCAGTTGCTCGCCGAGCTCGACAAGGATGAAATCGTCGCCCAGGTCCGTTCGCAGAAAGCGCAACTGGAGTCCGCGGAGTCGAATATGCACGCCACGGAAGCCGATTACGAGCGCTCGAAAGTTGATGCCATGGGCGTCGACATCCCCACCTTGCAACGCGCCTACGAGCGCGCCAAGAGCATGGCGAAGGATGGCGTGGTCTCGCAGTCAGCGCTCGATGATTCGCAGCGTGCCTATGAAATGGCGGTCAATAAGCAGAGCGTAGCGCGTGCCCAGGTTACGGTCTACAAAGCCAAGATGGCGCAGGCTCAGGCCGACGTGCAGAAATCTCAAGCCACCCTGGCACAACTGGAAGAACAGTTGAGCTACACCACCATCACCGCCCCGATCACCGGCATTGTCTTGTCGCGTGACGTCGAAGTCGGCGACGCGGTCAGCTCCATCCTTGTTCTCGGTTCCTCGGCAACCTTGGTCATGACCCTCGGCGATACCAGCGAAGTCTATGTAAAAGGCAAAGTCGACGAGAGCGACATCGCGAAGGTCTACCTTGGCGAAGCAGCGCGAATCAAAGTCGAGAGCTTTAAAGACAAAACCTTCAGCGGCAAAGTCACCAAGATTTCGCCGATGGGCGTAGAGAAAGATAACGTCACCACCTTCGAAGTCCGCGTTTCGATCAACAACCCCGGCGGCGAACTCAAGGCCGCAATGACCGCCAACGCCGAGATCATTCTCGAAGAGCACAAGAACGTACTGATGATCCCCGAAGGCGCGATCATTTACGATCGCGACAAGAAAGCCTCGGTCGAAGTTCCCGATGCCAAGGTCAAAGAAGGCAAGAAGAAGGTCCCGGTGCAGATCGGAATTTCGAACGGCGCCAAGACCGAAGTGCTCGCCGGCCTGAAGGAAAAAGATCAAGTCGTACTGCAGTAACCAACATCATCTCGATGGCGGAGGTGCCCCGCGGCGCCTCCGCATTTTTACGAGGACACAATGAAACGAAGCCTGCTGTGCGTCGCGGTTCTCCTCTCTTTCTTCTTCCTTACGCAGTTCGCCAATGCCAGCGTCGACGGCGAATTCCAAAAAGATCTCACCGTGAGTGGCACCGTCGATCTTGAAGTGTCCACCGGCTCAGGCGACATCCACGTGCGGTCAGGCTCCAGCACGACGGTCCACATCGTCGGCCATATTCATGTCTCCAGCTGGTCGTCGAACGACGAAGGGAAGCTCAAGCAGATCGAGCAGAACCCGCCCGTACAGCAGATGGGTTCGCTCATCAAGATCGGCAAGATCGACGACCCCGAACTCCGCCGGCACGTCTCCATCAGCTACGACATCACGGCTCCGACGACCACCCGCATCGCAGCCAATACCGGCTCCGGTGCGATCGACATCCAGGGCTTCCAAGGGCGTCTCAGTGCCGATACCGGCTCTGGCGACGTGAGCCTGCGCGACATTACCGGTGAAGTTCGCTCCCACACAGGCAGCGGACGCATCCAGGCACAAAACGTCGGCGCACCCTTCGTCGCCTCCACCGGCAGCGGCGATATGGATGTCTCCCTCAATTCCGCGGGCGACGTGGATGTCCACACCGGCTCCGGCGGCATTCGTGTCGATCGTGCCAACGGCTCTTTGCGCGCGCGCACCGGCAGTGGCGACGTGAAGGCCAAGGGCACCCCAGCCAGCAACTGGTTCGTGCAGACCGGCTCCGGCGCAGTCACGCTTGAGTTGGCCAACGCCACCAACTTCGATGTCGAAGCTTCAACCGGCTCCGGCGATCTCCATCTCGGAAAGCCCGTGACCGTGCAGGGCAAGCTGTCGAAGCATGAGATCCACGGCAAGGTCGGCACAGGCGGTCCGAAAGTCGAAGTGCATACCGGCTCCGGCGATATCGAGATCAACTGAGATCGCCAGGTGCAGCCGTGTCCGGCATCCTCTTTCCCCCTTGTCATCCTTCGCTGCGGACGCGGAGACCTTCCGCGTCCGCAGCGAAGGATCTTGCGTTTGCTTCAGTTCGTGGCTCCGTCAGTAACTTGACGCTCCGCGCAGCATGCTCTACCTTCCGAGTATTCCTGTTGCGCGGAGACTTCGTTGGCGTCACGCTTTGTTACCCTGACCACTGATTTCGGGACCGCGGATTACTACGCCGGCGCCATGAAAGGCGTCCTCTACAACATCAATCCCGCGGCCACCGTCGTCGATATCTCGAACTCCGTTCAGTCCTTCGATCTGCTCGACGGAGCGCTCACCATTGCGCAGGCCTACTCTTACTATCCGAAAGATACGGTTCACGTCGTCGTCGTCGATCCCGGCGTGGGAACCTCGCGCCGTCCGATCCTCGTCACCGCCGGCACCCACTATTTCGTCGCTCCGGATAACGGTGTCCTCTCGCTGGTCTATGAACGCGAGGAGCGCGTAAGCGTCCGCCACATCACCTCGTCGCATTACTTCATACAGCCCGTAAGCCAGACCTTCCACGGCCGAGACATTTTCGCCGCGGTTGCCGGATGGCTGAGCAAAGGCGTCGAGAGCAATAAGTTCGGCGAGACGATCGAAGATTACGTGCGCTTCAACGCGCCACGCGCCAAGCCTGGCGACGCCAACCAGGTAAAGGGCATTGTGTTGAAGGTGGATAAATTCGGCAGCCTGATCACCAACATCACTCCCGGCGATGTATCGGGAATTTTCGGCGGCGATTTCAAAATCAACGTCGGCAACGCGACGGTCACCAAACTCGCCAGCAACTACGCCGAAGGAGAAAAGGGCGAAGTGTTCGCGATTCTGGGCAGCGGTGGATTTTTAGAACTTTCCGTCAACAAAGGGTCCGCGGCCCAGGCAGCAGGGGCCACCAAGGGCAGCGAAGTTGTCGTAACGATGAGCTAGGGATTCTTCGGTTTGACCCGCGCGTACTGCTTCATCTCGCCCGTCCACTTCAAAAACTGCAGAAGCTGTCTCCGCTCCCGCCAGCTGAACCCCACAAACTCCAAGAAGCCGATCTGCGTCATCTTGATCCCGCAATAGGTCTCAATCCGCCACCGCAGGTAAGGGCTGCGCCAGGGAGTGAAGTGATGGCCCTTGGTGGCATTCCACAGGAATCGGACGATGTTCCACATGTGCTGCTCTCAGTATAGCCAAGCCCGATTCTGATCCATGCCCTCGTCTCCATGGCCGAAAATCTTGTCAAGAGAAGGAATCCATTGATTTCCGTGTAATCCCTTGAATCCAAACCAAATATATCGTTCGGAAAAGTGTCCGGTTTACCCCCTCCAACTTGCTATTCTAAAAATAGGGAGAAGCGAACAAGCAACGGCTCGCCAGGAAGATATTGGCACCAGGTCACACAGGAAGTAAACACCGTGGCGGCTTACCAAGAAGATGCTCGCAGCACGTCCCATTCTTTAGTCCTGAGGTAAACGTGCTGCCGCGCCAGCCAAGAAGATGTTCGCCTCACGTCACACTCTCTTGTCATTGCGAGGAGCGAAGCGACGTGGCAATCTGCTTTCCTTCCTTTGAAGTCTAATGT
>ODAK010005726.1_pt1 | contig 12587 bp, 15 predicted proteins | sample 1539591 | NCBI WGS metagenome assembly ODAK01 (sample SAMEA3539303, study PRJEB22396) | soil metagenome | biome: tundra; feature: field; material: soil | place: USA | collected 2010-05 | depth 0.15 m | reverse complement strand
TGGAGCCGATGACCAGGATTGAACTGGTGACCTCTCCCTTACCAAGGGAGTGCTCTACCAACTGAGCTACATCGGCTCTAACTGCCCACCTCCCGAGATCCCTCGCAACAAACGCTTCGGGATTTCGGCTGCGGACTCCCGCTTCGCTCACGCCCGCAAAACGCCTCAACATCATTCTATCGACTTTGACCTGGCCTGCCCTTCTTCAATGCGAGTCCGCCAGAAATACAGTGCGGCTCGAAAAGCAAACAATCCCAAAATCAGCAGCGTTCCAGTCCTCAGTCTCACATTTGCATTGAAGACTCGAATCGGCTCATCTGACAGCGTGGTGCAGGCTAAAATCCCCAGCACCGCATACGCGACCAGAGCCAGCACGAACTTCTTCTTAATCGTCACAACTTCCACGTTTCAAAGTTTCAAGGTTTCAGGGTTTCAAGGAGCCCAAATGCGCCAGATTGTTACTTTGCAACCTTGAAACTTCGAAACCTTGAAACTTCACCATCTGGTGCACAGGGGAGGATTCGAACCTCCGTACCTCCTGAGAGGGACAGATTTACAGTCTGTTGGCTTTAACCACTCACCCACCTGTGCAAATCCGGAAACATCCAATCAAAACAACACACCTACGTCGGCCCTTTGCAACTCGGGAAACGAAATGCGGGAATTCTCGCCTGACACCTACACACGCCGGAAATTACCTTCAAGGAGTGCGTTATGATCGTTGCGCCGCTAGTGCGCGTCTCCGCGCAGACCGCTGTTTCCGGAAACTTATTTTCTGGAGCTGGCGAAGGGATTTGAACCCCTGACCCTCTGATTACAAATCAGATGCTCTACCGACTGAGCTACGCCAGCAGGTGAAAGCAAGTCCATACAGGCACAATACTTCCGCGATCCCTTCCTGATTGTCCGGGACAATTATTTAAGGTACCACAAGGGGTATTTAAGGCGCAACCCAAAGATATGGCGTCCGTTCCTGGCGGTTCCTTCCCCTGTTTCTCTTGAGCAATTTGCTCACGAGGCAGGACTCGCAGGATCGACGCCGATCTCTGTGGCGGTCGACTTCGCCCTTATCACGCCTCCACGTGCCGCGCCTCACAGACAATACTGGCGGCCTGTCATAGCGTGGATTCCGCAAACCCTACCGACAACCTTACAGGTCGATCCAACTCCGGAGCCCCGAAAGGAGGCCCGTTCAATGCTTTGCTCATCTCCTGCTGGCTATAAGATGCAACTTTCTTTCGACGCCGTCTTCTACTACGTTACCGACGTCGAGGAGGCCATCGCCTTCTATCGCGACACTCTCGGTCTTCCCATGGTTTCGCACGATTACGTCGCGCGCTTCGATCTTGACGGCGTGCTCGTCGAACTTGTGCCCCTCCCGCCTGGCTCGGTCGTGCCCGGAAGCGGAAACGCCCGCCTATGCTTCGCAGTCCCCGATCTCAACGAGACTCTGGAGCAGTTACACGCTCGCGGCATCGCGACCAGCGGCATCAAGAACAAGAAGGGAGGCAAGATTGCATTCTTCCGCGATCCGGACGGGAACGAACTCAGCCTTTGGGAATATGAAAAGGGCGGCGAACTCAGAGAGATCGTGCAGTCCGCCGAGTTGCACGTCTCAGATTAGACTTCGCGCAGGGTGAGCACACTGCACGGCGATCTGGCTGGCTCGGTGCGTACGCACAAAGCCGTAAGTCACGTTCTTCATGTCCGTCGAATCCGATGATGTCTCCGGCCGGGTTGACACCGATTCCAGTCGCTCACCGGTGCGCAGCCTCCCAGATCACTGTCAAGACGATACGCTGGTGACGGAAGTTTCTCCGGCACCTCATCGGCTCGCTTGGTCAGCTATACTATTTCGCGGGCGATGGAGTTCGCCAGTAACCGCCCTCCGGGCTGATAACTCCTACTGAGCTGTTCTTAGAACTCTGCCAGGAGGACTCCGTCGCGTGAACTATTTCTGGATTTCCCTCGGTGCAGTTGTGGGCGGGTGCGCGCGTTATTTTCTCAGCGGTTTTGTCGCGCGCCATTTTTCTACCACCTTTCCCTATGGCACGCTGATCATCAATATCACTGGCAGCCTCATCCTCGGGTTCTTTCTCATTTACTCGACCGAGCGCGTACTGCTCGATCCCCGCTGGCGCCTGCTTGTTGCCATCGGCTTCTGCGGTTCCTACACCACGTTCTCCAGCTACGCTTTCGAGACCTTCGCGCTCATGGAGCAAAGCCAGTGGCTGATGATGAGTTTTAACATCCTGGGGAACAATGTGCTGTGCCTTGCCGCCGTTTTAGGCGGCGCAGTGCTGGCGAAGGGGCTGTAGAATGAAAAACTCAAGCACGACGCTGGCAACTGCCATGGCCGTTCAAGTCACCATGTATCTCACCGAGCGCGACTCCTGGCATCATCGGCCGCTCCATCTGGAAATCCTGAAGTATCTGCGCGAAGAGAACGTTTACGGAGCGGTCGCCTTCCACGCCGTTGCCGGATTCCTGGGCCGCGGCCGCGTTCACACCGCGCACCTGGTGGACGCCGGTGGCGAGTTGCCCGTCGTCGTCAGCTTCGTCGACACCGACGAACATGTCAGCCGCGTCATGCCGAAGCTCAAAGAAATGGCCGCGCACCGGCTGATCGTGCGGGAAAATGTTGTGCTCGAGCAGGGGAGTTTGGAGTGAGGTTCCGGCTTTAGGTCGTAGAATGGGCACAACACGTGCCTGGCGAGTTTTGTGAAGTTAATCGACTACGAAAATGGTCGCCCCGCGCAACAGTGTGGATGGCTGTGGTGGAAGGATGTGCGACCGGGTTTTTCGTGGGTGTGACATTGATAGAAGCGGCCCGCGGAAGCAACTTCTGGACGTGGTCTTGGACATTGGTTCTTGCGTTTGCAAGCGGGATAGGTACAGTGCAGGGTACGCTTGTTGCACTGCACAATTGTCCTCTGCCCAACCAGTCGGCCGATCAGCCAGAAAAGCTCGGCGCCACCGTTACCCAGCCGCGCAGCGGCGCCATTCGTTAGCGCTGGGGACCGTATCCTCGGGGACCGAGCCAGGGGGCGGCACCTCCCGCCTACCCGAAAACATATTTCGGGTCGTAGCTGGGCTAACAAATGGCGCCACTCCGCGGCTGAGCTGGACTAGTTTGTTACCGGCTCCACGCGATGTCAGTGTTAACGATCACAACGGGATCGGTCGGTTTTAGGCATCGCCTCACCGGCCGTGTCTGAAAGTTCACTTGCCGCATCGCGCGCCGTCTTTTTTCCATCATTGATACACTGGGAGTCTCAAACTAGCCCATGCTTTCCTGCCAGCGTCATCTCTTCGATATTCCCGACGGGGTCGCGTATCTCAACTGCGCCTACATGTCTCCGCTGCTGAAATCGGCCCTTGAGGCCGGAACCTCGGGGCTCGCGCGCAAGGCGCATCCGTGGGAACTTACCGCCGATCAGTTCTTCACCGGCTCGGAGGAATTTCGCGCGACTGCGGCGCAGATTCTCAATTGCTCCGCCGACTGCATCGCCATTGTTTCCTCAGCCGGATACGGAATCCAGACCGCCGCGCACAATCTGCCTGTGAAAAAGGGCCAGCGCATCATGGTCCTCGCCGAGCAGTTTCCTTCCAACTACTATCCGTGGCAGCGCGTCGCCGAAGAGAACGGCACGTCTTTGAAAATTGTCCCATGGCCCGACGACCACGACTGGACGGCGGCTGCACTCGACGCCCTAACCCCCGACGTCGCCATCGCCGCGCTCCCGCACGTGCATTGGACCAGCGGTGGCGGTCTCGATCTCGTTCGCATTGGGCAGGCCTGCCGCGATCTCGGCATTGCGCTCGCCCTCGATCTCACCCAGTCGCTCGGCGTGCTGCCCTTCAATGTGAATGACGTGCAACCCGATTTCGCGGTCGCGGCCAGTTACAAGTGGCTGCTCGGCCCGTACTCCGTCGGACCGCTCTATGTCGCTCCCAAGTGGCACAACGGATCGCCGCTTGAAGAAGGGTGGATCCAGCGCGCCAATTCCCGGGACTTTTCCAGCCTGATCCTGTACTCCGATGATTACGATACCGGCGCCCGCCGCTTCGATATGGGCGAGCGCTCGAACTTCGCTCTGCTGCCGGCCGCCGTGAGCAGCATGCAACAATTATTGAAGTGGGGTGTGGCGGAGGTTTCCGAGACTTCCGGAGCGTTGAATCGCCGACTGGCCGAGGCCGCCGCGGAACTCGGCTTTTCCGCACCCGCCGAACCGTTGCGCGCGCCACATTATCTCTGCTTACGAAGGAAGGAGCCGATCCCGAAGGAATTGACCGAGGCGCTGGCGCGGGAAAAGGTTTTCGTCAGCGTCCGGGGAAGTTCCATACGCGTAACGCCGCACGCCTACAACACGGTGGAGGATTGCGACCGGCTCATCCACTGCCTGCGCCGCGCAGCCTGACATAGTTTTCGCTTGAAGTTCCTGCCTGAAGATTTCCGGTTGAATCGCGGCTTCCGACCTACTACTTGAGCTCCGCCGCGCGCCGCTGCGCCAGCGATGCCGCTTCAGTCTGCGGATTCTCTTTCTGAATCTGCTCGTAAAGCTTCCTCGCTTCGTCCGTCTTCTGTCGCGACTCATAGAACGAGGCCAGTTCGAGCTGGACCGTTACTTTGCTGACCAACTCGGTCGGCTTGTCGATCAACTGCTTGTAAAGACCGACGGCCTGCGAGTCCTTGTTCTCTGCGCGATAGACCGAAGCCAGCGCGATTTTCCCGAGCGACTCAAGTTGCAAGTCCGATGAGCTGGCAGCCTCCTGCAAACTGCGTTCCGCAGTCGCATTGTCGCCCAATTGCGCCGAGGTCACGCCCACAAAGTAGCGCGCCATCTTGCCGGTGTGCGTCCGCGGATACTTATCCGCAATCGCCTGGAACTGCTTGCGCGCCGCCGTGGCACGCTCCGTCGCCGATTCGTAGCTCGGGAGATCTGGCTGCGCGGGTGTTCCGGCTGGACGCAGGGGCGTCTCGAGCGTGCGCACGGCCGCCGTGAGATCGAGGCTCGCCTTTTCGTCCTGCGAGTTGACGTAATACCAGCCGCCGAATGCGATCGCTCCAATCACGACGACCGCAATCACGGCCGCAATGATCTTCGATTGGTGCTCCTGGCTCCAATGAACGGTTTTTTCCGCCGCCTCTAGCGTAGCCTTGCTGAAGCGGTCCTGTTTCAGTTGATGACGAGTTTCTGCGCGCACGGATCCCTTCTTCGCTTAAATGTAGGATGGCAAAATTTGAGTTTAACAGGCTTTTCCAGAGCGTCAAAGTGACGTCCCGCCTAAAGCCAACTTCTCTGATTCGCCCTTTACCTGCTTGAGGATCGCCTTGCGTATCAGGCCAGAGAAGGGGCCGACCACAGCCCAGTAGAGTCGAAACTTCCACCGCGCCATCCGCCCGAAGCACTTGATCCTCGTTTCGGTGGAAAGAACCGTACTCTCTGGCGTTGCGGCTCGCAGCCTGAAATTCCACGCTACCTTCGCATACCCTGCGCGGGAAAACCCGGCAAAATCGCCCGCACTGAGGTCGAGGCATCGCCCGCCATCGGGACGCCAAAATCTTCCTGCCACGCCGATGACAAGCTCGTTCGGAATTTCCGCCAGAATAACGAACCCCGTGCCTCGGAGCCGCTGACGCAGGTCGCCCGGCACGCGATTAGGCCGGATTTGCCTTCCACTTCTGAGCATCATCAAGGCGCGCACTATCCACACGGCGTTGAAGTCGCAGAGCAGCAGACGCTGGTACACCAGTGAGGCTGGCGCTTGAATGCCGATTTCATAGGTCGCACCGAAATCGTGCTCTGGCAGGAATTCGTCGATCAATGGATGTTTTTCGGGTGAAGCGGCTTCGAGCGATCTGGATGGCACACCTAAAATCCTAACTCTAAGCCATTGAGCGCTCTCATTTTGGATCGGTTCGATAGCTCCAGAACCCAGCCATCTTCTCCTGCAGAACATGGAACGGAGCCTCACGCATCTGCGGGACCGCAACCTGCGAAGCATCTTCGCGCACCGCATCTTCGACCAATCGGTGCATGGGTGCCAGTTCGCACACCGGATCGGTCGCCGTAGCGTCTCCCGTGAGCAAAAAGGCCTGGCAGCGGCAACCGCCAAAATCCTCCTTGCGGCGGTCGCACGACCGGCAAGGCTCCGGCATCCAGTCTTCGCCTCGGAATTTCTGGAACGCGGCCGAGTTCGTCCAGATCCACTCGAGCCCGTGATCGCGCACGCTGTCAAAGCGCATTCCCGGAATCACCCCGGCCGCATGACAAGGCAGCGCGCGGCCAGCGGGATCGATCAGCATCAGCTGCCGACCCCATCCGCCCATGCACGCCTTGGGAAAGCGCGCGTGGTAGTCGGGGACTACCATGTCGATTCGCACCCGCCCGCGCATTCGCTCTTCGGCGACCGCAACCACCGCGAGCGCCCTGTCAAGTTGCTTACGGCTGGGCAACAGCGCCGACCGATTCTTGAGCGCCCAGCCGTAATACTGTGCGTGCGCGATCTCCATACGATCAGGCTTCAGCGTCTCAAGCGCGTCGATCATCTCTCGCAGATGGTCAATGTTCTGCCGGTGGACGACCAGGTTCACGGTGAAGGCGAGTCGATGCTGGCGGATCCACTCCGCTAATTCCAATTTGTGGGCATGCGCCCGGGTGCCCGCAATCCAGTTCGCCGCACCCTCTTCTGAATCCTGAAAGCTGAGTTGAATATGGTCGAGGCCCGCCTCCACCAATTGCGCGAGCCGCTCCCGCGAAAGCCCAATACCGGAGGTGATCAGGTTGGTATAAAGACGCGACTGGCGCGCGCCAGCGATCAACTCCCCAAGATCGGGACGTGCCAGCGGCTCACCTCCAGTGAGATGAAGATGCAGGACTCCCAGTGCAGTCGCTTCGCGGAAAACCCGCAGCCAATCCGCAGTCGCAAGCTCTTCGTTGCGCGCGGTCAACTCCAGCGGATTCGAGCAGTACACGCAGTGCAGCGGGCAGCGGTGCGTGATCTCGGCGATGAGCGCGAGCGGATTCGACATTTTGAATATCAACACCGATGTTTGTCATCCCGAGCGAAGCGAGGGATCTGCAGTTCGCAGCAAAATGCAGGTCCCTCGCTTCGCTCAGGATGACAATTCTATTTTTAGTCGCGTCCTAGTAGTCGATGATGCGCTTGGCGTGCAACTGCTCGATAAAGCTGACCACGTCGGCGCGAACTTTCCCCGGCGGCGCGAGGATGAACTGCTGCTCAAGCTTCCCAACGATCTCCGCAAGAGAGAGCTGGCCTGCGCAAAGCTCCAAGATCGCTCGGCCCGTCCCTTCTACCTTGATCGCGCCTTCCGGAAAAAGCACAACCGGCGCTTCCGTCGTCCCACCCCAGCGGCATCCCGTCGCCAGCCGGGGAATGCTCGCCTCAGTCAACTCAGCCACGGACAGCCCCTTCGCCTTCGTTGTCGCGGATCTGAAACGCACCCGGCGGCGGCCAGCCCGGCTGGACATAGGCGAAATAGAGCGCGTCGAGCTGCGCCCACAGAATGTCGCACTTATCGCGCAGCGCCTGAATCACGCGATCCTGCTCGGCGCGCGTGGCCGCATGCTCGAAGACATACTGGATGGCAAACGCCGCGTCTTCCGGGGCCTCCGTCAGCCGTGCTTCAAAATAATCAAGCCCGCTGGCGAGCCACGGATAATGCTGGCGCAACTTCTCCATGCGCAACGCGATCAGGTCGCGCGAAAAAAGTTCGGTCAGCGAGCTGGCCACGCACTCGACAAACGGCCGCGTCCGCACCAGGTTCAAGTATTCATTCCCGATAAATCGCGTCGCCGGCAGAATCTCCTCCGCGCGCATCACCCGCTCCCGGTCGAGTCCGGTCGCTTCCGCCAGCTTGATCCAGCGCAGGATTCCGCCCTCGCGCTGCTCGTCACCGTCATGATCGACAATGCGTTTTCGCCAGGCGCGCCGGAAAGCGGGGTCCGTCGAGCGCGAAAGAATGATCGCGTCTTTAATCGGAATCAGCGACTGGTAGTAGTACCGGTTCAGCGCCCACGCCTGCAGTTGCCCGCGGCTCAATTTGCCTTCGTGCATGAGCACGTGAAAGGGATGCTGGTGGTGATAGCGCTGGGCTCCAACCTGGCGCAGCGCTCCGCGCAATTGCTCGAACGTAAGCTTGCCAACGCTTTCTTCGACTACAGTTCCACGTGCCAATTGTCCTCCGCTACTTCCCAGCCCGCCTCGTGTACCGCGCGATATTCCGCTCCTGCTTCGTTAAGAATGGGATTCGTATTGTTGAGGTGCACGAACATCCTGCGCCCAACCTTAACATTCTTGAGTGCGCGAAGGCTTTCTTCCACTGGAATGTGCCCCATCTGGTGCGCCGTCTCGCCGCTTCCCTGCACGCGGATCAGCTCGTCATCGCTCCAGAAGGTGCCGTCGAACAGCAGCATGTTCGCGCCCTCGATCTTTGCGAGCAGCGCATCATCGAGCTTCGCAACCGCAGGCAGATACGCCACGCGTTTTCGCGTGGACGATTGTGCGGACTGCGATCCCGTGAGCGAAGACCCAAAAGACGTCGACTCGAAAAATAATGCGGAACTTGCTTGGTCGCTCGCCAACCCTTCGCTCTTAACATACTTCGGATAGCGTCCGGCAAGATTGTAAACCTCGCAATGCAAGCCGGAGTCGTTGCCAGCCGCATCGAGCAAGGGAAATCGAGTGCCCGCATTCATCGGCGTCCAAACCGCCTGCGGATCGACGCGATTCAACATCGCGAACATGCTGTTTTCTTCGCGGAGAATGCGCAGCACCGAGGGAGCGGCATACACACGCAAAGGCTGTAACTCGCGCAGCAACAGCAATCCGACGACGTGGTCGAGATCGGCGCTGCCCAACACTACTCCCACTAGAGGCGAGTCACGTAGGGCACGGGGATGGAGTTCGGGAGTTGCTTCGATTTGAAAAGCCAGATCAGGAGAGGCTCCAGCGAGAAACCATCGGGAGCCATCGGCGCTCAACGCCAGTTGAGCCTGCGTGCGAGCCTTGCCGCTGAACTTATTCTTGCGCACGGCCAAGCAGTTTCCGCAGCCACAATTCCACTGCGGGAACCGACCCCCAGCCGCGGAACCGAGGATGCGAATCTGCACCTTGGAGGCTTAGAGTTTTGCGCTTACGTAGGAGTTGATCTCGCAGCAGAGAAAGACTTCTTCAAATACCGGACTGGTCCAAGTCATTGACGTTCACCCCTTCAGACTAGATCTTTTCCTCGCCGCCCACCCCAGCGCGGATCGAGAGAGTTAAGAGATCATATCACTCACAAACGTGAGATTGGATGAAAAACAGGTTTATCGGGTCGCCCGATCGGGCCGGTTACGGAAGTTTGAATTTCTTATGTCTCTCTTCTGTTCATATAGGAGCAAGTACCGTGTTTTTAATAACTTACAGGAGTCTCCCGTTGCGTTTACCATCCGCACAAAAAAGCAGCCCCGCCTCGCGACGGGGCGCTGCGTTTCAATTGAAACCCGGCCAAATTTTATTTGCCGGTGAAGCCGTGGGTCTCCGGATTCGGCGTTTGCGAATCAATGTACACGCCCGTGATCCGCCCGTTGTTCTTAATGCGCGAGAGTTCAGTTTCAGACGCGCCAGGTGCGGACGTACTCCATCAAAGGGCAGAGGAAAACTAGACGGCGGCGTGATTTCTGAGGCGCGCCGCTGAGGACACTTCGCGGATTTCCTGGATGGAAGAGGTGACAATCGGGGTCTTGTACTCGGGATGCGAAAATTCCAGGCGCATGCCTCGACCGACGAAGCGCCGTTTCAGCATGGAGCCTCCCCAGGTCGAACCCGCGATCGCAACCAGAACGGGCTGCGGACAGTATTCGGGATGGCCTGAGATCAAAGCTGAATCGTCATCCACAAGCACCGCCGTGTAGAGATGATGCTCGGTTTGGATCTGCAGCACGGTATCCGGCGGAAGGTCCTTGAGGAAGACGCCTCCTTCAATTTCCGACTGAATAATCTGCCCGTTCACCTCATCGCTAAGGTTGAAATGGGGCGCGAAAATTGGCGCGGTGGTCACAGTGAAAGTGCCTGCTCGTCACAGTATAGCGTGACATGCAAGATCGGGCCATCGGATGATCGGGCCATCGGGTGACTAAAGTCAGAATCTCCAGTTCGTTCGATTGGCCGGCCTTATAGCTCGAGTTGCAGCTGAGAAAGTGGAGCCCGGCTGCGGCCGACGAATTGTTCTCGCGATTTTGATTCGAATGAAATGCGACTCAGGTCTGCTGCGAAACGGGTTCCTGGAGTCGACAGAGCAGCACGCCTACAATGAGGAACCAGCTGCATTGGCTCACCACAACAATGTGGATCACGTGCTCGGGGTTCAGAGTGCCTGAGAACACCGCCAGCACAGCAATCAACCCAATAATCAAGCCATAGATCCCGACTCCGCGAGGTAGCGTCGCGCTGCGCACAATCGCAACCGACCAGACTGCGATCGCTGCAGCGGAGGCTACCATCGCCACCTGCACGAATGCCATGTCGAGATAGTTGTTGTAGTTGAAAACCATGCGCACGGCGTCGCCCGTGCTCGTGCCCGGTGAAGCAGCTACCATCTCGCGCAAGAGGCTCGGCGTTACCAATCCGTCGGCCACCACGCCGCATAACATCGCGGCGGCCGCAAAACCATACAGCACCAACCCAACAATCCCCAGCCGATTGGGAGACGCCAGCACACGCGCGAGGCCGAGCGCCCCTAGAAACATGAGTGGAAGAGTAGCCAAGCCGAGCGAATGCACCGCCACCAGTTTGCGCACCATCTGGTCAACCTGGGCCGGTGTGATCCGGCCCGAGGGATGTAAACTCAGGGTAAGAATCAGGCCGGCCGACGCCGCCAGTAGCGCCAAACCGCTCATCCGATTGTCCGTCATTTAGTCTCCAGCACGATGCAATACCGCATCGACGCTGAGCCGGATGCTAACGACGGAGGCGCGAGCCCGTCAACGAAAGTTAGCATCCGGCGTGTCAAAGTCGGACAAAGAGGTAGCGAATGTCCAGAAACGTATCGCGATCACCATCATTGCGCACGCCGGCGCGGAAACCCGACCGTCGAGTTCGCCACACAAGAGAAACACTGGGCGACGCGCTGGTGAATCTCATGCACGAAAAGCCGTTTGAGGAGATCACCGTGCAGCACATTCTCGATCGCGCCGGGGTGAGCCGTTCGACGTTCTACACCCACTTCAGCGACAAGAACGACCTGTTCCTCAGCGACGTCGAGGAGTTCTTCGAGATGACGGCCTTCGCGCTCTCGCGGCGCAAGGATTCCTCTCGCCGCATCGCACCCGTGCGCGAGATGTTTGCTCACTTGGCTGAATGGCGCCCCTTTTTCGACGCGATGGTGGCCGCCGGCAAGATCCAGGATGTGATGGAGATCGGCCAGGGATGTTATGCGCGCGGCATCGACCAACGCCTCACCGAACTTGCGGCAGCCAAGACCAATTGCACTGCATCGGTGCCTGGCACTCGGGTGATGGTGCGGCCGACATCCACGGCTGTAGCACAGATGCTGGCCGGGGCTTTGACATCGCTGATGATCTGGTGGATCCATAGCGGCAGGGCATTGTCGCCCGCGCAGATGGACGATCTGTATCACGACATGGCGTGGGCCGGCATTGGCGGTGCGGTCGCTCGTCACCCAAAGCCCTGAATAGAAAGCGGTTGGCGCACCGGCGGAACTAGGACGTCGGCCCGGCACCAGGTTCAATCTCGCTGGCAACCATTCTTCGTCCCGCCTGCAACTAAACAATTAGTTACCTTTCCCAGTGGGGCGCGTCTAAGGCTAAGTAGGAGGAACCCAGTGCCGCCGAGACAGTCGGAAACTTTAACGGAAGCTGAGCTGAGAGTGATGAACGTCCTCTGGGAACGGGGGACGGGCACGGTCCAGCAAGTGCTTGATTCGATTGCCTCAAAGCCCGCTCTGGCCTATAACTCCGTGTTAACGACCATCCGTATTCTTGAACGGAAAGGCTATCTCAAACACATAAAAGACGGACGGGCGTATGTATTCGCGCCGGTAGTGCGGCAAGAAGAGGCCACCCGATCGGAGATCCGGCACCTGGTAAGCCGCTTTTTCAAGAATTCGCACGAGGATCTCGTCCTGAACATCCTGGAAGACCAAGGCATCGAGCCCGAGGAACTGACTCGCCTGCGAAAAATGCTGGATCGGAACGAGGATCGGAGCGAGGCGAAATGACCATGCTCCATCCGATCGCAGCCCAGCTAGTCGTGCCCCAGTTTGCCCTCCATCAGCTTGAGATGTGGGCGCAGGTGGGCGTCGAACGTGTGATCAATTCGCTGCCCGAAGGGCTCCTGATCGCACTGTTCGCTTGGGCGGTGCTGCGCCTTTTGCCTAAGCAAAATTCGCGGACGCGATTTGCGGTTTGGTTCCTGGCGCTGCTGGCCGTGGTCGGAACCGCCTGTCTGGGCGGACTGATGCTCAAGGGATTGAATACCCCGGTCTTCGGGCGGGTGATCGGCGCATCGGGCCTGGCATCAGATGGAACGTCCGCCATCAACCTGCCCACCCACTGGGC
>ODAK010005725.1_pt1 | contig 12588 bp, 10 predicted proteins | sample 1539591 | NCBI WGS metagenome assembly ODAK01 (sample SAMEA3539303, study PRJEB22396) | soil metagenome | biome: tundra; feature: field; material: soil | place: USA | collected 2010-05 | depth 0.15 m | reverse complement strand
GTTGTACGATCGCTATGACGTGCTGTCGCAGCCGATGTTCGATTTGCTGGAGCAACTGCTGACCGCGGCGCGGGAGGCCGGAGTGCCGGTTTCGTTGTGCGGCGAGGCGGCATCGCGGCCATTGGAGGCTCTGGCGTTCGTCGGTCTGGGCTTAACCGCGCTGTCGATGCCGGCGAGCGGGATCCTGCCGGTGAAAGCGCTGCTGGCGGAGGTCGATCTGGCCGCGTTCCGCCCGGTGCTGACCTCGATCCGCCGCGGCGCGCGTGGCGCGGCGAGCTTGCGCGAACCGATCGCCACCTGGGCGCGGGAGCGGGGGTTGCCGGTTTAGGGGGTGAAGACCACGGACCTTCTTCCGCGAACAAATCGATATGCGGCGCGAAGCGGAACCTCCGATTGCGGGGCCCGACTGGCAAACTCCGCGATGGTGCCGATCTCCGCCAACCAATCCGCGAGTTGGTTCGCCGCCGCGAACGTCGTGCCGACAACCTCCCTGAGGTGGTTTACCGACCGAGGCGCAAGGCGGCCGAACGTTGCATCTTCCGGCCGCCTAAAAGTTTGACGTCAAAGTCCGATGCTCAGGCAAAGCATCGGAGTGCGATTCGTCCGTTGCCCAGGCTCCGTCCGCGGCGAGGCCGGCCCGCCAGACCATAAGTACAGACTTGCCGAGCCGGTATCCGGCGATGGGATCGAGGACACGCGACACCCGCACCATCAATCGATCCCAGACCGCGATCTGGCGCTCGGTCGGATCGCTTTGCCGCAACGCCACCCGATTGGCCAGCGAGGCGAAAAACCCCACGCAATCCATCAACCGGCAGACCTCCGTTCGGCAATTCGCCGGCATCAACGCACGGAGCTGCTTAAGACTGTAACGCCGATGATGTCCGATCGCTGCGTCGAACGGACTGAACAGGAACTGATGCGCCGGTGCGAGGACCACGAGACACCCACCTTGGGCAAGCAGCCCAGAGGCTCTCTTGACCTCACGCCCGTCGTCCGCAATGTGCTCCAGCACGTCCATATACAGGATCGTGTCGAACCTGGCCGTCGTGGGAATCGTCTCGATCGTCCCGGTGAGGACCGAGCAGTCCACGAGTGGAGGATGATCGGTTATCCTTTCACCGATCGTTACGGCCAGTCCTGGGTCCGGCTCGAGCGCGAGCCAATTCGTTACGCCTGGGTTAACAAGATAGCGGATGTTGCCGCCAATACCGGCGCCGACATCCAGCACACGCCCGCGGATATACGGCGCGAGGGACGCGGCCACGTAGGATTTCCAGTTCCTGGCCTTGGCGAAGAGTTCCAGTTCCGTGCCCTGGTAGAGATTTGTCATTCCGCTGGCACACCGTATGACGGGACAGGCTGGCTGATTGCCAGGTCGGACACACTCTGAATATAAACTTGTGCATCGGTGATGGGGACGATCGGCCGGGCCGACCGGCCCGCCAGGACCATGAGGCTGGTCGCGACGATCGTGAACATCGCCTGAAACAGGATGATCACCAGATCGCCAAACACGGTCGTGGCCCACCCTGGAATCGCGAGGGACGTGCCGAGGCGTACGGCCAGCACGACGCAAATCGCGAGAAATGACACAACCGAAACCGAGGTCGCGGCGAGCAATACCCTGACAAAGATGAGGTCGGTGTAAACCGACATCGCGCTGAGCCCATGGATCACGAGGCTCGGAAAGTTCATTTTTGATTGGCCGGCGAAGCGCGTACCCCGAATCGTGGCCACCGGCGTGAAACGAAGCCGGGACCGAATGATCGCCGCGGGCAGATTGTTCCAAAGCTCCGGCATATGAACCAGGCGCCGCACGGCCGCGATCGGCAGCACCGAAAAATTGCCGAACGATATGCCGCGGCCGGTCAACATGCGAAAAAAGAACTTGTATGCCGCGTAACCCGCCTTGAACATTGCTGATTCGGAGCGCTTTGAACGATGCGCCAGGATGACCTGGTTTGGCGCCGCCCGGCTCGCCTCGAGCAACACCGAGATGTCGTCCGGCCGATCCTCCCCATCGCCATCCATGACGATGACGCCGTCAAGGTCTTTTCGCGCGGCAAGCGTGACGAGGCCCACGGCGATCGCCCTCTGGTGTCCCAGATTGAGGGCAAGGTGGACAATGCGAATAGCGTCCACGCCGGACTCGTTGGGGAGAGCGATCGTGGACGGATCGAAATCCTCCGCCGAGCCGTCATCAACGGCGACGATCTCGATCCATTCAACGTGTGGCGCCACATGGCGGGCGATTTTCTTCACAAGAACCGCCAAGGATTGCCAATCGTCCAGCACGGGTATCACGACGGCCAGCCGTTTCATCGAGCGGCCGGTCCAGTCGCCGGGAACTCTGCTACCCTGGCGGCCAACCAACTGAATAATCTTGTTCAATGTCGCGAAACTTTCAGTCTTGTTACCCATCGCCTGGACCAGGCTCATCCTGAAAGCGCGGCCCCTTTTATCGTAATTCGCAGGCCAAACCCTCGGGACCGGGCTTTGTCCATCGGTAGTTGGCAACTAATTTGTTTCATCAAGGTTTTATTCGGCCGGCAAGTGAGGCGGAATGCGCCTTCTTTTCGGAACCGCGACCACGCGAGTCCGCCGGCTATGAGTGGCATTCGGCCTAAGCCAACCCACCCAGCGGTGCGACGCTGTCAGCCCGAGTTCCCGCCATGCTGGCGAGTCGGCAACGAAGCGGATCAGGATCGCCATCAGTACAGTGATCAACCACCACCACGCCAGTTCCTGGACAACCCAGACCGTGTAGCCGATGAGCGAGCCTTCGACTGGATCGTAGGCTCCACCGAACATGTCGGCGACAAGGTGACGAGTCGTGAGTTCCCACAGGACACAAAGCATTGATCCAATCGCCACTGTGAAAGCAGGACGCAGGCGACCGCTTGCCGGGACATGAGACAGGGCGAGGAGGCCCGGCAGGATCAGCAGTAGAAAGACACCACGATAGCCGACATTCTGATGGGCGAAAAAGCATGCCACCACAAGCACTCCGCCGATCAGCAGAAATCGGTATGTGCGATCCGAAATGGCGGTCAGGGCGGCCCGCAGGTCGTCGCGTCGCGCGAGGCGCAGTGCCACTATAAGCGTCGACGCATGTAGCAGAGTGGCGACGACCACCGATACAGACCACGGCTGGGACAGCGTTGCGATCATGGGACCAGGCAGCCCAACGGCTTCCAGGAAGGCATGCAGGACGACTGGGAAACCGGTTACGAGGTTCGCCGCGCCCCATAGGTTTCCGAATGGCTCCCCGCCGGGTACCGGCCCTAGCCGGTGCAGTTCATCGAGAAAGACAATCCCAGTCCCGGCGATGATCGCCGCAGCGGCGAAGGCCAGAGCGGCGAGGACAGCCAGGCGCTCCCGCAGCACCAGGACCAGCAGCACAAGCGGGTAGAACTTAAGCAGGCCGCCAAGGAGCATGAGGCTGTAGCCGAGGATGCGACGGCCGAGCGTTCCCCCCAGACACAGCGCCGCGCCGACCGCCAGCAAGAAGACCATAAGATCGAGATTTCCCCGCTCCATCGCAAACACCGGCAGGCAGGAGAATGTCGCAAGCATGACCAGCGCTCGATCACCCAGACGTCTCGGTCGCGGCAGCACCCCGAGCGACAAAAGGAACGCCGCTACCAGCGACATCCCATACCAGTTCGTCCAGCCCGGATCCGTCGGCAGAAACTTCAGGCGCAGCCAAAGCGGCGAATAGTTCATCGGCCCGAGCCCGCACGCGCCCCATGACTCGTCGGTGTACACGACGAGGCCGTGGAGTTGCCAACATCGTATCCATCCCGGGACAACGGCGGTATCGATAAACGGATAGGGCCAGGGGATAAACGACCAATACGCCAGGATCCGGCCATAGAGATCCGAGCCGGTCGCGTAAAGCCACGCCATTCCGGCAAGCAGCACGAAACCGATCTCCGGAACGAGAGGGTGGAACAGTGCCGGGGGCGGTTGGGCATCGGACCGGTGGTCCGATGCCGCATGGAGGCGGGACCCCGGAACGTGGGATGGGAGTGTCTGGGCCGTAGCCTGTCTGTCCGCGGAAATGTTCGCCTCCTGCACTGCTCCCGATGAGATGACAACTATCGCACCGGCTGTTGATTCGTATGCCAACGACAGATTCGGTTAAAAGATCGCTTCGAAGTGCCGTCACTCCAGGAATTCGTAACGGCGCGGCTTTGGAGCCTTCCGCGGGGAACGACGCGCCGCATGCAGCGCGGCAAGCGATTCAACCGGGGGCGGGACCGTCCATCTGGCGGCACGGACCCGCTGTGCGGCTGAATTCCTGCAAGCCCGCGGTAACCACTGCCGCGGTATCCCGAGGTCGGACGAAACCGAACCAGCAGCGCCCTCATGGGCGACCGTGATGGATTTGTATCGGCCACCGTCAGTCTTCGGAGCAGGCCATGAGTCAAATCTCGGTCATCGACCACGCCCTCACGCGCACCAAACCACTCTCGGGTCAATTGACGGGCATTCGGCGCGTTCCTTTGCTACTCTATGGCATTCTCTTATTTTGCGTCGGCGTCGGGATGTACATGATCGGCGTCCTTATGATATTGCCGCGGTTTTTTCTAAATCTCAACGCGCTGCTGCTGCCGATGAATGAATGGATCGTGTGGTACAGCGGCATGCCTATCATGCTTGGATTCGTGCTCACGATCGTCGACCTTCTCCTGTTTTACCCGGCCAGGCGGTCCACCGCGGAGGTGCGCCAGGACCCGATCGACAATAGCAAGGTGACCGTCGCGCTGACCGCCTACAATGATGAACTCAGCATAGCGGCCGCGGTTGAGGACTTCCTTGGGCATAAGTTGGTTCGTAACGTTATCGTGGTTAGCAACAACAGTTCGGATGCGACGCTTGAGCGAGCGACGGTGGCCGGGGCGATCACCTTCAACGAGCCAGCCCAGGGCTATGGCCGTTGCGTTTATCGTTGCCTCTCGGAGGCCATCGCTCTTGATGAAACGGAATTGATTGTGTTGTGTGAGGGAGATCGAACATTCCGTGCGCATGACCTGGACAAGTTCCTGGCCTATGCGCCACACGCGGATATCGTCAACGGCACTCGAACGGTCGAGCGGTTGCGGCAACACACGACCCAACTCAGTACTTTCATGTATTACGGCAACCTGTTCGTCGGAAAATTGCTTGAGGCCAAGCATCTCGGCAAGTGCACAATCACAGATGTGGGCACGACCTACAAGCTGTGCCGCCGTCAGGCGTTGCGTCAGTTGTTGCCAACGTTAGATGCGGGTATTAATCTGGAATTCAATGCCTATTTCCTCGATAGGGCGCTGGAGGCGGGACTTTCGGTCGTGGAGTGCCCGATCACCTTCCACCAGCGTGTGGGTGTGAGCAAGGGTGGTAACACCGACAACAGACGGGCACTCTGGGTTGGGTCTCGCATGATGCTGGGCATCATCTTCAACTGGAAGCGTGGATTTTGCTGAACTCCGGGTACCATGAGTCGCGCCTGACCGCCGATCCAAAGCGGGATGTGGTTTGGCGTGCTTTGTGGCGGTACCATTTCAGCCGGCTGGTACGCGATGACGATTGCGTACTGGACCTGGGCTGCGGCTATGGCAGTTTCATCAACCAAGTGGTCGCACGCAGGCGAATCGCGCTGGATTCCTGGAAGGATTTTCCGGCGTTCCTGGCGCCAGGGATCGAGGCTGTGATCGGCGAAGCGACCGAGCTCAGCTTCCTGCCGGAAGGCGGTGTTGATTTTGCTTTCGCGAGCAACCTGTTCGAGCATATCCCGCAAAAGGACTTTTCCCGCATACTGGAAGTGCTTCGCGGGAAGCTGTCGGCGCGCGGCACATTGACCATCCTGCAGCCGAACTATCGTTACGCGTATCGAGAGTATTTCGACGACTACACCCATGTGGCGATCTACTCGCATGTCAGCCTCATGGATTTTTTGACAGCGAATGGTTATGAGGTTTTGACGGTCGCACCGCGCTTTCTGCCACTGACGGTCAAGTCACGGCTCCCGGTTTCATCCTGGCTGATCCGCGCGTACCTGGCTTCACCAATCAGGTTCCTTGGCAAGCAGATGCTCATCAGCGCAAGGCCCAGACGTTGAGCGCGAATGCCACGAATTTATCGACGGAATCCATCCATGGCCCGCGACTCGTCGTCGGACATTTGGTCGTGGCGATTTATGGTATTGTCGTTCTGGCACTCGTGGTACATTTCGTATTCTACCTGCGCTATGCGCTGACGGCCGTCCAATATCCGTTTGAACTGGACTACGGGGAAGGAATTATCTGGCAGCAGGCAATGCTGATTCCAAGCGAGCGGATGTACGGCGCCATCACGCGGTTCCCGTTCATCGTGTTCCATTACCCTCCGCTTTACCATCTGGCGGTTCGGGCTGTCGCCGCGTTGGGAACCGATGCGCTTGTGGCAGGCCGTGGCATCTCGTTGCTTTGCACGCTCCTGACCGGTGGCGTGGTCGCCGCACTGAGCTACGATGTCGGCGGGCGGCACTCTGGGCGAGCCACTGGCCTGATCGGGTCCGCGGTCGCGGGCCTTACGGTGTTCTGTTATTGGCCGGTCGTCGCCTGGTCGCCGATGATGCGGGTGGACATGCTGGCGATCATGCTCAGTTTCTTTGGCGTGTGGCTCGCGGTGCGATCGGTCCGGCATCCCTGGCTGCTCTACCTCGCGGTGCTTTCGTTCGTCCTCGCGGTCTACACCAAGCAAACCGCCATTTCCGCACCCCTGGCTGTCATGCTCGTTTCCTTGGTGGCCGATCGGCGCCGCACGCTCCAGGCGTACGGTCTGGGCCTGTTGCTCGGGCTGACCGGTTTGCTTGTGATGACCTGGATGACCGACGGTGGTTTCGTCCGCCACATCCTGTTCTACAATCTCAATCGCTTTTCGCTTCGGGCCGCCGTGTCGTCGATACTTGAGGAATGGCCGCAGACGTTCTTTCTTGTGGCGGCACTTGGCGGCCTGGCCGCCGGGTGGCGGGGGTTGGCAGGTCGACTTGGCTGCAAAAACCCAGCGTTATTCGCGCAATATCTCAAACAGAATCCGGCGGCACGCCCGATGGCCATGCTGACCCTGTACCTGATATTCGCGACAGGGATGCTCGCCACTCTTGGAAAGTCAGGCGCCGTTCTGAACTATCTGATCGAGTGGATGTGTCTCTGGAGCGTGCTGATCGGCGTACTGGTCACGTCGACTCTGGGCCCGATCTGCGCTGAGGCAGGCGAGGCGGGAACGACAACGGTTACGGGAACGCGGCTGTTATCAGCCTCAATTGTGCCGATAGCGCTTCTGGCGCAGATCTACATTATGCCTACCGCGCGAGACTACCACGGCGGTGATACGGAACGCACGCGCCAGCTCGCCGCCCTCACGGCCAGGATCAGGGATGCGGGGCGGCCAGTGCTGTCCGACGACATGGTTCTGCTAATGAAGGCGGGCAAGCAGATGCCCTGGGAGCCAGCGATCTTCGCGGAACTGGCGAATACAGGGCGTTGGGATCAGCGGCTCATATTGGACAAGATCTCGAACCTCTCCTTCGCGTTCATCGTTACGCACGGGCATGCGGGAGAGCGAACATATGACGAGCGCTTCACGCCTGGTGTCGATCAGGCAATCCAGCGAGCTTACCCTCGGACCGAGGAGTTGGGTGACCTGACCCTGCATCTCCCTCCCGTCTGAAATTTTGATCCCTGCGGATTAAGGGGGACCACCGGCATCGCCGAACTTGCGTTCAACACCGGATCGCTCTTGACATGGCCTCCATCCTGTCGCGCAGTCCTGATCGAGCAAGCCAACGGGGAACCGGCCATGAAATTCGGAATCTTTTATGAACTGCAATTGCCGCGCCCATGGGGCGTGGATGACGAACGGCAACTGTACCAGAACGCTCTGACGCAGGTCGAGCTGGCCGACAAACTTGGTTACGATTACGCATGGGAAGTGGAACATCACTTCCTGGAGGAATATTCGCACTCGCCGGCGCCCGAAGTCTTCCTCGGTGCCGCCAGCCAGCGTACCAAAAACATTCGACTGGGCCATGGGATCGTTCAGTTAACGACCAACCCGCCACAGCGGATCGCCGAACGCATCGCCTGCCTCGATCTGGTATCGAACGGGCGCGTGGAATTCGGCACCGGCGAGTCCGGCTCCGTCACCGAGCTTGGCGGTTTCGGCCGGGAGATGGAAACCAAGCGAGAGGTGTGGGAGGACGCGATCCGCTGCATCATTCCGATGTTCCAGGACAAAGGCGTCGAGATCGACACGAAATGGCACAAAATGCCATTACGCAACGTTCTGCCGAAGCCGGTGCAGAAGCCGCATCCGCCGTTGTGGGTCGCCTGCTCCCAGCTTGAGACTCTGGAAATGGCCGGCCGCCGCGGCATGGGTGCCTTGGGCTTTCAGTTCCTGTCCGCCGACGCTGCGTTCGCCTGGGTGCACGCCTACTACAACGCGTTCACCAAACGGCAGGAGAAGCTGTGCGATTACGTGACCAATCCGAACATCGCGCTGGTCAGTTATTTCATGTGCGCGAAAACCGACGAGGAAGCGCGCCGCCGCGCCGATGGTGCGACGTTCTTCCAGTTCGCGCTGCGGTATTTCGGGTCGTCATCGGGACGCAGGCGGCCCGATCCCTACACGGTCAACATCTGGGACGAATACAACAAGTGGAAGGCCGCCAATCCGGACGCTGCCGCTCGGGCGTTATCAGGTGGCCTGATTGGCTCGCCCGAAACCATCCGGCGCAAGCTGCGGCGGTTCCGCTCGTCCAACATCGACCAGGTGATCCTGCTGAACCAGGCCGGCGGCAACACGCACGAGCATATCTGCGAAAGTCTGGAGTTGTTCGCGAAAGACGTTATGGCCGAATTCCATGACGACGAGCCGGCGCATCAGGAGTGGAAACGCAAAGTGCTTGCGCGAGAGATCGAGCTGGAGGAGATCGACACGCAACCGTTCCGCGATCGGTTCGGTCCCAACTCGGTGCAGCCGGCGCAGGCGGCAGCGGAGTAAGCCTGGCGCATCGTCGTGGCCCGCCGGGCCACGACGATGACACGCCCAAAGGTCAATCCGCGATCGATGCGTACACCAGGTCGCGGAACAGCAGCCGGTAGTGCTCTCGCTGCACCGGCGCCTGGATCATCAGCACGCCAAACAACCGCTCGGCCGGATCGACCCAGAAAGACGTGCCCGCCGCGCCGCCCCAGTAATAATTGCCCACTGTGCCCGGGAACGGCGCCATTCCTGGGCTGGTGCGCACGGCGAAGCCCAGACCGAACCCGTGCCCAGGCGGCAGCAGATCCGGATTGCCGGGGATCGAGCCCAGGTGATCGGAGGTCATCAACTCGAGGGTTTTACGGCCGAGGAAACGGGAACTCTCAAACCGCCCGTTGTTCAACAGCATGGCGCAGAATCGCGCGTAGTCCATCGTTGTCGCGACCATGCCGCCGCCGCCCGACTCGAACAACGCGGTTCGTTTCACATCCAGCAACGACACGTCGGTGTTGTTCTCTGGGTCTTTCGCGAACGGCTCGGCGATGCGGCCGTGATGCTTTTCCGGCACCGAGAACCCGGCATCGGTCATCCCCAGGGGCCCACAGATGTGCTCGGCCAGGAACGCGCCCAGTGACTGGCCGGAGATCACCTCGATCAGCCTGCCGAGCACGTCGGTGGAGCGGCTGTATTCCCACTGCGTTCCCGGTTGGTGCAGCAACGGCAGGCGGCCGAGCATCGCCACCTGGTCCTCGTTGGTTTGCTTCAGCCGGGCGGTCTTCGCCTCGATATAGGCTTTGTGCACCAGCGTCGTGCCGCGGAACTCATAGGTCAGGCCGGAGGTATGCCGCAACAGGTCCTGCACCGTGATCGAGCGGTTGGCCGGCACCAGCCTCATGCTGTCTCCTTCCAGCACGGCGACCTTGGGCGATGCCAACGCGGGCAGATACTTCTCGATCGGATCGTTCAGCAGCAAACGGCCTTCTTCCCACAGCATCATCACGCCAACCGAAACGAGCGGTTTGGTCATGGAGTAAATGCGGAAAATCGAGTCCGTCCGCATCGGCGCGCCGCTGGCGGGATCCTGTTTGCCGAACGCCTCGAACCAGCCAACCTTGCCGTGCCGCGCGACCAGGGCCACGGCGCCGGGCAGGTGACCGCTGGCGACCCGCTCCTGGAGGGCGGCCGACAGCCGGCCCAACGCGGCGGAGGACAGGCCAACGTCTTCAGGCTTACAAACCGGCAGAGGTGCTGTGGACATGGTGGGCGTTCCTTATGGTACCTGGATGCGCGGGGCAGCTTCCATCCGCCACTATCGCCCCAACAGGCGTGCGATTGAAGGCCCATGGGCGCGGCGTCTCCGCCTGGGCACGCCCCGCCCGCATCAGATTAAATCTCGCGGGTTTGCTTGGCGCCGCGCTTGCGGTAGACGGGGCGGCTCGCAAGGCCGGTTCCCATGCCCGACACCACAACGACCCCCTCGACACAAGCCGACCCGCCGCCCGCGGAGGATGATTGGCGGCCCGATCTTTCCGCGCTACGCGCGCGCCTGGATGAACTCGACGACAAAATCCATGATCTGCTGATGGACCGCGCGCTCGTGGTCGAGACCGTTGCCCGCTCCGGCAAGGCCGCCGCGTTCCGGCCCGGCCGAGAGGCCTCGATCCTCCGCCGCCTGCTGGCGCGGCATACCGGCAAGCTGCCGCCCCAGACTTTGGTGCGGATGTGGCGAGAGCTGCTGGCGGGTACCACGGCGATGCAAACGGCGGTCACCGTCGCCGTGTTCGATCCGACCCATGATGGCACGCTGGCCGCGCTCACCCGCGAGCATTTTGGCTTCCTGACGCCGGCGATCATGCACCCATCCGCCGAGGCCGCGTTGCACGACGTGCGGACCGGCGCGGCCGTGGTCGCCGTGCTGCCGTTTCCCACCCAGGCAGCCACATGGTGGCCGGCGCTGACCGCACCCGGCGCGCGCCTGCACGTCAACGCCCGATTGCCGTTTTGGGCGAACCGGCCTGACCACATCCCGGACGCGGACGCGCTGGTCGTCGGCCACACCGCCCCGGACGCCAGCGGCGCGGATCGATCCTTCATCGCCACGCCGGATCGGGCGCGGCTGGCCGATGCCGGCCTGATCTCGCACGCCATCCACGGAACGGTCCTCGAGGTTGAAGGTATGATATCCGAAGACGATCCGCGGCTTCCCGTCGGCGCGATCGTTCTTGGCGGCTACGCCATTCCGGTGGCAGGAGAGCAAACATGACAGCCCCGACCCCCCGCCCCGAAATCCTGACGATCAGCCCCTATGTCGGCGGCGAGTCGTCCATTCCTGGCGTCAACCGTTCCTACAAACTCTCATCCAATGAGGGTGCGTTCGGCGTGCCACCGTTGGCCCAGAAGGCGCTGCGCGATGTCGCCGCCGAAACCTACCGTTATCCCGACGGCGGCGCGGAATTATTACGTGCGGCGATTGGTAAACGATGGGATCTCGATCCGGCGCGGATCGTTTGCGGCGCGGGCTCCGACGATCTGTTGTATCAGCTTTGCCTCGCTTACGGCGGGCCGGCCCGCGACATCATCATGTCGGAGCACGGCTTCACCATCTATTTCATCGCGGGCGTTTATGCCGGCAGCCGTGTCATCAAGGTGCCCGAGCGCAACCTGCGACCCGATCTGGACGCGATGCTCGCGGCGGTGTCGCCGTCGACCAAGGCGGTGTTCCTCGCCAACCCGAACAATCCAACCGGGGCGATGATCTCCGAATCAGAGATGGCCCGTTTCCGCGCCGCCCTGCCGCCGGAGGTGTTGCTCGTCATCGACTCCGCGTACGCTGAGTACGTCATGCGCGACGACTACAATCCCGGGGAGCGGCTGGTCGACGCCACCAACAACACCATCATGACCCGCACCTTTTCCAAAATGTTTGGACTGGGCGGTATCCGCATCGGCTGGTGTTACGGCCCACCTGGCGTGATAGACGTGCTGAACCGCATTCGCGGCACCTTCAACGTTTCGGTGGCCGCGCAGGCCGCCGGTGTCGCGGCGTTGCAGGAGAAAGGCTGGGTTGAAAAAGGCCGCGAGCATAACGCGATCTGGCGGCCCAAACTCGCTGATGGGATCGAGGCCACGGGGATAAAAGTCTGGCGCGGCGAGGGCAACTTCGTGCTCGCCGATTTCGGCGTGACCGAAACGGCCAACGCGGCGGATATGTTCATGCGCCAGCGCGGGTTGATCGTGCGCCGGGTCGGGTCGTACGGTCTGCCGCATTGCCTGCGCATCACTGTCGGCACGGCGGAGGAATGCACCATGGTGATCGAGGCCCTGTCGGATTTCATGAAGCAAGCCCGTGGCTGAACCTGTTTTTCGCCGCCTGGCACTGCTGGGGATCGGACTGATCGGCTCCTCCGTCGCGCGCATCGCGAAGGAGCGTGGCGATCTCGCGTCGGAGATCATCGTCAACGCTCGCACCCAAAAGACCTTGGACCGCGTCGTCGAACTGGGTTTCGCCGACCGCGTGGAACTGGATCCGGCCAAAGCGGTCGAGGGCGCCGATTGCGTCATGCTGTGTGCGCC
>ODAK010005723.1_pt1 | contig 12589 bp, 14 predicted proteins | sample 1539591 | NCBI WGS metagenome assembly ODAK01 (sample SAMEA3539303, study PRJEB22396) | soil metagenome | biome: tundra; feature: field; material: soil | place: USA | collected 2010-05 | depth 0.15 m | reverse complement strand
TTGTTCTTGGCCCGCGCAGGCGCGTGGGCTGCTCGTTTCCTGGCTAGCGGGCGCGGGCGGGGCAAAGTGCGGGATTAGCAGGAAGCGAGCACGTCGCGCAATTGATTGGCTTGTTACTATCTCCGCGTCACTCAAATTGGGCATTCTTTCCCGTAACTCTAACTCTCGCTGGTACAATCGGTTTCGCTAGCCCAAGCAAGACAATCCGCCCTATCTGTGAGGCGACTTCGGATGCCACGCGCCACAGGCACGAAACCAGCAAAAGCCAAAGCCAGACCCGCTAAACCCTACAAACACCCAGAAGCGGACAGCCCGATGCGGCCCGAAGTTGGGACGCAGGCGCAATTCAAGAAGAAGCTCCCGCCAAAGACGTACAAGTATGACTCGTCACTCTCCCCTGCTCTGGAGTATGACGGCCAGAACCCGGCACGGGAACAGGGCGAGGCGCTGATCCGTCAAGTGTTTGAGGCCGAGTCACTGGAGCAGGCGAAGGCGGCGGCTTCCAAGCTGAAGGCCATAAGCGAACCGTTCCTCAACTGGGCTGGAAAGGCCGAGCGGCTATCGTTCGATGTGCCGAGCCTGCCGCTGTTCATTCACGAGCGGCTGTCCACGAAGGCGATTCTTGAGACGCTGAAGGGCCACAAGAAGCAGGGCGAGTTGTTTGACCTGTTCGCCGATCCGCAGCACTCGATTGCCGATCAGGTGTTACGCGCCTACGAGCATAGGGACAAGTGGGTTAATCGCATGATCCTGGGTGACTCGCTGGTGGTGATGAACTCGCTGCTCCAGTACGAGGGCATGGGCGGTCAGGTGCAGATGATCTACATTGACCCGCCTTATGGCGTGAAATTCGGCTCCAATTTCCAGCCATTCGTACGCCAGCGCGGCGTAGCCCACAATGACGACGATGACATGACGCGGGAACCGGAGACCGTGCAGGCATACCGCGACACCTGGGAGTTGGGTCTGCACTCGTACATGACCTACCTGCGTGACCGCCTACTAATTTCCCGCGATTTTGGGATTGCAGCACGGTGACTCACATCGTTGGGCTGCGTCCGTTCATGTCGCAACTTCTCTGCGAACAAGTTGTGGGACGTGGGCTGCGTCGCGCCAGCTACGAGTTGACGCAGGATAACAAGTTCACTGAGGAAGTATCGAAGGTGTTCGGTGTTCCCTTCGAGGTCATCCCGTTCAAAGCAAATCCGGGGGGATCATCGGCCCCACGTGTGAGGAAGTATCACGTCCATGCTGTGCCGTCGAAGGCGCAATATGAAATACGCTTTCCGCGTGTCGAAGGCTATACGCAGGCTGTTCGCAACAGAGTGACGATGGATTGGGACAAGGTGCCTTCAATGAGGCTCTGGCCTGACCGCATCCCTCCGGAAGTCGAGGTCAAGGGATTGAGTCTCAATAACGCTGGTCGGATGTCGCTCGCTGGGCCGGGAAGATTGGATGATGTGAACCTGAGCGAATACCGAGCCGGGATGCGGGTTCAGCAGGTTGTGTTTGAGCTTGCAGCGGGATTGACGAAGCAATATGTAGCACAGCCGAAGTGTCAGGCTCCCGCGCACGTGCTGTTTCCTCAGTTGGTGGAGATCATTCAGCGGTACTTGCAGGAGAAGGTTTTTGTGCCGTCCAAGTGCGACATAAAGGATGTGGGACTCTCTCCCTACTATGGCCTGCTGGTGGAGATTCTTTCCGAGCACATTCATCCCGATGTTGCGAGCGGCGAGACGCCAGAAATACCGCGTTATGAAGCGAGCCGTGGCCCAGGTTCAACTGAAGAGGTTGACTTCTGGACTAACCGGGAGCCGCGAGAGGTTGTTCACTGCCACTTGAACTACGTTGTACCCGACACGTAGCGGTGGGAGCAGCAGGCAGCGTACTACATTGATACACATTCAGCGGTAGATGCCTTTGTGAAGAACTCCGGGCTGGGCTTTGCAATCCCGTACCTGTACAACGGCCAGATGCACGATTACATCCCCGACTTCATCGTGAGAATGAAGGGTCAACCGCCCGTAAATTTGATCTTGGAGACGAAGGGCTACGACCCGCTGGCAGAGGTCAAACGCGCTGCCGCCGAGCGTTGGGTTGCCGCCGTCAATGCGGAAGGCTCATACGGAGAGTGGGCTTACAGGATGGTCAGAGGCACGACGGAGGTTCCCGGCGTCATCTCTGCCCTCGCTGTGGTCGCGGAAGCGGCTGGAGTGTGACTTGGCGCGCGAGCCTTTGCGGAACAGCGGGAATGCGGTTGGCCGTCATTTGCTATGCTCCATGTAGGAGTGTTCGCTTTCGTTCGCCAAAATGCCCACGAGTTGCGCCAGCGCCTGCCAGTCCCGGGGATGCGGGCGGCGTTTGCCCGCGCGGATGCGGCTCGCGCAACAACGAGATACGCCAAGCCGAGATGCAATAGCAGAATTCGATACAGAGGCGAGTGCAGGCTGGATTGTCTCTAGATAGAAATTTTCTGTCAGCCACATTGGCTGGCTCGACAGTGACCAGACGGCTGCTGCCTTGCGGTGCCGCCGCTGCGTATCCGACTGCTTGGCGCGAGCTTCAGGAGAGTGCGCACGAACGCCAGCCGCGCGAGCAGCTTCCGTTATGTGTTCGGTTGCCACACTCACGGCACACTCAGAACAATGACGACGGCCAGGTTTGATGTCCTTACCGCAAGCACGGCAAACCGCGAGCGGTCGTAGCGCACGTTTGGTTCGCGGGAGAGATGGCGCGCCCTTTGCCGCTCGCTTGTGACGCTGCGTGAGGCGAGTAGGCGGAGCCATCTGACTGCTCGGTTTGCGCTGTCTTGACCACAATTGCCGTGCGACCCATTCAGCCACAGGTGCAACCGCTCGCGCCCACATCGGCGCAGTCTCGGCTAATCGAACTGCGAATGGAGCCATGAGTCGGCAGTTCCCGTCCCGCTGTTCAAAGAACCATTCCCGCTTCAGCGGCTCGCGTGTGATCCAATCAAGTACCCAAGCGTCAACCTCGGGGCGTACAGGCTCCATGAGGTCACAAGCCAAACTGTCGCGGGCTTTAGCATCTGCGTGAATGAAACCGAGACCGGGGTCGAGTCCAAGCGCAGCAGCTGCGAATCGGGCTTCGGATTCCAGCACTGCATACAGATAGTTCAGGATTGCGTTGACGGGATTCGCGGCCAAGCGCTGCGATCCCGACAATGGCGACTTGCGAGTGTCGAACGCTCGCCAGTGATCCGGCACACGGCGCAGATCGTTCTTGGGGAAGCAAATCGGTAGATTACGCCAGACGGACCAATAAGCGGCAGCGCCTTGCGATTCCAGCCAACGAACCGCGTCCATCGTTTCGGCGCGGTCCACTCCGGCCCTGAATTGCGCGATTGTTGCAGCAGTTTTCGAGTCCAACAGTTTGTTTCGCACGACCCGTTCCTGCCCTGCAAGTTTTCGGCTGATTAGCTCACGAGCGATGCACAACGCTGCTCCCGAGTGCTCCGCAAGGGCCTGAGCGCGACGCAGCCGGGCATCGGATGGACGGACGGGGCCGGTTGTCATGAACACTTGACCGTCGCGCTCCAGCATCACGAATGCCGCGTCCTGATCGGCTAACCATCGCAGAGCGGCGAGCGAGACCAGGCCGTCATTGCCGATCACAACCAATCGGCGCAGCCCGTGACTGACACGTGGCAGACGGAATTTGCGGCGCTCCGGGCCGATTCCATCTTCCATGCAAAGATGGCCGGACTGCATACTGACGCGGATTCCGAATCCGTAGAGTGTAAGGACACCATGTTTGGGAATTTGCGGGATCGCGGGCGAGTGAGATAGCGTTTGTGTAGCTGCCATGGGAGCTTACCCCTCCTGTGGTGGTCAGGGCTTGTCGGCTGCTAGTAACAGTCGGCAGGCCCGTCTGTCTTTTATGTTATCACGGCGCGGACGAGCTAGTGTCTTGGTTTTTTCTTTCGCGCCATATTCTTTGAATTGTTGATAGCCCTACTGCTTCTCGGCTTGCTAGCCGCTTCTGGGCATGTACGAGGCTGACACCGCTCGCCAATAGATTTCCTATTTCCTCTCGGATCGCGCGACGTTTGACAGGATCGGACAATTTCTTGGGGCGACCTCCTGGAGGATGCGGTAGCTTCTTAGCGAAGGTCACCAAGACCTGCCGCAAATTTGGAAGTAGAGTTATGACCGCACCCAATATCAACTCTAGAGTGCGAGGATCGGGTTCCGGCATAGCAAGCAGGAGCGCCTCAGACTTTTCCTTCGTGGCCATCGCTGCGATGCATAGCTCAAGATTCTCCGGCTTCGGTGATCCGTCAGCACTTCCACTTGGCAATAACGTTCCGATTAAATCGAACAGGAAAGCTGAGAGCGTCTTGTTGCCGTACTCACGAATAAAGGCTTGGCCAGTTCGCATTCCCTGTTCATAACTACAAGCCTCGTAACCGAAGGCGTTGCCTAATTCCGCAAAGAGTGTATCTGCCACCCGAAAAATCCTTTATTGAGTCTCTCGCCTCAAGGGAAAACTCCTGTATTACCCCGCTCTAGCTTGCAAGCGTACCAGATCATGTGCGCAAGTCCTTTTAAATGTTGGAACGCCAAAACCTATCACCCGGTTTTGACACTGAGAGTGCCAAAACCCTCCCACCTAGTTTTGGTGTAGAAAACGCCGAAACTCCATGCAATTAGGCGGTGCATTGTGCCTAAAACCGTTCCCTCTTGTTAACGCCGCTGGAGGCTATCACGATCTGTGCTGGTGAGAACAAATTCCATGAAACAAAAGGCGAGCGGGCTACCTAGAGGTATATCGCGGAGGCGTAAGAACAAGACAGCTCCGCAACAGTCGAGCAAGCCTGCCTCCGTTCCCATCTCACGACTCTCACAGCGTAGCCAGGCCGCTCGCGACCGCGCTCTGCACGTTCTCTCGGCTATGCGCCGTGATCCGAACCTGTCGCTAACCCACACTGCCAAGTTGCAGGGAGTCAAAGCCGGAACTGTAAAGAAGTACTTCTCATCCGCGCTGAAAGAGTCTCACGGAAAGTTTGCGGCCACGAAAAGCGACCGCTACACGGCCACGCTCCACGTTCCCGATGCCCAAGGCAATTCCGTCGCGGTGAAGACACACTCTTCGAAAGATCGTGAGGCACTGAGCCAATACCTTCGTGATCTGGGGCGCTACTTACGCGGCAAGCGCGACGCCCTGGCACCCTGGCACGGGAAGAAAGTCGCGGGCGTCGACCTGGTTACTGACGGACGCACCCTCGTAGCGATTGAACCTGCGCTGTCTGAGTTCTCTCTGTATCGTGCGTTCAATGGTGGTGCCGCGTGAGAGATCAAAGCCCAATCCGCACAGCGCGGCGAAAGGTGCGGCAAGAAGAGCGGGAGAGCCGTGGCCTCGCAATCTCACCGTGCGTGTTGTGTATCCAGGACCATCACACGGCAGGCCGGAATCACGATCCGGAACTGACGGCTCCGCTCTGCGAAATGCACCACCGGCAACAGCATGAACAGATGCTTCGTGCCGGTGTCTCTCTCCGATACGAGGCAGACCCGGTTACAAGAGTCGAGATGGCCTTGCGCGCCATGGCCGCCTACAGGCGAGCAGAAGCAGATGCGATGGAGCGAATGGCGGAATTACTAAGAACGGAAAGGAGAACACTTGACCAAAGGCAACGGTAAGAAATCTTGGACGGCAACCCCTCGCGAGCCGTCTTGGTTCGATGTGCTGGTTGTCAGCATGTTCAGACAGGCATTGCCTGTTTGGGAACGCTATGAGAGCAAAGTGCCAGCGCGAGAGCTGCGGGAACTAGAACGCGCAGGCGATTGGCCGCGTGGACTCGCGGCTGTCATTATCAAGCGCCTAACCAGGGATGACGAGCTTAGAAGCTGGATTCATAAACTTGTGCTTAAGCGCACCGAGGAAACGAAAACCATAGATGAGCCAACAGCATGACGTCTATGTCCGGGCGTAAGCGGTGCAACTTGATGAGAAACGGGGCGCAAATCGACGCCAAGACAATGGCCCCAAGTGGCCCGACTGTGCGCTAGTGTTCGATTGCGAATCTCGGATTACAGCAGACCAAACTCTGACGTTCGGCTTCTGGCGCTTTTGTGAACTGCGCGATAGCAGATATGTATGCATGGAAGAGGGAATCTTCCACGATGACAGTGGCCTGAGCGCAAGAGAGTTTGATCTGCTTCGCAAATACACAAGAGCCACAGAGCCCGATACGACAGATGACGGCTGCGACCGCCTGCGCCTTTACTCCCGATCAAAGTTTGTCGCGGAAGTCCTTGGGATCGCGATTCAGGCCAAGGCGCTCATCGTGTGTTTCAATGCCGGGTTTGATCTGAGCAGGCTTGCTTTGGATTGGGAGGCTACAAGAAACGGCGGATGGTCGCTGATTCTGTCGCAATGGCGCAATCCGAAAACTGGCAACGTCAAGGCGAATAAGTTCTTCCCGCGTGTTGTCATTAAGGCGCTGAACAGCAAGACCGCAATAATCCATTCGACCCGCGCACCGATGTCCCAGCCGAAAGAGAAAGACAAGCGAGCGAAGCTCTGGCCCACCGTGCGATTCCTGGACTTGCGAACTCTGCTTTGGGCGCTGCGCAACAAGTCGTATTCGTTAAACTCAGGATGCAAAGAATTCGGCGTCCCAGGCAAGCTGGATCACAAGCCCAGCGGACGCGTTGATTTGGCTGAGGTCGGATACTGCCGACAAGATGTCCGGGCTACCGTTAGTCTGCTGAACGCAGCCAAGCAGGAGTACGACCTGCACCCTATCGCTCCAGGCCCCGACAGAATGTTTTGCCCGGCAAGTGTGGCAAAGTCCTATCTTGAAGAATTGAACATCGCGCATCCGAGCGAGAAAGTTACAGACGCAGAAACGGCTTATGGCATCTTCATGCAAAGCTACTTCAGCGGACGTGCGGAGTGCCGCATTCGCAAATGGGAAGTGCCGGTCTGCCCCGTGGATTTCATGTCGCAGTATCCGACGGTAAATGAACTCTTGGACAATTGGGATGTTCTCACAGCAGAACACTTGACGTTCCCGGATGCCACAACAGAAGTGCGGCAACTGCTCTCGCAAATCAGTCACGCCCATTGCTTTCAGCGCAAGCTCTGGCGGCGATTCAAGTTCTTTGCTTTCGTTCGCCCGGACAACGACATTCTTCCCGTGCGCAGCGTCTATAACGGCACAACGCAGAACATTGGAATCAATTACCTTACGAGCAAAGAGCCAATCTGGTTTGCCGGGCCGGACATCATTGCATCGATTCTTTTGACCGGCAGAGTGCCGCGTATCGAAAAGGCGATCTGCGTGATGCCGCATGGCAAGCAGACGGGGCTAGGTGCAACGTCTCTGCGAGGCATGGTCGAAGTGAATGCCAATACGCAGAGCTTATTCAAGCACGTTATCGAACAGCGAGCGGCTCACGAGTCGGATGCGGCTCTTCACTATTGGCTCAAGATTCTCGCCAACAGCGGCTCTTACGGGCTGTTCGTGGAACTCAATCCGAACGACGCGGACGCCGCGAAGATCAAAGTGTTCTCGGGTCAAGAGTCATTTGAGACCACTTCCGACGTGGTAGAAGAACCGGGAAAGTGGTTTGCCCCGCACGTCGCTTCTCTCATCACGTCCGGTGGCCGCTTGCTCCTGGCAATGCTCGAAAGGTGCATAGTGGATGCCGGGGGAACGTTCCTGTTTTGCGATACGGACAGCGCGGCTATCGTGTCAGCGAAACACAGACAGCGAATCGTGATGCCTGACGGGGCAAGACCGATTACGGCGCTCTCCTGGGCTGAAGTGCAGCGCATCGTTGATGGATTTGAGCCACTCAACCCTTACAACCCCGCCTTGGTTCCGGGCTTGATTCTGAAGATTCATAAACTGAATTGGGATCGCAACAAACAACGTCGTCAGCTTTTCGGCTATAGCGTGGCTGCGAAGAGGTATGCGCTTTACACGAAAACGCAAAATGATATTGAAATCGTGGAACCTAAGGCGCATGGGCTTGGCTACTTCTATCCCCCGAAGGATTCACCCGAGGGTTGGGACCATGAAACTCCCCAATGGATATTCGAGGCTTGGGACTGGATCATACGCGGGGTTCTCGGATTGGAACGCACTCAGCCCCCTTGGTTCGATCTGCCGGTCATGATGAAGCTGACCCTAAGCACTCCGCATCACGCTCTGAAGAACCTTGCCAAGGGACCGCTCACCCGCTCCAACAACTTCATGATGCTGCCGCAAATCTGCCGATACGGATGCCCGTCAAACATTGATTGGAACAAGTTCACGCTGATAACCGCGTTCTCGTCCGAGCGGGATCAATGGATGCAATCGAAGTGCATCAACATCCGCGATTACCAATCACCCGTTTACGAACTCACGAACGAGTACGATGGCCGCAGGGCCGTCCCGAAGAATTTCTTCATGCTCTTGGACTCGTACCAGAACCATCCCGAAGCCAAAAGCCTTGGGCCGGACGGGAAGCCGTGCGAGTTCGATACGCGCGGATTGTTGCAGCGGGCGCACATCGTCGCGAACTGGCCGCGCATCTACATCGGGAAGGAATCCGACCGGCATTGGGAAGAAGGCGAGGACTTGAGCCTGCTGGAATTCAAAGCCATTGAGTACAAGCGAAGAGGGAACGCTGTCGCGAATGACGAACAGTTAGCGCGAATCGCAAAAGTTTCCAAGCGGGAATTCATGCGGCGTGGAATCAACCAACACACACTGGAGAAAATCTGTAAGCGGGTGGCTGTGCGGGCAATTAAGTTAGCAAAATGCCTGAAGGTGCTCGAAGAGTATGAATCCTAAGAGATTCATCCATCAAAGTGCCTGATAGAGCGCTGCCGATTTTGTGCGCGCACTCCTCTCGCGCTTTGCGACCCAAAGGTGGGTAGCGTCTGAAACAAAAGTGCGTTGAAGCCTCACTCGGCTGTCGCCGCTCGGCTGCGCTCGGGCACCATGCAATCTGGGCACGCCTGGTGCCTCGATAGTAACTCTGGATCGCTATGCTGCAAATCTGCAATCGCTTTTTCGGAACATGTCGCCGCGCATCTAAGGGGTCTGGAGAAGAAGTCCTCTGGTTCTCTTCCATCCGAAATTCGTTTGCAGCGCACCTCGGCGTGCTTATCTCGTTGATTCGTGAGAACGGCGTAGCTCACGCAAACCCTTCGCCGGTTGTGGTTCAAATCGCAAATATCCTGCTCATATTGTCGCTCCTTTTCGCCGGGGTTCTTTTCTCGGCAGCTAATGTTTTTCCATTCGATATGGACGAGCGGCTTGCATGTCTGCCAGATGGTCGCTTTATTGTGGAGCCACACTACGATGTCCGCAGACTTACTGAGCTTCGCGTTGCTGCTTTCGGGAAGCTTCTGGACAGGTACTTCAATACCGATTTGGCCAATGTCCAACTTTTCGATTTGAAATTCGCGAATCAGGTGGCGGAATACGAACAGGTTCACAACTTCGCGTTCCCGAACGTACCACGGCGCATCGGCAAGATCAGGTAGGAAGGATTCCAGTGCAGCGCGGAATAGCCGCTCAAATTTGGCAATCCGGTCCGGCAGATCGCGAAACTGCTGGAATGTGTTTTTCATATTGAAAAGTGCGTTGATCGCTAATTCGCCATCTCTGGGGGAATGCTCGTGGGCTTAGCGCGAGGATGTTGGTCGCAACACTTCTCCCCGATCAGAGCCCAGCCGCAATAGCACCACGGTTGAACCATCTCCAAGGGCGTAATCCTTGGAGTAAACGCGAGCGGCTGTCCCATTCCTATTCGATCCAGCCCCGCGAGTAGAATAGGAATGCATTTCTCAGGCACAAACAACCACGGACGTGTGGGCCAATCCCTCGGCAGAAAGCTGTCACGTGCCAGAGCATGACGAATTCCATCCCAATTCTCATGCCAGTCTTTGAGGCGCTTGATGAGATCAGCCAAGTGGACACTGTAAGAGATTTCGCACAGAAAACTAATCTTTAAGCGAAAGTCTGCAACAACCGCATCGCAGTACCAATGTGGGCCGCTTGTGTCGGGGTTCTTTGCTGGATTGATTTGTACGCAGCACTCGGTGTTCACAAAGATGGCGCGATCTGCTCTCAGATAGGTCATGACAACGCTTTCGTAGTAGTCCATTCAGTGACTCGCCTTGTTAATGGGAAGGAAGGCTGGGATTATCTCATGGGCAGCCCATTCGCCAAGGAAAAACGAGCAGGCGCACCGCACGCCTAAATCCCGCACGCGCACGCCCAGTTCGCTTAGCGCTGGAAATCCCCCGCGCCAGCGCACCGCGCGCCCTAGCCACAGCGCCCGCGCTCGAACGCCCGCCCCCCGTCCCCGGTTCCGCGCGCCTAACCTCTGCGCGCTCCGCCCCACCAACTAGCGACAACGTGTTTGCACACACAAAATCGCACGCCCCAGGCCATATAGTCGCGCTGCCTAGCTAAACGTGTTCCAACACGAAAATCGAGTGCACCAAAAGTGGTGCTGTAGCAAAATCCCCTCAATGCGTAATACCCCGTCAAACGCACCCAGGGGGCATCTCCTCCAACGTGGCATTCGTAGCGCCCGGAAAAACACACGGAGGCGGCCATCGCGACACTTCTTGGTTTTGAGATGTTGTGCCGCTCATGCGACACTTCCGGTGCGCCGATCGTCAAAATCCTGGCGGCCGCTCGCTGGCCACGTTGAAGATGCGCTCCAGCGCAAGGCCAGCTTCCCCCAAAGTTCCCTCGTCAAAGAGCCGTCCGATCAGGGTTACGCCATGGGGCACGCGGCGCGGCGGCGAGAATTTCGGTAGCGGATGGGCGGGATCAGGCGCCCAGTCGCTGCGGGCCTCCGACACCTCGACAAAGCCCGCCCGGAACGTAAGCGAGGGATGACCGGTGAAGTTGGTAATGGTCAGCATTTCGTCGCGCAGCGAAGGCACGAGGAGCAGGTCCACCTGGGAAAAGATGCGGCCCATTTCGTCGGCTACTTTGCGCCGGAAGCGATCGGACTGCACAAAGTCCACGGCGGAGAGAAAGCGCGACTGGCGGAAGGTGTTGGGCCACGCGTCGGGCACCTGCATCTTGAGCTGGTTCAAGCCGCCGCTAAGCGTCAACTCCTCGAACGCGGCAGCGGCTTCGGCGAACAGGATCAGATCGAGCGCATCATAAGGCCAATCAGGAATGGCCACCTCCACCGCAACCATCCCCACCTTCTTGACAGCTTGCAGCGCCGCGCGATCCACGGCGGTGGCCGGGTTCGCCTTCATCCAAGCAGGGAAGTAGCCGACACGCAGCCTCGGAACGCCGGCGCGGGCGTTGAAATCAAGCTTACTGGGCCTGCTGTTCCCGTCACCAGCGTCAGGACCGGAAATGACGTTCAGCACCAGCATGGTGTCTTCGACACTGCGGGCCATGGGACCCAGCTTGTCGAGCGACCAGCACAGGGTCATGGCCCCGGTGCGCGCTACGCGACCGTAGGTTGGCCGCAACCCGGTCACGCCACAGCGCATGGAGGGACTGACAATACTGCCGTCGGTCTCGCTGCCGATGGCGAATCCCACCAGTCCCGCCGCAGTAGCGGCGCCTGGCCCGGCGCTTGAGCCTGACGATCCCTCCTCCAGCAGCCACGGGTTCATCGTCTGTCCGCCAAACCAGATATCGTTCAGCGCCAGCGCACCCAAACTTAACTTGGCGACCAGCACCGCTCCGGCATCGTTGAGTCGTTGGACGACAACCGCGTCCTTCGTGGGCAGACGGTCGCGGAAGGGCTCGGCGCCGTAGGTAGTTGGAATGCCCGCAGTGTCCAAGAGATCCTTCGCGCCCCAGGGAATACCGTGTAACGGCCCACGATACTTGCCTGCGGCAATCTCCTGGTCGGCCTTCCGCGCTTGTTCGAGCGCCAACTGGCGCGTGAGGGTGATGACGCAACGCAGCTTGGGGTTGAACTTCTCCAGCCGCGCAAGGTAGATGTTCGTAAGGCGTTGCGACGTGAGTTTTCTGCTCTCGATCCAGCGCGAGAGCTGGGTCACCGGGGCGAAGGCGATGTCTTCGTCGCTGGCGGGCAACGGACCTGGATCGGTCTTGCTGCGGACAAATTGATTGTGCTGCGGCAGTTCCTGCTGGCCCGGCAGTACAGGGTCCCACCGCGACCACGGCGCAAGGGTCGTTGGCATCGCCACTTTGCGCGGTCCTACCCTTCTCTCGTAGAGCGGAGCCATCGCGCTGCGCCAGTTGCTGGCTGCCTCGGCAAGGTCCCCGCTGCTGAACTCCACCTCCACCAGCTTCTCCGCCTCGGCAAATGTGGCAGGTGATACCTGAGGGCCAACAGCTGGCGCGGTGCCAAATGCGGGCGGGGCTCCGGGAGGCAGCTCTGCGGGCTTCTGATCTTGGCCGTACGAGGCGACCGCCGCTCCCAACAAAGCGAGAGGCGCGTGGGTCAGAAATTGTCTGCGCGATTTCGACATGGTTATCCTCAATTTGGGCCGTAGCCCGTTGGCTGGAATCCAGCGTTTTCCTGATTGGCAAGATACATCAACTGAGAAGCAGGCGCAGCGCATATCCTGGCGCGCGGCATTTTTTCTCGCTTGCAGGCTGATCGAAATC
>ODAK010005721.1_pt1 | contig 12590 bp, 14 predicted proteins | sample 1539591 | NCBI WGS metagenome assembly ODAK01 (sample SAMEA3539303, study PRJEB22396) | soil metagenome | biome: tundra; feature: field; material: soil | place: USA | collected 2010-05 | depth 0.15 m | reverse complement strand
CGGTGCGCCAGGTCACCGGCAGGCCGATCAAGTTCGCCGGCGTCGGCGAGAAGCTTGCCGGGCTCGAAGCGTTCCACCCCGACCGCATGGCTTCGCGCATTCTTGGCATGGGGGATGTGATGGGGCTGATCGAAGACGCCCAGCGCACGGTCGATCGCGGCGAGGCCGAGAAATTCGCGAAGAAAGTCAAGTCGGGCAAGGGCTTCGACCTCGAGGATTTCAAGCAGCAGATCGGCCAGATGAAAAAAATGGGCGGAGTGGCGGCGCTGCTCGACAAGCTGCCGGGCCAGCTCGCGCGGGTCGCAGGCAACGCGCAGATGGACGACAAGCAGGTGCGGCGCCTCGAAGGCATCATAAATTCGATGACGCCGCAGGAGCGCGCCCGGCCCGAATTGCTCAAGGCCTCGCGCAAGCGCCGCATCGCCGCCGGCGCCGGCGTCCCGGTGCAGGAGGTCAACCGCCTGCTAGCCCAGTTCGAGCAGGCGCAGAAAATGATGAAGATGATGGCCAAAGGCGGGATGACAAAGATGATGCGGTCGATGAAAGGGATGTTTCCGGGAATGCGATAGCGTGCACGCTATCGCATGATCGGATTGAAGGATGACAAGCGTCGGCGCAGAATAGGGGCGTTCGACACCGTTTTTCGGCGGTCGACTTCAAGTTAGCCCGTAGAGGTATCCTCATTGGCAGCGACCCTCTTACCAACGCAGCCCGCGCTTACATCGGCGAGGCGGAGGTCATTCGGGAGCGACTCAAGCAACACAAGACAAAGGAGTTCTGGGTCTCGGCCATCGTTTTCGTCAGCAAGGACGAGAACCTGACCAAGGCACGTGTGAGGTATCTCGAGAGCCACCTCCTCGCCGAGGCCGCTCAGATCGGCAGGTTCACGCTCGAACAGAATCAGGCTGGCGGCTCGAAGCTTCCCGAATCTGACCGCGAAGACATGGAAGTCTTTCTGGCGCGCATTTAGACCGAGAACGGCAAGAGTCGGAGTGTCCAGGGTTTTTCTACACCCTCGTTAGATGCTTATGTCGGAAGCTCATTCACCACAGGTAATAGTCATCGGCGCCGGAATCGCCGGTCTTACTGCCGCCCATTTCCTGGCCAATGCCCGAATGAGCGTCAAAGTGCTGGAGGCATCCGGGCGAGTGGGCGGCCGGATGACGACCGATGCGGTGAACGGTTTTTTGGTAGATCGCGGTGCTCAGTTCTTGTCGAGCGAATACCGTCTCTTGCTGTCCCTCGCAGCTGAGTTCGGATTGGAAAACAAGGTCCGCGCGACTTCGCCCTGGAGCGCAATTGTGCGCAATGGAAAAATACGCCGAATGCGCGCCGACAATCCACTTTACGCGTTGACAAGTGGCCTATTGGGCATGTCGGCGTGTATCAAGCTGGGCTGGCGTATCTGGCAGTTGCGCCAGTCACTGAACTCTCTGGCGCTCAACGACTACAGCCAATGGTCATCCTTCGATAATGAATCCGTGTCGTCATGGGCTAATCGAGCGGTGGACTCATCTGTAACAGAATATTTGTTCGAGCCAATGTTGCACGGGTTCTACTTCCAGGAACCAGAAGAAACTTCTCTGTCGTTATCGCTGACGCTGCTGGCGTTTGGATTCCGGCGTGCGCGAGCCCTCACGCTCTCTGGTGGAATCGGGACGTTGCCGGAGGCGATTGCATCTAGATTGGATGTTGTTTTTGAAACTCCCGTCGTCTCGATAGAAAACGGCATCGATTCGGTAACTATCACGACGGGTACTTCACGGTTGAAAGCCGATTATGTGATTCTGGCGATTCCCGCTACAGAGGCACAACGCCTATATTCCAGTGGCGATGCGCTTACCGGTCGTCTTATGGCAACCCGCTACAGTGCGACAATCAATATTGCGGTAATGACGAATCATGGTTTCCGTTTACCTGGCAGCTTAGCTGCTGTTTATGGCTTGCTCATTCCGCGCATCGAACGTCGGCGCATCGTCGCCATTGGCATAGAATCGAACAAGAACCCGGATTGCGCTCCGCAGGGGCAGTTGCTGAACATCATGCTGTCCGACACAGCATCCAAGTCCATGATGTCGATGACAGATGATGCCATCGTCCGCACAGTGGTGCTGGAAGCGGAGAAATTCTTTCCCGGACTATCTGCGCAAATTGCTACGACCCGGATATACCGTTGGGAACAGGCTGAGCCCTATTCGCACATAGGGAGAGCAAAGGAATTGTTGCACTACAGGAAAAATGGCCGCTCTTTGGATCAGCGTGTGCTATTGGCGGGCGACTATATGAGCATGCCTTTTACCGAAGGCGCAGCGGAGTCGGGAAAGTGGGCCGCTGAGCAAATCTGCAACGCCGCGTCTAACATTGCGGTCAAGCGGGACGCGCCAAGAGCGGCGCGCCCCTTACCTTAACGTTGATATGGCCCCACGTGGGAACCGCCGTGATTTGCCTCGAGAAGACTACTGCAGCAACATGAAACGCATCCCCGCGAAGCCGCAACCGTGGTTTTAAGCAAGACGGCGCTTCAAGTTGAGCCACGCGCACATCCAGATGGCTCGCGAACTGGGAATGAATCCGAAGAAGTTCGGGTCCTTGGCCAACGAGAAGCAAGAACCGTGGATGGTTCCGCTGCAGGAGTTTATCGCGCAGTGTTATCACAAGAGCTTCGGTCACTCGGAACCAGAGCACGTGCGTTCTCTGGAACAGTTGATCGAAGCTGACGACCTGCGGCGCAGACGGAAGCAAGATCGAAAGGCCCAAAACGCTGCGCTGCAAACTGGAAATCGTGGGGTCACCGATGCAAACACCGGCTCCGGCGCCTCTTAAGCGGGTGTGGCCTGCCTGATCGCTATCGCGCTTGCGCTACAGCCAAAAACTAGCGTAAAATCACGCCCTTTCCGCATTTTCAGGGCTTTCCCATGGTTGTGATCAGACTGGCACGCGGCGGCGCCAAAAAGCGTCCGTTTTTTAATCTGGTGGTCGCGGATTCGAAGTGCGCGCGCGACGGCCGCTTCATTGAGCGCATCGGTTTCTACAATCCCAAAGCGACGCAAGGCCAGGAAAGGTTCCGCCTTCAGGCCGAGCGCCTTACCTACTGGCAGAGCAAGGGTGCCCAAATCAGCGACACGGCGGCGCGCCTCGTCAAGCAGTTCGGCGAGAAGAAAGCCGCCTGAGCGCATGGTGGTGATGGGGCGGCTGACCGCTCCATTCGGAGTCAAGGGTTGGGTCAAGATTTATGCGCTGACCGCGCAGCTCGGCAATCTGCGCGATTACCCGGTGTGGTGGCTGGGACATGATGGCGACTGGCGTGAAATGCGCATCGCTGCGGCCAAAGTCCATGGCAAGACGCTGGTAGCGCAATTCGCAGGAATTGAAGACCGCGAAGCCGCGGTTGCATTGAAGGGATTGGAAGTCGCGGTGCCGCGCAGCCAACTGCCGGGTGCCGCGGAAAACGAATTCTACTGGGCCGATCTGATCGGCCTCAGAGTGGTGAATACAGAGCAGCATGAATTCGGGCGCGTGGTCCGGGTTATGCAAACCGGCGCCATCGATGTGCTGGTCGTGGCGAGCGGAAACAGAACTGAGCGCGAAATGCTGATACCGTTCATCGCCGGCGCGATCAAGCAGGTCGATCTCGCGGCGGGTGTGATCAGCGTGGACTGGGGCAAGGATTACTGATGCTTCAGTTCGATGTGATAACGTTATTTCCGCAGATGTTCGATGCGGTCACCGCGGCGGGGGTGATCGGCCGGGCCCGGGAAAAAGGGTTTTATCAGCTGGTGGCGTGGAATCCGCGCGATTTCGCGCACAACGCCTATCGCACGGTCGATGACCGGCCATACGGCGGCGGCCCGGGGATGGTGATGATGCCCGAGCCGTTTGGCAAGGCGCTGGCGGCAGCGAGGCAGCGCCAAAAGAGTACGGGCGTGAAACAGCCGCGCGTGATTCACCTCTCGCCGCAGGGGCGGTTGCTGAATCACCACCGGGTGATGGAATTAGCGGCAGAGCAGGGCATGGTGCTGCTCGCCGGACGCTACGAAGGCGTCGATGAGCGCGTGATTGCGCGCGAAGTCGACGACGAAATCTCGATCGGAGATTACGTGCTCTCGGGCGGGGAGCTCGCGGCGATGGTGGTGATTGACTGCATCGTGCGCCAACTGCCGGGCGTGCTCGGCGATGCCGAGTCGGCGAGCCAGGACTCGTTTGTGAACGGGCTGCTCGACTGCCCGCACTACACACGGCCCGAGGTGTATGAAGGTGAGCCGGTACCGCCGGTGTTGTTGTCGGGCAACCATGCGGAGATTCACCGCTGGCGGCTCAAGCAGGCGTTGGGCAGAACTTGGCAGCGGCGGCCGGATTTGCTGCTGCAGCGCTCGCTGTCGGACGACGAGCGCGGACTGCTCGAGGAATTCAAGCGAGAACTGAGTGGAGCATGAATATGGACCTGATACAGAAACTCGAAACCGAAGAAATCGCGCGTCTCGGGAAAAACATTCCTGATTTCAAGCCCGGTGACACTGTGGTGGTGAACGTCAACGTGGTCGAAGGCGACCGCAAGCGCATCCAGGCCTACGAAGGCGTGGTGATCGCCAGGCGCAACCGCGGGCTCAATTCGGCGTTCATCGTGCGCAAGATTTCTTCCGGCGAGGGCGTCGAGCGTACCTTCCAGACCCATTCACCGCTGATCGCGTCGATCGAAGTGAAACGCCGCGGCGACGTGAGCCGCGCCAAGCTCTACTATCTGCGCAAGCTGTCGGGCAAGGCCGCGCGCATCAAGGAGCGCCTCGCACTTAGCGCCGATGACGTGCTGCCGCCGGTCGAAAACGAGCAGCAGGCAGACGCAAAATAATTCTGCGCACGCGGCGCAGCACTTACCTACTTACCTATTTATCGATTCACCGCGTTTGCGCGTCTCGTTTTTCCAGAGGTCACTCAGATATTCGTGACCTTCGGTGTTGACCCAGCTCGTGCGCAGCTCGACCGGCGTGTCGTGGTAGGTATAGGCCACGCGCTTGATCATCAGCATCGGGGTGCTGACGCGGACGCCGAGCACGCCCGCAGTCTGCGCATCGGGGTGCGCTGCCGACAAGCGCTCGCTGATGCGCACGACGTTGATGCCGTAGCGCGCCTGGTATAAGCCGTAGATCGTTACTTCGCGTGCGCTGAAGATCGCTTCGGTCAGGCCGGGAAAGCGCGCCGCCGGAATCACGATTGCGTCGAGCACGACCGGTTTGCCCACGAGCTTGAGCACGTTGTGGATGCGGAACACGCGCTCGCCGCGGCTTACGCCAAGATGCAACTTCTCCTCGCTGTCGGCTTTACCCTTCCGAAACGACAGCAGCTCGTGCGTCGGCGGCTCCTTGCCGCCGTCCTTGCCGACGATGTGGAAAAAATAATAGAGCTGCCGGTCTTCGCTATGGGTGGTTACGAACGTGCCGCGCCCCTGTTGGCGCACCAGGATTTTTTCCGCGACCAGCTCGTCAATCGCCTTGCGGATGGTGCCGACTGAAACGTTGAAATGCCCCGCCAGCCGCGATTCGCTCGGGATCGCCGCGCCGGGCTTCCACTCGCCGGCGATCAGGTTGCGCGTAATACGGTTCTTGACTTCCTTGTAGAGCGGGTTGAAAGTCAGATTGCCGCCGGCCAGGGTGTGGGGCATGGTCATTCCGCAGTAAGCGCCGCCATTCTAGCATCGCTTGCCGCTGAAATCATATAGGTCATATAGTTGACTCATTCGCGAGACGGCGTGTAGTATCGGCGCAGAAAGACAATATCCGTTGCCGTCCCGCGCAGGGCGATTTGCATTTGCTGAGAACAGGAGTTCGCATGATTCATTTCGTATTGCACGACCCGCAGGATACCGTCGCGGTGGTCGTGGTCGAGGGCGTAAAGGCCGGCCAGGACCTCACCGGCTGGATCATGGATGCAGACCGCACCATCGCGCTCAAGGCGCAGCAGGACATCCCGATCGGCCACAAGCTTGCATTGAAGGACATCAAAAGCGGCGACACCGTCATCAAGTACGGGCACGACATCGGCCGCGCAACCGCCGACATCAAGGCGGGTTCACACGCCCACGTCCACAATATCAAAACCAAGCGTTGGTAAGCAGGCAGACTGGAGACATCATGATTTCAAGCAAAACCACCTTCTGGGGCTACCGCCGCGAAAACGACCGCGTGGGCGTGCGCAATAACGTCATTATTCTTCCGCTCGACGACCTGTCGAATGCCGCGTGCGAGGCGGTCGTCCATAATATCAAGGGCGCGCTGGCGATTCCGCATCCGTACGGACGCCTGCAATTCGGAGCCGACCTCGATCTGCATTTCCGCACGCTGATCGGCACGGGCTCCAATCCCAATGTCGCCGCGGTGGTGGTGATCGGTATCGAAGAGGAATGGACCAAGCGTATCGTCGATAGCATTGCCAAGACCGGCAAGCCTGTGACCGGCTTCGGCATCGAGCTGCACGGCGATCACGATACTATCCTGCGCGCCTCCAAAGTCGCCAAGGAATACGTGCAGTGGGCGTCGGAACTCAAGCGTGTCGAGTGTCCGATCAGCGAGTTGTGGGTGTCGTGCAAATGCGGCGAGTCGGACACGACTTCCGGCTGCGGCTCCAACCCGACCGTCGGCAACGCGTTCGACAAGCTCGAGCCGCTCGGCGTCACGCTGTGTTTCGGCGAGACTACCGAGATCACGGGCGGCGAGCACATCGTCGCCGCGCGCTGCGCCACGCCTGAAGTGCGCGAGAGGTTCATGTTCATGTTCAACCGCTACCAGGAAGTGATCGAACGCCACAAGACCGGCGACCTGATGGACTCTCAGCCGACCAAGGGCAATATCGCCGGCGGCCTCTCCACGATCGAGGAGAAAGCGCTTGGCAACATCCAGAAGATCGGCAAGAAGTGCAAGGTGATCGGCGTCATCGACAAGGCCGAGGCGCCGACCGGCCCGGGCCTGTGGTTCATGGATTCGTCGTCGGCAGCGGCGGAAATGGTTACGCTGCTTGCGGCGTCCGGCTATGTCGTGCATCTTTTCCCGACCGGGCAGGGCAACGTCATCGGCAATCCGATCCTGCCGGTGATCAAGCTCACGGCGAATCCGCGCACCGCGCGTACCATGAGCGAGCACATCGATCTCGATTGCTCGGGCCTGCTGCAGCGGCAGAAGAACCTCGACCAGACCGGCGACGAGCTGCTCGAAGTCATGCTGCGCACCTGCAACGGCCGGCTGACTTCGGCGGAAGCGCTCGGTCATCGCGAGTTCGTTCTTACGAGACTCTACGAAAGCGCCTAGCGCGTAAGGAGTGAGGAGTGAGGAGCGCAAAGCATAGCGTGATGCCCGACGCAAAAACTCCTTCGCCTATCGCCCCACGCCTCTCGCCTCACCCGCGCACGCTTCGTGTACGCGTATGGCGCGGGGCCGAGTCCGGCGAGTTTCGGGCTTATGAGGTGCCGCGGTTTGAGAGTCAGACCGTGCTCGACGTTGTCACCTATATCCAACGCAGTGTCGATCCGACATTGTCGTATCGTTTTGCGTGTCGTGTCGGCGTTTGCGGCTCGTGCGCCATGACTGTCAACGGCAAAGCGCGCTGGACCTGCCGCACCCATGTCGTCAAGGTTGCCGAGGACAACCGGCTCGAAATCGCGCCGCTCCACAATTTGCCGGTGGTGAAGGACTTGGTCACCGACATGAGCCGGTTTTTCGACAAATGGGCGCAGGCTAAAGGTCAGTTCCACGGCACGCGCTCGCGTCAGGAAGGCTTTGCGCGCGTGTTACCCGAGTCTCCGCAGCGCCAGGAGATCGACGCCGCGATCGAATGCATCGGCTGCGGCGTGTGCTACAGCTCGTGTGACGTCGTGAACTGGAATCCCGCTTACCTCGGCCCGGCGGCGCTCAATCGCGCGTGGACACTGGTCAACGACGTACGTGACACCGCGCGCGCCGCACGGCTCGCGGCGGTCGCCGGTGACGCCGGGTGCCACGCCTGCCATACCCACATGAGCTGCACCGAACGCTGCCCGAAAAACCTCGTGCCGACCGCATCGATTGCGGGCCTGAAACGCGCTGTGGCAGCGGCGGCGCTGAAGGGGGAGATTTAGTGCGGTGATGAACATCCGCGCGCAAGTTCTGCTGTGGACGGCCCAACGTATCAGCGCTGCGGTGCTTGCGTTGTGCGTGCTCATCCATCTCATCACCATGATCTACGCGGTGAAGAACGGGCTGTCGGCGGCGGAGGTTCTCGGCCGCACTCGCGGTAACCCCGGCTGGGCCGCGTTCTACGCGCTGTTCGTTGCCGCAGTCGCGGTTCACGCGCCGATCGGATTGCGCACCATCCTGTCCGAGATGCTGGGCTGGCGTGGCGCCGCGCTCGACCTATTGGTGCTCGCCGCCGGCATTGCGCTCGCGCTGTGGGGCTGGCGCGCGGTTTGGGGCGTGTTCGTATGAAGAACGATTTCCGCGCGCGCAACCACCCCGCTTACTGGGCGTTCATCGCGCATCGCGCGTCGGGGCTGCTGCTTGCCCTCTTCCTGCCGTTTCACTTCTGGGCCCTCGGTCAGGCTTTGCACGGGGCTGAGGCGCTCGACGGCTTCCTGCGCTGGACCGAGTATCCGCTGGTGAAGCTTGCCGAAACCGGGTTGGTGCTGCTGCTCGCCGCGCACATGACAGGTGGCGTGCGGTTGCTGATGCTCGAGTTCCTGGCGTGGCGCGACTGGCAGATGAACCTGCTCGCGATCGCGGCTGGCGCAAGTCTGGTCGCAGGCCTCGCATTTGCGCTGAATGTAGTCTGACCTTGCCGCATTCGACTTATTTCGCGGAGCGCATGGGCCGCGCCGAGATTTTTCCAACCGGCGAATTTGAGGCCGGCAGCTTCCAGTCGTTTACGCTCACCTACACCGCGGGTTACTTCGGCATCGACGACACGGGATCCATCAAGATCGTGCACCGCTTCGCTTCCGACATGGGGCGGCCGCAGTTCACCGATCCCAAGGGCTGGAACTACACCACGGTCGAAGCGAGCAATGGCGCAGTACTCGAAGTGCAGTACGACGGCAAGCGCAACATCCGGCCGTGGGACAAGACGCTGTTCATCCGCATCGTGCGCGGCTTTTTGCGCGAAGGCGACCGGATCATCGTGCGCTTCGGCGATCGCCGTGAGAGCTCGCCCGGTATCCGAGTGCAGACGTTCAGCGAGCCGACGTTCGAGTTCCGCGTGCTGGTCGATGCGTGGGCGACCTACAATTACGTCGAGCTTCCCGAGCAGCCTTGCATTTCGGTCGTCGCCGGTGCGCCGGTGCTCTACAAGGCCATTCTTCCCACGCTGCGCGAACGCGGCCAGCCGTTCAAGCTCGGTTTTAAAGGTGAGGACAAATGGGGAAACCCGAGCGACAAAGTGAACCTGACGGTTCGCTTTGCCGCTAATGTGAAAATCGAAGGATTGCCTGAGCGGGTGACAATAAGGCCCGGCGAATACGCGAAGGTCATCGAGGGGCTGCGTGTTAACGAGGCGGGCGATGTCTCGATTCGCGTCCTCGATGACTCGGGAAACCCGCTCTGCGACAGTAATCCTTTACGCATCATGGAAAAAGCGCAGCTTTTTCCATTCTGGGCCGACCTGCACGGACAGTCGGAGGAAACCATCGGCACCAACTCGGCGCGCGAACTGATCGAGTTTGCGCGCGACCGCGCGTTTCTCGACGCGATGTGCCACCAGGGCAACGACTTCCAGATCACGACGCCGTTCTGGAACGAGTTGAACAGGCTGAGCCGGGAATTCAACGAGGACGGCAGATTCATCATGTTTCCAGGCTACGAGTGGTCGGGCAACACCGGCCTGGGCGGTGACCGCAACGTCATGTTCATGCACGAAGGCCGCCAGATCCACCGCTCGCACCACGCGCTGGTGGATGATCTGTCGGACGCCGGGACCGACGCCAACAGCGCTGATGAACTGTTCAAAGCGCTGATGCACGAGGACTGTGTCGTGTTCGCTCACATCGGCGGGCGTTACGCCGACATCAAGATGGCGCACGACGCGCGCCTCGAGCGCTCGATCGAGGTGCATTCCGACTGGGGCACGTTCGAATGGCTGATTCAGGACGCGTTCGAGCAGGGCTACCGCGTGGGCATCGTCGCCAACAGCGACGGCCATAAAGGCCGCCATGGCGCGAGCCATCCCGGAGCGTCGCTGTTCGGCGCTTATGGCGGACTGTCGTGTTTGCTCGCGAGCGGGCTTACACGCCGGGAACTGTTCGATGCGCTGAGAAAGCGCCATCACTACGCGACAACCGGCTGCCGCATGATTCTCGACACGCGTGTTGTGTTCGATGCCGATGCCGAACTCTTTGCCGACGATCCCAATCTCGGGCCGACCACCGCCAGCCGGGTGAAAACCGCAATAATGGGCGATATCCTGCGCTCGAATGCGAAAGAAGTGACGTTCACGGTGGAAGCCGTGGCTTCAGCGCCAATCGAGCGCATCGAGATTCGCAACCGGCTGCAAACGCTCGAAACCTTCCGTCCGTTCGACGAGAAATCGCTCGGCCGCCGCATTCGCGTGATCTGGGAAGGATCCGAATACCGGGGCCGCGGCCGCCAGACGGTCTGGGATGGCGGTTGCACATTGTCGGGCAACAGCTTCGAACGCGTCCAGCCGATCAATTTCTGGAACCTCGACAAGCAGCTCGATCAGGTTGCACCGGGCGCGCTCAAGTGGGCGGCACTCACCACCGGCGGCTTCGGCGGCTTCGACGCGTGGCTTGCCGATCCTGAAGCCGGGACGCTCAAAATCGACACCGCGCTGGTGAAAACTGAAATCAAGATTGCCGATATCGGAATCAACGATCTGGTATTTGCCAGTGGCGGCATCAAGCGCCAGATCCGGGTGTTCCGCCTGCCCGACGCAAATCCGCACCGCCGGGCGCAGCTCAACCGCAGGATCACGCTCACCGACGACGGCGACAATGCGCTTTATGTGTGCCTCACGCAGGAAGACGGACACCTGATCTGGTCGAGCCCGATCTACATTTTCCGGTGACGGCGCGGTTTGTGGCAGAGGTGCGATTGCACTAAACTAGCGCACCGCTTCATGTCTCAAATAAAACAGGAGGAACCATGCGAGTCATAAAGCTGCTCATCCTGACTGGCGCGATGTTGGTAGCGACATTCGCCTGGGCGCAAAGCTATCCGGCGAAGTCGGTGCGGGTGGTTGTCCCGTTCTCGGCAGGCGGTGCGACCGACATCGTAACCCGCGTGATCGGCCAGAAGCTTGGAGAAATCTGGGGCCAGCAGGTGGTGGTCGACAACCGCGCCGGCGCCGGCGGCAACATCGGCGGCGAGCTTGTCGTCAAGGCTGCGCCGGACGGCTATACGCTGTTCATGACCTCGGGTTCGATCGTCACCGCCAACCAGCACATCTACAAGAAGATGCCTTTCGATCCCGCAAAGGACCTGGTTGCGATTACCAACGTAGCAAGTGGTCCTCAGGTACTTGTGGTGACCACGAGCTTTCCGCCCAAATCCATCAAGGAACTCATCTCGTTGGCCAAAGCGAGGCCCAAAGAAATTGCGTTCGGGTCGGCGGGCTTCAGCACCCAGACCCACCTTGCCGCGGAAAACTTCATCTACACTGCCGGCATCGATGTCCTGCACGTTCCTTACAAAGGGGAAGCGCCGGCGTTGGTCGATGTGATGGCCGGGCAGGTCCAGTTCGCCACGCCCAACATGGCCGCTGCGATCAACTTCATTCAACAGGCCAAGCTGCGGGCGCTGGGCGTCACCAGCAAGCAGCGCTCGCCGCAACTACCCAGCGTGCCGGCGATCGCCGAGACGCTGCCGGGGTTCGAGAACCTGGGGTGGTTCGGCTTCATGGCGCCGGCAGGTACGTCGCGGGAAGTCATCGATAAAGTCTACCGCGACACGGCGAAGGCGCTGGAAGCGGCGGATGTGAAGAGCCGCTTCGAGGGCCTGGGCATGGCGCCGGTAGGCAACACTCCGGCAGAATTCGCGAAGGCGATACGCGAGGAGACCGAACGCTGGGCGAAAATTGCGCGTGAGCGCAAGCTGGTCGTGGAGTGACGGACGTACAAACCGGGAGAGATCGCGTGAACGGTCGCGCCGCGCCCGCGCCACTGCTTGAGGTCAAGGGCGTCACGCTGCAATACAAGACCAAGGAGCATTTGGTCACGGCGACCTATCGCGTCAATTTCCAGATCTACAAATCCGACCGGTTCGTGATCCTCGGGCCATCGGGATGCGGCAAATCGACTCTGCTGAAGGCGGTCGGCGGCTACATGTTACCGGTCGAGGGCACGATGAGCCTCAACGGCGAGGTGATCAGGAAGCCAGGCTCGGACCGCGTGTTCGTGTTCCAGGAGTTCGATCAGCTCCTGCCGTGGAAGACCGTTCGGCAGAACGTGATGTTCGCGCTTACCGCGAGCGGCAAGCTTCACGGCAACGCCGCCGCAGACCAGGCGATGCATTACATTGAGAAGGTGAAGCTCACCAAGTTCGCCGACAGCTTTCCGCACATGCTGTCGGGCGGCATGAAGCAGCGCGTCGCGATTGCGCGCGGCATGGCGATGGAGCCCG
>ODAK010005719.1_pt1 | contig 12596 bp, 8 predicted proteins | sample 1539591 | NCBI WGS metagenome assembly ODAK01 (sample SAMEA3539303, study PRJEB22396) | soil metagenome | biome: tundra; feature: field; material: soil | place: USA | collected 2010-05 | depth 0.15 m | reverse complement strand
GCCATGCAAGAGCATCGGTACGCCCTGGGAGAGGAACAACGTCGTCAGGAAGTTGCGCTTCTGCTGCTCGCGCAGTGCGACGATCTCGACGTCCTTCGCGGGTCCTTCGGCTCCACAGTTCCACGAGCGGTTGTCGTCGCTGCCGTCGTTGCCGTTTTCCCCGTTGGCCTCGTTGTGCTTGCTGTTGTATGAGACCAGATCCTGCAGCGTGAATCCGTCGTGCGCGGTGACAAAGTTGATCGACGCCATCGGTCTGCGTCCCGAATGGGCGTACAGGTCGCTCGAACCGGTGAGCCGGGACGCGAACTCGCCCAGCGTGGCGGGCTCGCCACGCCAGAAGTCACGAACCGTGTCGCGGTACTGGCCGTTCCACTCACTCCACAACGGTGGGAAGTTGCCGACCTGATAGCCCCCCTCGCCGACGTCCCATGGCTCGGCTATGAGCTTCACCTGGCTCACCACGGGGTCCTGCTGCACCAGATCGAAGAACGCAGACAACCGGTCGACGTCATAGAACTCTCGCGCCAGCACCGAGGCGAGGTCGAACCGGAACCCGTCGACGTGCATCTCGAGGACCCAGTAGCGCAGCGAATCCATAATGAGTTGCAAGGCGTGCGGGTTGCGCGCGTTCAGGCTGTTGCCGGTGCCGGTGTAGTCCATGTACTTGCTGGGGTCGTCTTCTGCCAGCCGGTAGTAGGCGGCGTTGTCGAGGCCGCGAAACGACAGGGTCGGGCCGAGGTGGTTGCCTTCGGCGGTGTGGTTGTAGACGACGTCGAGAATCACCTCGATGCCAGCCTCGTGCAGGGTGCGCACCAGCGCCTTGAACTCTTGCACCTGCTCACCGCGATCACCCGCCGCCGAGTAGCCGTTGTGCGGCGCGAAGAATCCGATGGTGTTGTATCCCCAGTAGTTCGACAGCCCCTTGTCGGCTAGGCCGCTGTCGCTGACGAACTGATGCACCGGCATCAACTCGACGGCGGTGATCCCGAGCTTGCTCAGGTAGTCGACCATCACCGGGTGCGCGAGACCGGCGTAGGTGCCGCGGATGTTTTCCGGGATGTCGGGATGCTGGATCGTCATCCCCTTCACATGCACCTCGTAGATGATCGAGTCGTGGTAGGGGATGCGCAGCTGATGGTCGCTGCGCCAGTCGAAGTACGGGTTGATGACGACCGACTTCATGGCGTGCGGTGCCGAGTCGGCGTTGTTGTGGCCGTCGGGATTATCAAAGGGGTACCCGAAGAGTGACTCGTCCCAGTCGACATGTCCTTGGACCGCTTTCGCGTACGGGTCGAGCAGCAGCTTGCTGGCATTGCAGCGGTTCCCCGACGCGGGGTCGTCGGGGCCGTGAGCCCGGAATCCGTAGCGCTGCCCGGGGCTGATGCCCGGCAAGTAGCCGTGCCAGACAAACGCGTCGTACTCGGGCAGCGTGAGGATGGTCTCGACGTCATCGTCGTCGAACAGGCAAAGGTCCATGGACTCGGCGACCTCCGAGAAGACGGCGAAGTTGGTGCCGGCCCCGTCGTAGGTAGCGCCCAGTGGATAGGGCGTGCCAGGCCAAACTGCGAGCGTGTTCTGCGTCATGTCGTCCCGTCGTCGTCCAGCGGTTCGCGCACACTTGTCCGGTGCTCGCGCCGACCTACCCAGCGCGGACGCAGACTGAACCCGGGGTTACCCAAACTCGCCCAAGGCTTGCACATTGACTCCCCAACCTAGTCAGCCCCGAATTTAGACAGGCAAGGCAGTGAACGAACCGGGCGACTAGGGCGTCATGCTGGGAGAGGCCAAGTGGGAAGGGGTCTGAGTCTCGGGCGGAGGTCAACGCCTGGCTGCTACAGAGACGGCTCGGCCGTGCCGAGAGGGTAGGACGACGCGACATGTGGGACCAATAGCGCCAAATGCCCCCGCGATGGGGGACTGAGGCGCAAACTGGAAGTTCCCGGCTCGTGTCAGGGTTGAGCACCGGACAAGCACCAGAAGATGTCCCCAGCTAGCGCCGGATCGGTCCAGGAGGCACGGGTTGAGTTCGCGGAACGGCCTGAAGACGGTCATTGCGGGCGTCGTCGGCGTCCTCGCGCTGTCGTCCCTCGCGGCCTGCGAACGCGCCGTCGCCATCGACACCCTCGGTCCGGCGCCCTCGCTGGTGGCCGGAGCACCGACCAATAGCGCACCCGCTGCCTCCGCCGCGCCGTCGATCTCGCCGCCGGCGCAACTGACTGTCGCCCCGTCCGACGGAGCGACGTCCGTCGCCCTTGGCTCGCACGTGTCGGTCTCCGTTGCCGACGGCACGCTGACCGCCGTATCCGTTGCCGATTCCGAGGGTGACACAGTAATCGGCTCGCTCGACCCGACGTTACATTCGTGGGACAGCAGCGGCACGTTGGTGCCCGGCACGCAATACCTAGTGACCGCGACTGCCGTCTCGCAGGGCGGTACATCAACGGAGGCCTCGAGCACCTTCACCACCGCTGCGGCAGCGAACGTGCTCGGCATGAGGATCGCGCCCCTCGAGGGTGAGGTCGTCGGCGTCGGCATGCCGATCGTCGTCTATTTCTCCGCCGCTGTTACCAATGAGGCGGCTGTCGAACGAGCACTGATCATCGACTCCGCAGTGCCGGTCGTCGGCTCATGGCATTGGTACGGCAACAAGGAAGTGCACTACCGGCCAATGCAGTACTGGCCAGCCGGCGATGTCGTGACGCTGCATGCCAACCTGAAGGGTGTCGACGCAGGCAAAGGCGTGTGGGGTATGGAGAATCGGACGCTTAACTTCAGCATCGGCGATTCGCAGGTCTCGACGGTCAATGCGGTGACACACGAGATGAGCGTCGCCGTGAATGGCAAGGTGGCCAGGACCTTCGCAGTCAGTACCGGGCGCGATCAGTACCCCACGACGTCCGGCGTCCACGTCATCTTGGACAAGTCGCCGAGCGTCATCATGGACTCTGCGACCGTAGGAATTCCGAAGGGCAACCCCGACTACTACTACGAGACCGTCCTGTGGGACGTTCGCATCTCGTGGTCGGGTGAGTACGTGCATTCGGCACCGTGGTCGGTGAGCCAGCAAGGCAGGGCGAACGTCAGTCACGGCTGCGTCAATGCGAGCCCAGCGAACGCCCAGTGGTTCTACAACCTCTCACGCCGCGGTGACGTCGTGATCGTGACAGGCACTCCTCGGCCGCTCCAGTCGGGCAACGGCTGGACCGACTGGAACATGACGTGGGCGAAATGGACCGCCGGTAGCGCCTTGGGCGACTCGGCTGTCTCGTGGAGTCAGCCCACGCCGCCCTCGTCGTACGGGACGACCGCGACGCCGCCGGCGAGCAGCAGCGCCACCGCGACGCCGTAGTCAGGACTTAGCGGCGTTCGCCGACCCCGGCGCGCAACATCACCATCGGGGCAGCGGCATTCGTTGCCAGCAGCGATTCCGGCGCGACCGACGTCATCCAGTCGAGCGCGACCATCTCGGGCTCGTCCAACATGCGCTGCACAACCGCGGCTTCGACCAACCGGCCGGGCGCGTAGCGGGCCCATGAAGTGACGAAGTGGCCTTCGAGAACGCGGTACGTCTCGCCGTCCCGGATACCGATCACATGCGCCGCGAGCGAGCCGTCAATGTGCGCCGTTGCCACCTCGAGCATGCCGTCGAGCGCCAGGTCTGTCAGCCGGCTGCGCCAGGTGTGGCGCGTCGCGTCGTCGTCGAGGTCACTGGAACGCCCACGGTCGTGATCGCGGTTTCGGTGCGACTGCTCGAGCGCCGGCATCAGACCGCGGATCTCGCTCTGACTCCGGGTGAAGTGGACGTCGAAGGTGCGGTAGTCGGTGGCCACCCGGTTCGTCGCCTTGCGCAGCGTGCGGCGCATTGCCGGACTCAGGTAGTCGGTGGCCTCGTCGAGGCCCGACTCGCGGCGGACCATCGGAATCGGGTCGACGTCGAGGGGGACGAGCTGCGGGAAGCCCGCCAGGAAGCCGGCGAGTGTCGTCGACTCGGCGTCGAGCGGACCAAGTTCGACCGCCCACCCACTCGTGCGTGCGGGCAGGGTCCGGGAGAGTGCGATTCCCAGTCGACGGGCCCAGAGCTTGTCGTCGGCTAGTACCGCGCCGCGATGACCGAGGTCGCTCCCCGCGAAGGTCACGATGTGCGACGTCCGGCCCACGCCGCGTACCTCAACGAGAACCGAAGCGGCGCGCAGGAAGCCGGACGGGTCGCGGACGAGCACCGCCCACGGTTGCCCTGTGCCCGCACTGGCGAGCGTCCATGTGCTGCGGGCCGTGATGGCGGCGCCGCAGCGTTGGGCCAACGCTTCGAGCTCGCCACGATGCGCGCGCACGCCGTCGATCCCCGCGACGATCTGAACCCCCGTCGTCCCGGAAAGCAGATCCGTGCGTGCTGCCAGGAGTGGCGCAGCGGTCACGAGGCCAGTCCGTCCGCAGCGCGGGAACCCGCGTGAGCGGCATTGACTTCCATGCCCGCCATGTCCGGTCGGTCGTCGAGCCACCGTTCGAGCTCGAGCGGAGGCAGTGCCTTGGAGAAGTAAAATCCCTGCGAGACGTCACATCCGGAGAGCGCGAGGTGCCCGGCGGTGATCTCGTTCTCGACCCCTTCGGCAACCAGGCGCATGCCCAGGGAGTGGGCCAGGCTGATCGTCGACCGCACGATGGCGGCGGCCCGCGGGTCGTCGGCCATCGGCTGGACGAACGAACGGTCCAGCTTCAGCTCGTCGATCGGGAGTTCCCGCAGGTAGGCGAGCGATGAGTAACCGGTACCGAAGTCGTCGACTGCGACGCGGATGCCGAGCGTGCGCAGCTGTGTGAGGATCTCTCGGGCTCGTTCGCGGTCGCCCATCAGGAAGTCCTCGGTGATTTCGAGTTCCAGGGCGGACGCCGGCAGCCCGCGGTTCACCAGCAGCTGGTGCACCCGGTCGGGGAGTTCGAGGTCGACCAGCGAGGACGCCGAGAGGTTGACGGCGACACTGAGCATCCGCCCGTCACCCCGCCAAAGGGCGACCTGGTCGAGCGACTGCTCGAGCACGGCCATCGTGAGGTCACGCATGAGACCCGCGTCCTCAGCGAGCGGCAGGAACGCGTCGGGTGGAAGCAACCCGTGGACCGGGTGGTCCCAGCGGACCAGCGCTTCGACGCCGGACACGTACGAGGTCTGCGAGTCGACCTTGGGCTGGTAGTGCATGGCCAGCTTGCGGGCCTGAATCACCTCGCGCAGCTCTTCCAGGGTGCGCAGCCGGTCCTGGCCGCCGAGGGAGTCGTCAGACTCGCTGTAAACGCGGAACCCGGTGCGCAGGTCCTTGGCGTGGTACATCGCGATGTCGGCTCGGCGCAGCAGGGTCGAAACTTCGAGGCCGTGCTTGGGGAACAGCGAGATTCCCACGCTGGCAGCCACCCGCACCGTGATGCCGTCGATCGTGAACGGCGCGAGGAGCGTCTGGCGGACCAGCTCAGCGAACATCTCGGCGCCGTCGCGGTCGACGTCCAGAACGAAAATCGAGAACTCGTCGCCGCCGAGGCGCGCGAGCAATCCGTCTTCGTGAGTCAGTCCGTCGCTGAGTCGGGTGGCGACCTGCAGCAGCAGGTCATCGCCGGCGTGGTGGCCGAGGGAGTCGTTGACTTCCTTGAACCGGTCAAGGTCGAGCAGGAACAGCGCCCCGACGCGGTCGGGCGCCGCCGCCAGGTAGGTGTCGACGTGTTCGTAGAACGCGCGCCGGTTGCCGAGGCCCGTCAGTTCGTCAGTAAGGGCGAGTTGACGGCTGTGCGCGAGAGTTGTGACTTCGCGGAAGCTGACGATGAGGCGGCCGATCGCGGCAACGATTGTCGCAGCGGCGAGTGCGACGGCGATGGGGTGCAGCATGTGGCCGTGGTCGTACACAAGGAGCGCAACCGTGCAAAGCGTAGCGCCGACAGGAATGCCGAGCAGCACCCATGCCGGCAGCGTCGCGCCGCCGGCCTTCTTCGACCAGCCGGGCGCGAGTGCGACAACGGCCGTCGCGATGACCCACGCCGTGTCGTCGAGACCGCCGGGCTGGTAGCTGTTGTGAGCGACCAGGACGAGGTAGATGCAGTCGGCAGCGGAGAACAGCGCGAGGCCACCGGCGAGGAACCACATGCCGGCCGGTGGTCGCCAGTGGTAGAGCGCCAGCAATGCCGTGACGACGAGGAGTAGCAGGACGTCCAGCAGCGGGTAGGCCTCAGTCGTGACGATTGCGGCGGTGCTGTCGCCGTTCGCGTGCACGGCCTTGAGGATGGGGCCGACGACGGCTGCGGCGATGGCCGCGACAGCGAGGCCGCCGACGATGCCATCGAGCCAGAGGCTCAACGGGAGCTTGCCGGCGAAGTCGCGGATGACCAGCAACAGCGCGATGAAGGCGCACGGGTAGAACGACAACCAGAAGCCGTCGGCGACCGACGGGAACGGCGGAGCGGCCAACGGCCGGATGAAGATCGTCCAGTAGATGTTGCCGAATCCGTAGAGCGCGAGGCCGACGGCGAGAATCCGCCAGCTGGACCGGTTGGAGGTCGCTTTGCGGGCCCGCATGAAACACAGGATCGGGCTCAACGCGTAGGCGAGGTTGTTCAGGATGCCGTCGAGGATCAGGTTGTAGCCCGTGTGTCCGGCTGGCCGGACGCCCGGAACCGTCGAGATCCCGAAGACGGCGAAGACGGCAATCATGAAGATGTAGAACCCGGTCGTCCCGGCACGGCTCGAGATCCGGCCGCCCAGCACCCTTGCGATGCGCGCGGGCCGGCCAGCGGTTGTCGTCACGCTGGACGCGCCGATCCTCGGGAGGATGTCCATACCCATGTCAATCGCAATTCGCGGGGCCTTATCGCAGGACCACCTGCGGATTGCGGATCGGCCACTTCGACAGTCGTCCGGACGCCGATTGGTTGCGGCAGGTGCGTCCGTTCGGGCTATTTATTCGAAGCGACTTGACCCATTCGCCGGTGATGTGCGGATGAATGTGCCTCTACGGTCGGACTCGTCCGGTTATGCCGGGCAGCGTTCGCTTGCCCCGCTGCGCTAACTGCGTCCGTAGCGATTCCGGAACGTTCGCTCACTACCTTCGGTCGCGCCGGAGCTACCGACAGCCGGGGCCCGAGCAACCACTGGAGGACCGATGAAGAAGGCGTACCGAGTTCTTGCCCGCCTGATAGCAGCGCTGGTGGTCGTGCAGGCCGCCGCGATCGCCTACGGCGCGTTCGCAATCGACAAGGTGATCGAAAAGGCCAAAGACCATGGCAACACGATCGCCGATGCCTCGTCGAAGCTGGACGGTGGCGCCGGGTACGGGCTCCACGGATTGATCGGCATGCTCGTCATCCCGCTGGCCGCGATCATCTTGTTCGTGGTGGCGTTCATGGCGCATGTACCGGACGGCGTGAAATGGGCCGGCTTCGTATTGCTGGACGTCGTTGTTCAGGTTGTGCTCGGGCTGGCCGCTCACAGCGTCGCCGCACTGGGGTGGTTGCACGGACCCAACGCACTCGTGTTGTTCGCGTTGGCTATCTACGCAGCACGACGAGTTGCCACGGACCCGGTGGCGGAACCGGTTGTCGCGACCGTGCCGGCGACGTGACCTAAGGGGGCCTGTGTGAGCGCCTTGGCGGGGTCGTCACCGTCGGGGTGCTTCAGCATGACCCAGAGCGGCAGGCCGACCGTGAAGCCGACCATCAGGGCACCTAGCGGGATGTTGAGCAGGATCCAGTTCATTGTCATCGACGCCCGGCTTCTGATGTGTGCGGGCCTCGTCTCACCTCCATCACTACAGTCGCCGACCAACCTGTACTCGACCGCACGGGAGGCTGACTGCTGCCTTGAAGTGTTGAAGGCCGACACGCGGCGGGTGACGTCAGGTGATTCTTGTGTGGGCGTTACAGGGATTGAACCTGTGACCTCTTCCGTGTCAGGGAAGCGCTCTCCCGCTGAGCTAAACGCCCTTCATGTCGAACCGTCCGCGTACAACTGCGAGCCGAGCCTTACAGCAACACCATCCGATGGGTGGCGTCGACGAGGCGGAGGCGGGAATCGAACCCGCGTACAGGGCTTTGCAGGCCCTTGCCTAAGCCACTCGGCCACTCCGCCAGTGCCAACGTTCCCTGCTGGGGGAATCATGGCTTTGGACATCCGAAGAACCGTGCGGGCCAGGGGCCTGCGGGACGGAATCCGGCGCCTCCGAGCGGACGACGGGATTCGAACCCGCGACCCTCACCTTGGCAAGGTGATGCTCTACCAACTGAGCCACGTCCGCGCGAACCAGTGCACATGCCCCGGCTGCGTCCTGCACTCTAACCGATGGCGCGGTGTGGAAGCATGCGGGCGTGGTGTCCCGCGCTGATCCGGTGCCAGAGTCGCTGCCGGTCGACGAGCGCTGGCCCCGTGCCGGGCACTGGCTGAGCGCGGGCGCTGGGCGCCATGCGATTGATCTCGCAGTCCTCGGCGTCCCGACCTTCGCTCGGTCGCTGAACGAGGCGGGCACGCACACGACGCCGGCCGCCGTCCGCCGGGCATTGCATCACTACACGACGTGGTGCGCGTCGCGCCACGTCGATCTCGCCGACCTGTGGCCCTGGGACGTGGGGGACGTCGACGAACCAGATCGGGACGACGGGGCGTTCCGGGCCCAGGCTGCGGTCAAGACCGCCTTGGCCAAGGCACGGCTTCTCGTGGCGCTCGGTGGCGACGGCTCGGCGACGGTCCCTACCGCGCAGGGGCTCGACCTGAAACGGGCCGGCCTGGTCGCCCTCGACGTCCAATACGACTTGCGGGACGGCGCGAGGAACACTTCTGCCCTACGCACGCTGTTCGACGCAGGCTTGGACGGCGAGCGGGTCAGCCACGTCGGCGCCGCCGACTGGGCGGTCTCTCGCTCGCACGCCGGCGAGGCGAAGGCGCGCGGCATGACGCTGTTCTCGCGCGGGGCGGTCGACGAACGGGGCATCGGCGCGTGCATGTCTGCAGCGCTTGCGTCGGCCGGCCGGAGTGGCCCAATCCATGTCTCGCTCGACCTCTCGGTCTGCGATCGCGCCGTTGCCCCTGGTTGCCTCGACGCGCTGCCCGGCGGCCTGCGCGCCGCCGAAGTGCTTACGGCTGCGTTCATGGCCGGCCGTGATCCCAACGTCAGATCGGTCGACATCGTCGAGGTCGATGCGACCGCCGATGTCGCCGACTACCGCACGGTACGGCTGGCTGCGCTGGTCCTCCTCGAAGTGGCCGCCGGGCTGGCGCTACGACCCCAGGCATGAGCCCGCAGGCCTTCGCTCACGTCGACGGCCGGCTCGCCAGCGGACTCGTCGAAGTCAGGCATGACCTGGCCGCCCTCGACGAGCCGGGCTTTTGGGTCGTCGTCGGGAGCTTTGAGGGTGACATCACCTGCGCACGGTTCGCCGACGTCCGAGCTGCGCCGATCCCAGCTGCGGCATGGTCAGGTCCGCGGGGCAGTGACTGGACGACCTCACTGGATCGTGCCGAGTACGTCGGCGGTGTGGAGACCATCCGAGCGCTGATCGAGCAGGGAACCGTCTACCAAGTCAACCTGTGCCGTGTGCTGTCCGCTGCGAGTGACGCTGCTGATCTGAGTGGGCTCGCAAGCGTGCTAACGGCTGAGCATCCGTCCCGCTATCCGGCGTTGGTGTGCTTGCCAGAGGCGGGCGTGAATGTCTGCTCCGCGAGCCCCGAATTGTTCTTGTCCCGCAGTCGTATCGACGGCAGGGACGTCATGACGACCCGGCCCATCAAGGGCACTGGCCGGACCCCGATGGACATCTCAGAGAAGGACCGGGCCGAGAACATCATGATCGTCGACATGGCCCGCAACGACCTCAGCCGCGTGGCCGAAACCGGCGGGGTCGACGTCCCGGCGCTGTGTGAACTTGAGGAATACCCGGGACTCGTGCACCTGGTCTCGACCGTTCGAGCCGCGCTCGTTCCCGGCGTCCGCTGGGCGCAGATCTTCGCCGCGACGTTTCCACCGGCCTCGGTCTCCGGTGCGCCGAAGTCGAGTGCGCTGCGCATCATCCGCGAGCTCGAGCCGGTTCCCCGCGGCCCCTATTGCGGCGAGATCGGGTGGGTCGACGCAGATCAGCAGACGGCGTCTCTCGCGGTGGCCATCAGAACCTTCTGGCTGGACGCCGGTCAGCTGTGCTTCGGGACAGGTGCTGGCATCACCTGGGGCTCGGATCCGCAAGCCGAGTGGGCTGAGACGGAGTTGAAGGCGGAGATCCTGGTTCGGCTGGCGTCGCGCGCTTGATGCGAGGATCGCGCAGATGTGGTGATGCGAGGATCGCGCAGATGTGGTGATGCACGACCTAACAGAACAGGCCCTCGAGTTCGCGATCGACGTCAACGAATTCGGATTCGCGGCCGGCTGGCACGATTCGCTCGATGCGCGCCATGAAGTCGGCGATCGCGGGCCGGCGAGTCTCAAGGACCGCCTTGCCTGAGGGGGAGCAGAGCGCGAGGAAAACCGCGCCGGCGCGGGGCCAGACCTTCACGTCGCCGTCGCCGACGGCTTCCCAAAGGCCCTTGTCCAGCAGGTCTCGGGCGAAGGTCCACTCGATCTGGTTGGCCCCGGCGTCAAACCGCACGGAGACCGCGAACGGATCGCGCGCGTCGTAGCGCAGGTGAGCGTCAACCTTCACCGGATCGTTGTCAGCGAGAACGACACTGAACTCCAGGTCTAGGACCAGTTTTTCGGTGCGCACATCGACCACCCGTTCTCGCTTCTTTATGCCCGTTTCACGCATGTTGATGGCGGTTCTCGATCTTGCGGCGGCACCCAGAGATAGCCCTGAGTGACCATCATTGCGCTGAGTGATCTCGGGGTCGCGGAGAGCACTGAGACATGGATCCCCTGTTATGCGGCGTTCTAACCTGCAGGACTCGACGAGTCGCGAGGAATTTCGAGCGACCCGCTCCTCGTAACGCCCGTGTAGAGTGACGCGCTGCTGGGGCGTATAGCTCAGCGGGAGAGCGCTGCCTTCACACGGCAGAGGTCCCTGGTTCGAAACCAGGTACGCCCACCAGTAAGGGCCAGGCCAGGGGTCAGACGACGTCGAACCGGTCCAGGTTCATGACCTTGGCCCACGCTGCAATGAAGTCGCGGACGAACTTGTCCTGTGCATCGTCGCCTGCGTAGACCTCCGCCAGTGCCCGCAGCTCAGAGTTCGAACCGAATACGAGGTCAACTCGGCTGCCCGTCCACTTGATCGTGCCCGCAGAGTCGCGCCCCTCGAAAGTTTCTGCGTCATCGGCCGTCGGCTGCCACGTCGTCGCCATGTCGAGCAGGTTCACGAAGAAGTCGTTGGTCAGCAACTGCGGCGTCGACGTGAATACACCCAACGTCGACTTGCCATAATTCGCGCCGAGCACCCGCAGCCCGCCGATGAGCGCGGTCAGCTCCGGGGCGCTCAGGTTGAGCAGATTGGCGCGGTCGATCAAGAGGTATTCGGCTGGCAGTCGATGCCCCTTGCCCAGGTAATTACGGAACCCATCGGCAGTGGGCTCGAGCGCGGCAAAAGAGTCCACGTCGGTCTGCTCCTGCGATGCGTCCGTGCGTCCCGGGGTGAAGGGGACCGTAACGTCGTGGCCGGCGTTCTTGGCGGCCTGCTCGACGGCGGCAGACCCGCCGAGCACGATCAGGTCGGCGAGTGAGACCTGGTTCCCGCTGGCGTTGAAGCTCCGCTGGATCCCCTCCAGTGTGCGCAGCACCGTCGCGAGCTCAGCCGGCTCGTTGACCTCCCAGCCGTTTTGCGGCTCGAGCCGAATGCGCGCGCCGTTCGCTCCGCCGCGCTTGTCGCTGCCGCGAAACGTCGAGGCCGAGGCCCAGGCGGTTGAGACGAGCTGCGCGACCGACAACCCTGAGGCGAGGAGCTGGCTCTTGAGCGCGGCGATGTCCTCGGCGTCGAGGAGCTCGTGCGTGACCGCGGGGACTGGGTCCTGCCAGATCAGTGTCTCCCGCGAGACCAGTGGCCCGAGGTAGCGCTGAATGGGTCCCATGTCACGGTGCGTCAGCTTGAACCAAGCCCCGGCGAACGCGTCTGCGAACTGCTCCGGGTGTTCAAGGAAGCGCCGGGAGATCTGCTCGTAGACGGGGTCGACCCGAAGCGCAAGGTCGGTCGTGAGCATGGTCGGGGGACGCACCAGCGATCCGTCCTGCGGGTCGGGCACCGTGTTGGCCCCGGCGCCGTCCTTTGGCTGCCACTGGTTCGCACCTGCGGGGCTCTTGGTGAGTTCCCACTCGTGGCCGAACAGCGTCTCGAAGAAGCTGTTGTCCCACGTCGTCGGCGTCGGCGTCCAGGTGACCTCGAGGCCACTCGTGATGACGTCGCGGCCCTTGCCGCTGCCGAAGCCCTGTTTCCAGCCCAGGCCTTGCTCTTCGAGCGGAGCGCGCTCGGGTTCAGGCCCGACGTACTGGTTCGGGTCGGCCGCACCGTGGGTCTTACCGAACGTGTGGCCGCCCGCGATCAGCGCGACCGTCTCCTCGTCGTTCATCGCCATGCGCCGGAACGTCTCGCGGATGTCCGTGGCCGCGGCGAGCGGATCCGGGTTGCCGTTCGGGCCCTCCGGGTTGACGTAGATCAAGCCC
>ODAK010005718.1_pt1 | contig 12596 bp, 9 predicted proteins | sample 1539591 | NCBI WGS metagenome assembly ODAK01 (sample SAMEA3539303, study PRJEB22396) | soil metagenome | biome: tundra; feature: field; material: soil | place: USA | collected 2010-05 | depth 0.15 m | reverse complement strand
ACGCTAAAGCAGCTATCGCGAAAGAGGCCGGCGCAGATGAAGTGATCATTTATACGCGCGACGACTTCGCTGTGAAGGTGAAAGAACTGACGGGCGGGAAGGGGGTCGATGTCATCTATGACTCGGTCGGCGCCAGCACGTTCCTGAAAGGTCTCGATTTGCTGCGTCCGCGCGGCACTATGGCTTTGTTCGGCCAGTCGAGCGGCTCGGTGGATCCGATCGATCCCAACATTCTGAATTTGAAAGGTTCACTGTTTTTGACGCGCCCCAGCCTGGCGCATCATTGCCTCACGCGTGAAGAACTGCTCTGGCGCGCGGGCGATGTTCTGGGATGGATCGCTTCGGGCAAGCTGCAGCTCCGCATCGACAAGACATACCCGCTTGCAGACGCAGCGGAGGCGCATCGCGACCTCGAAGGCCGTAAGACAGCAGGCAAACTGCTGCTGATTCCTTAACGCTGTTCAGACAACATGTTCAGACAACATGCCAACCAAAACTGCTGAAGAGACACGATGCGCGAGCGCGGTATCGCTGCTCGAAACCGCGAAGCTCGACGCGCTGCTCGTCACCAATCTGCACAACGTGCGCTATCTGACCGGTTTCACCGGCAGCAACGGCGCTGTGTTGCTTCTCAAAGACAAACCCGCGGTCCTGTTCACCGATCCGCGTTATACGGTGCAGTCGCAACAGCAGGTGACCTGTCGCGTGAAGATTGCGAAAGGCCCGCTCAACGCGGCAATCCTGCAGGAGATCGGTCGCGCGCGCCTGCGCCGGGTCGGCTTCGAACAGGACAATCTGACCGTGGGGCAGATGTCCGGTCTCACGAAACGCAAGCCTGCGAAGGTTCATATGGAACCGGTAACGGGCCTGATCGAAAACCTTCGGCTCGTGAAGGATGCCGGCGAAATCGAGAAGATCCGGACTTCCGTTCTTACGAACTCCAATGCGCTGGATGCCGCCCTGAAGCAGTTCAAAGTCGGCATGAAGGAGTCGGAACTCGCGGCCGAGATCGATTATCAGAATCGCAAGCTCGGCGCCGAAGCGCCCGCCTTCGACACGATCGTGGCTGCCGGCGAACGCGCCGCGCTCCCTCATGCCCAACCCGGCGGAACTGCGATCGGGCCAGGGATTCTGTTGATCGATATGGGAGCATTCCAGGCTGGCTACGCGAGCGACATGACTCGTATGGTCCACGTGGGAACGCCAACTCCGAAGTACAAGAAGGCTTATCGCGCTGTGCTGGAAGCGCAGCTCGCGGCCATCGCGGCCGTGAAGCCAGGCGCGAAGACTAACGCCGTCGATCGCGCGGCACGCAGCACTCTGAAGCAGCATGGTCTGGAGCGCCAGTTCATCCACTCAACAGGGCACGGACTCGGCCTTGAGATCCACGAACTCCCCCGCCTCGGACGTAAGGACAAGACCAGACTCGCCGAGGGCATGGCGATCACGATCGAGCCCGGCGTTTATATCGAAGGCTGGGGCGGCATTCGAATTGAAGACACGGTGCTGGTGACGGCGAAGGGCTGCGAAATTCTTACTCCGACATCGAAGATGTTGCGCGTGATCTGAGCTTCACGCCCTGGTGCTTTTCGGCAGAAGGTTCTTCTGCACCTTGCCCATCGCGTTGCGCGGCAGCTTATCGACTGTTATGAATTCGCGTGGGACTTTAAAGGAAGCCAGTTTCTCGCGGCATCGCGCTTCGAGAACAGCCGCGTCTACGATCGCGGTCATTACGACGTAAGCTACCGGAACCTCGCCGCGCATCCGATCCGGATGACCTATGACTGCGGCTTCGGAAATTTCGTCCTGCTCCTGCAGGAATTCCTCGATCTCACGCGGATAGATGTTGAAGCCACCGGAGATGATCAGATCGCTCTTGCGCCCGCTGAGCGTGTAATAGCCATCGGCAGAGCGCGTCGCAAGATCGCCGGTTTTGAAGTAGCCGTCGACGAAGGCGTCGCGTGTGGCGTCTGCACGCTTCCAGTAGCCGGCAAAAATGTTCGGACCGCGAAGATATACTTCGCCCGTTTCGCCTTGGTTAACCGGCTGCAGTTCATGATTCAGAAGCCGCACGGAAACTCCGGGCAACGGCAGACCAACGGTTCCGGGACGCCGCTCGCCTGCATACGGATTGCTGATGTTCATGATGGTTTCGCTCATACCGTAGCGCTCCAGAATGGTATGGCCGAAGAGATCCCGGAATTCCTCGAGTACCTGCGCCGGGAGAGGCGCCGAGCCCGACACAAACAAACGCATGAAGCTTCCGATTTCCCTTCCGGTATCGGGGGAGAGGCCAAGCAGCCGCACATAAATCGTTGGTACGCCGAAGAACAGCGTGGGCCGGAAATCCAGAAATTCCATCGCGGCGTTCTGATGTTCGAAGCGTTCCAGCAACCGCATTCTGCAGCCGCTCACCAGCCAGCAGTGCAGGCCGTTACCGAGCCCGTGCACATGGAACAAAGGCAGCGCGAGCAGAAACCGGTCCTCGGCAGTGATCCTCCAGCATGCCAGGAGATTTACTGTATTCGCGGCGAAGTTGTTATGGGTCAGGACCGCGCCCTTCGAGGTCCCGGTGGTGCCCGAAGTGTAGATGATTCCGGCGGGGGAGTCGCCGTCGAAGTCTGCACTCGGACGCGCATCCGGCATCCCGGCCGACTCTGCCGATAGATCGAGTGGATTCCACACCGGCACATCCGTAATCACCGCTGCATCGGTGACCAGTGCGCGAGGCTCCGCGTCGGCCAGAATATGTGAGATCTCCCGATCACGGTAAAGGATATTGATCGGCACGAAGATCACGCCCAGTTTCACGCAGGCGAGATAGATATCGATCATCTCGACGCAGTTGACGAGATATACGCAAAGCCGGTCGCCTGTCTTCAGACCCTTCGCCAGAAATAGCTGCGCCAGCCGGTTGCTCCGCCGATCGAGTTCTCCAAACGTGAACGTACGTTCGCGAAACTCGAGCGCCGTCACATCGCGGCGCCCTTTAAAAGAGAGGTCGAACAGATTCGAAAGAGTCATGATGAAAGCCCTTGTATTCTTTCCCGCCACGTTATCATGGGCACTTGCTAGTCAAGTTGCTCCGTGCCCTGCCGTTATTGATTCTTCTCACCGCATGTAAAAAGCAACCGACCGTCCGATTGAAGGTTCTCTCCGGCGCGACTACGATCGTTGCGCCTGGTGCGCAGCCCATACAAAACTCCGTCATCGTAATCGCCGGCTCGAAGATCCGATCAGTCGGACTGCAAAAGGACATCCCTGTGACGGGCGCTGCGGATCGAACCGATTTCGGTGGCGAGTGGATCGTGCCGGCGGAAGGCGCGCGCATCGCGGTCGACGAAACGGCGAACCTGATCATCCTGAAACACGCACCGAACGGCGTGACGCCCGCCAGTCCATCCGATATCAGCGCGCGCATCAAGGCAGGCGAATGGGAAGTGCCTAGTACCCGACCGTAAACCGGTGCCCCGTGTGCTTCGGATTCTCGAGTTCATCGATCATCGCCACGGCGTAGTCTTCCACCGAAATCCGGCTCTTTCCATCCTCGCCAATCAATAACGCATCGTCGCCCAGACGGAATTTCCCCGTTCGCTCACCTGCGAAGATGCTGGTCGAAGGACACAGGTACGTCCAGTCGAGATCTTCTTCCGCACGCAGCAGGTCTTTGATCTGCGCGGTCGCGCGTGCCCCGCCCTGATACTCAGGAGGAAACTCCGGCGCATCGAAATGCGCAACGCCGGGCCGAATCTCAAGGCTGCCCGCGCCACCGACGGCCAGCAATCGCTTCACGCCTGCTGCTTTCGTGGCCGCGATGATCGACAGTGTGCCGGCGCGCTGTTTGTCCTTGCTCTCCTGGGGGTCGATTCCCCTCCCCGGCGCATAGGAGTGGATCACGGCGGCCTGTCCCTTCAGCAATGCAGTCAAGGCCGGGACATCGTTCACATCCGCCCTGGCCGGAATGATATGCGCATGCGGAGGAAGCTTTTCGGGGCTGCGCGTAATCGCGGTGACAACATGGCCCCGGCTCGTCGCTTCATCTGTCAGCTTAGATCCGATAAAGCCCGTGGCGCCGATGATCGCTACTTTCATATCGCTCTTTCCTCAGAATTGAAAATACACGAACGGTATGCTCTGGTCGGTCGCGCTGAATAACTCGATCGCGAGGAGTGCCATAACGACCGCTACGGTGCGCGCCCATGCCGGCGCCAGCGTGAAGCGTGTCCAAAGGCCGCGATATTCTTCACCGATCGCAATGATCAGTGCGATAACAGCCAGCCTCCACTGCCATGGGCCCAGCAGCGAACGTCCGGGATCTGCGCCAACCGCCACCATCTGCTGCAGGACAAACAGCGCCGCGCCCAGCGCTTTCGCCCGGAAGAACACCCAGCCAACTGAAACCAGCAGAAACGTGAGAACCACGAGTGGAATGCGTGAGAGACCAGTTCTTTCTTTGCGCCCCCACACTGCTCTTTCAACGGCCAGCAGCACACCGTGGTAGCCACCCCAAATGACAAAATTCCAGCTCGCTCCGTGCCAGAGGCCGCCGATCAGCATCGTGAGCATCAAATTCAGATAAGTGCGCGCTTCGCCGCTGCGATTGCCTCCCAGCGGTATATAGACGTAGTCGCGCAGCCAGCGCGAAAGGGTCATATGCCAGCGCCGCCAGAATTCCGTGATGCTGGCAGAGAGATATGGCCGGCGGAAGTTTTCGGGAAAGTGAAATCCAAACAGGAGCGCAATTCCGATTGCTATATCGGTGTAGCCGGAGAAATCAAAGAAGATCTGCAGCGCGAAGGCGATGGTGCCTGTCCATGCCGGAAGCATTCCGGGCAGCGCCGACGGGTCGGTAAAATAACGATCCGCCACCAGGGAAAACTGATCGGCGAAAACAAGCTTCTTGACGAAGCCAGTCAGGATCATGGCTACGCCGCGCTGCCACTCGGAAGCGGTGGGAGCTTGCCAGTTCCAAAGATCGCCGAAGAACTCGCGCGCGCGGACAATCGGCCCCGCTACCAGTTGCGGAAAGAATGAGACGAACAGAGCGTAGTCCACATAGCTCGTCACGGCCGTCTGCTCGCCGCGGTAAACATCGATCACATAGGAAATACTCTGGAACGTATGGAAGCTGATGCCGAGCGGCAGGATGATGTCGAGCGGCTGCAGGGGATGACCAGGACGGAAGATGTGCGCCCAGGTTTCGCGCGCGAAATTCGCATATTTGAAGTACCCGAGCATCCCGATATTCGCAGCCAGGCTCACAAGTAAGGCCACGCGCCGCGGCGCGCCGGAACGCATGCTGATCCAGAGCGCTGCAAAGAAATCGACCGTGATCAGCCCGAGGATCAGCAGCACGAACTTCACGTTCCACGCCATGTAGAACAGCAGGCTGGCGGCGAGCAGCAGATAGCGCCGGAAGCGCTGTGGCAGCGCGTAAAACAGCGCCAGGACGGTCAGCAGAAAGATCAGAAAGGGAAAGGTAGTGAACAGCATTTACTGCATCCCGATCAGCGTTGAGATTTTTTCCGCGAGCCTCGGCGTAAAGAGACCGCGTCCGACCTTGTTGAAGTGCAGGCCGTCGAAAAACATCTCCGGTCTCTCCAGGTCGCGAAAAGTATTCTGCGGCATCGCGATGACATTCGGCCTCTGCAATGCTGCCTGCATGAACGTGGCGGGCTGCCGGCTTTCCGGCTTCGGAACCGGGGCGCGCGCCAGTTCAAAAAAGATAATTTTGGTGGGCGAATCCTTATACAGGTCGAGAATTCGGCCAAGCCAGAGGAAGCGGTAGCGTGTCATCTCGCCATGCTGCTCGGCGGGCGAGGGCATCACCATGGCTTCGATGGTGTCCTTCGCCGCCTGCGTCAGACCCGGAGGGTAATGGAGCGTATGATGCTCAAAGTCGGCCGACAGGCCCGCGACACTTTCGGGCCGCCCGGGGTAATCATTGAGATAAGCGACACCGTTCTTCCGCCAGTCTTCACTGCGCCTGATCCGATCATTACGACTCAGAAGAAACGCCTGCACGTCGCTCCTCAGCGGCATTCCTTTGAACATGCAGCCACTGAAAGCCTTCGCCTTGTAATCGAGGCTGACCATGGAGTTGGCAAAGCTCCAGCAGTCGGTCCAGCGTAGTCGCTCAATTGCGAAATTCAGATCGATGAGGCGATTGGGCGCGCTGTCGAAGTGATCTTCGTCCGCGTATCCATCCACCGCAATTGCGATTGCCGCGAACCGGCGGCGGCTTCGGTCTGCATCGCGCAGCAGGTAATACCAGACCCGCGGCGTGGTTCCACCGATGCCGAAATTCCAGAAGTGTAATTTGCCGGCGACAGCTTTATCGGCGAGGGGAGCCGAAAAGCCTTCCGCCATCCGTGAATCGCCCACGATCAACACTTCCGGCACTTTCGTCGGATCGGGTTTTGCAAGCCAGTGTAAATACGATTCGACCTGGCCGGCGGAGGACTGCGGTTCGAGGTATTTGATATACCAACTCGTGCGGAAGATCGAGGCTTCGATCAGCACGAATACCAGCAGGCTCAGGACGGTCCAGGTTAACGCCGGACTTCTGAAAAAGATGGTCGAATCGCACTTTGGGTCGACCGCTCCCTTGCGGTCGCGGCTCTGTAAAGTCAAAGTATTACCGAGCCGCGACCCAGCATCCCCTTTAGGGGTGTTGGCTCGCAAGGGAGTCGGTTGTGCCACGTGGGCTTCAGATCTCCAGAATGACCGGCATGATCATCGGGCGCCGCTCCGCCTGCCGATGAATGTACCGCTTCAGATCCTGCCGGATTTTTTCCTTGACGACGCCAGCGTCCATCTTTTCCTCGGGGCTGGAATTTTCGAGCGTCCTTTCGACAACCTCACGGGCCGCTCTCATAAACTCCGCGTCGCTCTCGAGGCCGAAGCCGCGGCTCACCAGTTCAGGCCGGCCTTCCAGCTTACCGGTGTGTTTATTAATCGCGATGATCGGCAGCACAATGCCGTCTTCCGAAATCAGCCGGCGATCGCGCACCACCATGTCGCCGACGACTTCGCCTACCGCGCCCGAATCGATGCAGATACGGCCCACCGTCACGCGGCCGGCTCTGCGCGCGCCCTTGAAATCGAGTTCCAGCACGTCGCCGGTTTCGAGAACGAACGTTTCCTGCAAACCCACGTTGCGCAGGTGATCCGCGAGGCGCGCGTGTTTCGCGAGTTGTCTGTACTCACCGTGCACCGGCACGAAGTATTTCGGCCGCACCAGATTCAGCACCAGCCGCAGTTCTTCGCTGGACCCATGCCCCGAGACATGCAGCGGCGGATTCATGCTGCCATAAAGCACGTCGGCGCCCCGCTTGCTCAGATGATCGATCATCCGGAAGATCGTCTTTTCGTTCCCGGGAATGATGCGCGAACTCAGCACCACCATGTCGCCCGGGGTGATCGAGATGTTCTTGTGGTTATCCACCGCGACGCGCGAGAGCGCCGACATCGGTTCGCCCTGCGTGCCGGAAATCAGCACCGTGACCTTCGACGGTTTGGCCGTCATTACGTCCTGCGGGCGAATCAGAACGTTGTCGGGAATCTTGAGGAAGCCGTGATTGTGCGCGATCTCGGTGACCGCGATCATGCTGCGGCCCACCAGCGCCACCTTGCGGCCGAACTCATCCGAGAGGTCGATGATCTGCTGCAGCCTGTGAATCGAGGAGCTGAAGCACGATACGAACAAACGGCTTTCGCTGCGATTGAAAACGTCCTCGAGTCGCGGTCTGACTGCCCGTTCCGAATCCGAATAGCCCGGCCGGTCCGCGTTGGTCGAATCCGAGAGCAGCAGCAGGACGCCGCGCTTCCCATAATCGGCGAGCGTATGCAGATCGAAGAGTTCGTTATCGGTCGGCGTGGGGTCGACTTTGAAATCGCCGGTATGGATTACCACGCCCACCGGGGTCGTGATTGCCAGCGCCACGCAGCTCACGATCGAGTGGGTGACGTGCACGAACTCGACCTTGAACGGGCCGATCTCGACAATGTCCTTCGGCTTCACCGGCTTCAGTGTCGGATCGTCATCCATCGAATATTCTTCGAGCCGCCTCTCTACCAGCGAGAGCGTGAAAGCGGTCCCATACACCGGAACCGGAAATTCCGCGAGGAAGAATGCGACCGCGCCGATATGATCCTCATGCCCGTGCGTAAGAAGCAGGGCGCGAACGTCTTGCCTGTGTTCCTTCAGAAACGTCAGGTCGGGCGTGACGATATCGACACCGAGCAGTTCCGCTTCGGGGAACATCATCCCTGCATCGATTACGACGATATCGTCGCCGTAGCGAAGGGCCATCATGTGCATTCCGAACTCGCCCAGTCCGCCGAGTGGGATGACCTGCAGTTTTTTATCTGACATTTTTTGACGTAAATCAGATTCTATCGTCCGATGGACGCCAGGTCCCCGGTCAGCGACCGAAGCGCGCTAAACTGCATCCAACTACAAGATGTCCACGACCATAACCAACGCCCCTGAAAATGTTCACGAACTGCTGAGAGACCGGTGGAGTCCGCGCGACTTCATGGATCGCCCGATCGAGCCGGAAAAACTCCGTAGTCTGTTCGAAGCTGCCCGCTGGGCAGCCTCCTGTTTCAATGAACAGCCGTGGCGATTTGTGGTCGCCACGAAAGCCGAACCGGAGCAATTTCAAAAGCTTCTCGGCCTGTTGATGGAGAAAAACCAGCAATGGGCGAAGACGGCCTGGGCACTGGGATTTTCGGCTGGCAAGAAAACTTTCACCCACAACGGAGCTCCGAACCGTTTCGGGCTTCACGACGCCGGGGCAGCCACCGCAAATCTGGCGGTTGAGGCGACCGCCCTGGGGCTTCACGCGCATTTCATGGGCGGTTTCGATCCACAGCGGGCGAGGACTGAATTCCATGTCCCGGAGGACTTCGAAATCGGTGCCGCGTTCGCAATTGGTTACATCGACGAAGCCTCCGTTCAGCCGGGTGAGCGTAAACGCCGGGCGCTGGAAGAAATCGTGTTCGGGGGCGACTGGGGCGCGCCCGTACCTGAATTGAAGGGCTGACGCGTTTCCGGAAGCGCCATTCCAGAGGCCCAGCAGCCTCTCAGGAATGCTGAGCGGCGGTTTGCCACGGCCGTACACCCCAGACATGCGAAAACGCGTCAGACGGCCCCCAGATGCAAAAAAGCCCACCTTTTGGGTGGGCTTTACGCTCACTTCGCTCTCGCGGAGTGAATTCGATGGGAGAATCAGTTCCGACGGCTTCGCAACCGCCAAAAACTTAGTGATTGGATATTAAAGTTTTGGGCGAGTGTTCGTCAAGGGGAAATCCTTCCTAAATTATCCACAGCATAAATAATTGATTTGCAGACGCTTATAAACTTTGTGGATTTCTCTTGACAATTCACTGTTTTGGTTATCATCTGCAGGCGGGGTTGATGAAACGCCCGCAATCCCTACCATTCAAAGCAACTTACCGCCTGCTAACGAGCGCTACGGGCGGCCGGAAAGGTGCAATGAAATCATGTTGTCGCCATCGCCCGAAGCTCCTGAGCGGCGCAGCAAAACCCGAAATCCGCCCACCACGAGTCCTGACAACACGCAAAATGCTGCCAACACCAGACAAAGGTAAAAGATGTTAAGAAAAAGGTTGGCGGGATTGTCCTTCAGCGTCGGAACATGTTCAGGCAGAGTGACTTCCGCCTGATACTTGACCTTTGAAAGCAGCCGCTCGGCGTCGTCCGGACTCGAAGGGTTGAGTGCCAGGGCAACCAGCGGACCCGACCGTTTTACCACCGCTCCGGGAATCTGCTGGAAGTGCGGCAGCCGGTCGCGCGCCATCTCCATGGTCGGATAGGTAAAAATCAAGAGAGTAGTTTCTTTGCCCGGCTGGCCGAATTTTGCCAGTTCCGCTTCGGCGTTGAAATGGAACGCAGCGGTGCTTGGAGGAATCTGAGGTGCAAATTTTGCCAGACTTTCCGGTCCGACGATATATCGTTCGGAGTTCGGTTCGGCACCATCCGGGATATACCGGGGAAGTGTGGGTAGCGGCGACTGGCCGTAATGGGGAGCCGTGCCGACGAGGTGATTCAGCTCCTCTGGCTTCGGTTTATAACCTTTGAAGACATAGAGATAGTTGCCGACGGCGACTACTTCATCTGACGCATTGGCGGCCCCGAGTCCACTCATTTCGACCGGCTTCGCGTCGTCCGGCCGACCCTGATCGAATGCCGCCAGAGCACCGGTGGCATCGCCGAAGCGATAAGCGGAAATGGTGTATTTCTGGCCCGCGGCGCTGTACTCGGCGGTTTCCGAGTCCTGTAACCCATATTCCTGCCAGACCTTCTTATCCGGCATCGTTGCAACCGCTCCCGAGCCCTTCTTCCAGTCACCGATCGTGTCGGGAAGAAGCGCGGCCAACGATGAGCCAACAGAGACAATTATGGCTAGACCTGCAAAGGAATAGTGACTCAGGCGTAAACGATTCATGCGTTACCGATATAGACGCTCAAAGACTCGTTTACGCTCCGTGGCACTTTTTGTACTTCTTGCCGCTGCCGCATGGGCAGGGATCGTTGCGTCCCACCTTCGGTGCGCCATTCACCACGGTCTGCTTCGCCGTGCCTGAACCGTTCGTCCCGGCGAATTGCAGTTCCTTCAGTTCGCGCTCATGCTGTTTCTGGATGTTACGCGTCATGTCCTGTACCGCGCTCTGAGCCGCCAAACGCTGCTGCTCCTCCACCTGCCGGGCCACTTCGAGCTTCCGCTGTTCTTCCGCGCCCTCTTCTTCCTCGTATTCGGAATCTTCGTTCGCAAACGGCAGTGCGCCTGGGTTCTGCTCAAACCGCAGGAAGTACAGATACCGAACCGTCTCGTCTTCGATCCGGTCCATCATGTCCTGGAACAGCGTGTAAGATTCCTTCTTGTATTCGACGAGCGGATCTTTCTGCCCGTACCCGCGGAGCCCGATGCCCTCCTTCAAGTGGTCCATCGAGAGCAGGTGATCTTTCCATTGATCGTCGATCACGTGCAGCATTATGTTGCGCTCGGCTTCACGCAACAGCGACGCACCCACCAGGTCTTCCTTCCCCTGATAAGCCGCCTTCGCCCGTTCGAGCAGTTCGACGTCGATCTGATCGCCATTCAGGCCGTTCAGATCTGAAGGATTCACCCGCACGCCGAACTTCGTGAGCATGTCCGTCTGCAACGCCGGCAGATCGTATACGCTGATGTGCACGCCTTCTGGGCAGCAACGGTCTACCATGCCGCCGACGACGCCCTTCGTCATCTCGAGCACGCGCTCCTTCTGATCGACGCCTTCCAGCAACTGCCGCCGCATGCCGTATACGGCCTGCCGCTGCTTGTTCATTACGTCGTCGTATTCGAGCAGATGTTTGCGCGACTCGAAATTCTGCGCCTCCACCGCCTTCTGCGCCGCCGCAATGCGCTTCGTGATCAGCTTCGACTCGATCGGCACATCCTCTTCCATGCCGAGCCGCAGCATGAGATTCTGCATCCGCTCGCCGCCGAAGATGCGCAGCAGATCGTCCTGCAGTGAGAGGAAAAATCGCGAACTGCCGGGATCGCCCTGCCGGCCAGCGCGGCCGCGCAACTGGTTATCGATACGCCGTGAATCGTGGCGTTCGGTACCGACAATATGCAGTCCGCCGAGCGCAACAACTTCGTCATGTTCGACCGCACACGCTGCCCTTACTTCTTCGAGCGTGCGCTCCCAGTCAGCTTTGAATTCTTCGCGATCTGGGTCTTTTCCCTGCTTGCGCATGACGTCACGCGCCATCGCATCCGGATTGCCGCCCAGCAGAATATCGGTACCGCGGCCCGCCATATTGGTCGATACGGTGACGGATCCCTTCCGGCCCGCCTGCGCCACGATATGCGCTTCCCGCTCGTGATTCTTGGCGTTCAGGACTTCGTGCCGTACGCCGTTCTTCTTCAGCAGTGCTGAAAGCCGCTCCGATTTCTCAACCGAGATCGTACCCACCAGAACCGGTTGCCCGCGTTCCTGGTACTCCTTGATCTCTTTAGCCGCATTGCGGAACTTCTCGTCTTCCGTCCGGTAGACCACGTCCTGATTCTCCAGGCGAATCATGGGACGGTTGGTGGGGATCTCCGTAACCAGCAGTTTGTAGATCTTGTCGAATTCCGCCGCTTCCGTTTCCGCCGTACCGGTCATACCGGACAGTTTTTTATACATGCGGAAATAATTCTGGAAGCTGATCGTCGCGAGCGTCTGGTTCTCGCGTTCGATCTTCACGTTCTCTTTGGCTTCCACGGCCTGATGAAGACCGTCGCTCCACCGGCGTCCTGGCATCAGGCGGCCCGTATGTTCATCGACGATGATGACTTCACCGTCTTTCACGACGTAATCTTTGTCGCGCTGGAAAATCGCGTGGGCCTTCAGCGATTGCTGCACGTGCGTGAACCACTCCACGTTGTCGCCTTCGAACATGTTTCCGATGCCGAGCAGCCTCTCCACGTGCAGGACGCCTTCCTCGGTCAGGGCGGCGGAACGGTGTTTTTCTTCCACCGTATAATCGCCCGTGGTGTATTTCTCTCCGGGCTCCTTGCCTTCGATTACCTCGCCCCTCT
>ODAK010005715.1_pt1 | contig 12600 bp, 9 predicted proteins | sample 1539591 | NCBI WGS metagenome assembly ODAK01 (sample SAMEA3539303, study PRJEB22396) | soil metagenome | biome: tundra; feature: field; material: soil | place: USA | collected 2010-05 | depth 0.15 m | reverse complement strand
GCCTTCTTCAGGTTCTCGTCCACCTTGTCGAGGAAGCCAGTGGTGGAGAGCCACTTCTGATTGGGGCCGATCAGCGACGCCAAGTCCTTGGTCATGAAGCCCGATTCCACCGTATCGACGCAGACTTTCTCCAACGTGCCGGCGAATTTCGCCAGGCCTGCGTTGTTGTCGAGCTTGGCGCGATGCGCGAGGCCGCGCGTCCAGGCGAAGATCGAGGCGATCGAGTTGGTCGAGGTCTCGCGGCCCTTCTGGTGCTCGCGATAGTGGCGCGTCACCGTGCCGTGGGCAGCCTCGGCTTCGACCGTCTTGCCGTCCGGGGTCAGTAGCACCGAGGTCATCAGGCCGAGCGACCCGAAGCCCTGCGCCACGATGTCCGACTGCACGTCGCCGTCGTAGTTCTTGCAGGCCCAGACATAGCCGCCCGACCATTTCATCGCCGCCGCCACCATGTCGTCGATCAGCCGGTGCTCGTAGGTGATCTTCTTCTTGTCGAACTCGGCCTTGAACTCGGCGTCGAACACTTCCTGGAAGATGTCTTTGAAGCGGCCGTCATAGACCTTGAGGATGGTGTTCTTGGTCGACAGATAGACCGGAAACCGCCGCGCTAGGGCATAGGTGAAGGTGGCGTGGGCGAAGTCCCGGATCGACTGGTCGAGATTGTACATGGCCAGCGCCACGCCCGCGGCCGGAAAGTCGAACACCTCGCGCTCGATCACCTGGCCGTCGGCGCCGTCGAAGCGCAGGGTCAGCTTGCCGGCGCCGGGCACCAGAAAGTCGGTGGCGCGATACTGGTCGCCATAGGCGTGGCGGCCGATGATGATCGGCTCGGTCCAGCCCGGGATCAGCCGCGGCACGTTCTTGCAGATGATCGGTTCACGGAAGATCACCCCGCCCAGGATGTTGCGGATGGTGCCGTTCGGCGACTTCCACATCTGTTTGAGGTTGAATTCCTTCACCCGCGCCGCGTCCGGGGTGATGGTGGCGCACTTGATGCCGACGCCCAGCCGCTTGATCGCCTCGGCCGCGTCGATGGTCACCTGGTCGTCGGTGGCGTCGCGATGCTCCATGCCCAGGTCGTAATATTCGATCGGCAGGTCGAGGAAGGGGAAGATCAGCTTGTCCTTGATCATCTTCCAGATGATCCGGGTCATCTCATCGCCGTCGAGGTCCGCGATGGGGTTGGCGACTTTGATCTTGGCCATGCGAACTCCGGAAGACGGCCTTGGGGGCTCGGAAAAATCGAGCCCCGCTATAGACGCTCGCCGCCTGGGGCGAAACCCGCTATTGCGGCGCGATGAGCGAGACGCTCCGCGCCCCCAGCGTCATCCTGGACCGGCCGCAGCTGGCGGAAAACATCGGCGCGGTCGCCCGGGTCATGGCCAATTTCGGCCTGTCCGATTTGCGCTTGGTGGCGCCGCGCGACGGCTGGCCGCAGGAGCGCGCCTGGGCCAGCGCATCCGGGGCCGACTGGCCGCTCGACAACGCCAGGGTCTTCGCCTCGATCGCCGAGGCTACCGCCGACCTGCAGCGCGTCTATGCCACCACGGCGCGGCCGCGCGAGGCGCGGCTGCCGATCATCACCCCGCGCGAGGCGGCCGGCGAACTGCACGCGGCGGCGGCCGGAGGCCTGGCCACCGGCCTGTTGTTCGGGGCCGAGCGGGCGGGGCTGGAGACCGTCGACATCGCCTTTTGCCAGGCGATCGTCACCATTCCGATCGACCCCAAGTTCCGCTCGCTGAACCTGGCCCAGGCGGTGGCGATCAACGGCTATGAGTGGCGCACCACCATCGACGCCGGCGCGCCGGCCGCGTTCGCCGACACCGCCGAACCGGCCGACCAGGCCGAGGTCGCCGGCTTCTATGCGCATCTGGAGACCGAGCTGGAGGCGGCGGGCTTCTTCTTTCCGCCGGAAAAGACCCCTTCGATGGTGCGCAATCTGCGTTCGATCTTTTCGCGCGCGCGCCTCTCGACCCAGGAAGCCCGCACGCTGCGCGGCGTCGTCACCGCCCTGACCAAGGGCCGCGGCCGCGTGCTGGCCCGCCTGGCCCGCGAACGGGCCGCGCGAGGGGACGGCTGAGCACCCGGACCCCAACCGTCATGGCCCGACTTGTTCGGGCCACCCATGATCACCGTCTATGGTCAGTGTTCATGGGTCCCCCGCATTCTGCGGCTTCGCCGCTCCAGCGGGGGATGACGAGTTATATTGATCCGCCCCGTATGAACGGCAGCGCGACACCCCAGGTGTCGAAGATGGCGTCGTGGCCGGCGGCTCGGAACAGGGTCTCGATCTTACGGAAGATTTCGCGCTGCAGGTCGGGGTCGGCGCTGTCTAAAATCGCCAGCAGCTTTTCAAGAAACACGTCCGGCGCCCAGGGTAGCCGGTCCAACGGATAGGTCTCCAGCTCCCACTGCAGGTATTTGTGAAACGGCCGCGGCCGGCCGTCGTGCAGGGCGAAAAGGGCGTTCAGCAGCGGCTGAACCTGTTCCGCCGCTTCCAGCCTGGCCGCGATGGGCCGGCCGTCGCGGAAATTCTTCAGCGAGCGGTAGAGCTGGTTGACGTAGTGGTCGAGGCAGGCGTCGATGAAGCCAAAGCGGGCCTCGGCCGGCACGCACGCCTTGGCGTCGATCAGCGCCTGGACCTCGCCTGTCTTGTCGATGTCGACGCGAACATGGGCGAAGCTGTAGCGATCCCAGGTCTCCGGCCCACCCCATTCGGCATAGGCGCGAAGCTGATCCAGCGTCATGACGATACAGTCGAGGTCGCTCTGGCTGACCTGCTGGAAGCGCTGGCGATAGTCGCCCAAGGCGGCGTCGGCCACGATCATCAGGCAGTCATGGTCTGAATGCTCGGTGGCCAGGCCCTTGCCGCGCGAGCCGCCCAGCCAGAAGGCCAGGATGTTCGGGTCGTCCAGGGCGAGCGCGCGAAGTTGATCGAGGGACTGGGACACGCCGCAGCGTGCCGCACACCGGCGCGGCGGACAAGGCGAGGGGACAGGCTCGATGAAACGGGCTCGCGGTCCGGCTGCAATTCTCGCACAGTCACGCTTGGAGACTCAGCCATGCGGTCATCAGCTCTGGCCTTCGTTGTCGCGGGGCTCGTCGCGCTCGCCGCCACCGCGCCGGCCCGCGCGCAACCGGCTTTGGTGCTCTGGGCCTGGGAGCGGCCCGAGGACCTGCGCGGCGCCGGGCCCGATGTGGAGGTCGCCGCCGTCGTCGGCTTCGTGCAGCTGACCGGCGCCAGCCTTTGGGCGCGGGGGCGGCGGTTTCCGCTGATGACCGCGCCGGGCGTGCGACGGACGGCGGTGGTGCATGTGCAGATCGATCCCGCCCAGCCGCTCGCCTGGACGCCGGCGCTGCGGGCGCGCGTGGCGCAGACCGTGCTCGCCTATGCCCGCACCCCCGGTTTCCAGGCGGTGCAGATCGATTTCGAGGTGCGGGAATCCCAACGCCAGGTGCTGCTCGACCTAGTGCACGACGTCCGCGCCGGGCTGCGCCGCACGACGCCGCTATCGATGAACGCGCTCGCCTCCTGGTGCGAGACCGAGACCTGGGTGGACGGGGCGCAAGCCGACGAGATCGTGCCCATGGTCTTCCGCATGGGGTCGGAGGGCGAGCGGCTGAAGGCCAGACTCGCCGCCGGCGAAGACTTCGCCAATCCGCGCTGCCGCGCCGCCATCGGAATCTCCACCGACACGCCGCTCGCCCGCATACCCGGCGGCCGGCGCGTCTATGTCTTCAATCCGCATAGCTGGACCCCGGCCGACATCGCCGCCGCCTTAAGGAGCCGCCCATGACCTCGCCCAAGCTCCGCGCCGTCCTCGCCGGCGTGCTGGTCTTCGCCACCGTCCTCTATGGCCCGGCCGAGGCCTGCGGTCCGCCGCCCGACGGACCTTCCTACGTCGACGCCTTTGGGGGCGAGACGGCCGACCTGAACGCCTTCTATGACGGGCGTGTCGGGGTGGTGATGGCGCAGTCGCCAAGGGCGCACCTGTTCATGGCCTGGCGGCTGCTGCACGGCCTGCCGGTGGGCCACGCGGCCGGGGCGGGACTGTCCGTCCCCTGTTGCAACAGCCCCGATCAGGACACCTGGGACCAGTCGCAGACCTGGACTGCCGCGCGGGTTGCCGTGACCGGCGTGGCGGCCCTGCCCGAGATGATCCAGCCCGACCGCCCGATCGCCAACGACGCCACCGCGCCCAACTGTTTCGGCGAAGCCTTCGCCGAGGCCGCGTCAACGCTGCAGAACCGTATCCAGAGCTATGGCGCGGCCTCGCCCTGGGTGAAGGCCTGGGTCGACGGCCAGGACGCCGTCTTCAAGGGCTGCGGCGCCAGCGGCGTGGCCATGCCGGCGCTGGACCCCGCCGCGCCCGCCTGGCTGAAGGCCGACCACGCCTATCAGGCGGCGGCGCTGGCCCTCTATCAGGGCGATAATGCCGGCGCGGCGGCGGATTTCGCCGCCATCGGCCGCGACGCGCAATCGCCCTGGCGGCCGATGGCGCTCTATTTGACCGCGCGCCCTGGTGCGCCAGGCGAGGGCGACCAAGACGCCCCAGGCCTTCGCCGACGCGCACCGGGCCATCGCCGCCCTGGCCGCCGCGCCGGCCGGGACCTTCGCCCAGGGCCAAGCCGCTTCGATGACCATGATCGTCAATGAGCGCGAGACCCCCGCCAAGATCGCCGACGCCCTGAATGCGGAACTGTCCGGTCCGAGCCTGCGCGAAGACGCGGCGGTGGATTTCCGCGACTATGTCGACCTGAACGACAAGGTCACCCAGCCGCCACAGATCCTCGACTGGATCGCCACCCTGAAGGCCAAGACCCGCGGCGCGCCGGCGCTCGATCCGGACGCCCAGGGGGCCGCCATAACCGCCAGCCAGAACCGCGTGGTCGCCTATTGCCTGGCGCACGCCCAGGCGCAGTGGGCCGCCACCCACGATCCTGCCTGGCTGATCGCGGCCATGAGCCTGGCCGGCCCTTCCGATCCCGCCGCCCCGGCCCTGGTCAAGGCCGCGGCGGCGGTTCCGGCGACCTCGCCGGCGGCGGTCAGCCTGGCCTACAACACGGTGCGCCTGACCCTGGCCAGCGCGCCGCAAGACCAGACCCGCGCTGTGCTGGACGCCATCCTGGCGCGCCGCGACCTGTCGGTCAGCGACCGCAACCTGTTCACCGCCGAGCGGATGCAGGTGGCGGAGAGCCCGGCCGTCTTCGCCCACCTGGCCCTGCGCCCCCGAGTCTGCGCCGACGACACCGGCGCCGATGGCTGCGTGCGCGGCCAGTTCAATGACGAGCAGGAGCCCAGCAACATCTATGACGCGGCCGGCAAGGTCGGATTGGGCCCGGACGCGCGGGCCCTGATCGACCGGCTGCCGCTGGCCCAGCGCGCCGCCCTGGTCAGCGACCCGACCCTGCCGACGACCCTGCGGCTCGACATCGCCCTGACCAGCTGGACGCGCGCGGTCCTGATGCAGGACAACGCCCAGATCGACGCCCTGGCGCTGAAGCTTGAGACCCTGGCGCCGCAACTGGCGTCCGACTGGGCGCGGGTGGTCAAGACAGCGCCTGGACCCGACAAGCGGTTCGCCGAGTTCTTCATCTTCGCCCAGGTCCCCGGCATGGCCACCGACCTGGAATCCTATACCCGGCCGGTGGGCGCCAGGATCGCCGACTTCCAGGGCGCCTGGTACGACTGGATGATCCTGCCGCCCGGCTCGACCAAGGGGAATTCCGCGCCGCCCTGCCTGCAGGCCTATTCGCCGGACGGCAGTTGCGACGACAACACCGACACCAGCGACGCCGCCCTATGGGCGACCAGCGACGTCGTCTGCCTGACCTATTGCGGCCAGGGCGCCTTTCCGCTGCGCCGCCCGGATTTCGCCGCCGCCGTGGGCGACCGCGCCGGCCTTGAGCGCAAGGCCATGGTCCGGCCCTATCAGGACGGCGACACCCTGGGGGCCTCGGTCTGGGAGGAGGTGCTGACCTATGCCGGCGCCCACCCCGCTGACACCCGCTCGCCCGAGGCCCTGTACTGGCTGGTCCACATCACCCGCTACGGGCACAGCCACAACCACCTGAGCCACAAGGCCTTCGACCTCCTGCACCAGCGTTACCCGAACTCGACCTGGGCCAAGCAGACCAAATACTATTACGACTGATGGCCGGATCGGGCGGCGGGGGCTTCAAGGCGCCATGAAGACGGCAATCCTGCTGGCGCTCTTGGCGGTGGCGCTGACGCTCGCCGCCGCGGCCGCCGCCCAGACCGCGCCGACCCCGTTCGACGCCAGCCCGACCGCCCAGCGGCTGGACGACTATTTCGAGCATCCGAACGGGCCGCAGACCTTCCGCGCCCTGACCGGCCTGGGCGATCCGCAGATCGAGGCCCAGTACCGGCAGACCTGGGTCGATCCCAAGGCCGATGCGGACAACGTGCTGCGCGTGCGGCTTTTTCCCGCCGCCAAGGGCCAGACCTATTTCAACACCGACGAGTGCCGGATCGACTATCCGATCCAGACCTTGAAGGCGCGCATCGCCAGCCTTGGCGAAAACCACCCCTATGTGCTGCGCTGGATCGCGCTGCAGTCGTCGGTCTTCGCCGGCTGCCTCTATGGCGCCAGCGCGCCGGAGGTGGCCGAACTGCCAAAGCCGCTGGCGACCCGGGACAAGACCCTGGCCAGGCTGCAGGCCCAGGACCGCGCCTATCAGCTGGCCTCGCTGGCCTTCTATCGCGGCGACATCGCCGGCGCGCTGGCTGCGTTCGGCAGGATCGCCCACAACGCCTCGCCGCATCGCGCCGCGGCCGTCTACATGGTCGCCGCCATCCGGGCCGGGACGCACACCCGCTACGCCCCCAACGCCCAGCCGCTGGTCTCGTCGGCGGAGTCGGTGAAGGAGGTGGAGGCCATCCTCGCCGACTCGCGCCTGGCCTCCATCCACCCGATGACCCGCGAACTGCTGGGCTGGATCGGCGCCACGGCCTCCGACGAGGTCGCGCGCACCGCCCAGGTCCGCGCCACCCTGGCCGACCTGGAGGCGCCGGCCGCCGAACTGGCCGCCGATGCGGAGGCCAGGACGCGCTATGCGCTGGCCCGCACCGATATCGACAGGCTGCACTATGCCAGCCTGCACGGCGACCCGTCCTGGTGGTTGCTGGGCGGACCACCGCCGGACTACACCGCCAGCCGCGCCATGATGGTCGCCGCCGGGACCGATCCCATGGCCGCCTGGCTGCTGTTTCCCGCCTCCTATTTCCAGGGCCATCCCTGGGCGCTGTTCGACCAGGCGGCGCCGGACGGCTGGCGGCCGCTGGCGACCTATGCGCAGACGGCGGCGGCAAGGGGCGACGATCCGGTAAGCTTCGCCTGGACCCGGGTCGCCCACGCCATCTCCACGACCTATGATCCGACCCTCTGGGCCCAGGTCGAGGACGAGCAGGCCAAGGCGCAAGGAGGCGATGAGCCGTCGCTGGCCGCCCTGCCATTCGACTTCTACCACCAGGTCCGCCTGGCGCTGAACGGCGCATCACCGCCCGATCCGTCCGGGCTCGATGCCGCCATTGCCCATCTGAGCGCCTTTCCGTTCAAGGATTCGGAGGTCTATGTCGCCGCCCGCCACGACGGGCTGCAGTACCTGATGACGGTCGGCCGTATCGCCGAGGCGCGGCGCTGGCGCGACCAGGTGGCCGCGCCGCCGAACGTCTCTTCGACCAACCAGTATGACGATGCCGGCCTGTTGCAGATCCTGGCCGAGGACGAGCCGCACCTGGTCGCCGCGCTGCGGACCACCAGCGCCGGCGATGCGCTCGCGGTGCAGAACAACCTCTCCATCGGCGAGCTGACCCGGCTGGCGCGGCGCGCCGACACGCCGGACTTGCTGCGGGCCAAGTTCGCCCGCGTCGCCTGGGCGCGCACCTATGCGCTCGGGCGGCCGGTCGATGCCGGCCTCGACAAGCTCATGCGCGACCTGAACCCGTTGATGACCAAGGCCTGGACCTCGCGGCCGGGCCGGACGGTGCGGCCGGGCGACCGTCGGGCGCTGCTCGACGTGCTGCGTTCGCCGGGGGTCAATGTCCTGATCGTCGACACCGATCGCGACACCGAGCCGCCGGCGGACTCGACCGGCGGTGACGACCAGAGCCCGGGCGTCGGCGGCATCGACCTCTATAACCACGACGACGACAACTGGTGGTGTTCGTGGAAGCACGCGCGCAACACCGCCGACCTGCAAGATCTGTTGCGCGCGACCTTTTTCGGCTTGTACCTGGATCAGGCGGACTCGAAGGCCGCCGACGCACTGCGCGACCGGTTGCGTCCGGTGCTGGCCGCGAGCTTCGCCTTCCGCAGCCAGGACCCGGCCGAGGTCGAGGCGCTGGCCGGCATCGCCTGCGCGCCTAAGCTGCTGACCGGCCGGGTGCTGGACTGGGTGCGCAAGCCCGGCCTGTTCGAGACCCGCGACGGCCAGGCCGAGGCGCTGGCCCTGGCGGTGAAGACCACCCACTATGGCTGCTATTCCGACGGTCCGCACGGCACCTATTCCAAGGCCGCCTGGACGCTGCTGCATCAGAGGTTCGCCGCCACGCCCTGGGCGATCGCCAGCAAATACTGGTTCAACTGTCCTCTCGGCGGCAAGACATGCCCGGCCGAGCCCAACCCATGAGCGCGCGCTGGCCGGTCTTCCGCTCCCTGGCCGGCTATCGGCCGGGCTTCATCGCGCCGGATCTGATCGCCGGCCTGACGCTGGCGGCGATCGTCATTCCCGAGCAGATGGCCACGGCCAGGCTGGGCGGCCTGCCGCCGCAGTACGGCTTCTTCGCCTTCATCGCCGCCAGCCTGGCCTTCCTGGTCTTCGGATCGAACCGCTTCATGTCGGTGGGCGCCGATTCGACGATCACGCCGATCTTCTTTGGCGGCCTGGCCCTGATCGCCGGCGCGGGCTCGCCGCAGTATCTGACCCTGGCTACGGCGCTTGCCCTGATGGTCGGGGCCATCATCTTCGTCGCCGGCCTGGCCAAGATGGGCTGGATCGCCGGCGTGCTGTCATCGCCGGTGACCATGGGGTTCCTCGCCGGCATCGCGGTTCACATCATCGCCTCCCAGGCGCCGGTGGCCCTTGGCGTCGCCGGATCGGGTGGAAATCTGCTGCAGCAGCTGGCCAGCCTCTGGCGCGTGGCGCCGCAGGCCAATCTCTACGCCGCGGCCATAGCCGGCGGCGTGCTGGCGATCACCGCCGGCGCGCACCTGCTCAGCGCGCGGGTTCCCGGCGCGCTGATTGGCCTGGTGCTGGCGACCTGGGCGGTCGCCAGCCTTGGCCTGGAGGCGCATGGCGTCGCGGTTCTTGGCGTCATTCCCAGCGGCCTGCCGCTGTTCGCCATCCCGACGATCACCTTGAGCCAGCTCTTGCAGATGCTGCCGCTGGCGCTGCTGATCGCGCTGGTGGCCATGGTGCAGACCGGGGCGACGGCGCGGTCCTTTCCCTCCAATCCGGGCGAGCCGCCGGACATCGATGGCGACTATCTGGGCCTGGGCGGCGCCAACCTGCTGGCCGGGCTGTTCGGCGCCTTTCCAGTCGACGCCAGCCCGCCAAGGACTGGGATCGTCTCCGAAAGCGGCGGCCGCTCGCAACTGGCCGGGCTCTTCGCCGTCGCGGTGGTGGTGCTGCTGCTGGTTTTCGGCACGGGACTCTTGACCCACGTGCCGCACGCGGCATTGGCGGGGGTGCTGCTGTTCGTCGCCGTGCGGATCATCCGGGTCAGGCAGATGCGCGCGGTGGCCGCGACCAGCCCGGTCGAGTTCCTGCTCATCCTGGGCACGGCGGCGGCGATCGTGGTGCTGCCGATCGAGAGCGGCGTCGCCATCGGCGTCGGGCTGTCGGTGCTTTACGGCATGTGGTCGAGCGTTCGGCCACGCAGCTATCGGCTGCACCGCGTCGCCGGCACCACGGTCTGGTGGCCGACGACCCCGACCGCCAAGGGTGAGACCCTGGCCGGCGTCGTGGTGGTCGGGTTCCAGGCGCCACTGTCCTTCCTCAACGCCTACACGTTTCGCCACGTCATGCTGGAGGCCATGGCGCCCGGATCAGGCGCGGTGAAGCTGCTGGTGCTGGAGGCCACGGGGGTCATCGATATCGACTTCACCGCCGCCGAGATCTTCAAGGACGTGATCGCCCGCGCCCGCGCCGCCGGGGTGATCCTCGCCGTCGCCCGCCTCGAGGCCTATGACGCCCAGGCCGCGTTCGCCAGGCTGGGCCTGTCCGCGGCCCTGGGCAAAGGCCGCCTGTTCAACAGCGTCGACGACGCCATCTCCGCTTTGGCGCCGGACGCTACGCCTGAGCCGGCCCAGGCGTAGCGCGTGATCGATTCCTAAGGTTTTAGAGCGGGTTGCGGGCGGAAAACCGCTTCACACTTTTCCTCGACCCGCTCTAGACTCAGCCGAACGGACTGCGGGCCGGCGGCGTCGGCACGGGCGGCGTCCACGAGCCGTTGGCGATCTTGCCGCCCTTGGCGGAGACCGCCAAGGCGATGATCGCCTCGGTGATGTTCGGCTCGTAGCCCTCGGTGTGGCCCTTGCCGATCTTCACGACGTCGGCGACCACCCGGCCGTCCTTGCAGTTGGGGAACTGATAGACCAGCGCCCGGCCGGACTTGGGATAATGGCCCCAGCCGTCGGTGCCCGGGTCCTGGCGGGTGGAGTCCCAGACATAGCCGGCCTTGGGGTCGATCACGTCCGGCAACTGCACGCGCGCGGCGCAGGCGTATTTGTCGGCGAGCGGCGAGGTGGTGGTGGGAATCGACTCGTTCTCACCGTTCGAGAAGATGAAGGAATAGTCGCAGGCCCCGCCCGGCGGGCCCGCCGCGGCGACGGGGAAGCGGAACGGCGGCGGCGCGGTGTAGGGCTGGCCGCTCTTGTAGATCTGCGGTCCGCCGGGGCCGAAGCCCTTGCCCGCCGGGGTGGTCGGCCCGATGCGTCCGCCCGACAGGCTGATGCGCACATCGACCTTGTCCTTGAAATAGTCGGTGCAGATGATCCGGTTGGAGGTCATGCCGCCCTGGCTGTGGCCGGCCAGGATGAAGTGGTCGACATTATCCTTGCCGATGGTGCCAACCACCAGGTCGACGATATTGTGCAGGTATTCGTCGTCGGCCTCGCTCCAGACCCGGGTCGGCGAGCTGGGCGTGATGATGACCAGCCGGTACTTGTCCTTCACGTCCATGGCCGGGAAGTAGTTGCGCTGCCAGTTGGCGTAGGATCCCGCGCCGTGCAGGCTGAGCAGGATATTGACCTTGTCGCCGGGCTTGTAGTCGGACGGGCAGTCCAGGAAGAAGGGCCGCCGGGTCTTCATTTCGACGGTCGGGCCGGCCTGGGTGACCACCGCCGCCTGGCACTCGGTGTCCGGGCAATGCCAAAGCGGCGGCGCCGAACAGTCGACGCCCAGCAGCATGTGCGGCGCGGCCTGGGCCATGGCCGAACCGGCGCCAAGGGCGCTTAGCGTAAAGAGCGCCAACAGGATGTCGCGCAATCGTCGGGTCAGATGTCTCATGATGTCTTTCCTCCCAGCTTTGATTTGAGGGTCTTGGGTCTGGCCTGGCCGGTGATCCGTTCCAGCGAGGTCACCGCGACCTGCACGGCCTCACGCTCCTCCGGCGACAAGGCGGTCAGTCGCTCGGCCATCCAGGCGCGGCGCCGGGCGGTGATCTGTTCCAAAAGGTCGTGGCCGGCCTCGGTGATCGCCAGGGCGACGCGCCGACGGTCCGGCTGGACGCCGGGATCGCTGGCGATCAGGCCGGCCTGCTCCAGGCGCTTGACCCGCTCGCTCATCACCGAGCGCGAGACGTTTTCGATGGCCGCCAGTTCGGAGACGCCGAGGCCGGGGCTGTGGCGCACCTCGGCCAGCAGCATGGCGTCGGCGTTCGAGGCGCCCGCGCCGGCATTGTGCGCGCGCAGTTCGCGATTGAGCCGCAGCACCAGGCGCTGCAGCTGGTGCGCCAGATCGTTCGGATGCCGTTCCCGCCCCAAGACCGCGCCTTGTTTTTTGTTCGTTAGGCTAACTATCTCAGCCGCCGGGGCGCCCTGTCAATCGCGGGCGGCGCGCGTACTTGTCCCTCTTTTTCGTCATGGCCCGACTTGTTCGGGCCACCCATGGTCGCCTTCCGAGGTGAGTGTTCATGGGTCGCCCGAACAAGCCGGGCGATGATGGGTGGCGCGACGCCTTTGCCGAGCGATGGAATACCGCTCGGCGGGTGGCTATGACGCCGCCGCCGCCTTTTCCGCGGCCTTGCGGATCAGTTCGCGGCGTTCGGCGAGGCCCCGGTGCAGCTCGACCAGGATGCGCGCGGCGTGCGGGTTCTGCTGGATCGCCGCCCAATAGGCCGCCACCTTGGGCTGGCCAGGGATGGGATCCTCGACGTCGACCGTCGGGATGACATTCTCGATCAGGAAGAGGGCGGGAACGAGCGTGCAGTCGGCGACGGTCAGGCGGCCGAGCACCGCGAACCCGTCCGTGCCGATATAGTGCTCCAGCGCCTTGACGCCGCGCACCACCTGGCCGGCCAGGTGGTGCGAGATCGGAAGAGCACACGTCTGAACTCCAGTCACTGACCACTCTCGTATG
>ODAK010005714.1_pt1 | contig 12601 bp, 7 predicted proteins | sample 1539591 | NCBI WGS metagenome assembly ODAK01 (sample SAMEA3539303, study PRJEB22396) | soil metagenome | biome: tundra; feature: field; material: soil | place: USA | collected 2010-05 | depth 0.15 m | reverse complement strand
GTCGCTCGGTGAGACTGTCTCCCATGCGCTCCTCTCCCGCACCCTCTTGGTGATGCAGATTGCCCTGGCTACCGTACTCGTCTCCATGGCATCAGTACTCCTTGGAACTTTTGTCCGTCTGCGCGATTTGCCCTCCGGCATTGAACCCAAACAACTCACCGTCTTTCAAGTCGCGCTCAAAGGTGATCGCTATGCGAACACGCGCCAAACCGTTCAGTTCATCACCACTGTGCTCGACAGCCTGCGCCATGCGCCCGGTGTGGATCGCGTTGCGGCAGTGAACGGCTTGCCCCTCGATCGCGGCCTCAACGAGGCCGGAAACCCGGCAGACCGGCCAAACCTACGTCGTACCGTCGAGGTCCGTTTCGTTACCGCTGGATACTTTCGGACGATGGGAATTCCTGTGCTCGCAGGCCGTGACATTGCCGGCAGCGACCGAGCCGGGGGCGAACCCGTAGCCCTGATTGGCGAGACCGCCGCGAGACGGTGGTGGCCTGGCCGTTCGCCGATCGGAGAGACCATCCAACTCGGCGGCACAGAGCATTCCCGCATTGTTGGCGTGGTGGCGGATGTCCAGATGCATTCGCTCGTCGAAAGCCAGGGCAATGTCTTCTATATTCCAATTGCTCAGCTTCCCGACGACTCGACGGCGGTCATCAACGGATGGTTCCCAACCAGCTTTGCGATTCGTACAGCCGCCAACGTCAATCTGACTGCAGTTGCGCAGCAGGCCGTCGAGCACGCCGATCCCGAGATTCCCGTTGCACGCCTCAGCACCATGCAGGCAGTCATTAACTCGACTATTCAGGAGCCGCGCTTCTTCTCATTAGTGGCAAGCGGCTTCTCTGGTTTCGCGCTGGTCCTCACGGTCATCGGCCTCTTCGGATTGCTCAGCTATCAGGTGACGCAGAGAACACGCGAGATTGGCGTGCGCATGGCCCTTGGCGCAGATCGCTCTGTCATTCTGCGGGTTTTTCTGGGGCGTGGTCTCGCGGTCGCATCGTCGGGCATTACGCTGGGCCTGATTTCAAGCTGGCTAATGCACCCGGTACTGGGCCATCTGTTGATCGACTCGGGTGTCGATACTTCCAGCGGCGCGACGAACATTGTGATGAACGGTACGCTGGCTGCTGCCATAACTGCTTTTGCGATACTTTGCGCCGCGGTGGCGGCAAGTTGGCTGCCGGCGCGCCGCGCGGCTTCCATCGAACCCATGCAGGCGCTCAGAACGGAATAGTTAGGCGACACGACAAACGCAACGGAGAATCAACGCGATGAATCAGCTCTTACAAGACCTCCGCTACGCAGTGCGGCAGTTGCGCAAATCGCCGGGTTTCACGCTCACGGCAATCGTGACGCTTGCGCTGGGCATTGGCGCCAACACCGCCATCTTCACATTGGTGCAGGGTATCCTGCTGCGCTCGCTGCCCGTTGTCAATCCATCGCAGCTCTATCGCATCGGCGATAACGACGATTGTTGCGTTGAAGGAGGATTCCCGGGCAACGCAGGCGATACCGGCGACTTCAGCATCTTCTCTTTCGACCTGTATCAAAATCTGAAAGCCGCAACGCCGGAGTTCGAACAACTCGCTGCGGTCCAGGCGGGGCAATGGACGTGGAGCGTGCGCCGTGGTAATGGCTTGTCCAAGCCGATGCGCGCGGAATTTGTCTCAGGCAATTATTTCTCGACTCTCGGACTCGGCGCCTATAACGGGCGTGTGCTCAGTGCGAATGACGACACGCCCGCCGCGGCCCCGTCAACCGTGATCAGCTACAAGGCGTGGCAGGGCGAATTTGCTGCCGACCCGTCGATCGTGGGCTCGGCCATCTACATTCAAGCCCGTCCTTTCACTGTCATCGGCGTGGCGCCGCCCGGTTTCTTCGGCGATCGCGAGACCGACAGTCCGCCCGATTTCTGGCTGCCTCTTCAGACTGAACCGTACGTTCGCGGACCCATGGCCATCCTCCATCACGAGGATTCGCACTGGCTCTATCCCATCGGTAGACTTCGTCCGGGAACGAATATCGGCGCATTACAGGCCAAGATCTCGATACTGCTTCGTCAGTGGCTCTCAGGCCGTTCTACCTACGGATCGAACGGAGGCAAAGCCATCATTTCGAAGCAGCATGTCATTCTTTCTCATGGCGGCGAGGGAATCCAGAGCCTGCAGCAGGAGACAGGCGAAGGCCTCAACATGCTCATGATTCTTTCGAGCGTTGTGCTCCTCATCGCCTGTGCCAACATTGCCAACCTGCTCATGGCGCAAGGCATGGCCCGGCGTTCGGACATCGCGGTACGCATGGCCCTCGGTGCGGGACGCAGCCGCGTCATTCGCCAGATCATTACAGAAAGCGTGTTGCTAAGTTGCGTTGGCGGACTCGCCGGACTGGGCGTCGCCTACGCCGGGTCGCGCACCATTCTCGCCCTGGCATTTCCTGACGCACACAATCTCCCCATCAATGCCAACCCTTCCCTCGCCGTTCTTGGTTTTGCATTTCTCGTTTCGCTCATCACGGGCATCCTCTTTGGGATTGCGCCCGCCTGGATGTCGTCGCATGCTCAACCAGCCGAAGCGCTGCGCGGCGTCAACCGCTCCACCCGCGACCGCTCCTCTCTGCCCCAGAAAGCGCTGGTTGTCTTTCAGGCCGCGTTGTCGCTGGTTCTGCTTGCCGGAGCCATCCTGATGACCAAGTCGCTTGCCAATCTCGAGCACCAGGACTTCGGCATCGCCACAACCAACCGCTACGTGCTTCACCTCGATCCCTCCGGCGCCGGATACACGGTTGATCGGTTGCCCGGACTACACCGTGAGCTCGAGGACCGCTTCTCCGCTTTGCCCGGCGTCGCCAATGTGGGGATGGCCCTCTATAGCCCCCTTGAGGGCGACAACTGGGGAGAGTGCGTCATTCAACAAGGCCATCCCGCCCCCGGGCCAAACTCCCATTGCGGATCCACCTGGGATCGCGTGAGCACTCATTTCCTCAATACCATTGGCGTGCCGATAGTCCGCGGCCGCGATTTCACTCCTCAGGACACGGCTACTTCTCCGCAAGTTGCCGTGGTCAACGAGACCTTCGCCAGGAGATTCTTCCCCAATCAGAATCCCGTCGGACAACACTTCGGTATCGACATGCCGCAATACTCAGGCAGCTTCGAGATTGTCGGCGTCTTTCGCGACTTCAAGCTCAACAACCCGCGCGAAGAAGTTCACCCCGTTTTCCTGCGCCCACTTTCACAGCAGTTCACCGGCTACAAGGAACCCGGGATGATCTCCGGGGAAACGCAATCCATGTTCATCGATTCCATCTTGGTCAACTTCAATCGTCCACAGCAGGATGCCGATGCTCTGATCCGCAACACACTGGCCGGCATCGACCCGAATCTGACTGTCATGGACTTGCACACGCTCGATGAGCAGGTCGCAGGCAACTTCAATGAGGACAGGCTCGTCGCGCAGCTCACAAGCCTGTTCGGCATCCTTTCGCTCATCCTCGCTTCAGTCGGGCTCTACGGCGTCATGTCGTATTTTGTCGCCCGCCGCACCAGCGAGATCGGAATTCGCATGGCGCTGGGTGCAACTCGAACGAGCGTTGTGTCCATGGTGATGCGCGGCGCATTAGCCCAGGTCTTTATCGGACTTGCTCTGGGCATCCCCGCTGCGCTCATTGCGGGACATTTGATGGCGACCCAAACGGATACTTCAGTCAACGCCTATTCGCTGCTCTATAAAGTGAGCGGATATGATCCATTGGCCCTGGCGGGTGCGACCCTCCTGCTAGCCCTTTGCGCCGTTGCGGCAAGCTTCATCCCCGCCCGTCGCGCTTCGTCGATTGAACCCATGCAAGCACTGCGCACGGAGTGAAGTGCCGTCAACTGAAAGAGAGGCCCTATGAAGAACGTACTTCAAAATCTCCGCTTCAGTTTGCGCATGTTGCGCAAGAGCCTTGGCCTCACGGCAACGGTGGTTATTACCCTGGCTCTCGGCATCGGCGCCACTACGGCCATCTACACGGTGGTCTACGCGACCTTGCTGGCTCCCATGCCCTATCCAAATCCCGACCAGCTCGTCATGGTGTGGTCGAAAATTCAGACTTTCCGCAACAGCGTTTCGGCAGGCGACTTTACCGACTGGCAGCAACAGAGCGGCACGTTTCAGGATTTGAACGCGTTCACTGGCGCAGACTTTAACCTCGCGGGCAAGGAAGCGCCGGAGATGGTGAATGGCCGAAAGACCACTCCGGGCATGTACCGGATGATGGGCAACCCTTTGCAGCTTGGTCGCGATTTTCTGCCCGAAGAGGGCGTGGACGGTAAGGACCAGGTCGTGATCCTGATGAACAAATTGTGGAGACGGCTCGGGGCCGATCCGCATATCATCGGCAAGCAAATCACCCTCGATCAGAAACCATATACCGTAGTGGGCGTATTTGCTCCGGGCCAGGCCGATCGCCTTCAAGAAGAGCTCGTCGTTCCGCTCGTCTTCAAGCCCGAGCAGTTGAACCACGACTTCCACTGGCTCCTCGTGATGGGACGGCTCAAGCCGGGCGTCACGCTCCAACAGGCCCAGGCGGACATGAATGCCGTGACCACGCACATCGCGCAAGCAAATCCTCGATCGAATAAAGGTTGGGGCGCGACCGTTGAGCCGCTTAAGAACGACTTCCTCGGAGACAACGTCAAGCTCACTCTGTGGCTGCTGCTCGGCGCAGTAGGATTCGTGCTGCTGATCGCCTGCGTCAATGTTGCCAATCTGCTGCTGGCCAAAGGCACCACTAGGCAAAAAGGAATTGCGATCCGCTCCGCATTGGGAGCTTCGCGGCGCGATGTCTTCATTCAATTCGTCACCGAGAGCCTGATTCTTGCGGGCATCGGCGGCGTGGTGGGCGTTGGTCTGGGCTACGCCATGCTGCGAGGCCTCATCGCGGTCATGCCTCGCGACACACTCCCCAGCGAAGCGGATCTTCACCTGAATCTGCCCGTGTTGCTCGTCACTTTGGCGGCCACAACTTTTGCAGGATTGCTTTTCGGCACCGCCCCCGCGTGGTACGCATCGCGCATCGACCCGGCAGAGTCTCTCAAAGAGGGAGGCCGCGCCGGCGCCGGCAGATTGCGCAATCGTTTGCGGCAACTGCTGGTAGTGGGCGAGTTCGCACTGGCTCTGGCTTTGCTCGCTGGCGCCGGATTGGCAATGCACAGCTTCTGGAACCTGGCCCACGTCGATCTCGGCGTCCAGACCGATCACGTGCTGACCTTCGAACTACCAATAGCTGAGGGCAAACTCACGCAGCCGGAGCAACTCATCGGCTACTATCAGCAGATACTGCGCAGCGTGGAGTCGGCGACCGGTGTGCAGAGCGCCGCCGCGGTCACCGGCATGCCGCTCCAGGGCACGGGATTTGGCATGCCCTTCACAATTGCCGGCCAGCCAGCCTTCGCCGATCCATCGCAACGGCCCGCTGCCGGATTCCAGATGGTCACGCCCGATTATTTCAAGACTTTCGGCATCCATATCGTCAAAGGACGCGCATTTACTGACCAGGACACGGCTGCGACCGTGCGTGTCGCGATGGTCAATGAAAAGTTTGCCAACCATTTCTTTCCCGGCAAGAATCCCCTGGGCCAGCACCTCATGGTGGAGCAGTTGGTTCCCGGCGTCACCAAGCTCGGTCCGCCGCAGTCCTGGGAGATCGTCGGCGTCTTCCACGACGTGCGCGGTGGCGCGTTCAACGATCAGCGAGAAGAGATCGACATTCCCTTCTTTCAGATACCTTGGCCCGGCGCAAGCATTGGAGTGTTGACCTCAGGCGATCCAGCAGCCATGACGAAGACGGTTTCCGCCGCAGTGCATGCTGTCGATCCAACCGTGGCCGTAGCGCACGTTGAGACGCTGAATCAGATTCGCGATGAAGCGCTCGCGGGCGATCGATTCACGCTCCTGCTCTATGTCTCTTTCGCTGCCATTGCACTGTTGTTGGCGGCAGTCGGTATCTACGGCGTCATGGCGTTTGCGGTTGGCCAGCGCAAGCATGAAATCGGAATCCGCATGGCGTTGGGCGCAAGCCGCGACCGCGTCGTGCGCATGATTCTGCGCGAAGGCGCAACGATGGCCGGCGCAGGATTGGTGCTGGGACTGGGCGGCGCGTATTTCGTGGGCCGCGCCATGCGCAGCACACTTTACGGCGTGGGCACCATCGATCTGTCGGCATTCTGCGCTGTTAGCGTGCTATTGCTTGCTTCAGCGCTGGTGGCGTGCTATTTTCCGGCCCGCCGTGCCGCCGCCGTCGAACCCATGAAAGCTTTGAGAATCGAATAACCCCTGGCGCAGCTGAACCTTGAGATCGGAGTAGTTACATGATCGAACTGAAGAACATCGAGCGAAGTTACAGAACCGGCCACACCGAAACCTGGGTGCTGCGCCGCATCGGGCTCACCATTAAAGAAGGTGAATTCGTCACAGTTATGGGACCGTCGGGGGCAGGGAAGTCATCGCTTCTCAACGTGCTTGCGCTGCTCGATGACGGGTGGCTGGGCGAGTACTGGTTCGGCGAGACAGCTGCGCACAAGCTGAACCGCAAGCAGCGCGCGGACCTCGCGCGTCAACGCATCGGCATGGTCTTCCAGAGTTATCACCTGCTCGACGATCTCACCGTTGCAGAGAACATCGATCTGCCTCTCTCCTACAAGAACATGCCCTCGAAAGACCGAGCCGGCATGGTGGCCGACATTCTTGACCGCTTCCAGATCGTCGCCAAGAAAGATCTGTTTCCCAACCAGCTCTCGGGAGGACAGCAGCAGTTGGTAGGCATCGCGCGCGCCGTGGTACACGCCCCCGCGCTTCTGCTGGCCGACGAACCCACTGGCAACCTCCACTCCACGCAGGCCCGCGAAATCATGGAACTTTTCCGTGAACTCAATCGCCAGGGAACCACGATTGTGCAGGTCACGCACTCTGAAGAAAACGCCCATTACGGCAAGCGCATCCTCGAGCTGCGCGATGGCTGGCTCACACGCGACGAAACTCTGCAGGCCGCTTCCACGGAGGTTGGCGCACAGTGAACTCCTCCATGACTAATTCGAACGTTCGTATTTGCACTCGTATTCAGGCTTTCGTCGCGATCCTCCTGTTGCAGGCGAACATGGCTCTCGCCGTGGAGCCGCCGTCACCAAAAGCTGTGCCCGACAATCCGCAAGCAACTTTGCCCGCGCCGGAGGCTCCCATACCCGCGACCACGCAACCAGCGGCAGCGCCAATTTCGCTGGCGCAACAGATGCAGCAGGAACAGCGCCAAGCGAGCGCCCCGCAACAGCCATTTCACGTGGAGCTGCCGCACTCGCACAAGCCATTCTCGGCCTATCGACCCAGCAATGTACCTCCTCTCGATCTCAACAACTCACCACGCCTGCAAAACCTCATGCGCGATGGAAAGCTGTACCTTTCGTTGCACGATGCCATCGCCCTCGCTATCGAGAACAACCTCGATCTTGCCTACTTCCGCTATAACTTCCCCATTGCGCAAACCGACTACGCGCGCACAAAAGCGGGCGGCCAAGTGAATGGCGTCGACACTGGGATTGTGCAGTCCTCCACGCAGGGCGGCTTCAGCGGCGGCAATGCCGGCGGCGCAGGAGCCAGTTCCGGGTCGGCCGCTGCGGGTGCTGGCGGCATCGTGACCTCCACGCTCGGCGCCGGGACCTCGGTCCCTTCCTTCGATCCATTTCTTAACTTCAAAGGCTACGTTGATCACACGGTCCTCCAGGAGGGCAATGCCTTCCAAACCGGCGTGCTCACATTTAAAGAGAACACCATCCAGGCCCTTGCAAGTTTCTCGCAGAACTTTCCGATGGGAACGGGCCTGCAAATCAACTACCAGGGCCAGCGTTTCGCCAATAACAGCCCCTATGAAGCCATCAATCCCACGCTCAACGCAAGTTTTCAGGTGATTCTTACGCAGCAGTTGCTCGCCGGTTTCGGTATCGCCACCAACGAGCGCTACATGCATATCGCCAAGAAGAATATCCAGATCAACGACCTCGCCTTTCGCGCCCAGGTGATTGCCACCGTCACCCAGGTCGAGAATATCTATTGGGATCTTGTGAATGCCTATCAGGATGAACAGGTCAAGGAGCGTTCCCTCTCCTTTGCGCAGAAGACTCTTCAGGATGATCAGAAGCAGCTTGAGCTGAACGCAATTCCGGCCATGCAGGTCACCAAGGACGAGTCGGACGTGGCCACCAGCGAAGGCGACCTCACCGTTTCGCGCGCCACTCTCCGTTTGAACGAGCTCCTCATTAAAAACGCCATCACCAAGACCGACGACCCGGCCATTGACGAAATGCCGGTTATCCCTCTCGATAACAAAGGCCCCGCCGATCCCAACGCCACGAAATCGATCGACGATCTGATTGCCGAAGCCGAAAAGAACCGCCCCGACGTCGCCCAGGACGAGATCGCGATGCAAGTGGCGGAGGAAAGTCTAAAATCCATCCGAAGCGAACTGTTGCCCACGCTGAATGTCTATGGCTTCTACGAGGGAGCTGGCATTGCCGGACCGAAGAATCCGGGCTGCGACTTGTCCCCGGCTGAATGCGCGTCGGATCTCCCCACGGGCTTTGGCGCCATGTTCCAAAACACCTTTAACTACTCGTCGCCGGAATATCAGTTCGGGATGAATTTGCAGATCAACCTTCGTAACCGTGTCGGCAAGGCCGACCAGTTTCGAGCGGTGCTGGAATTCCGGCGGAAACAGATCACATTCGAGGAGCAGAAGAAGTACATCCGCTTCGATGTGCGCAACACGCAATTCGCGCTGCAGCAGGCGCAGGCACGAGTCGATGCCGCGCAGAAGGCCCGCGACCTGGCGCAGCATACGTTCGACATCACGCAGCAGGAGCAGAAACTCGGCGCCAAGTCCAGCTACGATACGCTGGTCGCACAGCACGATCTGGCTATTGCCGAATCCACCTTCGTGGCCGCACAGGCGTCGTATGAAAAAGCGAAGGTGGACATCGATCGTGCCACCGGGGCAACACTGGAGCGGACCGGGGTCTCAATCGACGATGCAAAGTTGGGCGTAGTTACGCATGCGCCGTAGAATCACTGGAAGGGTCCATGTCTACCGCAACACAAACCATCTCGAATGCCGCCATCGCGCGTGAGGCGCGTAACCCGGCGCAGAGGACTGTTTTCGAAGACTATGGCATCTCGATCGCCGACGCCAGAACCGGCGTCGTGGAGGCGAGCAATCCTGAGGCAAAGCACCGGAGAATAGATGACAGACCCTCGCAAGAATGAACGAATCCGGGTTCTCGTCGCCGACGATCAGCCGCACATCCTTGAAGCCGTCGAGCTGCTGCTCCAGCCGCAAGGCATTCAGGTGGATTGCGTACGCTCGCCGCAATTGCTGCTGGAGGCGCTGGGCCAATGCGACTACGATGTGCTGCTCATCGACCTCAATTACACTCGCGACACAACCTCCGGCCGTGAAGGTCTCGATCTGCTTGCGCGCCTTCATGAGATCGATCCGCGCCTGCCCGTTATCGTGATGACGGCCTGGGGCAATATCGACCTCGCGGTTGAATCCATCAAGCGCGGCGCGCGCGACTTTATTCAGAAACCGTGGGAGAACGAGCGCCTTGTCAGTCTCATCCGGGTGCATGCCGAGCTGCACCAGGCATTGCGCCGGGCGCGCCATCTGGAGCTGGAAAACCGACTGCTTCGCGCCGAAGGCATGCCGGAGTTCATCGCCGGAGCCCCTTCGATGCAGCAGGTTCTCGAACTCATCGGGCAGGTCGGCCCCTCTGACGCCAACGTGCTCATCACGGGCGAGCACGGCACCGGTAAGGAAATCGTGGCCAAGTTGCTTCACTCAGCGTCGCCGCGCAGCCGCATGGCGCTTGTGGCTGTCAATGCCGGCGGCCTGCCCGAGGGCACCTTCGAAAGCGAAATCTTCGGCCACGTCAAAGGCGCATTCACCGATGCGCGCACTGACCGTGTCGGCCGCTTTGAACTCGCAAGCGGCGGAACGCTTTTTCTGGACGAAATCGCCAATGTCCCCCTCCGACAGCAGGCCAAGCTGCTCCGCGTGCTTGAAACCGGCGAGCTGGAGCGTGTTGGCTCGTCGCAAACCCGGCGTGTCGATGTGCGCGTTCTCTCTGCCACCAACGCCGACCTGCAAGCCGAGGCCAAGGCAGGAAACTTCCGCGAAGATCTCCTCTTCCGCATCAATACCGTCGAGATTCATTTGCCTGCTTTGCGCGATCGGCGCGAAGACATCCCCGTGCTGGCCGCGCACTTTCTTGACCGTAACCGCTCCCGCTATCGCAAGCAGGTCCATGGCTTTTCTCCCGCTGCCATGCAGCAGATGTTGCAATATCAGTGGCCGGGAAATGTGCGGGAATTGGAGCACGCCGTGGAACGCGCCGTGCTGCTCTGCCGCGGCGAAGAGATTGAACCGGCTAACCTCGCTGTTGCTTCCGCGCGCGGCACCACCCAATCCTTTGAAAATATGAGTATCGACGAAGTCGAATCTCTGCTCATCCGCAAAGTGCTGCGGCGCTGCGACGGAAACATCTCGCAAGCCGCAGAAGCCCTTGGCCTCAGCCGCGCCGCCCTGTATCGCCGCATCCAAAAATATGGTTTATGAGAGCGAGAGGTTCGCGCGGCACGTGCGCAGACGCCACCGCTCGGCGGTTCGCCGGGCATGGCTCTATTGTTTTTGGCTTACCTTGCCCGCGCTCGCTTTCTTCGCTATTCTCATCGATCAGCACCACATCACCGCGGCGCCCGCAATCCTGCTGACCGGCTGTCTTCTGCTCTACCTTGTCCTGGTATGCGCATCACTGATCGAAGGCCTCGTCCGCCCGTTGCAAACCCTCTCGAACGTCGTGTCGTCCCTGCGAGAAGGCGACTACTCCTTCCGCGCCCGCGGCGCCACCTCATCGGACGCTCTTGGCGAGTTGGCTGCCGAGATCAACGCGCTCGCCGATCTGCTGCAAAAACAGCGCGTGCGCTCTCTTGAAGCCACCGCCTTACTGGCGCGCATTCTCGAGGTCATGCACTCACCCATCTTTGCCTTTGACCGCGATAACGTCCTTCAGCTTGTCAACGATGCCGGCGTGCAGTTGCTCGGCGTGCCGCACGCCCGCTGCTTTGGACGGACCGCCCACGAACTGAGCCTCGAATACCTGCTCGCGGCGCCCGATCAGAGCATCCACTCGTTCGGCACCAAGCCCAATCGCTGGTTGTTGCGCAAGGCCGCATTTCGCCAGGACGGCGCGCCGCACACCCTGCTTCTGCTGGCCGACGTGAGCCAGCCACTGCGCGAAGAGGAGCAAGCCGCATGGAAGCGCCTCATTCGTGTCCTGGGCCACGAACTTTCCAACTCCCTTGCCCCCATCAAGTCCATTGCCGGCAGCCTTCTCGCGCGGGTAGACCAGATGAGAGGCGATGAGTTGACGGTGCGCGATTTTCGCCGTGGTCTCGGCGTGGTCGAGAGCCGCGCTGACTCTCTGCACCGGTTCGTGCAGTCCTACCGTGTTTTGGCCCAATTGCCTCCGCCGCAGCTGAAACAGATCCAGGTAGCGCCTCTGCTGGAGCGCGTAGCTCTGCTCGAGCAGCGAGTGCCGGTGCAGGTCGACCTCGGTCCCTCCGCAACGCTCCATGCCGATCCCGACCAACTCGAGCAGATGTTGATCAACTTGCTGGCCAACGCTGTTGACGCATCGCTGGCCAATGGGGCGCAGCCCGTGCGCATCGGCTGGCGGCTGGCGGATTCAAGTCTTGTGGTATCCATCGAAGATCGTGGTCTTGGCATCGCCAACACTGAGAATCTTTTTGTGCCGTTCTACACGACCAAGCCAACCGGCAGTGGCGTAGGACTCGCGCTCGCGCAGCAAATCGCACGCGCCCATGGCGGCGAAATCCGCCTCGTCAATCGCGATGACGGCGAGGGTGCTCGCGCCATTGTTCGATTGCCTCTGGCCTAAATCTAAAAAGATGAACGTGCGTTCGTCGCCGCTTCCTTGCCTGCGCCGATCTCTGTGGCCACGATACAATTGCGCCCGTTGCTTTTGGCTCGATAGAGCGCTGCATCCGCCTCGCGAATCAGTTCTTCATGGCTGGCCGGGAAGCCCGAGGCAACGCCAAAACTGGCTGTTAATGAAATGGTCGTGTCACCGTGGACGACTCGTGCTTCTGCGATAGCAACTCTCAGTTCCTCGGAGCGCTCGCGTGCATGCATGAACCCCGATCCGGGGAGAATCAGCAGAAACTCCTCGCCGCCATAGCGGCCGACCCAGTCGTAGCTGCGCACCATGCGCTGGAAGATTTGGCTCGCCACCTTTAGCACTTCGTCACCTGCCGGGTGACCATACGTGTCGTTGATCCGCTTGAAGAAGTCCAGGTCAGCCAGAATGATGCTCAGCGGCAAGCCTTCGCGTCGGGATCGGTCCACCTCCCCGCGCAGCCGGTCGACGATGATGCGATGATTCCAGAGTCCGGACAAGTCGTCGTGCTCAGCAAAATGGCGCATCTGCTCGCGCGTGCGTACCAGTTCGGCCTTTTCCCGCTCCAGGTCCTGGGTCCGCAGGGTGACCGAGGAC
>ODAK010005713.1_pt1 | contig 12601 bp, 8 predicted proteins | sample 1539591 | NCBI WGS metagenome assembly ODAK01 (sample SAMEA3539303, study PRJEB22396) | soil metagenome | biome: tundra; feature: field; material: soil | place: USA | collected 2010-05 | depth 0.15 m | reverse complement strand
CGAAAGAGAACGAGAAGGACCTGGCTGAGGTCCCGGACAACGTGAAGAAGCACCTGAAGCTGGTGCCGGTCGCCCACGTCGACGACGTGATCGCCCAGGCGCTGGTGCGCAAGCCGGTGGCGATCGAATGGGTCGAACCGCCGGAGTCGCCGGTGCCGGTGCCGGTGGAATCCCCGGTGGCGACTCCGCTGGCGCACTGACACCGGGGGGCATCGCGAGCCCACGTCGCGGCCCGCCGGGCGCTCCGGCGGGTCGTTTTCGTGGGAAACGCGGCACGATCGGGGAAAATGCGCCGATTCCGGCCCCGATCGGCCTCGGCTTCGTTGACGGGCCGGAAAACCGGCCTCTAGTCTGGCCGGCAGTGGCTGCGGCGACTCCGGTGCTCCGCTGCGACGGACGTATGGTACGACAGAATCAGGGGACTCCGACGTGAACAAAATGGACCTCATTGCCGCTGTGGCGGACACGACCGAGCTGCCGAAGGCCAAGGCCGCCGAAGTGGTGGACGCGGTGTTCGCTGCCATCGAAGGCGCCTTGAAGAAGAAAGAGGAGGTGCGCCTGGTGGGCTTCGGCTCGTTCGTCACCGCCATGCGCAAGGCGACCACCGGCCGCAACCCGCGCACCGGTGCCGACATCAAGATCCCGGCTTCGACCTCGGTGCGCTTCAAGGCCGGCAAGGCGCTGAAGGACGCGGTGAACTGAACCCTGCCGGCGGGCGGTTAGCTCAGCGGTAGAGCATCTCGTTTACACCGAGAGGGCCGGCGGTTCGAACCCGTCACCGCCCATGCCCGCAGTGCCGGGGCGTGCTTGACGGCGGTTTCCCGCGGCACTACACGCTGCGCCCTGCCGTTGCGGGTGTAGCTCAGTTGGTTAGAGCGCCGGCCTGTCACGCCGGAGGTCGCGGGTTCGAGCCCCGTCTCTCGCGCCACGGCGTGGATCCCTGAAATTCACAGCCTCAAACCGCACTGGCGCGGGCCGGCACGTTGCGGATCGGGACTTGACCAGCCCAACCGTCCCTGCCACGGCATGGCGTATGCGGTCTGGCGTTGTCCATTGTGCGACTCGGCTCCTGTTGGCCTTCGCGATGGTGATGGCCGCTGGCGGGGCCGGCCTGGTCCAGGCGATCGCGCCCACCGATCAGAGCACCGCGGACGTTCCGCCGAGAGAACCGAGGTCTCAAGGGAAGGCAGCCGCTGACGGAAAGACGGCCCCTGATGGAAAGACGGGGGAACACGCGCACGCACGGCCGGTCAAACACTCCGAACGAGCGGACGCCCACAAAGGACAGGAGCAGCACGGCAAAGCCCCGGCTGGCAAAGCCTCGACGGGCGCCGTCCCGGGCGCCAAGGCCACGGTCGCGCCGGGAGCCGAACAGAAGGGGCATGGTGCCGCGCCTGGCGTGGTGACGCCTCCTCCCGTTCCGAAGCCCACCACCGAGCCGCCCGCGAAGGAGACCGGCGAACCGCCGGCGAAAATTCCGCGGTTCGCCTCGCTGAAGACCGACGATACCAATATGCGCAAGGGACCCGGACAACGCTATCCGATCGAGTGGGTCTACAAACGCCGCGATCTGCCGATGGAGGTCGAGCGGGAGTACGATGTCTGGCGCTATGTGCGTGACCCGGACGGCGTGGAGGGCTGGGTCCACCAGGTGACGCTCAGCGATCGGCGCACGTTCATCCTGCAGAGCAAGGACGCCACCCTGCGGGCCGATCCCAAAGACACGGCTGCGGCGGTCGCGACAATCAAGGTCGGCGTGACCGGCCGTTTGCGAGAGTGCGCGGCGGGTTCGACGTGGTGCCAGGTCCAGGTCGGCGGCTACAAGGGGTATTTGCGCCGCGACCAGTTCTGGGGGTTGCTGCCCGATGAGGTGTTGCCGTCTTCGTAGCGCCCGGAACGTGCTTCTGACGTTGCCCAGACGATCGCCGCGTTCCACAGTGCGGCGTCAACTTCGGAACAAAGGCCGCGACACGCATGGACCTGAAAGACCACATCAGAGGCATCCCCGACTTCCCTAAGTCTGGGATCATGTTTTACGACATCTCGACCCTGCTGCGGGACGCCGACGCGTGGCAGGTGGCGATGGGCCGTATGGCGCGCGCGGTGCGGCCGCATTTGCCGGACCTGGTGGCGGGGATCGAAAGCCGCGGTTTCCTGGTCGCCGCTCCGCTGGCGCTGAAACTGGGGTGCGGCTTCATCATGATCCGCAAGCGCGGCAAACTGCCGGGCCCGACGGTCGGAGTGAACTACGCGCTTGAGTACGGCGAGGACCGGGTCGAGATCCAGGCGGACGCGGTGCACCCTGGCCAGCGCATCATTGTGGTGGACGATCTGCTCGCCACCGGTGGCACGGCGGCGGCGGGAATTAAGCTGCTGCGCCAACAGGGCGCCATCGTTCCCGCGGTCGCGGCGCTGATCGAACTGACGTTCCTGAACGGACGCGCGAGGCTCGATGTCCCGTGTGAAGCGCTGGTCGCCTACGACAGCTGACCGTTATTTCGTGCCCGTTATCTTGTGACAGTGACGACACCCTGGAACTCCGCGTTGCCGGGGATCAGGCGCACGGCGAAGCTGTCGGTGCCGACGAAGCCGGCGTCCGGCGTGTAGTCGATCCGCGTATTGGTCCCGACGTGGTGGGCGAAAACCCGGCCATGGTTCGGGCGGGTGACCGTCAGATACGAATCAAACGCGACACCATTCCGGTTGAGGCTCACGCCGCACCAGCCGCCCTCATTGCTCACCTGGATCTGCGCCAGTACGGCCTTGCCGTCCGGGGGCGACGTGGCCGGCGCCACGCAGGTCCTGGCGCCGCCGGCCGCATCGATCGCGAATATGCCATTCCAACCAGCCTGCGGCGCGCATCCGGTTATCAGGAACGCGGTAACGGCGAGGCAAAGCCTGGGCGCGCCCGACCGGGTCAATCGCGTGTGTTTCATGCCGAGGACGCCTCCAGGCCAATGCAAGATCCAGTCCCGGCCAGCGCGAGTCGTCAGGCGGGTCATCAGTCGCCGCGGGACATAGCTTAAGCGGCGGCGTTCGGAAACAGTGCTCGCGCGCCAGGCTTCCATGCCGGCGCGTCACCCCCGACATCCGTCATGGCCCACCACGGCCCGGACGCACTGAGCCATGACGATAAGAGTCACACCGAGAAATATTTGGCGTGCGGGTTCAGCGTCACGATCGCGCTGGTCGATTGCTCCGGATGCAGTTGGAACTCGTCCGACAGCGAAACCCCGACGCGGTCCGCGCCCAGAAGCCGCAGGATCGCCGCCTGATCCTCCAATCTCGGGCACGCCGGGTAGCCAAACGAATACCGGCTCCCGCGATAGCTCTGGGCCAGCATCTTCTCCGTATCGCGATCGTCCTCGGCGGCGAAGCCAAGTTCGGCGCGGATGCGTTTATGGACGTATTCCGCCATCGCCTCGGCCATCTCCACCGACAGCCCGTGCAAATAGAGGTAATCCTGGTAACGATTATCCTCGAACCATTCGCGCGCGACGTCGGAGGCTTTTTGCCCGACCGTCACCACCTGCAACCCGATCACGTCTCGTTGGGCGTCATCCACGTCGCGGAAGAAATCGGCGATGCATTCGCCGTCCTCACGCGGCTGCCTCGGCAGCGTGAAACGCGTGAGTTCGGTCGCGCCGTCGGTGTCGAAAATAATCAGGTCGTTGCCCTGGGCCGCCGCCATCCAGTACCCGTAGGCCGCCTGGGGCCGCAGGATGTCCTGTTCGGCGCATAACGTCAGCATCCGCCGCAGCACCGGCCGCAGTTCCTGCTTCGCCCAACCGAGGAAATCGTCGAGCGAACGGCCCTGCTTGCGAAATCCCCATTGAAACTGATACAGGCTGCGTTCGTTCACCAGCGGAACGATCGCCTTGGGATCGGTCTCGATCACGCGCGCGCCCCAAAACGGCGGTTCCACGACCGGAACATCTTGCGTCAGCCGGCGGCGGCGTTCGCGCACCGCGTTGACATCGACCGGTTGGAACGCCCGCGCATCGGCCTGCCCGAGGGTGCGCGTCGTGTTGCGTGCCTTGCCGACCCGTTTCGCCCGCACCGCCGCGAGATAGTCGTCGAAGCCATTCCCGGTCACCCGGTCCATCAGATGCAGCCCATCGAACGCGTCACGCGCATAAGCGACCCGGCCGCTGGCATAAGCGCGGACGCAATCGTCCTCCACATAATTCCGGGTCAGCGCGGCGCCGCCGAGCAGAACGGGAATTTCCAGACCCTGCCTGGACATTTCCTCCAGGTTTTCGCGCATCACCACGGTTGACTTGACCAGCAATCCGCTCATGCCGATCGCATGCGCATGGGACGCCGCCACCGCTTCCAGCATGTTCGCGAGCGGCACTTTGATGCCGAGATTGATGACGCGGTAGCCATTGTTGGTCAGGATGATGTCGACGAGGTTCTTGCCGATGTCATGCACGTCGCCTTTGACCGTGGCCAGAACGATCGTGCCTTTTTCCTGCCCCTCGACGCGTTCCATCAGCGGTTCCAGATAAGCGACGGCGGCTTTCATCGTTTCGGCGCTTTGCAAAACGAACGGCAATTGCATCTTGCCGGCGCCGAACAGATCGCCGACGACCTTCATGCCGTCCAGCAGCACATCGTTGATGATCGACAACGGCTCGCGGGTCTTCAGCGCCTCGTCCAGTTCATCGGTCAGGCCCTTGCGGTCGCCGTCGACGATGCGGTCCTTCAGGCGGCCCTCCACCGTATCGGCGCGCACCTTCTTCGCGGTGTCGGCGGCTTTCTTGCCCGCGAACAGCGCCAGAATCTTTTGCAGCGGATCGTAGCCTTCCGTCCGGCGATCGAAGATCAGATCCTCGGCCACCTTCACCTCTTCCGGCGCCAGCAGATGCAGCGGGCGGATCTTCGACACATGGATGATCGCCCCGCTCATGCCCGCGCGCGCCGCGTGATCGAGGAACACCGAATTCAGCACCGCCCGCGCGGCCGGATTTAACCCGAAGCTCACGTTGGACAAGCCGAGGATGATCTGGATTTCCGGGAACTCGGCACGGATGGCGGCGATGCCTTCCAACGTCCATTGCGCCAGCTTGCGATCGTCTTCGTTGCCGGTCGCGATGGTGAAGGTCAGCGGATCGATCAGCAGGTCGGATTGCGGCAGGCCGTGCTGGTTACAGGCGAAATCAACCAGCCGGCGAGCGATGCGCAGCTTGTCCTCGGGCGTCTTCGCCATGCCGACTTCGTCGATCGTCAACGCGATCACGGCGGCGCCGAATTGTTTCGCGAGCTTCAGACGATCCGCCGCGGCCTTCTCACCGTCCTCGAAATTGATCGAGTTGATGATCGGCTTGCCGCCATGCAGCTTCAACGCGGCCTCGATCACCGGCGTCTCGGTGCTGTCGATCACCAGCGGCGAGTTGACTGACGCGGTGAACCGGCGAATCACCTCCAGCATTTCCATCGTCTCGTCGCGGCCCACAAACGCCGTGCAAATATCCAGCGCGTGGGAGCCTTCGCCGATTTGCTCGCGGCCCATCGTGACGCAGCCGTCCCAGTCGCCCGTTTCTTGCAACTCGCGCCATTTCTTTGAGCCGTTGGCGTTGCAGCGTTCGCCGATCGCGAAGATGGCATTCTCCTGGCGTAACGGCACCGCCTGATAGAGGCTGGCGACGCCAGGCACCCAGACTGGCTTGCGCACGACGGGGGCGGGCCGGAATTCGCCACGCTTGCGCAACATCGCGTCCAGTGCCGCGATGTGGCCTTGGGTCGTGCCGCAGCAACCGCCGATCAGATTGACGCCATCCTCGGCGACGAAGCGTTCCATCCAGGTCGCGAGTTCATCGGCATGCAGCGGATAATACGTGTGTCCATCTACGAGTTCCGGCAGGCCCGCGTTGGGCTGCACGGACAAAAGCCCAGGCCAGTTGGCGGCGAGCCAATGGAGGTGTTCGGCCATCTCGCGGGGGCCTGTGCCGCAGTTCAGCCCGATCAGAGGCACGTCCAGCGCATGCACCACGGTCGCGGCGGCGGCGATATCCGGCCCGACCAGCAGCGTGCCGGTCGTTTCGACAGTGACCTGCACGAAGATCGGCGTGTCGGTCTTCGCCGCGGCCCGCGCGATCTTCGCACCGTTCACCGCCGCCTTGATTTGCAGTGTGTCCTGGCAGGTCTCGATCAGGATCGCATCGACGCCACCGGCGATCAGGCCGCGGCATTGCTCGGCCAGGGCCGCCTGCAACGGGTCGTAAGCGATGTTGCCGAGGCTTGGCAATTTCGTTCCCGGACCGACGCTGCCGATGACCCAGCGATGCCGGCCATCCGAAAAACCCTCGGCCGCTTCCCGTGCCAGTTCGCCGGCCTTTTGGTTGATCTCGAACGCGCGCTCGGCGAGGTCGAATTCCCCCAATGTGACGGGTGACGCGCCGAACGTATTGGTCTCGACCATATCGGCGCCGGCCTCGAAAAAGCCGCGATGGATGTCGCGCACCAGGTCGGGGCGGGACAACACCAGAATGTCGGTGCAATTCTCGCGCCCCCAATAATCCTTCTCGACATCCAACGGCAGCGATTGGGCTCGGCTGCCCATGCCGCCGTCGCACAACAGCACCTGATCGCGCAACGCATCGAGCAAATGGGGCCGGCTCATTTCGTTCCGTCTTTCAATTCACGTGTTCCAGGGAGGCATCCGCGGTGGCTGCATGCATTCGCGTGGCGCACCAGATGCGGACGTCGAGCGGACCGGGGATGGTCATATCGTTCCCCGGGGCGTTCCCCGGGGTGTCCCCCGGATCAAGCCCGGCATCGGTTAACAATTGGTGAACCCCGGTGTCGGAAAATCCAGGCCAGCGGTGCGCCCGTTTCGACACCAGATCGTCCCGGGCGTGGGATGCGAGATCGATGATGATCAACCGCCCGCCGGGCCGCAGCACGCGCGCCGCCTCGGCCACCGCGCCGGCGGGATCCTCGGCGTAGTGCAGCACCATCTGCAGCACCGCCGTGTCGAACGATGCATCCGCCAGCGGCAGCCGATACATGTCCGCCAGCCGCACCGCGCAATGCGCGAGCCCCGGTTGCGCGAGGCGGGCACGGGCCAGTGCGAGCATGGCCTTGGATGCGTCCACCCCGAGTGCCTGACGCACCCGGGGGGCGAGCAACTCCAGCACGCGGCCGGTGCCGGTGCCGATATCCAGCAACCGGCCGGGCGCGTCGTCCGGGACCAGCGTCAGCAACGCTTGCTCCACCGCCCGCGCGGGCAGGTCGAGGGCACGCATCTCGTCCCAGTCGGCGCCTTTGACGCGGAAGCTTTCGGAGGCGATCCGGGCCCGCTCCGCCAGGACGCGGGCGGCCTGGCGGCGGTCGGACTCCAGGATCGCGTCGCCGGTCGGCAGCCGGGCGATCAGATCGCGGGCGAGGGCGCCTTCGTCACCAGGCGGCAGAGCGAACCAGACATTCGCTCCTTCGCGCAGCCGATCCAGCAGGCCGCAATCGCACAACAGCTTCAAATGGCGAGACAGTCGCGGCTGCGACTGGCCGAGGATTTCGGTGAACTCCATCACGCAGAAACTGCCGCGGGCGGCGAGCGCGAGCAGCCGCAGCCGGGTTGGCTCGGCGACCGCGCGCAGTCTGGAGAGGAGGCGTTCCATACCGCATGTCTGACATAAAGATATCCTTATGTCCAGGGGGTCCCGCGGACTTTATCACCCCACGACGGTTGACGTGCCAGTGACACTTGACGTGCCAGTGGGCCGTCGCTCCAATCGTGCGCCATGGACACAACTCCTCCTCCCAGACCGCCCGGCCGGACTGCCGCGGATCGCCGCCGGAAAAGGGAGGCCGAGGCGCTGCGCGCCAATCTCCGCAAGCGCAAGGAGCAGCAACGTGCCCGGGAGGGTGAAGCGGGCGAGGCGCCGGCGCGTGGCGAACCCAGGCCGCCCGCGGAAGACGCTCCGGGAAATGACGCCTGACCGGTCGATGGTGTCGGGCACCGCGGGTATTCGCCTCATTTCCGCATCATCGGATGTGCCGCCAGTCAGTCCGATTCGGTGATCCGCTTTTCATGCGAACACAGCACGCACGTCAACGTCACCAGACTGGAATGCCGGACCGAATCTGCCGGATCCTTCTCCAATGGACGACGCCTCGACCCCTGCCATCGCTCCCGCCAGGTGGCTTGAGGCCGTTGCCGAGAGCGAGGCGCAACTCGCGGGCGGCAGATCGTGTCCGGCGAGGAAGTCATGCGGGAACTGGATGAGTGCATTGACCGGCTTGAGGCCAGGCGCACGGCCAGGCCACATCGCGAGGTCGCCACGCACCGTTGATCGCCCTCACGCCGGAGGCCCGGCGACAGGTTCGGGCGCTGCGCGATCGCAACGAGAAGCGCGACCGGAAAGAGGCCGTGCGTGGCTTGCGAACTTCGCTCGCCGCCGCGGGGGGGGAATCGTTGCTAATCCGGCGCTTGGGCTGGCCGCGCCACGCCCTTATCCTCATCTTGCCCTTCCCGGCCGCCTATGGATCAAGGCGGGAAGGTATTGGGTCACCTACCGCGGCGCGCGCTGGCCATCGTCGGCGTATTCTTCGAGACTGCCAAGATCCCGCGCCGGATGTAGAGCCGGAAGCCCCGCGGTGGCGGTGTGTTCCTCGGTTTTCGCCCCGCCCCTCACCATTGACCACGATTGTAAGAGGAACCTACGGGGCGCCAACCAGGTGCGGGTGAAGTCTTCGACCTCGCCGCCCGGCTGTCGGGGCGGAAACGGTTTTCTGCCGCGCGCGGGTTTCCATCTGTTCCACAATCCCGCCGATTTCCCTTGGTCTTTCAGGGGGATGACGACGGGTACAGCGGCGGCGGGATGGTGGAGCTGAGGGGAATCGAACCCCTGACCTCCTCATTGCGAACGAGGCGCTCTCCCAACTGAGCTACAGCCCCATCCCGGATTCCGCGCGGCCCTCCGCGACGCCGGCGCAAAATGATGACGTGAGCCGCCAGTGTCAACACGCAAACAGTCCGCAAACAGCCCGTGGCGGGAATGTCCTCGCACAGCCGGACACGGCACCGAGATGGAAATCCCGGCACTCCAAACTGAGATCCGGCGCGCGCGGCCGCTTTCCGGCCCAGGAGAATGCGGTCGCGTGCACACCGCCCCCCGGTTGCACCTCGCCCAACCAGGCCAGCCCGATCGGTGCGCGTTCTGGACTTAATAACCAGGCCGCGCCAATCTGCCGTCATGGGGGAGGCGGCAGAACCGACCCCATGCCGGGGACGATCATGCCGATTGAACAATGGCTCAAACAGCTTGGGCTGGAACGATACGCGGCGGCGTTCGAAGGGAATGACGTCACCGACGATCTGCTGCCCACGCTGACAGCGGACGATCTCCGCGACATTGGCGTCACCTCGGTGGGCCATCGCCGCCGCATGCTGGACGACATCGCCGCCACGCGGGCCCAGGTGCCGGCCGCCGCGATCCAGCCCGCGCTGGAACCGCTCGCCGAGCGGCGTCAGGTCAGCGTCATGTTCTGCGATCTGATGGGCTCCACGGCACTCTCAGCGCGGCTCGATCCGGAAGACCTGAGCGCCGTGCTGCGGACCTACCAGGAACGGGTCAACGCCACGGCCGCGCGCTACGGTGGGTTTATCGCCCGTTACCTGGGCGACGGGGTGCTGATCTATTTCGGTTGGCCGCAGGCGCGTGAGGACGACCCGGAACGGGCGGTGCGCGCCGCGCTGGACGTCATCGCCGCGATGAGCAACGGTCTGGTGCGGGGCGAGCGGCTGCGGGTCCGCATCGGCATCGCCACCGGCCTGGTCGTCATTGGCGAGCGGATCGGCGTCAATGACTCGCTGCAATATACCGCGATTGGGGAGACGCCGAACCGCGCCGCGCGTCTCCAGGCCATCGCCGCGCCGGACACCGCCGTGATCGACGCCGTGACGCGCCAAATGGTTGGGCGCCTGTTCGAGGTGCGCGACCTCGGCGCCCAGGACCTGGCAGGCCTCACCGGTCCGGTGCCAGCCTGGGCGGTACTGGGCGAAAGCGGCATGCTCAGCCGGTTCGAGGCATTGCACGGTTCCAGCCTGACCCCATTCATCGGCCGCGACGAGGAACTGGGGTTGCTGTTGCGCCGGTGGCGGGACGCGCAGTCCGGGCACGGCAACGCGGTGCTGATCACGGGCGAACCGGGGATCGGCAAATCCCGTCTCGTGGCGGCGCTGGAGGAGCAACTGCGGCGGCAACCGCATATCAGCCTGCGATATTTTTGCCGGCCACATCGCCGCGACACCCCACTGGCCCCGTTCATCGGCCAGTTCGAGCACGCCGCCGGGTTCGCCCGCGGCGATACGCCGGACGAAAAACTGGCCAGGCTTAGTACCGTGCTGATGCCCCGCACGCCGCCGGAGGATATGGCGCTGATCGCCGGCGTGCTTTCGTTGACGCCGGACGAGGCATCGCCAGTCCTCGATTTGTCCGCGCAACGGCGCAAGGAAGCAACGTTCGCCGCGCTCGCCCGTCAGTTCACCGGGCTCACGCAGATCCAGCCCGTGCTGGTCGTGGCCGAGGACGTGCATTGGTCGGATCCGACCTCGCGAGAATTGCTGGACCACCTGTTCGAGCTGTTTCAGCGTTTGCCGGCACTGCTGGTGCTGACCTACCGGCCGGAGTTCGCGGCGCCCTGGGTGGGCCGTGCGGGCGTGAGTGTTCTGACATTGAACCGCCTGCCGCCAAGGGAAACCGCGGAAATCGCGTTACGGCTCGCCGGCACGGCGATTCCACAGGTACTGATCGACAGGCTGGTGTCGCGCAGCGACGGCGTGCCGCTGTTCATCGAGGAACTGACCCGTGCCGTGCTGGAATCCGGACTGCAACCGGACGCGTTTTCCTCCGCGCTGGTGCCGGACAGTCTGCAGGCATCGTTACTGTCCCGCCTGGATCGTTTGCCGGTCGCGAAGGCCGTGGCGCAGATCGGCTCGGTGATCGGCCGGACGTTCCCGTACGAACTGGCGGCGGCGATCGCCGACATGCCGGAGAGCACTTTGAACGAAGGGCTTGAGCAACTGGTCGAAGCGGGTCTCGCATCCCGGCGCGGCGAGGCGGCGGCCACCACGTACCAGTTCAAGCACGCTCTGGTTCAGGATACCGCCTATCAAAGCATGCTGCGGACGCGCCGCGCGGCCCTGCATGTCGCGGTCGTTTCTGTCATGGAACGGGATGCCGTGGCGGTCCGCGAAGATCCGGCGCTGATCGCGCATCATTGCGCCGAGGCCGGTCTGATCGCCCAGGCGGTGCGGTATTTCCTGGCGGCGGCCGAACAGACGGCGGCGCGCGGGGCCATGGCGGAGGCGCACACGCATCTGATGCGTGGGCTGAAACTCGCCGAGGACAATCCGGACATTCCGGACGTGCTGGCCTGGCGCACGCGGTATCATCTCGCTTTGGGCGAAGTGCTCGGCGCGCTGCGGTTCTACGTTTCGCCGGAAGCCGGTGCGGCACTGGCCGAGGCGGTGAAGCTGGCCCGGATCATGGTGCCTGGCAACAAGCAGCGCGACCCGCTGCTGGCTCGATCGTTGTTCGGCTATTACGTGCATCAACTTTATCTCGGCGATTTCCGCTCGGTCCGTCTGCTCAGCGATGAACTTTTCAGTCTGGGACGGGAGCGGGGCAATCCCGGCATCGCCGCCCTCGGCGCGATCGCGAACGGCATCTGTCGGGTTTATCAGGGGGAAATCGTGCAGGCCCGGGCGATCTTTCACGACACGCTGGAAGAATGGCGCAAGATCGACTTCCCCGGCGCCGCGCTGGCACTGGGCCTGGATCCGATTTCGGTGCTGACGATGTTTCGCGCGCGGCTGGACGCGTTGCTCGGCTATCCCGATACCGGGGTCGCCGAAGCGCGGCTGGCGATCGAGCGGGCGCGCGGGTTGCGCCATGTCCGCTCGTTGGCGGTGGTATTGGGCACCGGGTGGGACACTTTCGCGATCGCCGGCGAGGAGGATGATCTTCGGCGGGCCACCCAGGAGTGGGACACGCTGGCGAATGATCAGGGGTTCCAGTTCTATCAGGCTCGCGCGCGGTATTGCTCGGGTTGGGTGAAGCTGCGGGATGGTGACATCGCGTCCGGGCACCTCATGGTGGAGGAAGCGGTGCGGGATCTCGACGCGGTCGGGGTGGTGCTGGACGCGCCTCAGGTGCACTCGATGCTGGCGGATGCGAGGGAAGCCGCGGGCGATGTGGCGGGGGCGCTGGCGGCGATCGACCGCGGGCTGGAGATCGCCACGAGCGGCGGTGGGATCTGGTGGAGCGCGGAACTGCATTCGCGCAAAGGACGGCTGCGGCAGGATGATCCGGCGGCGGCGGAACAGGACTTTCAGCGGGCGTTGCAAGCCGCGCGGCGGCAGTCGGCGCGGACGCAGGAATTGCGGGCGGCGACGGCTTACGCCGAGTTCCTGCTGGCCCAGGGGAGAGGGGAGGGCGCGCACGCGGTGTTGGCTCCGGTGTTCGCGTGGTTCACGGAAGGGCTGCACCGGCCGGATCAACGCGCGGCGGCGGCGGTGTTGGCGCGGATTGATGAGGACGTCAGGGCGCTGCCCTGAAACCCGCCAGGAGGCGCTGCCTCCTGGACCTCCGTC
>ODAK010005712.1_pt1 | contig 12601 bp, 10 predicted proteins | sample 1539591 | NCBI WGS metagenome assembly ODAK01 (sample SAMEA3539303, study PRJEB22396) | soil metagenome | biome: tundra; feature: field; material: soil | place: USA | collected 2010-05 | depth 0.15 m | reverse complement strand
CGGCTGGGAGCTTTACCACGTGGCGGAGGACTTCGCCGAGAACCACAACGTGGCCGCCGAGCACCGCGACCGGCTGATCGCAATGATCGGGACGTGGTATGTGGAGGCCGGCAAATACGGCGTGATGCCGATCGACGGCAGCGGCCTGGCCCGCATGATCGCTGAAAAGCCGCTCGTGGCGGTTCCCCGCGACCGCTACACCTACCTGCCCGGCACCCAGTCGATCCCGTTCTTCGCCGCCCCTCGGGTGCTCAACCGCCCGCACAGCATCACCGCGGACGTCGAGATCCCCGCAGACGGAGCCGAAGGAGTGCTGCTGAGCCAGGGCACCGCAGCCGGCGGATACTCCCTCTTCGTCAAGGACGGCAAGCTCAGCTACGTCCACAACTATGTGGGACGTGCCGTCTATGGAGTGAACTCTGACGAGGTCCTCCAGCCGGGCAAGCACGAGCTCAGGTTCGAGTTCGAGCCGACCGGACAGCCGGACCTAGAGCACGGCAAGGGCGCGCCCGGGCGGCTCCAGCTATACGTGGACGGCACCCTCGCCGGTAATGCGGAGGCGCCGGTCACCAACCCATTCATACTCAACCCGGGCGCGCTCACCTGCGGCGCCAACCCCGGCTCCGCGATCACCGACGACTACGCCAGCCCCTTCAAGTTCACCGGCACGATCCACGGCGTGACGGTGGACGTCAGCGGAGAGCTGATCCACGACTCCGAAGCCGAACTGCGCATGCACATGGCCCGCCAATAGCCCACCGCGGTGCAGCCCACCCGTGGGGAAACGGTACCGGTCGCGGATCTGGCGATCGCCGCCCGAGCTGGTGTTCGCGCCGGCACGTTGTCAGCGCGGCTGAACGCTTCGGCCTGACAGCGCAGATCGTCGCTCCGGACAAAGCCGAAGGAGTCAGCAGCGCCCAGGCGGCCACTTCGAGGTGCCCCGCAGGGCATCACGTGTGACGCGCCAATCGCATCCCGGGCCGGTTCGACCCACAGGTCCGCGCCGTCTGTCGGAGGCGCCCCACGGGCCTGGTCGGCGGGCTCGGGGATGGTCGCCTTGATCCGGCGCCCTGCGCAGATGAGGGCGAATCGCCTTGCTGGAGTAGCCCTTGTCGGTCAGGTTGCGGCCGGGCCGCGTCCGCGGCCGACCCGGCCCGCGGCGGGGATCTGTGAGCTGGCCCAAGAGCGGGAGGAACGCCACCGAGTCGTGGCGCTGCCCGCCGCGGGCACCCGGCCCGGGGCGCCGGCCCTGTTAAGCCGGTGGTTCGGTGTAGCGGCGCTATTGGTAGAGCTCGGTCGATGTCTGCCTTCGGCGCCGGGTGGCGAGGAATGCAACTGAGATGATCAGGCCGGCCACCCCGGCAATCATCAAGATCACTCCGATGACTTGCAAGTCCACGTAGGTGGCTTTCCAGATGACGCCGAACTTGACAATGGCGCCAATAACGATGAGCGCGACGCTGCCGCCGATTGTCATTGTCCTGGCACCTCCCCGATCGCCGGGCCGCTGTCCAGCGGTGCGGCCCAGGGGGTCGGCAAAGTCATTCTTGATGGTGGCCTCGGGGCGACACGCCGGTGATGTGCGGGTAGCAGTACGGACATGGCCCTTGTGGTGATCATGGCGGTTCCTACACCAGCCAGATTGTTCCCAGAGGGATCATGCCCGCACCGCCATCATCACTGATCGATCCTGCTATCGGCCACCTGGTTGAGCTTGCCGGGGACGGCGCGGGAGAACAGCCTGGCTTACTGGCGGTGCTGGCCGGGTCGCTGATCCGCGCCGGCGCCGGGGCGTGCGCCACCGGCTCGCGGTGATCCTTAGCCTGGCGTTGTGCGCGGTGCTCGCCGGGGCGCGCTCGTTCACCGCGATCGCCGAATGGGCCGCTGACGCCGATGAGCAGACCCTGGCCAGGCTGGGCGTGACCGGCGCGGTGCCGTCGGAGTCCACGTTCCGGCGGACGCTGCAGCGCCTGGACGCAGATGCCTTCGACGACCTGGCCGGCGCTTGGGCGGCCCAGCGCACCGCACCAGGACCGGGGGCCCGGCGGCTGATCGCGGTGGACGGCAAGACCGTGCGCGGCTCCGGCACGGGCGGCGAGCCCGGCGCTCACCTGCTGGCGGCTCTTGATCACACTCGTGGCGTGGTCCTGGGCCAGGCCGGGGTGGGCGCCAAGACGAACGAGATCCCGATGTTCCCGGTCCTGCTGGACCGCATCGCCATCAGCGGGGCGGTCATCACCGCCGACGCGATGCACGCCCAGCGCGGCCACGCCACCTACCTGGCCGGGCGCGGCGCGCACTACCTGTTCACCGTCAAGGGCAACCAGCCCGGCCTGTTCGCCCAGCTCAAGGCCCTGCCCTGGCGACAGGTCCCCGTCGCTCATGACGCCCGTGAGCAGGGCCATGGCCGCAGCGAGCGGCGCACCCTGAAAGTCACTGCCGTCGCCGCCGGGCTAGCCTTCCCACATGCCGCCCAGGCCATCCAGATCGTGCGCCGCCGAAGGCTGAAGGGCACGAGGAAGCGGTCGGCCCAGACCTGCTACGCCATCACCTCGCTGACCGCCACCCAGGCCAGCCCCGCCGAACTCGCCGCCATCATCCGCGGCCACTGGGCCATCGAGGACCGCCTGCACTGGGTCCGCGACATGGACTTCGACGAAGACCGGTCCCAGATCCGCACCGCCAGCGGCCCCCGCGTCATGGCCAGCCTGCCTGGAATCTGGCCATCACCATCCTGCGGCTCGCCGGAGCCGCCAGCATCGCCGCAGCCCTGCGCCGACACGCCCGCCGCCCGGACCGGCCACTACGAACGATCATGAATTGCTAAGACGACGTTGAGGGGCCCTGGCCTCCTCCCATACCCATGCGTGGTCGCCGCCAGCCTCTCAGGTGCGCACCATGCGGTACAGGCCTGGATGCGGCCGGTACCCAGCAAGACCTGCAGCTGATTCCCCGAAGCCGGGGCTCTGCGTTGCTGCCATGAACTCCTCGGCGCTGCGCCAGCGGGCGATGTTCACGAACTGGAATTCGCCGCCCGGGGTTACCGCCTGGTGCAGCGCGGTGTCGATATAGCCCGGCTGTGACCTCAGGTAGTCCCGTGTCTTCTCCCAGGCGGCAATGAACCGATCGGCCTCGCCGTCAGGAACCTCAAACGCGTTGATCAATGTCAGCGGCTCACCCACGTCTCTCCTCCTCCTTTTATGCCGCCCGGCAGCGGCTGTTTCATCCCTATCCCCGTCCCGGGCTCCGCGGCTCCAGGCGAGCGGGTTTGACCTCACCTCGTCGGCCATCCGGCGCGGTGACCCGCGCCGCAACGAGCAGCAGGGCGAGCGCGAACGCGGGCAGCAGGACGAGGCCGGTGAGCAGCAGCGCCGCGCCGGGGGCCGGCAGGCCCATCAGGTGGCTGGCGTGGAAGGCCAGGTGGGACACGGAGTAGACGAGGTACCCGGCCAGCGCGGCTTGGACCAGGCCGCGCTCCATCCGCAGCGCGGCGGCGCCAAGGACCACGGCCAGCGCCATGCCCAGGCCGCCCACGTCGGTCATGAGGTGCTCGTTGAACGGGGCACCGGCGGCCACGGTGGGGAAATTGAAAAACGACCGGGGCGCGAAGTACTGCCAGGCACCGGTCACGGCCTGGATGACGGCCAGCAGCACCAGGGCCGCCCGCAGCCATGCCCGGCCCGGCCGGGTCACCGCTGCCCCCCCGGCGCCAGGCCGGGTTTCGCCATCCAGGTGGGGACCCGCTGCCGCGGCTGTTCTCGCGCCCGGCCGGGAGGCGAGGAACTCCTCGAACGTGACCCGGCCACCGGCGTGGCCGGGTGCCAGCAGGGCGCCCTGCCGCAGGGCCGCGGCCACGCGGCCGGGCAGCCACACCGGCTGCACGCGGCGGTGGCGGCCAGCCGCCTGCAGGTAGCTTCGGGCCAGGTCGGCGGCGGTCCGGACCTGCGGGCCGGCCAGGTCCGGCACCCGCCCGGCCGGTGCGCCGGTGGCCAGCTCGGCCAGCCGGGCTGCCACCTCCCCGGCGTCGATGGGCTGGAAGCTGGTGGCGGCCGGGACCGGCAGGACCGGAAGCCGGGCCAGTGCCGCGCAGCCGCGCGCGAGGAGCTGGTGGAACTGGGTGGCGCGCAGGATCGTCCAGGGCAGCCCGGAGTCCGCGATCAGCCGCTCGGTCTCCAGTTTGCTGCGGTAGGAGCCCACCGGGATCTGGTCGATCCCGACGATCGAGATGTAGACCAGGTGCGGCCGGCCCGCCCGCTGGGCGGCGGCCAGCAGGACCCGGGCCGCCGCGACGTCGCCGCGCCCGGTGGCGCAGTGGATGATCGTGCCGGTGCCGGCCGCGGCCGCCTCGATGCCCTGGCCGCTGCGGAGGTCTCCGGTGCACCACTGGTGCGGCGGGGCGGGCGTGGGCCGCGGGCGCCTGCTCAGCACGCGCACCCCGGCGCCGTGGCCGGCCAGCAACTGGACCAGGGGGCGGCCGAGCGTGCCGGTCGCCCCGGTCACCAGAATCTCGTTCATACAGCTAAAGACCGGGCAGGCGCTGCGGATGTGACAACCAGGCCACCTGCCGCGACGCGAACCCCAGCTTGTCCGGGTTGACCACGCCGCGCACGGCGGTGATCTGGTCACCGGAAACCTCCAGCTCCAGCACGCCAACCAGGGTCCCGGCGCTGGCGCAGATCACCGCGGGCGCGCCATTCACCTCGGCGAGCCAGATCTGTACCCCAGCGTCGAACCTGGTGATCCCCGCCAGGTAGCGGGCCACCCGGGAACGGCCCAGCACCGGGCGCCGGGCCACGCTGACCTTGCCGCCGCCGTCGGCCCAGGCGGTCACGTCAGCGGCCAGCAGGCGTTCCAGGCCCGGCAGGTCGCCGTCGCGTGCCGCCGCCAAGAACCGGTCGGCCAGGTCACGCCACTGCCCGCGGGCCGGGCGGAACCGCGACGGGCCGTCCGGCAGCCGCTGCCGGGCGCGGCGGTGCAGCTGGCGGCAGTTCGCTTCGGACACCTCCAGGATGGCGGCGATATCCCGGTGGCCATACCCGAAGGCCTCCCGCAGCACGAACACCGCCCGCTCGGCCGGAGTGAGCCGCTCCAGCAGCACCAGCACGGCCAACGACACCGAGTCGCGCTGCGCCGCGCTGTCCATCGGGCCCAGCGTGCCGTCCGAGGTCAGGACCGGCTCGGGCAGCCAGGTCCCGGGATAGACCTCGCGGCGGGCCTGTGCCGAGGCGAGCCGGTTCAGGCACAGGTTCGTGGCCACCTTGGCCAGCCACGCAGGCGGCGCCACGACCGCCGCCTGGTCCGCCCCCGCCCACCGCAGGTACGTGTCCTGGACCACGTCCTCAGCGTCCGCGGCCGAGCCGAGCAGCCGGTAAGCCAGGCCAAACAGCCGGGCGCGCTGCGCCTCGAACTCGCCTGCCGGGCCGGCCGCCATGCCGTCAAGCCTGCCACGGCCTCCTGCCCCACCCTCCTGGCCCCGGCTAACGTCTCTGATGGTGGCCAGGCAGGAGGCGACACGGCCCTGATGTTCACCGCGCTGCTGAGCCGCATAGACATCAGCGGCGCGGTCATCAGTGCTGATGCTATGGACGCACACCGCTCCCACGCTGAGTACCTGGCCGGGCGGAACGCACACTGTTCACGTCAAGAACAACCAGCCTGGCCTGCACGTCCAGTCCGCGGCTCCGCCACGCCCGCTGTCCCGCCAGGCACTGCAAACGATCACGAACTGTTAAACGACTTTGCCGGGGCCCTGCGGTGCGGCCCAGGCCACGGCGCCCGGCCTGCCCATTGCCGGATGGCTCTGGGGCTGAGCCTCAGCAGCCCTTACTTTTCGCAGCAATCCGGGAGGCCGCCTCGCCCACCGGGGGTGAAACCTGGCTCGCATCGTCAGTTCGCCGCCTCAAGCCATGGCCGAGATGCCGGCCCGGGATTTACTGCGGCGGCGGCGCTATCACTCGCATGTCGATCAGCTCGAGGCCCAGGCCGCTGATCCGTTGCAGGAGTCCTTGGAGAGCGCTCTGATCTGGCAGTTCGGCCCGAAGCGTCGTGGTGCCCGGGCCCACGCTGACTTCGCAGTCGTCGAATTCCGCGCGCAGGGCACGGCCTGCTTGGCCAACGAAAGTGATCTCATACGTTTTTGATTGCACCAGATTTGCGCCTCGCAGCCAACTCCCATTTCAACCTGTGCTGCTCGATGTGTACTGCGATCCTTCCCTGGTTCATTGCTTTTGGTCATCACCCCCTGGAGGGTGAACCATGAGCGAACGCAGCTCTCCGGCAGCCCGCCGACGTTCGGAGCTGCGGAGTCCACGCTCCCGTGCGCGTCCTTCTCCGGCCGACCGTTGGGGCGGCCGGACCGGCTGGCCGATCTAGCTAGCTTTGCGATCAGGCTGCTGCCTACAATGACGGAGCGCAGGGCGTTATGTGCATGCGCGCTGGCGGTAGCCGGGACTGCTGGGGGCGCATTGGCGGAGCGCTTGGTGACGGGGCGTGACACGCCGCGGAACGCCCGGTTCGCCCAGGCGAAGTTCCGCCCGACGACACTGCCCATCACGCTGCTGAAGAGGCCGGCGCTGCATAGGCGGCTGGAGGCGGGGGCCGACCAGCGGCTGACGGTTGTGGTGGGATCGGCAGGCGCTGGCAAGAGCGTGCTCTTGTCGAGCTGGGCGGCGAGCCGTCCAGCCGGGCTGACGTCCTGGCTGTCGTGCGATGAGGCTGATGCGGATCCGATCCGGTTCTGGGCGGGCTTCATCGAGGCTCCCCGGGTCGTGGCGCCCGGGTTCGGTGCCGACGCCGGCGAGTTGCTGGCGATGGACGGCGCGGTGTCGGCCGATGTCACCGCCTCGATCGCGAACGACGCCGCGCGATTGCCGGCCGGGTCAGCGATCGTCGTGGACGACTTCCACGCCGCCGCGGCTACGGTAGCCAGGGCCATGACCGATCTGGTCGAGCGCTGGCCGGCCAAGACCGCGCAGCTGGTGCTGGCGAGCCGTGTCGACCCGCCGCTGCGGCTGCACCGGCTGCGCCTGTCGGGCGAGCTGTGCGAGCTCCGCGACCGCGACCTTCATCTGTCACTGACGGAAAGCCAGGCCCTGCTGGCGAACTTCGGCGTGCGGGTGGCCGCCGGTGACCTCGCGCTGCTGCACCAGCGAAGCGAGGGGTGGGCCGCAGCGGTGCAGATGGCCGCGCTGACGCTGCGCGGCCGGACGGAGCCGGAGCTGGCAGCACGCGCGCTGAACGTCCGCAGCTATGCGATCGCTGAGTACTTCATCTCCGAGGTCCTCGAGCAGCAGCCACCCGAGGTGGCGAGGTTCATGCTCGACACGTGCGTGCTCGACGAACTGACCGCTGATGCCTGTGCGGCCGTCACCGGCAGGCAGGACGCGGCGGCGCTGCTGCGCAGCATGGAGGCAGCCAACCTGTTCATCGTGGCACTCGATGATGACCGGACGAGCTACCGGTACCACCATCTGGTGCGCCAGGTGCTGCGCGCCGAGCTGCGTGCCATGGACCGGGCTCGGGAGCTCGCGGTGCAGCTGCGGGCGGCCGAATGGCTGGAGTCCACCGGCGACACGCGGCGCGCGACCCGCCACTACCTGGCGGCCCGGCAGCCCGACCGGGCGCTCGGCCTTTTGCAGGAGCGGGTCGTCACCGATTTCCAGCACGATCCCGCGGCGCCCGCCGAGCTGGACCTCAGCATGCTCGACCCTTCGCTGCTTGCGGGCGCTCCGGACAAGCTGCTCGCCGTGGCGGCCGACCTGCTGCTGTGGGGTGACTGGGTCCGCGGCGGCGAGTACCTGGACCTGCTCGAGCGCAGTCAGCCGGCCATCCCCCCGGACTCAAGGCTGGCGGCCCGGCTCGCGGCGACGCGGTCACTGCGCTACGCGCTCACCGGCCAGGTGCACGAGGCGGTGCGCCACGCCCTCGCCGCGCGGGACATCGAACAGCGGATCCAGCTCGCGGATGAGTGGAATACTGCTGCGCCGACGATCCTGCTGCGCGCCTATACGTGGCTGGAAGACTTCGAGGCGGTCGAGGGCGAGGTCGCCGCGGCCCTGGCGATCCCGTCGCTGGCCGAGTCGGTCAAGCTGGTAGAGGTGCGCGGGGCGCAGGCGCTCGCATGGTTCGAAGCCGGCCACATCGCCCAGGCCGCTGATACTGCCAGTGCCTCTGATGCCGACGCGAGACGGCTGGGATTCGACCACCACTTCATCGCGGTCGACTACCTGAGGACGCTGGCGGGAGCGGCACTCGAGCGGCGGGATCTCGACGCGGCGGAGCATCTCACCGAGCAGGCACTGTCGATATCCGAGCGCCGCAGGCCGCCCTTTGAGTTCCTCGCTCTCCTCGGCCGGGCCGAGATCTGGGCCGCCCGCGGGCAGATCCACGATGCGCTGGCCACAGTCGAGACGGCGCGCCTGGTCCTGCCGGGGACCGGATCGTTGCTGCTGGCGCGTGCTGACGAGATGGAGGCGCTCCTGCGGCTGTCTCTCGGCGACCTGCGCTCCCCGGCCGGGCTGGCCGGCAGGCTGCCTGCGGCCCGGCGCGGCCTGCTGCTGGCCAAGGTCGCGCTCGCCGCGGGCAATCACCGGGCCGCGCTGGCGCACCTGGCCGCGCTGTCGCCGGAGGAGCTGACACCGCGACGTGCGCTGGTGCGCCAGATACTCCTGGCCGGCGCCGCGATCGGGCGCGGCGACCCTGCGGCCGCGGCCGTCGTTGGCGGCGTGCTGGAAACAGCCCGCCGCGAGGGTTTCCTCAACACGATTGTCACGACCACGCCCCAGGTGACGAGCTACCTGGTCGAGCACTCGGCGCAGGTGCGGCCCGAGGCGTTCCTCGAGCGGCTCATCATCGCGGCCCTGGAAGTGCGCGCCACCCAGCTAGACGTCTCCCAACCCAATGGCGTGCTCGGGGGGCCGCTGACAGCCGCCGAGCAACGAATCCTGAGGATGCTGCCGACCAGCACGTACCTGCAGATGGCCGCCACTTTGTACGTGTCCCGCAACACGGTGAAGACTCACCTTCGGTCGATCTACCAGAAGCTGGGCGTGTCGTCACGTTCCGAAGCGATCGAGCGAGCCGTTGACCTCCGCCTGATCTGAGTCTCCTGGCGCCAGGACTTCCTGCCGGGCGCGGCTGCCCAGCTTTGGGGATTGCCCGGGCGCCGGCGTCCGAAAGGGCAGGGCTACTGGGGAGCCTGCTGACGATCACCGCGTCCCTGCTTGGCCCGAACCGGCCAACGGCGAGCACCTCGGGGACCGCCACACCGGCCCGCCGCCATCGACGTGAGATACGCCTCATGCTCGACCTGCTGGATGCGGTCAACGATGAGAGTGGGCCCCGAGTCCCGGTAGAAGCAGAACCGCCACAGCTTGGCCAGCATCCGGGCATCAGAGGCGTCCCGGCCATAAACCGATAGCGCGATTGTCTTCCCGGCGGCGTCGTGGCCGACGAAACTCTCCACCCCCCAGAATTGATCGGGGGCGCGCACGATGCCTTTGACAACGACGTGCAGGCCAGCGACTCCCTGTGCTACTTCCGCAGATGGACGATGCTCAGTTCGGCGGCCGAGTTGCCCCGCATGACGGGGATGGAAATCGCCACCACGACAACGGCGAATGCCAGCCGGAACGCATCCGATGCGCGCCGGCGCGTCGTTCCGCCGCCGCGCGGCCCAAGGACAACAGCGCGCAGCCGCTGCCCTGTCTGCGGACCGGCGCTGGCTGCCTCCTGCCCGGTTAGGGCGTCCACGGGATTCCGCCACGCCGACCGGGCCGCCTTCGCTCCCCCATCAAGCTGTCGCCGGAACGCTGCCGGCTCATGCCGACCCGCTACCGGTCGCGTCGCGCCAGATCAGCGGGAAGTTGCTGGCCCCAAGGTCCTCGGCGTGTTGGAGCCGCCAGGCGATCGACGACTGGCGCTGCGGCGGGGCAGCGTTCAGCAGGCTGGTGAGCAGGACACGGGCCCGCAGCAGCACCATCGGCGACCGTGAGCTGGACTCTATGAGATCGTCCAGCGCGGTCTGCAGGTAGTCGTTCCAAGACGGGAGGGCCATCACCACCCGGAGATTCCCGGCATCGTCGGCGATTTCTGCCACGTCCAGGTCTCGTGTTACCAGGGGGACCAGGAGGCTCTCGACGGTGTCCAGCACTTGCACAGCGGTGGCCGGATCGTTGACCGCCGGCGACAGCGCCCGCAACCCGATGTCGGCCAGCAGCCGGAACGCGAACAGCGGATCCTGGTGGAAGGTGCGCTCTTGCCCGGTCAGCAGCCCGCCGAGTACCGCCGCGTCGCTCGCATCGCCGCCATGCAAGCCGGCGATTACAGCGCCTTCCTGGAGCGTGTCGCCGATGCGGACCCGGAGCATTATGACAGCGCTGCCAGCGGCGCCGGTAAGTCGGTGCAGGTCGAGTTGCTGCAAGATGGCCTGCCGGTGCGGCCAGGTGATCGCCCGGTGCAGCGGCGGCAGCGTCGTAGCGGGATGCCGGGCGGCCGTGTCGGCGCGGGGGTAGAGGTCGTTGAGGACACCGCGCCCCTGCGCGGCGATGGCAGAAAGCGTCGGCGCCAGCTGGATGGAGGCGAAGGCTTTCACCTGCAGGGCCCGGATTAGGGCCAGCGCGGCGAGGACCGCGACCACCTCTGCGGCCGGCACGATCACCGACACCTGCTGTTGGTCGCCGATGACCAGGGCTGCGGTGACCGAGAACACGAACACGCCGATGGCCAGCCCGAACGTCCGCCAAACGATCGGGTCGTCGCGGAACAGGTTCAGCCGGGGCGACAGGCTGCCGAAGGCCCATTGCACGACCAGGAAGAGCAGCGAGAAGATGATGCTGACTAGCCCCAGGACGCCGAAACCGACTCCGACCAGCGTCTCCGTCACCCGGCTGGCGGCCACACTGGGCTCGGCGGTGATCCGCGGCAGCAGCAGGCCGAGCACCAGGCCGGCCAGCGCAAACAGCAACTGCACCAGGCCGGCCCGCAGCCGGCGCCGGGGCCGGCTGAACCGCCGGGGCCGGCCGCTGGCGATCTGCTGCGTCACCGCCGTCGAACGATGCCGCGCGGGAACCCCGCCAGGCAACGTGTTCCCCGCGCTATTTCTGGCCTGTCATCCGCCAGCCGTGCTGGCCGGGCTAGGCGGGCGCCATTAACGAGGGACCAGCGGCACCGTCCTGGACCAGGCACGGCGGCCGATCCGCGGTCACGTGACCCCGGGGGTCTGGTGGTGGTCTGGGATGACAAGCTCGTCTTGGACATGCCGCGCACGCTCCCGGTTCTCCCGACCCTGCACCGAAAGGCTATGGACGCCTGGGAATGCCTGCATCACCCCCCCGGGGGTGAGGTCGGCACGGTCGCGGGCTTTCCGCCATGCCTGCACAGCCTCAGCGTCGCACGTCAGACGGTCCGGGTAATCGGACGGGTAACCACCATGTGGTGGACGTGGGCATGCGGCAGGCTGTGTGGACCGCCAATGGCGCAGGCCGCGTCCAGACCTGACCGCGATCGACATCCTCGTCAGCCCCGACGACGACACCGTCGAACGGGCCCGCGCCGTCAACGCCCGGCTGCGCCAGAGCGTGCCCAGCGGCTTCGCGCTCGACGCGCCAGCCACCAGCCGCACATCACGACCCTGCAGCGGTACGTGCGGACCGCGGACTTGGCCAGGTCTTCGACGCTGTCGCGAAGACCATCGCCGCCACCGACATCGCCACGCTCACCTTTGAGGCCGAGATGATCCGCCACGCCGACTGGGGCATCCCCGGCCAGGGCTATGCTGTCTTCGTCGTGAAGCCAGGCCCCGGCGTACTCGACTACCAGGCCCGGCTGCTCAGCGGCGTGACCCCCATCGCCGAATCGGGTGGGACAGCCGCCGCGTTCGTCACCGACGCTAACGGCATCAACGACACCACGCTGCAATGGGTCGAGCAATTTGTACCCGGCCAGATCGGCGCCAAGTACGTCCCCCACCTCTCGCTTGGCTTCGCGACCCTCGATGACCTCAAGATCATCGAAGCCGGACCGTTTGCCCCCTTCCCGATCCATCCCGCCAGCATCGCTGTCTACCACCTCGGCAACAACGGCAACGCCCGGACAGAACTCAAATCCTGGAAGGTGTGAGGCAGGCATGACCTCGTCGCCCTGCCCGACCAGTTGTTCGCCTTGATCACCCAAGGCACACGGAACTGTCCTAGTGCGGTTAACTAGCCGTAACCTCGTACTTCCCCGGTCCTCCTGATAGGTACGGGGTCTTTCCGGAGAAGTTCCGAGTATCGCCTGGTCGCATGGCGTGGACGAGGTTTCGGCACGCACAGTCCCCAGGTCCGTCTGGTCGGTCCTGGCGACGCACTGCACCGCGAACGGATGGTAGGTCGGCCACGGTGACCCGGCCAGTGCGTCCGTCGCGGCGTACTGGGTGCTGGTCTGGTACGTGACGTGGGTGGCCTGGACCGTCCCTGGCCGAGCACGTCGGCCAGGCGGTAGCTGCCCGGCGTGGCCAGCGGGGCATGCGTGCCAGTACTTCAGCCGCACCAGCGCGGATCACCCTCGCAGGAGATCCTGCGCCGGCCCGGCGGCGCCTGGCATGACTAGCCTGACCAGTTAG
>ODAK010005711.1_pt1 | contig 12602 bp, 7 predicted proteins | sample 1539591 | NCBI WGS metagenome assembly ODAK01 (sample SAMEA3539303, study PRJEB22396) | soil metagenome | biome: tundra; feature: field; material: soil | place: USA | collected 2010-05 | depth 0.15 m | reverse complement strand
GAGCATTCCGCCAAGCACCGCGAACGCATCACTGTAACCCATGACCAGCGCCTGCCGCCTGATCGCCTGGCCGAGTGCGACGATGGCCTGTCCATGCGCGGTCGACGGATCGGCGATGCCGCGGGCCTCAAAATACCGGGTCATCGTATCGATCCTGTCGCGCACCGTTTGGCTGAACAGATTAACCGAGGAGCCGATCACGTTGGAATGGAACTGCTCGCGCTTCGTGACCAGCGTGCCCAACAGCGCGGTGCCGAAAGCGCCGCCGAGGTTACGCAGCATGTTGAAGATACCGGATGCGCTCGCCGACTCGCTTTGGGCGACGCCGATCATCGCGATGGCGCTCATTGGCCCCATGACCAGGGCCTGCCCCGACGCGCGAACGATGTTGGGGACCCAGAACTGGTCACCGGCATAATCCGGCGACATGTGCATGTTGAGCAGGAAGCTGCCGCCGAACACGCTCAGCCCGAGGATGACGATGACGCGGATGTCGAAGCGTCCCATCAGCACCGGCACGAAGGGGATGATCAGCAACTGCGGCAGACCGGTCCAGGCCATGACCGCGCCGATTTGCTCGGAATTGTAGCCTTGCGTCTGGCCGAGATATTGCGGCAGCAGAAACACCGAGCCGTAGAGCGCGAACCCGACCAGCATGTTGGCGAAGGTGCCCAGACCGAAGTTGCGCCGCTTGAGCAGGCGCAGATTGACAGCCGGATATTTAACGGTGAACTCGATCCAGATGAACAGGCCGAGGCAAACCACCGCGATCGCCGCCAGGCGAACGACGAACGGTGAGCCGAACCAGTCGTTCTTGTTGCCCTCCTCCAGCACCGTTTGCAGCGCGCCCAGGCCGATCGCCATCGTCAGGATGCCGAACCAGTCGCCCTGCTTCAGCAATTGAAGTTGCATGGGCTGCCGCTCCAGCGTCGCGAACAGCGTGGCCAGCATGATGACGCCGGGGACGAGATTGATGAAGAAGATATACTGCCAGCCGTAATTCTCGGTGAGGTAGCCGCCGATGGTCGGGCCGATGGCTGGCGCGAAGGTCGCGGTGATGGCGAACAGCGCCATGCCGATCGGCCGTTGCGCGGCGGAGAGTTTCGTGAGGATCAGCGTGAAGGCCATGGGGATCAGCACGCCGCCGGTAAAGCCCTGGATGGCGCGCAAGGCGATCATCTCCTCCAGGTCGCGGGCGAAGGCGCAGGCCACCGAAAAAGTCAGGAACAGGATGGCGTTGGTGAGCAGGAAGCGGCGGAAGGAAAACACCCGGCTGAGGTAGTCGGTCAGCGGAATGACGATGATCTCGCCGATCAGATAGGCGGTCGAGATCCAGGCGCCGTTGTCGACGCCGGTGCCGATGCCGCCTTCGATATTCAGTAGCGAGGCATTGGTGATCTGGATGTTCAGCACCGCCATGAACGCCCCCAGGAGACCGGCCATCACGGTGATCCAGGTCTTCAGGCTGGCGGAGCGTTCCTGGGGGGCGCCGATGGTTACACTGGATGCGGACATGGGGTGTTCCTCCGGTCGATACCCTCACTCATGACCCGGACGAGCCGCGCCATGACCTGAGACAGAACTCAGTTCGTTGCCGCCTTGGTGTCCACGATCGGCGTGACCGACATGCCAGGCCGGAGCAGGCCAGCCAACCGATCGTTACCATCCAGCACGATCTTCACCGGAATCCGCTGCACGATCTTGGTGAAGTTCCCGGTGGCGTTGTCGGGCGGCAGCAAGGCGAATTCCTGCCCGCTCGCCGGAGCGATGCTGTCGACGTGGCCTTTGACGGCGGTGCCCGGGAACATGTCGACATCAACGGTGACCGGTTGGCCCGCATGCACATCGGTCAACTGTGTCTCCTTGAAATTCGCCACGATGTAGACCCCGTTCACCGGCACCACCGCCATCAACTGCGTTCCCGCCTGGACATACTGTCCTGGGCGTAAGCTGCGATTGCCCACCACACCATCCACCGGCGAAACGATCGTGGCGTAGCTGAGATTGAGCGCCGCCTGCTCCGCCACCGCGCGATCATGCGCCAGCACCGCCTGAGCCTTGGCCAGTTGCGCCCGCAGCATCCCGGTCCGCCGCTCCGCCGCCACTTCCGCCGCCGCGTCCCGCTGCAGCATCGACTGCGCCACCTGAAGCCTGGACACCGCCTGCTGCTCGCTCTGCACACTGCCCGCTCCGGTCCGGGCCAGGGTGACGTAGCGGTCGTTGTCCTGCTGGGTGAACGTGAGATTGGCGCGGTCGACCGCGACGGTGGAGTGGGCCTGCGCGATCACCGCCTGTTGCTGATCGAGGCTCGCCTCGACGTTATCAATGTCTGCTTGCGCGGCCGCGACATCGGCTCGCGCCTGCGCGACGGCCACCGCGTAGTCGCGGTCGTCGATCCGCGCGAGCGGCTGACCGGCCGTGACCGGCTGATTGTCACCAACCAGCACCTCGCGCAAATAGCCGGAGACTTTCGGCGCGATGACGGTTGTGTCCGCCTTGACGTAGGCGTCGTCCGTCGACTCCTGAAAACGGCCCGTCGTCCAGTAATTCCAGCCCAGGTTGCCCGCCGCGGCGACCGCCACGATGGCGACCCCCGCCAGCAGCAGAGGCCGCCAACGGATATGCCGGGCGGGAGCGGCCACGGCATCCTGGAAATCGCGTGCCGAGAGCCGGGTCCCGGCAGGGGACGCGACCTTGTCCTCAACCTCGAGATCCAGGGTTTTGGCGATATGGGTCATGGCTTGGGCTCCGGCGTTTATTCGCTGGAGCCCACGTAGGGCCACCGTCGATTGGCGTTAATCAGGGATCGGAGGACAACATTTGTGCGAGATTCACAAAGGTCTCAAACCAGCCAGACGGTCTCGTGCTCGCCCCACACGCGTTCGTCGGCGAGGCGGGCGCCGACGGCGGCGAATCGCTCCACCAGAAAGTCGATGACCACTCGCGTTCTGGGCGCCAAATGCCGCCGGGACGGGTAGACCAGAAAGGCCCGGGTCCGCTCGGTTGGGTAGTTGGGCAACAGGCGGTACAGCCGGGCGGCGAGGATGTCTTCGAGCACCTGCGGCTCGGGTAACAAGGCGATGCCGTGGCCGGCCAGCGCGGCCTGACGCACCACCTCGGCGTTATTGGCGCTGAACGCGCTGACCACTTCGATGGTGTGGGGACCGCCGGGTCCGGTGAAGTGCCAGGTCGCACTGGTCGGGTCGGCATCCTGCACGATGCAGCGATGCGCGCTCAGGCCGGCGGGGTCGGAGGGCGCGCCGAATCGTTCGAGATAGGATGGCGCGGCGACCAGTGCGCGGCCGAACTCGCCCACCGATCGCGCGACCAGGGAGGCGTCGGAGGGTTGGCCCAACCGCATCGCCAGGTCCAACCGGTCCTCGATCAGGTCGCCGAATTGCTCGCGGACCACGAAATCCACCGACAGGCCGGGGTAGCGGGCGAGCAGGTCCACCAGCCCAGGGGTGAGGAGCCGGGCGGCGCCGGGAGTCAGGCCGACGCGGACACGCCCGGTTGGCGCGGTGCGCTGGTGGCCGATGGTGTCTTCCAGGTCGGTGGCCGCGTCGATGATGTTGCGGGCGTGGCCGAGCAGGTCCTGGCCGTCCTCGGTCAGGCTCAGGTGGCGGGTGGTCCGATGAAACAGGCGGACCCGGAAATGCTCTTCCAGTTGTCCGACCATGCGGGTGACCGCCGACGGGGTGGTGTTGGTCTCCCGCGCGACAGCGGAAAACGAACCGGTTTCGGCGATGCGCAAAAAGGTGCTCAGGGCGCGTAGCATATCCATGATTGGTGCATTTCAGGCAAAGATGACGGGCCACGGAATGGGATTGTTTCCGGGAAACCGGTCTATACCTGATCTGAGCCAAGAATGGGGAGTACCACGGTGACGGTTGGTTTCAAGGGACGGCGGGAGGACGCGCGGCTGCTGACCGGGCAGGGGCGATACACCGCCGACTGGAATCAGCCGGGTCAACTGTATGCGGCGTTCCTGCGTTCGGACCATGCTCATGCCGTCGTTCGCTCGATCGACACGGGCGCCGCGCGGGCCGCGTCTGGCGTGCTGGCCGTGCTGACCGGCGCGGACGCGGTCGCCGCCGGGTTTGACCGGGGTGCTGCGATGATGCCGGTGAAAGGCCGCGGCGAGGCGTTGCGCGTGCCGCCCAGACCAGCGCTGGCGACCGACCGGGTCCGTTTCGTGGGCGAACCGGTGGCGTTGGTGGTGGCCACGACCGCGCATCATGCCCAGTACGGGGCGGAACTGATTGAGGTCGCGTATGAGGCGCTGCCGGCGGTGGCGGATGCCGCGGGTGCGCTCGCATCAGGTGCGCCGGTGATCCATGCCAGCGTCCCAGGCAACCTGTGCTTCGATTTCGACTATGGCGACGCGGCCGCGACCGCTGCCGCTTTCGCCGCCGCCGCGCATGTCGTGCGGCTGACGCTGACCAGCGGCCGCGTCGTCGGCAATCCGATGGAGCCGAAGGCCGCCCTGGCACACTGGGACGGCGACGTGCTCGATCTGTGGACCAGCACCCAGGGCATGACCGCGTTCCGTGACAGTCTGGCCTCCCAAAGCGGCTTGCCCGCTGAGCGCATCCGCATCCGCGCGCGGGATGTCGGCGGCGGCTTCGGCATCCGCGGCCCGGCGTATCCGGAGCATATGGCGTTGGCGCTGGCGGCGCGGATCACCGGCCATCCGGTGAAATGGGTCGCCAGCCGCGGCGAGACGTTCCTGTCGGATTATCACGGGCGAGGCCTCGTCATGACCGGTGCGCTGGCGCTGGACGCGGAGGGGCGGTTCCTGGCGTTGCGGCACGAGTGGCTGGCCGATCAGGGGGCTCACCCGGTCGCCACCGGCCCGCTGATCAACACGTTGAACCCGGCCAGCATGTGCACCGGTTGCTATCGCATTCCGGCGGTTTACGGCCGCAATCGGCTGGCGATCACCAACACCGTGCCGATCACCGCCTATCGCGGCGCCGGCCGGCCCGACATGGCCTATATCGTCGAACGGCTGGTGGACGAGGCGGCCCGTCAGACCGGCATTGACCGCATCGAACTCCGCCGCCGCAACCTGATCCCGCGTGAGGCCTTTCCGTATCGCGTGCCGGCCGGCGCGGTTGTTTCGGAATACGACAGTGGCGACTATCGCGCGGCGCTGGAGCAGGCGCTGGCCGAAGCCGACTGGGATGGGTTCTCGGCTCGCCGCGCCGAGGCGTCCGCTCGTGGCCGTTTCCGCGGCATTGGCTGCGCGGTGTTCGTGGAGCCGTCCGGCGGAGTGGTGCCGAAGGATGAGGTCGCGATCACGTTCGATCCGGACGGGCAGGTGGTGCTGCACACCGTTGTCACCTCGAACGGCCAGGGTCACGAGACCGTTTATCCGGAGATCGTGGCCCGTGTGCTGCAAATCGACCCGGCCCGCGTGCGGCTGTCCGCCGGCGACCCGGAGGGACCGCGGCTGGAAGGCGGCGGTGCGTTCGCGTCCCGCTCCATGATGTCGCACGGCGCGGCGAGCCTTGTGGCGACGCGTGAGGTGGTGGAGAAGGGCAGGGCGCTGGCGGCGGACGCGCTTGAAGCGGCCGTGGGCGACATCGAATTCGCCGATGGCGCTTACCGGATTGCCGGCACTGACCGTGTGATCGAGCTGACGGCGCTGGCCGGCGGTGGGGCGCTGGATACCACGACCGGGCTGGCCGCGACCCGCGCCTTCCCCTCCGGCGCCCATGTGGCGGAGGTCGAGGTGGACCCTGAAACCGGCATGACCGAGGTGGTGAGCTACACCGCCATCGACGATTGCGGCGTGGTGATGAACCCCACCTTGCTGCATGGCCAGATCCTCGGCGGCCTGTTTCAGGGATTGGGCCAGGTACTGGGCGAACTCTGCGTCTACGACAGTGACGGGCAGCTCGTGACCGGGTCGTTCATGGATTACGCGATGCCGCGGGCGGACATGCTGACGCGATTCAGTATTGGCGATTCCTGCGTGCCGTCGCCGAACAACCCGTTGGGGGTCAAGGGCGCGGGGGAGGCTGGGACCACGGGAGCGTTGCCGGCGGCGATGAACGCGGTGCTGGACGCGCTGCGGCCGGCCGGCGTGACGCATTTGGATATGCCGGCGTCGGCGCGGAGGGTTTGGCGAGCCCTCAAAGAAGCCCGAGCAGGTGCGGCATGATCCAACCCAAACGCATTAATCAGACGCGTCGACAGGGTGACAACGGCTCTTAATTCGTCATGGCCCATGCGGCTGCGATAGCTCGTTGCGTCACTGGATCGTGAACCAACGATCAGGGTCCGCGACATGGCGGATCCTCGGAGTTTGGAACGGCCCGGCCACTCTCATGGCTCAATGCTCGCGGCCATTAGTTAGAATCCGACCCTGTGTGCGGTCGTATTTCTTTCTCAGGTTAGCAAAGTTACAGATGCGATGAATGCCGTCGCTGATAAACGTGCGAATGGCCCTTGGCTGTTTCCTCTGGGGGAGCGCACATGACGACCCATACAATTGATCTGGGTACGATCGACAATACTCTTACTGTCGGTAACGACGATTATGTCATCACCGGGGGGAACGGCAACAACACTCTGACCCTCGGTACTGGCACCGATCAACTGACCCTGGGAAACGGCAACAACACACTGAGCCTGGGTGGTGGGACAGACCAGATCACGGCCGGCTCCGGCAACAATACCATAACCACCACGGGCGCCGGTACCGATACGGTCACCGCGACCAGCGGTAATAACACGATCGTCCTTGGCGATGGCCCGAATGTGGTCCAGGCGGGCGACGGCCTGAACATCGTGACCGTGGGCAACGGAAACGATAGCGTCACGCTTGGCAACGGCTTCGACCAGGTGCCCACTGGCAACGGCAACAGCACGATCACGGCTGGCAACGGCGTCGGGGACAAGATCACCGTCGGCACGGGTGGCAACACGATCGTCGTCGGGACCGGCAGCGCGGATGCGATTCACACCGGGTCCGGCAACAACACCTTTTCCGTGTCGGGCGCCGCGGTCGGCGCCGACTCCATTCTTGGCGCTCTGACCAGCGGCAACGGCACCAACAACAAGCTGATCCTGACGACCCCCGGGACCATCGGCGTGCTCGGCGTGTCTGGATTCCAGACCTACCAGTTGGCGAATGGCGGCCCGAATAATCTGACTTTGACGAACGCGAACTTCTCGCGCCTCCCGGGAGCATCGATTACCGTCCAGGGCGGCAATGGCGTCAACACGGTAAACGCGTCAGCTCTCGCGGTGGCGAACGCCGTCGTCGTGAATACCGATCCCGGAGCCGACGTGATCACTGGCGGAGCGGGCAATGACCTTGTGAACGTGTCCGATCTGGCGTTCGCGAGCGTCGATGGCGGAGGCGGGACAAACACGCTGGCGCTGACGTCCTCTGGGCTGAGCCTGGACCTCGGCACTTTCACCAACCGCATCAAGAACATTGAAGTTATCGATCTGACCGGCACCGGAAAGAATACGCTGGTGTTGAACGCGGCGGACGTGCTGAACCTTTCCGCTACCTCCACTCCAATCAACACCCTGAAGGTGACTGGTAACTCCAGCGACGTGGTATCGGTACTGGATACCGGATGGATCACTGGCGCGACCGCGGGTGGCTTCACCACCTATACCAACGGCACCGCCATCCTGCAGCTTAACACGGCACTGACTGCTACCGGAGGAATCGGGACGCCGTTCGATAAGACGCCGCCGGTCTTCGTCAACGATAACCCGTTGACCGTGTCGATCGCCGGGACCGGAACGATCACATCAGGCACCCTGAGCGTCAGCGATCCCGACAATACGGCGTCGCAGTTGACCTACACGATAACCGGCGGCCCTTCGCACGGGACAGCGCTCAAAAATGCCGTGGCGACCACGCAATTCACCCAGGCCGACGTCAACGCCGGACTGATCGCCTATCAGGAGAATGGCAGCACCGCGACGTCGGATTCGATTTCTCTCGCGGTGACCGATCCGGCGGGAAACTCGGTCGCCGGGTCGCTGTCGCTCGTTATCAGTGCCGCGGGTGATAAGACGGCGCCGGTCTTCGTCAACGACAGCCCGGTGGCCGTTTTGATCGGCGGGGCCACGACGATCACATCAGGCAGTCTGAGCGTCAGCGATCCCGACAATACGGCGTCGCAGTTGACCTACACGATAACCGGCGGCCCTTCGCGAGGCACGGTACTGAAGAACGCCGTGGCAACCACGCAGTTTACCCAGGCTGACGTCAACGCCGGACTGATCACCTACCAGGAGAATGGCAGCACCGCGACATCGGACTCGGTTTCTCTCGCGGTAACGGACCCGGCGGGAAAGTCGGTCAGTGGATCTTTGACGCTCGCTGTCACCACCGGACTGATTAATACCCTTGGTACCGGCCAACAGCTCGAACTGATCTATATCGGGTACTTCAACCGTGCAGCCGACGGTGGCGGTCTGACATTCTGGCAAGGGCAAAACGTACAGGCGCAAGCCCGCGGGCAGAGTGCATCGCTCGCGTTAAGCAACATCGCCAACTCGTTCATGCCGCAATCGGAAGCCATCGCTCTCTACCCGTTCATGGCCACCGTCAATCCAAATCTTCAAAGTGCCGCCGAACAGACCGGCATCAGTGGTTTCATTGACAGCATCTACAACAACCTGTTCGGCCGTGTGCCCGACACCACTGGGAAGGCCTATTGGGTCGGTCAACTTACCAGCGGTGCGGTCCAGGTTGGCAATGCCGTCCTGGCGATTTCGAACGGAGCGACGGGTAGTGACGCGACTGAGGTGCAGAACAAGCTCGCCGTCGCGCTTGATTTCACGACCAGGACGCAAACGGCCGCCCTGGGCGCAACACAGCCGCTGACCACTTCGTTCGTCACGGCCGCCCACAGCGTGCTGAACGGAGTTGACGGAACGTCACTGAACGACGCGGCGACGACCGCCGGTGAGGCCGCGACGACCACCTACATCAACGGTTCCACGACCGGCACCTCGGCGGCCCTCGCCACCGGTCTCACAACCGCCTCCACCAACGAGCCGGTCGTGATCTCGGTGTCCAACGCCATGATCGATCCCGGGACGGGAAGTCATACAATTCAGTTCATCGGGGGTGCCACCGCCGACACGCTGGTGCTGCACAGCGGTGGAACGGATCAAATCGCCGGCTTCAATCTCGCCGGAGGCGATGTGATGGATTTGCGCGCCCTGTTCACCGAGGCGCGGCTTAATCTCCAGGATGTGCTGCCTGTACTGGGCTCCTACCTCACAATCGCCGACCAGGGGGCGGACGCCGTGCTCAGAGTCGTGATCTGGATTGCGTCATCGCGGACCGGCTACAACCCGAACAGCCTGGCCATCGCCTCGCGGTCGCGGTCCTGAATGTCGGCCGCATGTGCGATGACGTGGGCACCACGCGAATCGGTGGCCCGAACAGGGTCAAAGACGATCCGAGCCGGGCAAGCCTTTACCGCCGCCCGGTTCCGAAGGCCCGGCTTGTTCCCCGACGGTTACTGAAGACCCCGACGGTTACTGAAGACATTGTCTCATCCTCGAATTTATCACCGCATTGACGCCATGGATTCACGCCCCGCAGCCTTCCTCCCTTAACAACTCCTCCACCGCGTCCGGCGGCACATCGCTCGACGTGAACGACTCCCCAATCCCGTGCGCCAATACGAAATGCAGCGTCCCGTCGCGCACCTTCTTGTCCCGCCGCATATGCCCGATCAGTGTCGCCGCCGAGAACCGCCGGTTCAGCGACCGCAAATCAGAAGCCATCCCCACGGCGGCGACATGGGAAACCACCCGGTCCACTTCCTCGGCCGAGCAATGGCCCAGTTTCTCCGACAGCCGGAAGGCCAGGCCCAGACCGATGGCGACGCCCTCGCCATGCAGAAGACCGCCGTCGTAACCGTACTCCGCCTCCAGCGCGTGACCAAATGTGTGGCCGAGGTTCAGCAACGCCCGCCCATCATTGAGCTTTTCCTCGCGCTCATCGTCACCCACCACGGCCGCCTTGAACGCACACGCCCTTTCAATCGCCTCCGCCTGCGCCGCGCGATCGCCACCGACCACCGCGGGACCATACCGCTCGCACCAGGCGAAGAACGCGGCATCGCCGATCAGCCCCGCCTTGGCGATCTCCGCGTAGCCCGCGCGCAATTCCCGCGGCGGCAGCGTTGCCAGCGATCCGGTGTCGGCCAGCACCATCCGCGGTTGATAAAACGCGCCCACCAGGTTCTTGCCGCGCTTCGTGTTCACCCCGGTCTTGCCGCCGACCGAGCTGTCGACCTGCGACAACAATGTCGTCGGGATCTGCACGAATGGCAGACCTCGCAACGTGGTCGCCGCCGCGAACCCGGCCAGGTCGCCGACAACCCCGCCGCCCAGAGCGATGACCGTGGTGCGGCGTTCGACCCGCGCCTCCAGCAACTGGTCGACCACGGACAAGTACGAGTCGACGTTCTTCGTCGCCTCGCCGGCCGGAACGATCACCGTGCTCGTTTGGAACCCGTTCTCAGCGAGACCGTCGAGCACGGTCCGCATGTGCAGACGGGCGACGTTGGCGTCGGACACCACGACGGCTCGTTTCTGTGGTAGTATGGGCGCCAGCAGCGCTCCGGCGCGGGCCAGCAAGCCATCGCCGATCACCACATCATAGCGTGTGCTGGACAGCACCACCGGCAGCCGGCGCGGTGGCGCGTATGCGGTCAGGGCATCAACCACATGGGAGGTCGTTATTTCGGGCATTTCATCTCCGCAATCGACGATCAGGTCGGCTTCCGCGTAAATCGGGTAACGTTGCGCCATCAGGCGCGACAGCGTCGCGGCATGGTCCTGGCTGGCGAGCAGCGGCCGGTTCTCCCGGCTGGCGACCCGGCGCACCAGGGTCGGCAAGGCACAGCGCAGCCAGACCGTCACCGCTCGTTCTCGCGTCGCGCGCCTGGTGTCAGGGTCCATGAACGCGCCGCCGCCGTAGGCCAGCACCGCCGGCCCTCCCGCCAGCAGGCGGCGGATGACCTTTTTCTCGCCGTCGCGGAAATAGGCCTCCCCGTAGCGGGCGAACAGTTCGGGGATGGTGCAGCCGGCCGCCAGCTCGATCTCAGCGTCGGCGTCCACGAATGGCAAGCCCAGACGCGCCGCCAGCCGGCGGCCGATCGAGGTTTTGCCGGCACCCATCAGCCCGACCAGCACGATCCGTCGCCCCCGCAGCTGCTCGGGGAGCGTCGGAACCTCCCGCGGAGCGGCGGTGTTGCGTGTCATGGCTGGCGAGGCTAGCACATCGCGCATTCAGCGGGCCACGCCGGTTCGCGCGATTTGCCGACGCGAGACCTGGCAGACGTGAGACATAAAGGAGTTACGCCGCGTGAGGGCCCGAATTCTGCTGATCGTGCTGGCGGTCGTCATCCTGGGCGCGGTCGGGGGGCTGGCGTATCTGGGCCTGAACCCGCCCAATCCGGTCTCGAAACCGGTCGAGAAAACCTTGCCGAACGACAAATTCCAGGTGCACTGAATGAACCACGGGAGGGATCGCCATTGCGAGGCCTTCCTGGAAATGCTCGTCGCCGAGCGGGGCGCCGCGCGGAACACGCTGCTCGCCTATGATCGCGACCTGAACGATTTTGCCACATTCGCCGCCGGCCGGGGGGAGACGGTGGCGCGTGCGTCGGCGGAGACGTTGCGCGGGTATATGGCGGGTCTCGGCGCACAGGGCCTGAAACCGCGCACGGCGGCGCGGCGGCTGTCCGCGTTGCGGCAGTTCCACCGTTTCCTGCTGCGGGAAGGGATCCGGACGGACGACCCGACCGGACTGTTGGACTCGCCGAAACTCCCCGGCGTGTTGCCAAAATATCTGTCGGAGGCCGAGGTGGACGGCCTGCTCGCCGCCGCCGCGCGGCTGCCGGGCCGCCCAGGAGTGGTGGCGCGGACAGCGTTGGAGATCTTGTATGCGACGGGCCTGCGGGTGACCGAGTTGCTGTCGCTGCCTCGGACGGCGCTGGCGGGCGACGCGGCGCTGCTGATGGTGCGCGGCAAGGGTGGCAAGGAGCGGATGGTGCCGCTGTCAGACGCGGCGAAGCACACGGCGGCGGCATTGGTTGTGCTTTCCGACAAGCGGATCCGCTGGCTGTTTCCCGGCCGCGATCCGGCGCGGCCGTTGACGCGGCAGGCGTTCTTTCTTCTGCTGAAACAAGTGGCGCTGGAGGCGGGGATCGATCCGGCGCGCGTCTCACCGCACGTGCTGCGGCATTCATTCGCCTCGCATCTGCTGGCGCACGGGGCGGATCTGCGCAGTTTGCAGATGTTGCTCGGGCACGCGGATATCGCGACAACACAGATATACACCCATGTGTTGGCCGAGCGGTTGCGCAAGCTCGTGGAGGCGCACCATCCGTTGGCGATTGGGACGTAGCTTTGGACGCATCGCGGCTTCAGCGCCCGCGGGCCGCCGAGGCGCTGGCGAACACGGGCCGGCTGACCGAAGCGGAAGCCGATTGCCGCGCGGTGCTGGGGGAGGCACCGGAGCAGCCCGAAGTGCTCGCGCTGCTAGCCCATGTTTAGCACCCACCAAAATAAACCCCTTATTATCAGCGTCTTGCACCATC
>ODAK010005710.1_pt1 | contig 12603 bp, 11 predicted proteins | sample 1539591 | NCBI WGS metagenome assembly ODAK01 (sample SAMEA3539303, study PRJEB22396) | soil metagenome | biome: tundra; feature: field; material: soil | place: USA | collected 2010-05 | depth 0.15 m | reverse complement strand
GAGCTCCTTCTGAAATCCCATGTGGCTGGGATGGCAGCTAGTTGATGACGTGCAAGTTGGATCTCGCGTACCTGCGGGTCACTAAGGCGGCATCTATCTCAGGTTACAACCGTCGGCCGCCCCGCTGGTCGGCCCGTCCCGCGAGCCAGGAGAATGGGAGTCCATGAGCACGAACGGGACTGGACCAGACGTGACGAAGCAATTGCGGCTGATGGCCGTGCACGCCCATCCGGACGACGAGTCCAGCAAGGGCGCCGCGACGATGGCCCGCTACGCGCAAGAGGGCATTGACGTCCTTGTGGTGACGTTGACCGGCGGTGAGCGCGGTTCGATCTTGAATCCGGCGATGGACCGTCCTGAGGTCGTCGATGACCTGGCGAACGTGCGCCGGGCGGAGATGGAGGAGGCCGTGCGGATCCTCGGCGTCCGCCATGTCTGGCTCGGCTTCGTCGACTCCGGTCTACCCGAGGGCGATCCGCTACCGCCGTTGCCGGAAGGCTGCTTCGCGCTTCAACCGCTCGAAGTAGCGTCGGCTCCGCTGGTCGAGTTGATCAGGCGCGAGCGCCCACATGTCGTAGTGACTTACGACGAGAGGGGCGGCTATCCGCATCCTGACCACGTTATGTGTCACATGGTCTCCGTCGAGGCTTTCGATGCAGCTGGCGATCCCGACCGCTATCCCGGTACCGGCGAGCCATGGCAGCCGCTGAAGCTCTACTACCACTGGACTTTCCACCTCGATCGGATCCAGGCCATGCACGACGCGATGGTGGCCCGCGGGCTCGAGTCGCCCTACACCCAGCGGCTGGCCGAGTGGGTCGTGAAAGAAGAAGACATGAACCGCATCACGACGCGGGTTCCGAGCGCGCCGTGGTACAGCACCCGTACGCAGGCCCTGCTGGCACACGCGACTCAGGTCGATCCGCAAGGACCCTGGTTCGATGTGCCTCTCGACGTCCAGCAAGAAGCGTGGCCTACTGAGGACTACGAGTTGGCACGGTCTTTGGTCAACTCGACGCTTCCCGAAAACGATCTGTTCGCAGGTCTGCGTGAGGACGCCAGAACATGACCGGTATCGCTGCCCACTCGGTGGCGCGGGTTGCCGCCACCGTCTCAGCAGATGCGCAGGCCAAGAATCCCAACGGCGCCCTGGGATTGCTGGTTTTTCTGCTGCTCGCGGTTGCGGTCTTCTTTCTGTTGCGCTCGATGACCAAGCACCTGCGCAAGGTCGACAAGATCAACTTCGACGAACCCCCAGGCAGCGCGCCAAAAGAGCCGACACCTCGCATTCCCCCGGGCGCGTAGCCCGCTCGCCGGGAACCCAGACCGCCCGCACCGCGGCGACCGCTCACCAGTCGGGCGGCGTCCTTCGGTCGGCCTTGCGTTTGGCGTTCGCCTTCTTATCGGTGAGCCGGCGCTCGATCGCGCCGCGCGACGGGACGGTCGGACGGCGGGTGCGCGGGGGCGGTGCTAAGGCTCCCCGCAACAATGCCGCCAGCCGCGTCGCGGCCGCCTCGCGGTTGCGCAGCTGTGACCGATGCTCCGACGCGGCGACCACGAGAACGCCGTCCGTCAGCCGCTCCCCAAGTCGCGACAGTGCGCGCTCGCGCAGGAACGGCGGGATCGAGAGACTGGTCGCGACGTCGAACGACAGCTCGACTCTGCTGTCGGTGGTGTTGACGCCCTGACCGCCTGGTCCGCTGGATCTGGAGAAACGCCACCGCAACTCGCCCGCGGGTATGGTCACCCGCGGCGAGACAACGAGATCGGACACGACATCGGGCACGGTTCGATTATCCGGGTCACCTGGGACGGCAAGCCTCATTAGCGGAAATCGGACGCCTTCGGCAGCGTCCGAAATCCGCCAGCGAATTGTCCTACCGAGGGTGCATGCTCGTACGCATGATGACTGAGGACGCCTGCTACCTGGCACTGTCGAGCCGCGATTCGCGGTTCGACGGGTGGTTCTTCGCGGCCGTGTTGACCACTGGCATCTACTGCCGGCCCAGTTGCCCGGCGATGACGCCGAAGCGGTCCAACGTGCGGTTCCTACCGACCGCTGCTGCTGCCCAAGAGGCCGGGTTCCGCGCATGCAAGAGATGCCGGCCGGACGCCGTCCCGGGATCGCCTGAGTGGAACGTGCGGGCGGATCTCGTCGGGCGCGCGATGCGGCACATCGCCGACGGCGTGGTCGATCGCGAAGGCGTCGCCGGTCTCGCGCGGCGGCTCGGTTACAGCGAGCGGCACGTGAACCGGCAACTCGTTGCAGAGGTCGGGGCCGGCCCGATCGCGCTGGCGCGGGCGCAACGATCGCAGACTGCACGGCTGCTGCTCGAAACGACCGAGGTGCCTATAGCGAATGTGGCGTTCGCGGCTGGCTTTGCCAGCGTCCGCCAATTCAACGACACCGTTCGCGAGGTCTTCGCGCTCACTCCGACACAACTACGCGCAAGCAGAAGACCAGCAAGCCGGACGACGACTCCTGGCGCGTTGCAGTTGCGACTGCCATTCCGACGGCCATTCGCACCGACACCGATCTTCGAGTTCCTCGCGACTCGTGCGGTTCCAGGAGTCGAGCAGGGCAGCGACTCGTGGTACCGGCGCTCCGTCGGTCTCACGCACGGCAGCGCGATCATCGAGCTCGGCGACCGCGCTGGGTCTGCCGAGGCGTGGGTCAAGCAGGGTTGGATCCCTTGCCGGCTCGAGCTCTCCGACCTGCGCGATCTCGCGTCCGCGGTCGCGCGATGCCGGCGGTTGCTCGATCTTGACGCGGATGCGCAGGCAGTGGCCGAGGCGTTGGGTGGTGACCCGATTCTGGGTGCGGCGATCTGGGCAGAGCCAGGCCGGCGGAGTCCGGGTCACGTCGACGGCTTCGAACTCGCCGTGCGGGCCGTTCTTGGACAGCAGGTCAGCGTCGCGGGAGCGCGCACGCTCGCGGCGCGACTGGTAGCCGCGCACGGTGAGCCGCTAGTGACGGCCAGTGGTGAGCTCACGCATCTCTTCCCGACAGCCGTACAAGTCGCCGCGGCAGATCCGGCGACGTTGTCGCTCACACAGGCCAGGGCTGCATCGCTGATCGGTTTGGCACGCGCGGTCGCTAGTGGCGACATCGACCTCGATCCAGGCGCCGATCGCGATCGAACTGCCGCGCAGTTGCTTGCCTTACCCGGCATCGGTCCCTGGACCGTGAGCTACATCCGGATGCGCGCGCTCGCCGATCCCGACGTTTTCATGGCAAGTGACCTCGGCGTAAAGCGCGGACTGCAGGAGCTCGGGTTCAGCGGCGGGTTCAGCGACATTGACAAACTCGCGCAGCGCTGGCGGCCGTGGCGGTCGTACGCACTGGCGCATATCTGGGTCGCTGTTTCGACAGCCGCTGCCACCACCGGCCCTTCGGCCACCGCTACAGCTGCGACCAACCGCCGTCCGGCGGGGCGACTACGCGAGGAGAAGATCGCATGAGCGTCCAGACCTACTTCACTGTGCTGCCGAGCCCGATCGGAGAGCTGTTGGTGACCGGCGCAGATGACCAGTCGGCGCACTTTGCGATCTCCGGGTTGTCCATGACGGGGCAGCGCTACGAGCCGATGCTGCGCCCCGAATGGGTTCGCGACGACACCTGGTTTACAGATGCCGAGAAGCAGCTCGACGCGTATTTCGGCGGCGACCTCACCGAGTTCGACCTTCCGCTGGCGGCGCGCGGCAGCGAGTTCCAACGTTCGGTGTGGACGGCGCTGCGCGACATCCCGTTGGGCGCGACCCGCGCGTACGGGCAAATCGCGGAGCAAGTGGCAGACCGATCGAAGACGCGAGCGGTCGCGGCGGCGATCGGTCGCAATCCGATCGGCATCGTCGTGCCGTGCCATCGGGTCATTGGCGCGGACGGCTCACTTACCGGTTATGCGGGCGGTCTCGACCGCAAGCGCTGGTTACTCGACCACGAGGCACGGGTGTCCGGCGCCGCGCTGCTGTAGGGACGGCGCCGCGGCTGCGGTTGAATGGCGATGTGACGAACCGGCTGGCGGGTGAGACCAGTCCGTACCTGTTGCAGCACAGTGAGAATCCTGTCGACTGGTGGCCGTGGTCGCCGGCCGCGTTCGAAGCAGCACGCAACCGCGGCGTTCCGGTACTGCTCTCTGTCGGCTACGCGGCCTGTCACTGGTGCCACGTGATGGCCCACGAGTCCTTCGAGGACGCCGTCACGGCGGCGCAGATGAATGGGCAGTTCGTCTGCATCAAGGTCGACCGGGAGGAACGCCCCGACGTCGATGCGATCTATATGGATGCGACGCAGGCGCTGACGGGTCATGGCGGCTGGCCGATGACGTGTTTTCTGACACCGGCAGGCCAGCCGTTCTACTGCGGTACGTATTTCCCGAACCGTCCGCTGCACGGCATGCCCACGTTTCGTCAAGTGCTCGAGGCCGTCTCACAGGCATGGGTCGATCGCCGCGACGAGTTGACGAACGCCGGTGCCGATGTTGTGCGATTGCTTGGTGAGCGAGCGGCGGTGCCGACCGAGCAGACGCCACCCGATGCGGACATTCTCGAAGCTGCCGTCGCTTCTTTGCGGTCTGACTTCGACCCGGTACATGGTGGATTCGGCGGTGCGCCGAAGTTCCCGCCGTCCGCCGTGCTCGAGTTCTTGATCCGGCACGGATCGCTTGGTGCGCTGGAGATGGTCGCCGGCACCTGCACGGCTATGGCGCGTGGCGGCATGTATGACCAACTGGCCGGCGGGTTTGCGCGCTACAGCGTTGACAACGCGTGGGTGGTGCCGCACTTCGAGAAGATGCTCTACGACAACGCGCAGCTGGTGCGCATCTATGCGCACTGGTGGAGAGCAACAGGCTCGCCGTTGGCTCGGCGAATCGCGGTCGAGACCGCGCAGTTCATGCTCACTGATCTGCGCACTCCCGAGGGTGGTTTCGCTTCCGCGCTGGACGCCGACACCAATGGCGTCGAGGGTTCGACGTATGTCTGGACCCGTGGCCAGCTGCTCGATGTGCTCGGCGTCGACGACGCGCAGTGGGCTGCGGACCTGCTCGTGGTTACACCGGACGGCACCTTCGAGCATGGTTCTTCGGTGTTGCAACTTCCTGTTGAGCCGGACGACGAGGGGCGGTGGTCGCAAGTTCGCTCGGCATTACTCGATGCACGACACAAGCGTCCGCAGCCCGGTCGTGACGACAAGGTCGTTGCTGCGTGGAACGGCCTTGCGATTGCTGCCCTTGCAGAAGCTGGCGTGCTGTTCGATCGCCCCGACTTCATCGATGCCGCAACGGACGCGGCACGGCTGCTGGCCGACGTCCATCTCGTTGCCGGTCGTTTGCGCAGGGTGTCGCGGGATGGAGCGGTCGGGCAGCCCGCGGGCGTTCTCGAGGACTACGCGGATGTCGCTGAGGGGTTGCTTGTGCTCGCGCAGGTGACCGCCTCGCGCGAATTGCTCGATCAGTCGGCCGTGCTGCTCGACGCGTGCCTCGACCATTTCGCGGACGGGTCCGGCGGCTTCTTCGATACGGCGGACGACGCCGAAGCGCTGGTGCGACGGCCACAGAATGTGACGGACGACGCGACGCCGGCGGGCCAATCGGCACTCGTGCAAGCGCTGCTCACCTACGCCGCACTAACGGGGTCGACGGCACATCGCGCCGCGGCGGAGGCCGCACTCGGCGCAACGCGGGTGCTCGGCGCCAGGTATCCCCGTGCTGCCGGGTGGGGACTCGCGGCGGCCGCTGCATTGCTCGCCGGACCTGCCGAAATCGCGATCGTGGGCGCTCCAACCGTTGGGGCGATGACGGAGCTCGAGCGAGCGGCCTGGATGTCCATGTCCCCAGGGGCGGTCATTGCGGTCGGACGGGACGGAGATCCGGACGGCGGCGAGCCCGCGTGGGCGCCGCTGCTTGAGGGCCGCGGCGCGATCGACGGCATGCCCACGGCGTACGTCTGCCGGCGGTTCGTCTGTCTGCGTCCGGTCACGACCGTGGGGGAGCTCGCGGCGGCTCTCGCCGGCTGAGCCCGTCGAACTGGCGATTTACTGCCCTCCAGCGACAGCGAACGCCCACGATCTGGTGGCACCGAATACCGCGGCTCACGCCGAGAGCGAACACGCGGCCTCCGACGTTGTGCTTGCTATGTAAGCATGTAATCATCCGAGCATGACAGCTGAGAACATTGACGAGGTCGCCCGCGGCTGGTTCGCCGGGCGGCTGCCGTCCGACTGGTTCGTCGGCACGCCCGACGTCACGGTCGATCGCGAAGAGATCATCGTCATAGGCGAACTTGCTGAGCCCGAGCTTTCAGCGGAGGCGAGCGAGCAGGAGCGGGCCGCGGCTTGGGCCGGCCGAATCAAGGCTTTCCGCGAGCAGACCCGCGGGCAGCGGATCGAGATTGCGTCCGAGGCCGAGCATCGGCTGGGACGCCGGGTCGCGTGGGGTGCGAAGTGTGGTGAGCGCCGCGAGATCTTCACCAGCCTTTCGGTGCCGGTGATGACCCGCCTGCGCCAGCGCGACCGGCTGGTCCTCGACACGCTCGTCGATGCCGGTGTGGCACGCAGCCGTAGCGATGCACTCGCGTGGTGCGTGCGCCTGGTCGGCAAGAACACCGACGAATGGCTCGGCCAGTTGCGCGACGCGCTTCGTACGGTCGAGCACGTGCGGGACGCCGGCCCCTCGGCGTCCTGATACGACGCCAGCCCCTCGCCGTCCGATCGCGACATTCGTCGTCGGTGACCGCGCGCCCACCTTCGCGAGAACTCTTCCCCGTGCGGGGTAAGGTTCGGCTAAGAAGTAGTGGGCGCGCTGGCGCGCCCGGGCCCGCAGCAGTCAACGCCGCACCTTGGCGGGGCCAACACGGGCGTGCGCGATGGGAGGTCGTCCCCGCGATGGATGTGCGCGGCTTCCTCTACGGGGCCTACGAACGCCGTCTCGCCGCCGAGCTGACGCCCGACCGCGTTCCGCGTCATGTCGGGGTCATCCTCGACGGCAACCGTCGCTGGGCGAAGGCGCTGGGCGTTGGAGTCGCGTCCGGCCATCGCAAGGGCGCCGCGAAGATCGACGAGTTTCTCGGCTGGTGCTCCGAGCTGCATATCGAGGTGGTCACCCTCTGGCTGCTGTCGACCGACAACCTCAATCGGCCCGAGGAGGAGCTCGCACCCCTCCTCCGGATCATCGAAGACGCCGTGAGCGAGCTGGCGGTGGGCCGCCGGTGGTTGATCAACCCCGTCGGCGCCCTCGATCTGCTCCCCGATGCCACCGCGAGGTCCCTGAAAGAGGCCCAGGACGCGACCGCCGACCTGACCGGGCTGATCGTCAACGTGGCCGTGGGGTACGGCGGGCGCCGGGAGATTGCCGATGCGGTCCGGGCGCTGCTGCACGAGCACGCCGGCCGGGGCACCAGCATCGAAGATTTGGCCAATTTGCTCGATATTGACCAGATTGCTGAGCATCTCTATACCAAGGGCCAGCCCGACCCCGACCTGGTGATCAGGACCTCGGGGGAGCAGCGGTTGTCAGGGTTCCTGCTATGGCAGTCCGCCCACTCCGAGCTGTTCTTCTGTGAGGCGTACTGGCCGGACTTCCGGCGGGTCGACTTCCTGCGGGCGGTCCGGGCCTACGCGGAACGCGAGCGTCGATTCGGCTCGTAACCGACCGACACTTCATGCAGGACAGTTGCCGACGATGTGCGGCAGTTTGCGGTCGACCTTCCCGACGAACTGGCCGACCACATGGACGGCGGTCGGTGGCATCTTCGTGACGGTCCGCGCGTCGATTCACACGTCGTTTCGGCGCGACGCGTGTGACGACTCATGAGATCAGCGTGACCGTTCATTTGACGACATGACGAAGCCGATCAAATCGTCAATGTCTCTCGACACCGAGACATGTGTCTTGACATCAAGATAATGACTCACGTTGTTCGGATTGTGCGCGCTCGGTGCGCGACGTGTTTTGTCGCGAGAGATGCACGCGAGATGTGCATCGTCAACCACGAGGTAATCGTTAGGTGGCCCTAGATGTCCGTGCGAAGCGAGGCACCTACGAACGCTCGAATCTGCGGATGCCGCGACGGCCAACCGAATGCCGAGAAATTCCTTAGTTTGAAGCAATATCTCCATGTGTCGACAAAGTGCCCGTGACTGCAATCTCACGAAGAGTTACCAACCGAACGCTCTCGGTACCCCCGGTGAAATGCTCGAATACGTAGAGTTTTTGCAATGCCAGTGATAAATCTTCGGCTCAGTAGTCACAACAATCACACATACAGCCTGTTGTGACATGCCTCACCGCTCTGGGCTTTGCGTCTATGCATTCATTCGTGCATGCTGGCAGGACACCCCATGCATTTCGGCCGGTTCTTGCGGTCCGTTGCATGACGTATCGCTCTCAGACGCGCATTAGCGCTGCGGTACATGGCTGGCCATCTCTTTGGTTTGCCCGGGTCTTTCACAAGCACTGCGTCATTGCTCGCATGCTTGCTCCCGAAAGGAACTCATTCCAATGAGCCGGATCCCGGCCCCCGGTGCGATCGTCGGCACCACGACGATCTCCGCCGTTCTTGCGTTGTGTTTGCTCGGTGGTGTTAGTGCGCAAGCACCGGCTGCAGCTGGCGAACCAACGACAGATCCAAGCACGATCGGTGCGACTCTCATCGCTGCCGCGAACACTGCAACCGTCGTCGGTCTTCCAACGACAACGTCAGGTCTTTCCGATGTGACGATGAATCCAGCCGTGATGGTGAACGCTGCTAACGCCGCAACGAGCGAGAGTGCAGGTACTGCAGCATCGATCGATTTGATGCAGACACTTGGTCTTGCGGGTGGCGTCGCATCAGAGCAAGTCCCCGCATCACTGGCAAAGAAGGTCGCTGCTCCAGCACCGAAGCCGGTCGCTGCGGCAATCACCGGTACACCTCTCCAGATCGCACACACCATCGCGACGCAGGAGGGGTTGAATCAGCAGCAGTGGGTCTGCCTCGATCAGCTGTGGCAGCAGGAAAGCAAGTTCCAGACCAACGCGCGCAACCCCCGGTCTGGTGCCTTCGGGATCCCGCAGGCGTTGCCGGCATCCCGGATGGCCAGTGCGGGCGCCGACTGGCGGACCAACCCGGCCACCCAGATCAAGTGGGGCCTGAGTTACGTGCGCGTCCGGTATGGCACGGCGTGTAACGCCTGGGCGCACTGGAAGCGCGACCGCTGGTACTGAGGTGGTACTGAGGCCGGGTTCCGGTGCGGACGCCTGGTTTGGCCCTCAGCCCTTGTCGGGTAGGCACCTGTCGGGGACAGCTGGCCCCAAGTTGGGCGGCGCGGAACTCGTCGCAGCTGCAACGTGTCGGCGCACGTTGCAGCCGGCGACGCCGCACTCGATGGAACCGTGCAGCGCGCTAGCGCATCCTAGAGGCATGAACCGTCGGCGGATTCTTGCGGTGGCCGGTCTGTTCGTACCGTGTCTCGCGTTCATCGGCGGATGCGCGAACCCGCGCGGCACGGCCACTGCGCTGTCGGGCGTAGTCCCAGTGAGCAGTCGGGCAGTCGCGAGTGCTGCAGTGCCGAGTAGCGCAGGCGCGTCTACCGCTGTTCGTGACTCGACGCAGATCTATGGCGCCGTCACCGCAGACTCCGAGCGGCAACTTGTCTTGACCTACCTCGGTGGTGATTGCGACATCTCGGCGCGTGGAGCGGCTAGCGAGAGCGGGTCTGCTATCACGGTGCGCGTGATGGTCAAGACTAGCAACGGCGTGTGTGACACGGTCGGATACATTCGCACTGCGACTGTGCCGGTCATCGACGGCGCGCTCCTGCTGCGTTCTTCTTGGCTGCCAGACGGCTACCAGGGCGGCACCCTTACGGCCGGATCGTCCGCCGACGGCAAAGCACAGGCGTTGCAGGAATGGACACCACCTGACACGACCGAGACCCCCAGCCCGGGCGTGATCATGTGCCGAGCGACACCTGCGGGTGTCGCTCTCGCGCAGGGCTACGGGCTTACGGCGTACCCGTTGTTTTCAGGTAATCAGACGCTCGCGAACGGCACGCCTGCAACCGTGGGACTCGACGATCACGGCGATTTCGGGTTGTACTGGACCCCGCCAGGTCATCCGGTCGGCTGGACGATCAGCCTCCAGGCGGAGCCTGAGTGCACGGGCTACCAGCCGCTCTCACTCGACACCCTCATGAGGATTGCCAACTCGCTGCGCTGACGCTAAGCACCCGGACGGCGGGTCATCGCTAGTACGTCGAGCGCCTCGTCGAGTTGTTCCCGTGTCAGCTTGCCGTCCTCGATGTAACCGCCTTCGATGACGACTTGCCGGATCGTCTTGTTCTCCGCCAGCGACTGTTTCGCAACCTTCGCAGCTGCCTCGTAGCCGATGTACTTGTTGAGCGGAGTGACGATCGACGGCGACGACTCCGCGAAGATGCGGCACCGCTCGACGTCCGCCTCGATGCCGTCAATGCAACGATCGGCGAGCAGCCGGCTGATGTTCGACAGCAACCGGATCGACTCGAGCAGGTTGCGCGCCATGATCGGCAGCATCACGTTCAGTTCGGGGTTGCCCGCCGCGCCGCCGAACGCAATAGCCGCGTCGTTGCCGATGACCTGCGCGACGACCTGGCAGACCGCTTCGGGCAGTACCGGATTCACCTTGCCCGGCATGATGGACGATCCCGGCTGCAGGTCGGGCAAGTGGATCTCGCCGAGGCCGGTGCGCGGGCCCGACGACATCCAGCGCAAGTCGTTCGCCATCTTGTAAAGACTGATTGCGACGACACGTAGCGCGCCGCTCGCCTCGACCAGTGCGTCACGCGAGCCTTGCGCCTCGAAGTGGTCGCGCGCCTCGGTCAGCGGCAACTGCATCGACGCGGACAACCGCGCAATCACCATCTGCGCGAACCCCGGCGGCGTGTTGATGCCGGTACCCACCGCCGTCCCGCCCAATGGCAGTTCGCCGATGCGCCGCAACGCGCTTAGCAGCCGTTCAACCCCAAGATGCATGGACGCCGCGTAGCCGCCGAACTCCTGGCCCAACGTCACGGGGGTGGCATCCATCAGATGCGTGCGGCCGCTCTTGACGACGGTCGCGAACTCAGCTGCCTTGCGCGACAGCGACGCCTCGAGGTGATTCAGCGAGGGAACGAGGTTGACCAGGATCGACCGGGTCGCGGCGATGTGGATGGCCGACGGGAACGTGTCGTTCGAGGACTGCGACGCGTTCACGTGGTCGTTGGGATGAACAGGCGCGCCGAGCCTTTCGGTCGCGAGTGTTGCGATCACCTCGTTGGCATTCATGTTGCTGGAGGTTCCGGAGCCGGTCTGGAAGACGTCGATGGGGAACTGGGAATCCCACACCCCGCTGGCGACTTCGGCAGCTGCGGCCTGGATCGCCTTCGCGATCGCCGGGTCGATGACGCCGAGCTCGGCGTTGACCGCCGCGGCCTCCCCCTTGATGGCGGCGAGTGCCGCGATGAGGTCGCGGTCGATCACCAACCCGGAGACAGGAAAGTTCTCGACGGCGCGCTGAGTCTGTGCACGCCATTTGGCGTCGAGCGGGACGCGGACATCGCCCATGCTGTCGTGCTCGAGGCGGTAACGGTCTTCTGAGGTCACGTATTACTCCAGGCGAGTGCGGTCCGGGGAGGCGAGCGGGTGGTCGGCGTGCCGGTGGTCGTAGTCGACGATCGCGTAGCCGCGCAGCTTCGACAGCTGGTGTTCGCTTTCGATCGTGCGGATCGTGCCGCTCTTCGACCGCATGACGAGCGAGCTGGTGACCGCTCCGCCGCCGCGGTACCGGACGCCGCGGACGAGTTCGCCGTCGGTGATGCCGGTCGCCACGAAGAACACGTTGTCAGAGCGGACCAGGTCGCCGGTGGTGAGGACGGCGTCGAGGTCGTGGCCGGCGTCGAGCGCCTTGGTGCGCTCGGCCTGGTCACGCGGCCAGAGCTTGCCCTGGATGACGCCGCCGAGACACTTCACCGCACACGCCGCGATGATGCCCTCCGGGGTGCCTCCGATGCCGAGCAGCAGATCAATGCCGGTGCCCTCGCGGGCGGCCATGATCGCGCCGGCCACATCGCCGTCCAGGATGAACTTGATGCGTGCACCCGCTTCGCGGATCGCGTTCACGAGACCGTCGTGCCGGGGGCGGTCGAGGACGACGACCGTGACGTCCTCGTTCGCGCAGCCGTTGGCTTTCGCGATCGCGCGGATGTTCGTGGCGACCGGCGCGTTGATGTCGACGAACGGTGCGGCGGCTGCGCCGGTGACCAGTTTCTCCATGTAGAACACCGCCGACGGGTCGTACATCGAGCCGCGCTCGGCGACAGCCATGACCGAGATGGCGTTGTTCATGCCCATTGCGGTCAGCCGGGTGCCGTCGATCGGGTCGACGGCGACGTCGGCTTCAGCGCCAGTGCCGTCACCCACCAGCTCGCCGTTGAACAGCATCGGCGCGTCGTCCTTCTCGCCTTCGCCGATCACAACGACGCCGCGCATCGCGACCGTCCCGATGAGTCGCCGCATGGCGTCGACCGCGGCCGCGTCGGCGTCGTTCTTCTCCCCGAGTCCGACCCATCGGCCGGCGGCCATGGCGGCCGCCTCGGTGACCCGC
>ODAK010005709.1_pt1 | contig 12604 bp, 11 predicted proteins | sample 1539591 | NCBI WGS metagenome assembly ODAK01 (sample SAMEA3539303, study PRJEB22396) | soil metagenome | biome: tundra; feature: field; material: soil | place: USA | collected 2010-05 | depth 0.15 m | reverse complement strand
CGCCGCCCAGCCGGCGGTGGCGGCGTCGGCGACGATGGCGTGGAGGATCACGCCGGGGCCGCGTCGCTGACTGCGATGCGCACCTCGGAGTCGAGGGTCTCCGGGTCGAGCCCGGCGACACAGTCGTAGAGGTTGACGTGGAAGCTGCCCGGCCCGCGCGCGCCCACCGCGGCGTGCTCGGCGGCTACGCCGAAGGCGGCCAGCGCTTCGGTGGCGGCGCGGAGGGGGTCGTCGCGGTTGACGGCCGCGAAGCAGCCGCAGAGCGCCGTCGACATGCAGCCGGTGCCGGTGACCTGGCCGAGGATGGCGACCCCGTTGCTCACGGCGGCACTCCCGCCCGGCCCGGCGATGTGGTCCACGGCTCCGGTGACCGCCACGGTGCAGCCGAGGGCTCGCGCCGCGGCGCTCGCCAGCGCCCCCGGGTCGCCGGCCGAGACGGAGTCGACGCCGCGGATCTCCGCATGCTCTCCGATCAGCGCGGCGACCTCGGCCGCATTGCCGCGGACGATGGCAACCGCCACCTCCGCGAGGATCCGGTGGCACGCCTGCGTGCGCATCCTGGTGGCGCCCGCACCCACCGGGTCCAGGACCACCGGTGCACCGTGGCGGTTGACGGCGCGTCCCGCCAGCACCATCGCGTCCACCCACTCCGGTGAGAGGGTGCCGATGTTGAGCACCAGCGCTCCGGCGTAGCCGGCCATCTCCTCGACCTCGGCGAGGGCATGGGCCATCACCGGCGAGGCGCCGAGCGCCAGCGTGATGTTGGCGGTCTCGTTCATCACCACGTAGTTGGTGATCTGATGGATGAGCGGGTGCCCGGCGCGGATCGCGCTGAGCGATGCGGCGGGGGAGAAGTGCTGGGTGGTGGGCGCTGGCATCGGCATCACTTCTGGTGGGGGACTTGCGGAGTTGCGTGGTCCGAGGCGGGAGCGGCGAAGGCGTGGAGGACGTTGACCGGCCCGTCGCCGTGGCCGATCTCGACCAGGCCGTGGGCCACCGCGTCCGCCGCCACGCGCGCGGCGGTCCGCGCGGCGGTGAGCAGGTCGTCGCCCAGGGCGAGCCGGGCGCAGAGGGAGGCCGAATGGGTGCAGCCGGCGCCGTGGGTGGCCGCGACGGGGTGGCGAGTCACCGGGATCTCGTGGTGATTGCGACCGTCGAAGAGGTGGTCGACCGCGGATTCGCCGTGGCCACCGGTGACCAGGACCGCCGGCGCGCCCATCTCGTGGAGACGCTCGGCCAGCTCCCGCCGGCTGCCCCGGTGACCGGTCAGGGCCTCCGCCTCGGGGAGGTTGGGGGTGATCACCGTAGCCCGCGGGAAGAGGCGGCGGACCAGGGTGGACACGGCGTCCTCGCGGAGCAGCACCGCCCCCGAGGTGGCCACCATCACCGGGTCGACGACGAGGGGGAAGTCGGTTTTCTCCAGCCACTCGGCGACCGCCTCGATGATCGGCGCCGAGAAGAGCATCCCGGTCTTGGCCGCGTCCACGCCGATGTCCTCGTTGACCGCATCGAGCTGGGCGGTGATGAAGTCTCCCGGCAGCTCGTGGATGGCCCGCACGCCCACCGTGCTCTGCGCGGTGAGGGCGACGATCGCCGACATCCCGTGACAGCCGGCGGCAGCGAACGCCTTGAGGTCCGCCTGGATGCCGGCACCGCCGCCGGAATCGGACGTGGCGATGGTGAGACACCGCGCCACCGACATCGGAGCCCTCCCTACGCTGGCATTACCCAGATCAGGTTCTCGGGTGTGATCTCAGCCAATCTGGCACCCCGGGACGACCGGAGCGTATCACCCCGGTCCGGCTGGGCGGCGATGCGGACTGCGTCTCGATGCCCAGCGGCGTCGGGCGCCCTCAGTGCAGGTGTGCGGATTCGATCTCCACGGAGCCGGCCCGTCCTGCACTCCCCGCCGCACCCCCCTCTGTCCCCGTCGTCCTCCGTCGCGTGGCGAGAACCGACCCCAACAGGATCAAGGCAAACCCGAGCACGGCCCCGATCCGCAGCGGCTCGCCGAGGATCGTGACCCCGAGCACCAGCGCCACCGCCGGGTTGAAATAGGCGATCACGGTGGCTCGGACCGGGCCGATCTCGGCGATGAGGGCAAAGAAGAGGACGAAGGCGACCGCGGTGCACACCACACCCAGCGTCACCGCGGACGCGAGCACCCGCGCGGTGGGATGGCTGTCCCCCAGCTGGATGATCCCGACCGGCGCGTACACCAGCGCCGCGAAGGCGAGCGATGCCGCGACCACGCCGACGGACGGGAGGTGGGAGAGCTTGCGCGAGATGATCATCGGGCCGACCGCGTAGCCCACGGTGCACACCCCGATCTCGGCGACCGCCAGCAGGTCATGCCCGGTGATGTCGAAGCCGAGCAGGACGGCCACCCCGGCGAAGCCGACCCCGAGACCGGCCAGGCGCCGGCCATCCAGCTGGTGCTCGCTGCGGGTGATCCAGGCGAGCAGCGCCCCGAACAGGGGAACGGCGGCGACGAGCAGGCCGGAGAGAGAGCTGGACAGCTTGGTCTCGGCGCTGGAGAGGAGAAACCACGGTATCGCCAGCTCCGCCACCGTGTAGGCGGCGAGCCACCTCCAGGCCGGGAAGATCGCACGCACCTCCTTGCGGGCGATGGCGACCGGGATGAGCAGCAGCGCCCCGATGCCGGTGCGGAGAAAGACGAGGCTGGCCGGCGTGATCCCGGAGACGGCAACCTTGATGAGCAGGTACGGGATGCCCCAGATCACGCACATGATCGCGAAGAGGACGAGCGCCTTCCGGCTCACGCGTCCGCTCCCCACGCGGCGGGCCGCGTGGGGACCCCTCCGCATCTGACAGGGGCTCGCCGCCCCTCAGGGGGGCTCTTGCCCCCCTTTCGGCGCGCAGACGATGCGCGCCTACCCCCGTGGAGCCGGGCGCGGCTCACCCCGCCGTCAGGATGTCCTGCGTTCATCCACTCGCCAGGATGTCGGCCACCAGGCCCGTCCACCCGGTCTGGTGGGAGGCCCCCAGGCCCGCGCCGCTATCGCCGTGGAAGTACTCGTGGAAGGGCAGCAGGCCGTGCCACGCCGGGTCGCTCTGGAACAGCGCCGTCTCGCCGAAGACCGGGCGCCGGCCGTCGGCCTCGCGGAAGATGGAGACGAGCCGTGTGCAGATCTCGTCCGCGACCGCGTCGAGGGTCAGCTGACGTCCCGATCCGACGGGGAACTCCACCTGGAACCCGTCGCCCACGTACGAGTGAAACCGGCGGAGTCCCTGGACGACCAGGTGATTGAGCGGGAACCACACCGGTCCCCGCCAGTTGGAGTTGCCCCCGAAGAGGGCCGTCCGGGATTCCCCAGGCTCGTAGTCGACCCGCGCCTGGTCGCCGCCCGGGAAGGAGAGTACGAACGGGTGCTGCTCATGGAAGCGGGAGACCGACCGCAGCCCGTGAGGGCTCAGGAACTCGTTCTCGTCGAGGACGTAACCGAGCACCCGGCGCAGCTTCTCGGGCTGGACGATGGAGAGGAGCTGGCGGTCGCGGTGCCCGGGGACGTGGCAGTGCTCGACCACGCTCTGCACCTCGGGCTTGTTGTGCGTGTACCACTCCATCCGCGCCCGGAAATCCCCGAGCTTGGCGAGCACCTTCGGCTCGAGCACGGTGACCGCCATCAGCGGGACCAGCCCCACCATCGAACGCACACGGAGCGGGGTGTGGGTGCCGTCGTCCTCGTGGATGGTGTCGTAGTAGAAGCCGTCGGCCTCGTCCCACAAGCCCTGCCGGTTCATCGCCACCGCGATCAGGGTGAAGTGCTCAAAGAACTTGGTGGCGATGTCCTCGTAGGTGTCGTCGTGGTCCGCCAGGGTCAGCGCGATCTCCAGGAGGCCCAGGCAGTACATCGCCATCCAGGCGGTGCCGTCAGATTGCTCCAGCCGCCCTGCGACCGGCGGCGGCGAGGAGCGGTCAAAGGGGCCGATGTTGTCCAGCCCGAGGAACCCGCCGGAGAAGAGGTTGCGCCCCTCCGCGTCCTTGCGGTTGACCCACCACGTGAAGTTGATGACCAGCTTGTGGAAGACGCGCTCCAGGAAGTCGTAGTCGTGGTCGCCGGCGATCTCGAACACGCGCAGCGCCGCCCAGGCATGGACCGGGGGATTGACGTCCGAGAGATCCCACTCGTAGGCCGGCAGCTGGCCGTTGGGGTGCATGTACCACTCCCGGCAGATCAGGATCAATTGACTCTTGGCCAGCTCGGGATCGACATGCGCCAGCGCCACGCAGTGGAAGCCCAGGTCCCACGCGGCATACCAGGGGTACTCCCACTTGTCGGGCATGGAGATGACATCGCGGTTGTCGAGGTGGCGCCAGTCGCGGTTGCGACCCTCCCGGTGCGCTGCCGGCGGGGGCGGGTAGGCGGGGTCGCCGTCCAGCCAGCGTTCGACGTCGTAGTGGTAGTACTGCTTGCCCCAGAGCATCCCGGAGAACGCCTGGCGCATGACCATCTTCTCGTCGGCGCTGCAGTGCGCGGGAGTGAGCGCCGCGTAGAACTCGTCCGCCTCGCGGCGGCGCAGCTCCATGATCGCGGTGAAGGCGTCGCCGAGGTCGGCGGGGGCGGTGGCATCGTGAAGCCGCAGCCGGACCGACGCTGTCCCTCCACCCGGGATCGTCAGCCGGTACCAGAGCGCCGCCTTGGTGCCGCGCCCGCCCGGGTGGATGGTGGCTGCTCCGGAGACGACATGGTCACCGATCCCGTCCTTGGGGTACGCGGGCCCGTCACCGCCCCAGAGCCGGCGGGTGTTGGTCTCGTTGTCGCAGGCGAGCGGTGTGGCTCCCGGCGAGGCATCCATGCGGCGACGGCCGAAGAGAGGGTGCGACGCCCTCAGGCTGCCGCCTTCGACGCTGATCTCGGGGCGATGCTGGTCGTCATCCCACGACCAGCTGTTGCGGAACCAGAGGGTGGGGAGGAGGTGGAGGTCGGCCTGGTCGGGACCATGGTTGCGCACCGACACCTCGACCAGGACGTCCTCCGGGCCCGCCTTCGCGTAGTCGGCGGTGATCTCGAAGTACCTGCCGCCGTCGAAGATACCGGTGTCGACCAGCTCGTATTCCGGTTCGAGTCGTCCCCGCCGCGCGTTCTCCTCGACGAGCTGTTCGTAGGGGAAGGGGCCCTGCGGGTACATGTACCGCCAGCGCATCCAGGAGTGCGTGGGAGTCGAGTCCAAATACCACCAGTACTCCTTGGCGTCCTCGCCGTGGTTGCCCTGGCGGCCGTCGAGCCCGAAGATCCGCTCCTTGAGGAAGGGGTCCACCCCGTTCCAGAAGGCGAAGGCGAGGCAGAGGGTCTGACGATCGTCGCAGATCCCGCCGAGACCGTCCTCGTTCCATCGGTAGGCGCGGGAGCGGGCGTGGTCGAAGGGGAAGGACTTCCACGCATCCGCGTCGGCGCTGTAGTCCTCGCGCACCGTCCCCCAGGCGCGCTCGCTCACATACGGGCCCCAGTGCCGCCAGGGCGCGCGGCCGCGCGGGACCTCCTGAAGGCGCCGCCATTCGGCGGTGCCCGCGGCTGGCTGAGGGCTCATCGCTAGCGATTGTCTCAGCGGATCCCGGCGCGCCGCTCTCCCCTCGTCCGCCGCCCCATCTGGCAACATCCGTTGCGATGGCTGACGGTGAGCGTGCCTATCTCACGCGCAACGTGGTGGAACTCGAGCGACTGCGAACCTTCGGGTCGCGGCTGCTCGCCGCCGAGCCGCTCCCGCAGCTCACCGGTGGGTGGACGGTTTCCGCCGTCTTTGCCCACCTCTCCTTCTGGGACCGCCTCGTCTTTGCCCGCTGGGATCTATACGACCGGGATGGGGCCATCGAGACCCTCCCCGACACCCACACCGACCTGGTCAACGCAGCCGGGCTGCCCCTCTGGCTGGCGCTCAACCCGGAGGCCGCGGTGGCGCAGGCGATCGAGGCCGCCGGTCAGGTCGTCGAGCGGATCGTCGCCCTCAGCCCTGCGGCGGTGGAGGCAGCACTGACCACCGGCCGCCGGCCGATGCTCGACCGGACCTTCCACTGGACGCCCCACCTCGACGAGCTCGACGGGGTGCTTCCGCCCAGCTGAGGCGCGGTGCCGGCCGGTCCCTCAGCTGCCCGCGTCCGTCTCGATGAGCACCTCGTCGTTCGAATAACCGATGGCCCAGCAGACGCCTGAGGCGAGGCAGGCGATGCCGTTCAGCTGACCGCTCTGACCGCTCTGACCGCCGCCGGCGAGCGTCCACGTGCCGTCCACATCGTGCTCGATGGCGACGCCCGCAGTCCCCTACGCCGCTCCGCCGACCGCCCAGCAGTCATCCGCGGAGACGCACGCGACGTCGTCCAGGGCTGAACCGCCGCTGGGGACGGTGACCACGCGCCAGGCTCCGACCGCGCCCCCAGGGGATGGCGTGCCGGATGGTCCACCCGCGGTCGAGCCCGGAGTGCCCGCGCAGCCGGCGAGAAGGATGAGCGTCACCAGGGCGGCTCCTCTCGGAACGAACTCTCGGATCGTGCCGTTCACCCTCGCACCTCATCTGCCCAGCTTGCGGAGGAAGAGGAAGACGGAGGTGTACTGCCGGCGCCGGTACTCGAAGACGATGGCGGGGTAGTCGGTGACGTGGCGCCGCGCTTCGAGCAGTGACTCCGACAGCGGCTTGACCTTGCTCACGGTGGCCGGGCTGACGCCGAAGTCGATGGGTTCCACCAGCTCCAGATCAGAGCACGATCCTGCCAGCTCCCCGATCTCCGATGGGGTGAAGAGGGCCAGACCGCGGCCGCGGTGCCCCGCGGCGCCGTTCAGGATGCATTCGGTTGCGATGGCGACGACCCCACCCGGCCTCACCACCCGGGCCATCTGCTCCAGCGCTCCCTGCGCCGCATGGAAGCCCCCGAAATGCTCGATGGAGCTGAGCGAGAAGGCGACATCGAAGGTGCCGTCCTCGTAACGGAGATCGAGGCCGTCCATCCACTGCACCACCAGACGGTTGCGCTGGTACGGGACGCGCGCGAACCCATCAGGGGAGACCAGCATCCGGCCGTCGCCCTCCAGGGACCCGAACTGGCTGCCGCCGTAGACATCCGTGGCGAAGACCCAGCGCACGTGGTTGGTCAGCTCATAGACGGGCTCCTCGTGGCCGGCGCCCACGGAGAGCACGAGGCTGCCGGCGTCGAGCGCCGACAGTTCATCCAGACCGCACAGTAGCTGCGCGAACTCCCAGTGCTTGCGGTGCTCCATCTTGGAGGGGAAGGCCGGCTGCATCGCGACGAAGTAGGGGAGGCTGCGCCGGATCGCCGCGACCCGGCGGGGATCGAGCCAGTCCTCCAGCTCGCAGAGCTTGTTGAGCGGCATGCGCCTGGTGAGATCCACTGGGGCGGGGTCGCGAACCCTGACAGAGACCTCACCGGGGTCGGGGGGTGGGGCGGGGACCGGGCGCCACGCCGCGATCCGGATCCGCAGGGTGCCCGGCATCCCGGCGAGGTGGCGCGTCCAGGTGGGCATGGTCGGTGGCACGCGCCGGTGGTTATGCGACGTGGGCCTCTTCCTCGCTGAGCTCCCACAACCGGCGCGCGGTCGCCCTGTCCTGAGCCGCCGCGCTGGGCAGCTTGCGCTTCCGGTCGGCGAAGTACCCACCGGTTTCGGAGGAGACGTCCGCCGAGTCCGCGAGCCACACCAGGGTGTCCGCGCCCTTGGTCGTGCTGCGCGCAAAGGGCCGCGCCAGTGTCATGCCAAAGGCCATGAGCGCGCCGTTGTTACGGTTGAAACCGCTCGCCACGAAACCTGGATGGAAGCAGTTGGCGGTGACCCCGGTCCCCTCCAGCCGGCGCGCCAGCTCGGTGGTGAAGAGGATGTTGGCCAGCTTGGTCTGCCCGTAGCGGGAGAAGCCGCCGGCCCGGGATCCCTTCTCCGCCTTGATGTCGTCGAACGGGATGTGAGCGCCGTGGTGAGCGCTCGAGCTGGTGGTGATGATCCGGGCAGGCGCGCTCGCTCGGATCCGGTCGAGGAGCAGGCTGGTGAGCAGGAAGGGGGCGAGGTGGTTCACCGCCCAGGTCAGCTCAAAACCGTCCTCGGTAAGCCGCCGCGAGCTGTTCACCGCGCCAGCGTTGTTGGCCAGCACGTCGATCTTGGGGTGCTTGGCCAGGATCTCCGCGGCGAGCTTGCGGATCGACGCCTGTGAGCTGAGATCCGCGAAGAGAACCTCGACCTCCGTCTGGGGCCCGCCCGCGGCCCTGATCTGGTCAACGGCTGCCGCGGCCCTGGATTGGCTGCGGGCCACGATCGACAGCAGCGCGCCCCGGTGGGCCAGCTCCCGGGCCGCCGCCAGCCCGATCCCGCCGGTAGCACCGGTGATGATCACCCGCTTGCCGGTGACCCCGCTCCATTCCTGCATGACCCGTCTCCCAGGTTTCGGATCGGTTGCCGTGAACCCGTGCTCGCGGCAGCGTCTGAGCCTACGCCCTCAGTTCGTCCGGAGCCTACGCTCTCAGCTCTTCTCGTCGATGGCGATGGTGACCTTGACCGCGGCGTGCTCCTGGGGCCGTGCGGCGGTGCGGAACGCCTGGCGCCACGCGGCGAGGGGGAAGCGGTGGGTCAGCCAGTCCCGCCACGGGACGTCGCCGCCGGCGAGCATGGCGAGGGCGGTGTCGAGGTCGTCGCGACGGTATCCGTTGGACCCCACCACGGTCACCTCCTTGAAGTAGGTCAGGGTCGCCTGAGTGCGCCGGGCGCGGCCCACTCCGACTCGCACCACCAAGCCTCCGGGACGGACGATCGCCAGGGAGAGCTCGGCGGTGGCAGTGCTGCCCACGGCGTCGACCACGGCCGCGGCACCGCCGGCGATCAGCCAGGGGAGGCCACGCCAGGGCCGGCTCAGCCTGCCTCCGCCAGCCTCCGCGACGTGGTCCACGACCGCCCGCGGGCGGTGGGGGATGGTCTCGGCTCCGAGGGCATCCACGAGCGTCCGCTGGTACGGCCAGGCCGCGCTGACCACCACCCGCTCTGCGCCCAGCCGGCGCAGGGAGGCGGTGACCGCCAGACCGATGGTGCCGGCGCCGAGCACCACGACCATGCCGGACTTCGCGATGCGCCCTCCGCCGAGGACCTGCTCGGCGGCGTGTGCGCCGACCGCCAGCGGGTCGGCGAGCACTCCCGCCCGGGGCTCCAGCCCATCCGGAAGCCGGCGCAGCTGGGAGCGATGGGCGTGCATCCGGGTACCCATCCCCCCGGGCAGGCCGCGGATGTTCCCGATGTGGATGCCGCTCCCCGCAACGCCCGGTAGAGGCTCTCCCTGGTGAGCGCAGAGGGGCAGCATCCCCTCAGCGCAGGCGGGGCACGCCGGCAGCCCACGTGCGGCGCAGCCCAGCCACGGGTTGACCACCACCGTCTCCCCGATCGAGACGTCCGCTCCTGCCGGGTCGGCGACCCGGGCCACGATCTCGTGGCCCATCACGTGGGGGAAGGAGACCAGCCCGGAGAGCGGGTTGTCCCAGTCCGCCTGGAGGGTGGCCTGGGTGACGTCGCTGCCGCACACGCCGGTGAAGATCGGCTCGAGGGTGACCCACTCGGGCCCGGGAGACGCCGGGTCGGGCAGCCTGCGGAGGCCGAGCGGGCCGCCGCCGGTCAGGGCCCAGAGCGGGTCGATGCGGCTGAGAGCTCCCGCGACGGCGAGCCGCGCCGGCCGGGCATCAAAGACCAGCCCGAGCATCAGCATCGGGTCCGGCGACGGGCATCGTGCACGCCGGGAACGGTACCCCCAACGATGGGGCGAGGTCGCGCGCTCCCCTACGCGTTCACCGCGTGGGGCGCGATCTGACGGCTCTTCTCCAGGTAGCGCCTGACCTCCAGCAGAGCCGCGATCCCCTCGCCGACGGCGGACCCGAGCTGTTTCGTCGACCCCGCCCTCACGTCGCCGGCGCAGAAGACGCCTGGCTGCGAGGTGGCGTAGCCGTCGGTCACCACGAAGCCCCACCGGTCCAGCTCCACCGTCCCCTGGAGGAAGGCGGTGTTGGGGTCCAGCCCGATGAAGACGAAGGCGCCGCGCGGATGCCAGCGCAGCTCCTCGCCGCTCTGACGGTCGCGGGCGACCACCTCCTCCAGCTTGGGGCTCCCGCGCAGCTCCCTGATCTCGGTGTTGGTGTGGACCGTGAACTTGGGGTCGGAGCGGACCTTGTCCTGGAGGAGCTGGGAGGCCTTGAGCTCCGGGGCGAACTCGACGATTCGGATTCGATCGGCGAACTGGCTGAGGAACATCCCCTCCTCCAGGCCGGAGTTGCCCCCGCCCACCACGAGCAGCTCCTCCGCCCCCTTGTAGAACGGGCCGTCGCAGGTCGCGCAGAAGTGGACGCCCGCGCCGATCAGCTGCGCCTCCCCGGGCACCCCGAGACGCCGGTAGGAGGAGCCGGCCGCGACCAGCACCGCCTGGGCGCAGACGCGCTGACCTCCGGAGAGGCGCAGGACGGTGTCCGCCCCATCCGGCTCGAGCCCCTCGACCGCGACCGCCGCGAGCATCTCCACCCCGTAGCGCCGCGCCTGGGCGACGAACCTCTCCGCCAGCTCGGCGCCCCCGATGCCCTCGGGGAAGCCGGGGTAGTTGTCCACCCGCTCCGTGACGCCCGCCTGCCCGCCGAGCGCGCTGCGGTCGACGACCAGGGCGCTGATCCCCTCGCGTGCCGCGTAGATGGCGGCGGCGAGCCCCGCCGGCCCGCCTCCGACGATGGCGAGGTCATAGGCGGCGCGATCCGCCTCCAGCTTGAGTCCGAGGCGCCGGGCCAGATCCCCGTCCGACGGCTCCAGCAGATGGTCCCCCTCCGGGAAGAGGATGGTGGGGATCGTCCGGCCGCCCTTCTGCAGCTGCTCGACGAAGCGGAGCCCCTCCGGGTCATCGTCGATGTCGACCCAGTTGAAGGGGACCCGGTGCTCGGCGAGGAACTTCTTTGACCGCTTGCAGTCGGGGCACCACGGCGCTCCGTAGACGGTGATCTCGGCCATCCTCAACTCCCCACGAACGTGAGATCAGATCCGGTGCAGGAAGAGTCTGCGCCGTCGGGTCGTTGCAAGCATCCGGAGGGGGCGCGGGACGCCCCCGGTCCTCTGGCTCCCTGTCCCCGCGCCCCGGGCTCCCCGGTCCCCCTCCGCGCCACCCAAGCCTTCCCGCCAGGGCCGGAGCATTGCAGTCCGCGCGGCCTCCCACGACTGTTGTCGGCAAGCCCCGGCGGGGCGCTCGACCCCACCACAATCGGGCGGGCGGAGCTCCCCTGATTGAGCCAGATGACTGCGCCCTGACTGCGAATTCGACAGCGCCCTCGGGGACCTTCACCGCACCCCTGGCCGGCCAACTCCGTCCGCCGCCCCGCCCCCCCGTCTACCCCCGTCACGGACTCTCGTCAGGCCGTGTCCATCTTTTCACAGCGCCCGTGAAATGATCCGGCCGTTCGAATGGCCCGGCCCAGCATCGGACTTGGTGACTGGGATGCGCCGCCCGGGGAAAACAGTCCAGTGAATAATCCGCCCAATCCGCGGCTCACGCCACCCGGGGGGAGAGGGGCCTGAGGTGGCCGGCACAACCACGCGCGGCGTCGGTTCGGGACAGCTCGCCCTGCTGATCCCGGTGGGGAGCGACACGTACGCCGTCTCGCTGGACACCGTCCGCGAGGTGGTGGTCGATCCGCGGGTGACCCAGGTGCCCACCTCGCCTCCGGTGGTGCGCGGTGTGTTCAACGTGCGCGGGGACATCGTCCCGCTCCTCGACACCGGCCTTCTGCTCGGCCTCCGTCCGGTGACGGAGGAGCCCTACGCGGTGCTGGTGGAGACCCCCCACGGGACCGCAGGCCTGGTGGCCACGGAGATGCCCCTCACCGTCCGGCTGAACGAATCGGTGGGCCATTCCGACATGGAGGGGACCACCGAGACCTACCTGGTCGCTGACGCCCGGCTGGCCGTCGCCCTCGACGTCCCGGTGCTGCTCAGCCCTGCCCGGATCGCGCAGTGAGCCCTCAGGAGTCGCTCTCGGAGGGCGACTTCCAGCGCCTCTTCGCAACCGAGGCGGAGGGCCGGCTCGACACCCTCGTCGACGAGCTGCTCGAGTTGGAGAAGGGCGGCGCAAACCCCGAGGTGGTCGCCTCGCTCTTCCGTGAGGCCCACACCATCAAGGGCGGCGCCGCGGTGGTCGGGATGCCTCATGTCGCCCGGGTGGCCCACGCCCTCGAGGACCTGCTGGAGGAGGTGCGCCGGGAGCGGCGCGGGGTTGACACCGCCCTGATCGACGCGGTGCTCGCCGGTGTCGACGCCATCCGAACCCTGATCCCTATTGCGGTTGCCGGCCAGGAGCACGAGCAGGCGGCGTTCGACGCCGAGCAGCGTCTCCGCATCGCCGTCGGTGGACCTCCCGTCGTGGACGACAAACCTGCCGTGGCCCCAGACGTGGCCACCCCAGCCGCAGCGGGCGAGGTAACCCCGCCGGCAGCGGCCGCGCCGGACGCGGCGGTCCGGACCCCGTCATCGGCTGCTCCATCCGCCGCCCCCGCGGCCCCGCGCCCTCCACCCGCCGCCGGCGCGCTGGGCGCTCGGACGCCACCCACTCCCGCGTCCCCGCCCGTGCCCCCACCGCCGCC
>ODAK010005708.1_pt1 | contig 12605 bp, 23 predicted proteins | sample 1539591 | NCBI WGS metagenome assembly ODAK01 (sample SAMEA3539303, study PRJEB22396) | soil metagenome | biome: tundra; feature: field; material: soil | place: USA | collected 2010-05 | depth 0.15 m | reverse complement strand
ACCAGTTCCATCACCTGCTGCCCGAGTTCACGGCGCTCGACAACGTCGCCATGCCATTGCGCATCCGCCGTTGGCCGAATGCCGAAGCGCGTGAACGTGCGGCTGAGGCGCTAGGCCAGGTGGGCCTCGGCGAGCGGCTCGCGCATCGGCCGTCGCAGCTTTCCGGTGGCGAGCGCCAGCGCGTCGCGATCGCCCGCGCCCTCGCCGGCGCGCCGGATTGCGTCCTCGCCGACGAGCCTACGGGCAACCTCGATCGCGTCACCGCCGACAAGGTCTTCGCGCTGCTCCTCGATCTGGCGCGGCAGCGCAACATGGCCTTCGTCCTCGTGACGCACGACGAGACGCTGGCCGCGCGTTGCGACCGGAGGCTTCATCTCGTGCAGGGGCAGCTCGCCGCCTGAAGACGCCGGCGAACGCGAGGCGATGCGCTCAGCTGCCGGCGCAGGCGACCTGGTGGTACGGAAACTCGGCGCGGCGCAGCTCGCCGTTGCGATTGCCTTCGATCCAGGCATACATCTCGTTGTCGCCGGCGCGGCGATAGCCGATCTTCTGCGGGAAGGCGTGCTTCGCGTTCTCGAAGACGACGCTCGAATCGGTGAGCGTCGAGGCGTTGAAGATGACCGCCGCCCGCCCCGAAGGGTGGACCTCGAAGGCAAGATGGTCGCCGTCCTGGCGGATCATCATGAACTCGTAGCCGACGAGGTTCGCACCCTGGACGGTACGGCTGGTTCCGATCATGGTCTTGCCGCGCGGCGCCATCCACTGTTCCTCGACGGCGCGCTCCTGGTTCACCATCGCCCAGCAGCCCTGCATCCAGGCGAGCTTGTGCGGTTGCATGGCCTGCGCGGAGGCGAGCGCAGGCGCGGCGAGGCAGGCGAGCGAAAGCAATATCGGCGTGGTCTTCATCGGAACTCCGTGGCTTGCATCGTCGCCGCGCACGGCCAGCCGGCGGCGAACAAAGGCAAGTCTGCCTCGCGCCCTACGGCGCGGCAAGGCCGCCGCCGCGGCACTTCGTCTGCTATTGCGCACTTCGTGCCGTGTAGTGCGGACGCTGCCTGCGTTGACCCCCCAAGCTCTTGCGCAGCAGTCCTCGCGCATCAGCCGGACGTTCGCGTTCGGCCCGAGGCGGCTCGCTCGAGGATCAGCTCCCACAAGGCCTTCGGGCGAGCGTAGCGGTTGACAATGCGCTCTTCCAGTTCGAGCACGCGCCAGCCCTCGGCGAACAAATGCATCACGGCGTCGCGATCGAAGAAACGCTTGGCGACGCCATCGACGCGATAGGAGTACTCGCCGATGTGCGGATGCCCGCGTCCTGGAGCAGGAACCTGCCGCTCGAGACGCGGGCGCGGGCCCGTGCCAGCGATTCTGCCGATAGGTCGATGCCGACGATGGCGTGGCGGGCGCTCGCGAGCACGGCGTCATCGCTTCCTTCACCGCAGCCGAGCTCGAGGAGGGCTCGCCTGTCGGCGCGCTCGGCGGCGAGCGGCAGCCAGCGGCCGAGCCAGGGGTCGACTTGCGCTGGCGAGCTCACCGCGTCGTGCGCGAACCCGAGGCGGCGGTGAACAGGCCGAGGGCGATGAACGTCGCGGCCGTGAGGTAGCGTCCCCCCACCCGGCCGCGCCTGGTGCCGACGAGGGCGGAACCGGCGAGGCTCGCGGCGAGCACGTAGGCCGTGTCCGTTATCGCGGCGACGAGCACGAAGATGCCGCCGAGCATCGCGCCCTGGCTTGCCGCCGACTTTGCCGGATCGATGAACTGCGGCAGGAAGGCGGCGAAGAAGAGGGCGGTCTTCGGATTCAGCAGCGCTACGAAGACACCGTCGCGAAAGATACGGCCGAGGCGCGGCGCCTCGAAGCGCATCGGCTCCCGCGCCGTCGCCGGGCGGCGCAAGGCCTTGAGGCCGAGATAGATGAGATAGGCCGCGCCGGCGTACTTGACGATCGTGAAGGCGAGTGACGACACCGCGAAGAGCGCCGCGAGACCGATCGCCGCGCCCAGCGCGTTGCCGAGGTTGCCGAGGGCGACGCCGGCCACCGATGCAAGGCCGGCGGCGCGGCCCTGCGCCAGCGTGCGGGCGACGATGTAGACGACACCCGGGCCCGGCGTGACGGCAAGGACGAGAGTAGCGAGCACGAACGCGATCAGCATCGGCGAGGCGGCAGGCAGAGGAGGCGATTCATGGCGTGCGCGTCGGCGTTCGCGACGATGACGAATCGGCCCATGCGATCTCCCGGGTGCTCGAGCGAATTGCCATTGTGCGGGCGGAGAAAGAGGAAGGGCCGGAGCGTCGAAGCGGCGCTCGATCAAGCCGCCGACGGTACGACGCCGGCACACCCGGCGCAGATGCACGCCACGTCGCGGAACTCCGCGGGCACGCGTTCGAGCAGCGCCGGGCTGAACGAGGTGCCTTCGCACCAGCAACGCTGGGCGAAGCTGCCTGAGCTCGCGGCAACGCAAGCATTCGGGCCGCCGCACAAGGGGCAGGCACGCCCGGGTGACGGCTCGGCGCTTGCACCCGCGGTCACGCCGCTGCGCTCCTGCACCCGCCCCGCCCGCCTATCGTTTCGGTTTGCCGTTGCGCTGGTACTCGGCCCACAGACCCTGGCACTGTCGACTCAGCGGGCTCGATGCCGAGGGCGATGCGCTCTTGGCGGCGGCACGCAGAATGCGCTGCTTCTCCGCTTGGTAGGCGGCGCCGCTTCGTACCTTCGCGAGTCTTGCAAGCGACTTGTCGTCCGGCTTGATTCGCCAGAGGTTCAGATAGGCCTCGTCGCCGTGGCCGCGCATGTCCGGGAATTGCGACTCGCATTTCACGTAGCTGACGTCGTAGCGGGCGAGCGGCTTGGCGTCGAACACGCGCGCGTTCGCCGCGGTGCCAACCAGAGACAGGGCCAATGCGGCGAAGAAGGCAACGGAGGTACGCATAATGAGAGCATAGGCCATTGCCGCGGGACGGGGCAATGGATCGAGTTTCAGAGGAGAAACGGTACGAGGGCCGCCACGCGCTCGCTGTACGCTTGGTACGTGCCGGCGAATTGCTCGCGCATCCAGCGTTCCTCGATGCGCAGCTTGCGCCACAACGCCCCCAAAACCAGGGCAACGGCGAGCAGGCCTCGCCATTCTCCGCGGGCGATCGCGGAGCCGATGAAGGCGAGCAGAAGCCCCGTATAGATGGGATGACGAACGATGCTGTACGGGCCGCCGGTGATGAGCTCGTGCCCTTCCTTGACGGTGACGATGCCGCTCCAGTTCCTGCCCAGATGCGCGCGCGCCCAAACGGCGAAGACAAGACCCGCCAGGGTGACCGTAGCGCCCGCCCAGAACGGCCACGCCGCAAAAGGCAGGAACCGATCATCGAGAACGGGAACCGGAACGCTCGGCAGCCACAGAAGGATCACAGCGAGCAGGAGCGGCAAGATGTGCAGAAGCCGTGAAGGCACCGACTCGCGTCGCGTCGCGGCCTTGACGTTGCCGGAGAGCGCCCACCAGTAGGCCGCCCAGCTCAGCCACAGCACGGGGAACAGAAAGCGATACAGGAGAGTCATTCGAAACGGCGCTGGCGCCCGAGTTGTGCGGGGTCTTTGGTCCGGCTGCCATCGTACCGTGGCAGATCGTCGGCGATTTGATCCCGGGGTGGACGCAAGCCGACGTAGGTATGAAACCGCGGCTCGAGTCCGGCGCCGTCGTCGAACGCGCCAATTCGCATTGGGCGTCAGCCCGGCTGCGCACCTTCATATCCCTCGATGATGAGGAGGTCGACGGTCGACACCGGCTGCCGCAGCTTGATCCAGCGGCCCTTCGCTATGAGTTTTCTCCTGTTTGCGGGAGCGAAAGCGCCCGACGGCGCCTACCTTTCGACGCTAGCGGCATGACCCGCGTTGCCGCAGCAAGCCGGCTCGATGGCGCGCAAGCGCCGGCACGCGGGCCTGCCATCGCGAACAGCGCCGCGACGACGGCAAGGGGCGCTCGACACCTATGGCTTCTTGGCTCCGAATACAAGAAGAAAGCCGCCCACAACCAAGGCCCCGACGCCGGCCCAGACAGGTACGTCGACGGTCTCCCGCTTCTTCACCGAGAGCTCGATGGGTCCAAGTTTGACGGCACTGGTGTCCCGGGTGTAGCTGAAGCCGCCATAGACAAGCCCGAGCAGACCAAGAACGATGAGGAGGATTCCAGCGATCTTCATGATGTTTCCCCGGAGGCGTGGCAGCGGATTCTGCTCCCGGATGCACACCGGCCCCGGCCGGCGCAAACCGTCCGGCACGTTCAATGCCGATCGGGCTGCCTGACGGACAAACGCTCGCTGCAGTTAAGGCACCTGGCGGGAACGTCGTTCGCCTCGGACGCGCGATGCCGCGATATGAACGGCTTGCCGGAAGATGTCCGTGCGATGAAGGGGTTGGCGATATTTTCAGCGAAGCTTCGTGCGAGCCAGGCGCTTGGCATTCGCTATCGCCTTGCGATGCACTGGCGCCAAGCTTTTCCCTAGAACGCCAAGTGCGGCTTTGTGCAGCTGGGCTGCCGACGAGGGGCAGAAGGCCTTTCGCCTTGTGCAATTGCCAAGAAGGACTGAAAGAAGGAAGCCGCTAGCGCCTGATTGGCCCGAGCCGCCTGCGCGGCCATCGCATTCCAGGATTCGCCAAAGGCGGAGTTCTTTTCCGCCACCATGAGCTCGAACTCTTTGCGTTCGCGGGCCGAAAGCTTAGGGCCGGACAGCGCCATGCGTGTAACGCGGTGCGCTACGACCTGCGGCACCGCGAAGGCAAGCTCGGGGGCCTTGACAGCCAATGAGCGTGTACCTCGCTTTCGACGTGAAGGCATGAACGTTCCTTGGCATGGCGACGAAAGGCCGTTTAGATACGGAGGCTGGCTCGACGCTGGCCGATTGTTTCGATCGACCGGGTACCGGCGCGCTTGCTGCCGTGTGAGGACGGCTGAGCTCCATGACACTCGTCAAGGGCGATGTAGCGTCTGCATTCTCGCGCAAGAGCGAGCAAGGGGCTCAACGACACGAGCGACAGCTGCAGGCAGGCGAAGCCTGCCGGAGGATGTCCGCTTCTCGATGAGGGGCTTGCACGCCGCCGTGATGATGCTCACGCTGCCTGCGGCATGCTGTGCCACCAGATCTGGCACTTCTTGCACAAGCCGCCCTCGAATTCGGCCTTCAACACGCCGTCGAGGACCATCCGGGGCAGCGGATCGCCTGGCTTTCGCGCCACCAGGTTCGTACCTGTGGACTTGGCCCAGATTCGAAAGAGCTCTTCGGACGCTACTTGGTAAGTGACGTGCCATTGGGCGATACCACCCATGGGAGTAGATGCCAGCACGTCATACGTGACATGCACGTCTTCCTGGAGTTTGACGCGGCGCCAGTACTCGGCGAGCTGCGCGCGGCCGCGCTGAACGGCGAACGGCGTGTTTTGATACTCGCCATCGGCAGCGAAGAGGGCGGAGAACATGGATTCATCCCGTTGCTCCCACGCTGCCTTGTAGCCTTGCATGAACTGATCGATATTCACAATGCTCCACTTGGGTTGTTCGGCGCCTGACGTCTGACATGAGCGGCAGCCGCAGGCAGGCGAAGCCTGCCTGCGGAGGATGTCCGCTTCTCGAGGTATGGATCAGAGTCCTCTTTCACTTGACGAAGTACCCGGAGACACGCCAAGCACCGTCTTTCTCTCGGAGGGGCGTGACTATTTCGATGGCGCTAGCTTTGTTTTGAAATTGACTGGCGTATGTGACAACGACGTACTCGCCATCGGGAGCGCCAGGCAGCGTACGCGTGAAGATGGCCGACTTGATCTCGCGCGACCTCAGCGCGCCCAGCGGAGCGCGTGCCGCTTGAGCAGCTGATGCCCAAGAAGGTTGACCTATCGCTGATTTGAACAGGCCTGATGCCTGCTCCCAGCTACCAGAATAGTTTCCGGCGTCAACCAGCGCCAGCCATGCCGACGCGGCGGCTTGGGCCTGCGAGACAACCTCCGAGTCCTGTGCGCTGGTCGAGGTACTAAGCAGGGCGCTCAGACTCAGCAACAAGGAGGCAACGACCTTCATGGAACTCCTCGATGCAGAGGTTAAGCTCCTGGCGCTGCAGGAACCAGACCATATTCGGACATGACGGCAACCAACTTCGTACGATCTGGCAGGCCGCCAGCATTGACCACCGCACCTACGTCTCTAAAGTACTGAGCACCGATATCGGGCGTCTGGATTACCAGGGCGCGAGCGGCTTCACCGTGCGGATTGCTGAACTGATGAACTGAGCTTTTCGGCGAGAACATCCAATCCCCAGGGCGCAGATCGCGCGTGATGCTGTCTACGCGATAGCGCAACGTGCCCTCGAGAACGTAGACGCACTCATCGTTCTCCGAATGGCTGTGCGGTGGCGGGACGTTTGAGCTCGGTGGCACCGTCAATTCGAACAGGCCCATGCCGCCGCTCGAAGAACCGTCGACAAGATAGTTGATTCTCAGCTGACCGACGTCTATTGCTTCGGGCTGTGTCATCGTGTTTGTCTCGTGGTTGATTGGCAGCGAGCCACATGAAGAACTCCAGCCGCTCTTCTGCCATGGTGCGCAGGATATGCCATCGCCATCGCCATCGCCATCGCCATCGCCATCGCCATCGCCATCGCCATCGCCATCATGCATCCCGCAGTTCCATCCCGGTGGCGGCAGGAGCCTGAGCGCTCCATGTCATGACCTGAGTGTTTATCGGCTGATTGGAGAAGCGCGTGATGAAGCCAGCCGCGACGAGGCAAATGACCGCAGCGATGAGCAGATACCGCGCACGCCGGTCGTTCCTCGTCAGGACGGCAATCCCGGCGGTGAGCAAGATGCACACCAAGCCTAGAGTTGGCAATGCGGCATTCAGAGCGCGGGTCGTGTTCTGCTGTTGTTCGATGTAGGTTGCCGCCATGAGCCCGGAGGGATTGAAGCCGAGCCAGATGCCGAACATGGTGCCTATCAACAGCGACATGAGCAGAAGGCTGATGAAGCGATGAAGCGGATGATGTTCGCGGTGATGACGCCTCCCTTGACCCGAACTCACCCGGCGCAGCCTACGAGCGACGGTAGCTCGTACATTCGACGAAAAGTCTTGTGCGCTCCAGCTTCCAGGAGTCTGGCGTCGGGAGTGCTGCCGGAAAAGCCGTAGACACGCATGCCCGCGGCCAGTGCCGCTACTACTCCGCTTGCGCTGTCTTCAACGACGAGACAAGCAGAAGGCCGAATGCCGAAGTGGCGGGCGGCGAAAAGATACAGGTCTGGATATGGCTTCCCTCGCTCCACATCGGCAGAACTGAACAAGCGCCCCTCGAAGCGTGAAAGCAAGGAAGTGAGGCCCAAGGTCTTTCGCATCTTCGCGTGCGGCCCGTTCGAGGCTATGCAGTAAGGAACCTTGATCTGATCCAGCGCCCTCTCGATTCCCGGAACAGGCTTTAGCTCAGCTTCCATCGCGGCGAATGTGCGATCGCGGTACTCGGCCGCGAAATCCCTCGGCAATGGCGCCGCCAGCAACTCGGCGATAAGCTCGACAGTTCGCGCGAACGTGTGACCTGTGAACTTCAGTTCAAGATCCGCGAGTTCGATAGAGACTCCAAGCTCACCGAGCATCTCGAAGAGAACGCGAGTTGTGATTCGTTCGCTGTCGACGACGACTCCATCGCAGTCGAGTATCAACAGCTCGAATGGCGAATGGTGAGGCACTTTTCTGGTGCCTAACGAATGAAAGGGATTTTCCCGTCCCGAGCTATTCGCATGTGCGGAGACCGGCAACGAGTGCCACGATGGGAGGGTCGAAGTCTCATCAACTCACTCGGAAGGGGAAGTCACGGCTATTGTTACCGTCGGAATCGATTTCGCCAAGAACGTCTTTGCGCTGCATGGCGTGGATGAGGCTGCAGCGGCCAGGCTGAAGCAGCTGAAGGTGGCGCGCGGCAAGCTCAATGCGGTTGTAGCACGATGCGAACCCATTTCGTTCGGCCGGACGCACCACTCTTTATGGAGACAGCAGACTTGCGGCAGCCGAAGTGCCGAGCGACGAGTGCAAGAAGCTCTTCGTTCGCCTTGCCCTCGACGGGCGGCGACTTGAGTTGAGCAAGCCAGGCGCCACTCTCCGCCTGCACCAGAAGACTGACGCGGGAGCTTGGCTTGACCTTCACTTGAATGACGGTAGATTGCAGTGGCTTCAACTCAAGCCTCGGATACGCAAGAAACTTCCGTGAGCAGACCACGGCCGCACTGGGACCTAACGAATGAAGCGGCGGGACCTGGCTTGCCGTGGCACGTCCGCTCGATGGAGGAGTCAGGTGGCTCCTTCATTGCCGCGACGTTTTGGACGGGGCGGAAAGTGCCACCAAGTGGCGAGCACGAGCAAGCAAAAGACAGAGTAGACAAGGCCGAACACCCAGGCCGGCGCGTTGTAGTACAGGAGCTGCTGCAGCCAGTGCTCAATGAACCCGCCACCGTATGTTTGTGCGCCGGCCTGCGAGCGCAGCCACATTTCAAGTGTTGTGAGCGGGCACGCGACACCAAGCCATGCTTCTGCCACAACAGCGGCGATGGCAACGAGATGCGCCAACCTGAACCAGAAGCTATTGACCCAACGCCAGCGCTTGAGATTTCCAAGGATGATAAGAACCAGGCCTCCCACGACAAAAGCCGCAATGGCGACGTGCAAGATGAGCACGGTGTCGGCAAGGAGCTCGCTTTGCGACTTGTCGAGCAGCGCAGTTGCCATATCAACGTTCGACATCAGCGGCAGCCGCAGGCAGGCGAAGCCTGCTGGACGATATCCGCTCGATGGGGTTAGTCGCCCGATGTTTCATGGCGCTACGAGCCGACAATTGGCTTCACGCTCATTCGCTGAAACCAAGCGTTGTCGTCCCATTCGGCGCCGCCACCATGGGCGTTGTAGTTAACGGTGAGCTCTTCGTCGACGTCGATGTCTCGAACCGCAATGAAGCGCAGTTCCTGGATGCTCGCATATGCCTCGTAGCGCATGTTTGACGGATTGTCGTGGTTGTACACGCTCCCGTAGCCCAACACGACGGCTTGCAGACCAGGACTTCCGATGAGATAGCCCCAACCGAACATGATTCGCTCGATCTCCCTTGGAAGACTGCTCGTGTTCAAGCCAAAAGGCACAACAGGACAAGCTTCGACAAGTTCTCCAGTGACAAACGTTCTAGCCGCGAACACACCTCTGCCTTTTGGTGTTCCGGTGTCTGCAACATATACGGCCGGCGGGAGAATGCGCATCATCGTTGCGAAGGCGTCTAACATTCGACATGAGCGGCAGCGGGAGGCCGTCGGCTGGAAGCTGTCCGCTCGATGGAGGTTAGCGGCACCTGGTTGGACAACGTTTTGCCTACAAGCCTTCGATGGCGACCAGATTGGACTTTGCAGCCCGCTCGCGGATGGCGCGGAGAGGCCGGTATTCTGGTGACTCCCAAAAGGTCTTCAGTGCCGCCATGGTCGGGAACTCGAGGACGACGCTCCGCTTTGGCTGCCATGTGCCTTCGAGCACCTCGGAGGCTCCGCCCCGGACGAGATAGCGGCCTCCGTGGGCGGCAACGACGGTGGGAACCTGCTTGCGATACTCCTCGTATGAAGCGTCGTCGGTGACCTCAACGTTACCGATTAGGTATGCGGCCATGCTTGGAACTCCCGGTTGATTGGTGCCCGGATCGTAGGCGAAAATTTGGCGTGTTGGATTAGCTTCAGCACTGCTTTCGGAACGCGCTGGGCGACTGCAGCGAACGCCCTTGAGGCGTCCAACGTGTGCTCGATGGAGTTAGGCGACATCATGGTTGCGTGACGAGCAAGTAGGCTGCGAGGACCACGCCTAGCGCGCCCACGAACAGGGAAAGCACGATCGCAAAGACTCTGGAGTAGCCGCGCGGCAAATCGACTTGAGGCAACGTGGCAACAAAGCGTTGGTGCTGGACAGCAGCCAGGACGATTGCCAATGTGCCAGCGATAACAAATGCGACGCCCAGAACAGCCGACAGGGAGGAGCGACTCGGTGGTTGGGACCCTTGCGCCTGGATGGCGAGCAGCCGAACGAACAGCCCAAAGCGTGATACGACGAAGCCCAGCGCGATAAGCGTGAGGCCGGTACGAAGCCACGCAAGAAGGGTGCGCTCAGCGGCAAAGAACACCCGCGGATCGGTGTTGGTGGAGAGGTTAGTGAACACATCGCTCATGGTGTCTGCGCCTTGTCGCGCTCTACCAGCGCCAGATATTCAGGCAGTGTGCCGCGGACGAGGGGCTTCGCCATGACGCGAACTGTGTTGATCAGTTTCCCCATTGCCGCGCCCTCGCGCATGCGAACCTCGACAAACCCGCACCTTTGCCAAAAGCGTTGGGCTCGAGCGTTGCCTTCGACCACACCCAGGCGAAGCCGCTTTGGGCCGCCGGCGAGCGTCCATCGCGCAAGCTGAAGAAAGAGAGATTGGGCGGTGCCGGTGCCGCGGAGCTCGGCCGCCGCCATGAAGAGGCCGATGTGCCACACCTTTAAAGCGAGAAGGTCTGAGACAACGTTCAGCATTGCGACCAAAGAGCCGTTTTGAGCCACGATGCCGATGAGCCACTTCTTGGTGAACGGCCAGCCCGCTGGGGGCTCGCCGTAAACCTCCTCGCGTGCCTCGTTCTTGCCCGCGACCTCGCCGTTGACAGCGATAAAGTACCCGGGATTTTGCTCAAAGAAGCGCTGAAGGCACGGAATATCGAGCGCGCCAAGTTCGACGGCGCGCAGGCCGCTCACCATGAACAATGGGTCACGCTCAGCACCGAGCTCGTTCATGGGCTCTAGACGTTCGACATGAGCGGCAAACACCGCCTTGCCGGTTTTTGTCCGCTCGAAGGGTTAGGTTCCGCGCTGGATTGCGGGGTAGCTTGCCAGGAGCTAAGATGTGTACCTTCTTTCGGAGATATACACACCATGCGGACCAACATTGTGATTGACGACAAGCTCATGAAGGACGCGCTCCGGGCGACGGGGCTGAAGACCAAACGGGAGGCAGTCGAACTCGGCCTGCGTACTGTACTTCGCCTGCGCAAGCAGGAGGACATTCGACGGTTCCGCGGCAAGCTCAGCTGGCAGGGTGACTTGGAGACCATGAGGATGGACAAGTGATCTTGGTGGACTCGAGCGTCTGGATTGACTACTTCCGGGGAACTGCGACGGCGCAGGCAGAAAAGCTAGACAGCCTGCTTGGCGCTGAGTTGCTCGCCGTTGGCGACTTGATCCTCACCGAGGTGCTCCAGGGATTCGGGAGCGACCGGGACTTCAACCAAGCGAAGAAGCTGCTGACTTCGTTGACGGTGATTCCGCTCGGTGGGCAAGCGATTGCGATTCAAGCGGCGAGGAATTTTCGTACTCTGCGGGCACTCGGCGTCACGGTGCGCAAGACGATTGATACCGTGATTGCCACGGGCTGCATTGAGAGCAACCACGCGCTGCTTCACAGTGACCGTGACTTCGACCCGTTCGTTGAGCACCTGGGCCTGCGCTCTGTGCTTCAAGGAACCTGACGTTTGACATGGGCGGCAGCCGCAAGCCAGCGAAGCTGGCTGGAGGATGTCCGCTGGAGTTAGAGCACTCTGTTCGAAAGCCTGCGTTCATACCCTTCCTTTATGCGTTGCCCGGCCTTGCCACGAAGCGAGAGGATCGGCCATTGATCTCGCAGACGCACGGCAATGTACGAAACGAAGAAGCGCCGCTCTTCTTTGACCGACTCAACTTGCGCCCACGGAAAGAAGAGCGGAGGGCTTCGGAACCGAAACGGAAGGAATATGGAGAGGCCAAACCCGCCTTGGTTGACGACGACGAACAAGCATCCACCATAGCGAACCGGGAGGCGCCTTGCTCCCAGGAAGCCGGACACGAAGCGAAACTTCTCGCCACTTACCGCCGCTGCAGCTCGAAAGTGGGACGCCAGCACAGACCAGCCAGCTGTACGTGAAATAAGGGCGGAGAGGCCGAGCCACAGGACCACAAAGAAGGGTACGAACCACTGAGGATCCAGATGCGGATGAATAGAGGATCCGCTCATTTGCTGTAGGGCTCCAGACAAGATGGCTTCGTGAATTCGGGCGGCCCGACTCCCGCAACAGCATAGGTTGCACGCCAAGGGCGTGCCAAGCTACACCAACGGCACCGGACCGGTGGTCGGCCGGGTCGTTGCGAATTTGCAAGGAGTCGAGCCACGGAGAAATCTATCACTCTGCACGTCGGTTTGGACGTGCACAAGCAGAGCATTGACATCGCCACCGCCGAGCCCGGTCACAACGGCGAAGTGCGGCATGTGGGCAGCATCGGCGGGGATCTGGCGGCGCTGGACAAGGCGTTGCGCAAATTGGTCAGTAAGGGCCACCGGCTGCCTGTGGTCTACGAGGCCGGACCCTGCGGGTTCGTCATTTGGCAGCGCCACCTGAATGCGCTGGGTCAGTCGTGCGAGGTCGTGGCACCGTCGTCGATCCCCGAAGCGCTCAGGCGACCGCATCAAGACCGACCGACGCGACGCCATGATGCTGGCGCGGCTTGATTCGTGCAGGCGTCTGTGGAACCCGGCGCGACGGTGAAAACCGATGACTCGGCTG